>Ga0181532_10001210_pt1 | contig 25328 bp, 20 predicted proteins | sample PEATcosm2014_Bin_33_FD_119768 | JGI IMG/M metagenome (GOLD analysis project Ga0181532, IMG submission 119768) | Peatland microbial communities from MTU Mesocosm Facility, Houghton, MI, USA - PEATcosm2014_Bin11_30_metaG | ecosystem: Environmental > Terrestrial > Soil > Wetlands > Peat | place... | reverse complement strand
TGAGGATTGGTGATGAAGTTCACCGACCACTTTCCGTTGATCTCGTCGTCCGGCGTGTCGAAGCGGTCGTAATGGAAGCGATTAAGGGGCAGTTGAATCTTGTGAAAATCGAATTGGAGCTGTTGGTCTTTCATCCCGATCTTCAATACGCCGTAAGCAGGGTGCTCGTATTCGCCCACGTAATCCGCGAGGGCATGGGAAGCCTGGGTGTTTGGAACGCGATCCTCTCCCGCTTTGGCGCGAGCCTCCGTCCCCGCCTTTTTCCCTTTCAGCCTTATCGCCAGACGGCGCTCGCTCCAGGGAGTCTTGTCCAGGCCCAGAAGTCGTTCGTAGACGTTATAGCTGACGATGTTGTAAAGATCTGCACAGTGATCCCCGATCACGAAGACAAGCACGCCAATTCGTTCGCGCGGCATGAAGGAAACCTGGGAATGGAAACCGTCGAGGTCGCCGCCGTGGTACGTGAGCAGGTGGCCCCGGTACGACACTGTGTCCCGGCCCATCCCATAGGCGGAATTCAGCAGTTCCCAGTAGCCTCGAACTTCCGCCAAGGTGTTGGGGAGCGCGATGGCCGGCTCCAGCGTGGCTTTGAGTACGTTCGGGGGGAGCACCTGCTTGTCTTCATATTTCCCCTCGTTCATCAGAGCGATAAGCCAGTGGGACATCTCCTGGATGTTGGAGATGATGCCGCCGCAAGGAGCCATTCCCGCCGTGTCCTCATAATACGGGATCTGATACAGCTCCATGGTGTCGCGCTTCTCGGAGAAAGGCACGCCGTGGTCATCCTGTTTCAGCATGTCCGCCACCGAGTAAACGCTCGCGTTCATACCCAACGGCTGGAAGATCCTCTCGCGGACGAAGTCCTCCCAGGTCTTGCCAGATTGGAGCTGGATGAGATACCCGGCGGCGGCGAACATCATGTTGTTGTAGAGAAAGGTCGTGCGCAGGGGCTCCTTGGGCTCCATATACTTGATCCTTTCGAAGAGCTCCTTGCGGCTGAGATCCGCCTTGTACCAGATCATGTCGTGGCGAGTGATCCCGGTGCGGTGAGAGAGCATGTCGCGCAGGGTAACGTTGTTATTAAGCTCGTCGTTATAGAACTCAATGGTGGGAACCTTCTCGCGCACCGGCTTGTCCCAAGTCAGCTTGCCCTCTTCGACGAGCATGCCCGCGGCCACTGCGGTGAAGAGTTTGGAGTTGGAGGCAATCTGGCAAAGCGTAGTAGGAGTGAAGGGAAGCTTTTTTCCGTAGTCACGATAGCCGTAGCCCTTGGCGAAAACCAGCTTGTCCTTGACGACGATGCCCACGCCCACTCCCGGCGCGTTCCAGTCCTTCAGCGTCTTCTCCATGTAGGAATCGAAGCCCTGGAGCTTGCTGGTAATATCTTCGGCCTGGGCCATCAGTCTGCGCGGGGAAGCCAGCGCCATGAGCGCGGCGATGAACATCCAGATACAGGCCTTGAGTTTTGCGGCATCCCTCATACGAGTTTCCTCCATCAACTCCCTCCCGCGAGATTAGAAATTGTACCCGCCACGCCCGCCGCCCCCGTGGAACGCAACCGTAACCGTGTGTAAAACGGGATCTGGAACGTTGTGGTGGATATGGTACCACGAACCGGGCGTAGACTCCTCACCACTGAGGCCCTCAGGATGACATGTTATTCTGAGCGAAGCGAAGAATCTGCTTTAACATGTCATTCTGAGCAAAGCGAAGAATCTGCATTTGGTTGCGGCTTTGCCGCGCTGTGTCTCTTTGGCGCCAAAGGGTCAGTCGGCCCGGCGGACTCAAGAAAATGGTATGATGGCGAGCATTATGAACATCCATGCAAACACCTTCGGAACGTTGTCTGTGTTCTTCGTATTGTGCCTCCCTTTCTGCGCCGCCTTTGCTCAAGCCCCGCCGCGCTCCGAGTCGAAGCAGGCTGTGGTGTTGCACGCTGCGCGCCTGCTGGATATCGAGAGCGGGAAGATCGTGACGCCTGGCGAGGTCCTGGTGCAAGGTGATCGAATTGCCGAAGCCGGCTCGGCGGTCAGACGTCCGGAAGGAGCGGAGGTCATCGACCTGGGCGACAGCACACTGATGCCCGGCCTCATCGATGCTCACGTGCATTTGTTTCTGCATCCCGGCGCCGAAGATCTGCAGACCATCGAGGAGTCGGTGCCGGAGCGCACGATTTATGCCGTCCTCGGGGCGCGCGACGACCTGATGGCCGGATTCACGGCAGAGCGCGACATGGGAACGGAAGGGGCAGGCTCGGCCGACTCGGCGCTCCGCAATGCCATCAATCAGGGTCTAATTCCCGGCCCGCGCTTGCGCGTCAGCGGCAACGCCGTGGACATCCTCGGCGGCCACGAAGATGCCATCCGCTTTAATCCCGCGCAGCATATCTTCTCCAACGCCACCTACGCTAACAATGCGGCCGAACTGGTCGCGGTGATACGCCAGCAATTCAAGGAGGGAGCCGACTTCATCAAGATTTACGAAACCGGCCCCGACTCGATTAGTGACGGCCGGCTCTCCACGCCGTACCAGTACAACGAAGCCGAGCTGCGCGCAGCCGTCGAGGAAGCTGCCCGCGTCGGCAAGCACATCGCTGTGCATGCCACGGGCGAACCCGGCACGCTCTACGCCGCGCGGGCCGGCGTGGCCTCCGTCGATCACGCCGATCAACTGAGCGACGAGACCATGCGGATCATGCGCGAGAAACAGATCTTCGCCGTGCCCACGTTCACCATCATGGAGTACTTCGCGCAACACGCTGCCTCGCCCGCGCAGGCCGCGCACGAACATAAGCTGATGGATCTACACGCCGAGGAGTTTCAGAAGCAGCTTGCGGCAGGCGTTCCCATGGCCGTCGGCTCGGACGTCGGCCCCTTCCCTCACGGCACCCAGGCGCGCGAATACGTGCTGATGGTGAAGAACGGCATGACGCCACTGGCCGCGCTCCAGGCCGGCCTGCTCAACGGCGCGAAGCTGCTTGGCTGGCAAGATCGAATTGGCGCCCTCAAGCCCGGCTATTGGGCCGACATCATCGCGGTTTCAGGCAATCCCCTGGACGACATCAGCGCACTCGAGCGCGTGAGCTTTGTGATGAAGGAGGGGGTTGTGTACCGCAAGTAAGCTTGCATGACGGGTGACGATGGTTGACGGTCGATGGCGCGAAGCAAGCCGCACTTGCGTGGAACTCAGCGGGTAAAGCCAGTCAACATCGGCAACGCTAAGGGGACAAAGAGGAGAGAAACGTGTGCGCTCTTGCAAGATGTGTTTTCGCACTGCTGCTGGTTTGTGGTGCGGCGCGAGAGATAGTTGGTGATGTTCGAGCACTCGATGACGGGCAACTGGACGTGGAACCCAATCCAACCGCTCACGATCTTCAGGAAGTGGTGTTTCAACTGAGCGCTCCCATGCTTTTGTGTGGCGATTACACGATTCAGTTGTCTGCGAACGGGACGATCAGCCTGGAACGGCGCCGCTGTCGCATGCGGCATGGAAAACAGACGCGGAAAGTGTACTGCGACCGCCAAGAAGGCCATACGTACGAATTCGATCGTTTCGCCCGGTTTCTCGCTGGAAGCGGCGTTCTCGCGCAACCCGGATCAGAAACTTTCGGCTTCCGGTGGCAGGATGTGGCGGCCATGACGCTATTCGTGACCCTAAAAAGCGGTGTTCAATTAAGTCGCTCTTGGGAAGGGCCTGAATCGTCCATGCCTCAGTGGGAGACTTGGGAAGTCCTGAACGGCATGATTGCTGATCAAGAATGGACCGGGCGTCCGAAAGAGGTCCCCTGCGAAGCAAAATGAAACGCAAGCATTGGCGCCTGGGGCCCAGCGACTGAGCCGCGACACCCGTTTTCCTCACTTCCCGACTGGTCCCGATTGTTGCGGTGCGTGGTAACTGAACATCTCTTCGATTTCCGCCCGGTGTTTTTCTCTCACGACCAGACGCTTGACTTTGAGGGTAGCGGAAAGTTCTCCGGAGGCGATGGAGAATTCCTGGGGAAGCAGAACAAAGCGGCGAATCTTCTCGTGACGGGGCAGCCAGCGAGTTGCTTCGTCGATCTGGCGCCGTATGAGAGCCTGAATATCGGGATGGTCAACCAGTTCCTGCCGATCCTGGAAGGCGATGCCCTGGCTGCGCGCGTAGGCCTCCAAGCGATTAAACGCCGGCACGATCAAGGCCCCCACGAATTTCCGCCCGTCGCCCAGCACGGCAATCTGATAAATGTACGGATCGCCTTGGAATAGATTCTCGAGTTTTTCCGGCGACACGTACTTGCCCCCGGAAGTCTTGAACAGGTTTTTCTTGCGCCCTGTGATACTCAGGTAGCCGTCGGAGTCAAAGATTCCCAGGTCGCCGGTGCGCAGCCAGCCGTCGACGAAAGAGGAGCGGTTGACTTCCTCGAGGTGGTAGTAGCCGCGCGTGATGCTTGGCCCCCGCACCAGGATCTCCCGTCCCACGCGGCCTTCCGAGTCAATCTCTTCGTCGCTCAGCTTCACCTCGACCCGCGGTATGACCTTTCCGACAGTCCCCAGCTTGGTCTTCCCCGGGCAATTCACCGCCACGACCGGTGAAGTCTCCGTCAAGCCGTAGCCTTCGTAGACCGGAAGCCCCAAAGCGTAGAAAAACTCCGCGATATCCTTGGAGAGGGGCGCCGCTCCCGAAATCAGCATGCGTACGTTGCCGCCGAGCTGCTCCCGGACCTTGGCACAGACCAGCCGATCGGCAAAACCGTACTTCAATCTCAGTCCCAGCGGCGGGGTTCGCCCTTCGAGGAGAAAGGGAATGCGCTGCTTGCCGACGGCGAGGGCCCAATAAAATAGACGTTGCTTCAAGCCAGGTAATTGGCGGACGCCATCCATGATCTTACCCTGCATCTTCTCCAGGACGCGCGGAACTACGGCCAGGGCCGTAGGCCGAACCTCGCGCAGATTCTGCGGCAGGGTGTCGAGACCCTCCGCATAAGCGATCCGCGCCCCTTTCCAGAAACAGAAGAACTCCACCATGCGCTCGAACACGTGCGAGAGCGGCAGGAATGAGAGCAGGACATCGGTAGGACCCAGGGGGAAGACCTCAGCGGTGGATTGGGCGTTCGAAACGATGTTGGCATGAGTCAGTACGACGCCTTGCGGCTGCCCCATGGTGCCGGAGGTGTAAATGAGGGTGGCGGTGTCGTCAGGCTTGGCATCCAAGGCCTTGGCTTTAAACGTGTCGATGAGCATTGGACCGGCCCAGCCCATCTCGCTCTCGACGCTTCCCTCCCAGCAATCCGCCTTGGTCCCCGCTGCCGTGGAGCAGCCCATGGCCAGCACAAACTTCAAAGCCGGCAGCTTGCTCCAGATGTTGAGGACTTTGCGGAGTTGGAGATCCGTAGCCACGACGACGCCTTTGGATTCCGAGTCGCGCAGGATGAACTCAATGTCGGGCTCGAGAAGTGTGGGGAAGAGCGGGACGGTGATCGCGCGCATACCGAGAATCGCGTAGTCCGTCAACACCCACTCCGGCCGATTCTCGGAAAGCAGCGCGATGCGCTCGCCCGGCCTGGCCCCAAGGCGTTCTAAGGCCGATGCCAGGGCCGCAGCCTTGCGCAGCGCTTCGCGGGAAGAAATGCTTTGATACCGGCCCTCTGATTTGTAGAGGAAACAGTCAGGCCTGTCGTTCTCTTCAATGGCTTTGATGAACAACTCGTTGAGAGTACTGAAATCGCTGGCAGTCATATCCCGTAGGCGTTATCCCATTACGTGTATTGCCCTTTACGAGCCCGGCCATCTTAGCATACCTTCTTTGGTTTAATCTTGCATTACTCACACTCATTGGATACAAATGCTTAGGTTGATAATATGAAAGCAATACTTTTCCAATATAGTCTGGCGCGTTTCGCGTTCGCCTACCTCGGGGGTGTCGTCACGCCGCGCGCCTTTTTGGCGGCCCCGGGCCCCCTGGCCTTCAAAGAGATTCCTGAACCCCAACTCCCGGCCGACGACTGGGCTATTGTGCGAACACAGTTGTGCGGGATTTGCGGCAGCGATCTGAAGGAAATCTTCCTCGAGGGCAGTTTCGACAATCCCCTCACGTCCCTCATTTCTTTCCCAGCGGTGCTTGGGCATGAAGTGGCGGGCACGATTGAACGCGTGGGTCCGGGCGTGACCAGCCGGCGCGTGGGAGAGCGCGTGGTGCTGAATCCCTGGCTGTCCTGCGGGCCGCGGGGCATCACGCCGCCGTGCGATGCCTGCCGGCGTGGGCAGTATTTCTCGTGCCGGCACTTTACGGATGGCCACTTGCCGCCGGGCATCCATATCGGCAATTGCCGCGCCATTTCCGGTGGCTTTGCGCCGCTGTTGGCCGCTCACCAGTCTCAACTGTTCCCGATTCCGGACGGAGTGAGCTTCGACCAGGCAGTGCTGGCCGATCCGTTCTCCGTCAGCCTGCACGCCATTCTTAAGGCGCCGCCGCCTGAAGGGGGGCTAGCGTTGGTCTACGGCTGCGGGACACTGGGACTATTGTCAATTGCCATTCTGCGGGCGCTCTATCCTACCGCTCGCGTGATTGCCATTGCGCGCTACCCGCATCAAGAACAGTTGGCCCGTGAGCTGGGCGCCGAACGGGTAATCCGAACTCGCGATCGGGCCGAGATCGTGGAGGTCATCGCAGGAATCACCGGCGCCGCGATACTACGGCCTCATCAAGGCGTACCGTGGCTCTTGCGTGGAGTCGACGTGATCTATGACACGATCGGTTCTGCGGAATCGTTCGAGGTCGGAGTGCGAGTGGCGCAACCTCGGGCGACAATTGTCGTGACCGGCGTGGACCAACCGGCGCGCTTCGAGTGGACTCCCCTCTACTTCAAAGAGATTGCCTTGGTCGGCTCGAATGCCTTTGGAATCGAAAGCTTCGCAGGCGAGTCTTTGCACGCCATGGAGATTTACTTGCGCCTGGTGGCGCAAAAGAGGCTCGATACGGCACGCTTGATCACCCATCGCTTCCAACTCGACCAGTACAAAGATGCCTTGATTGTCGGCCGCCAAAAGCACAAGCATCGCGCCGTCAAAGTGGTCTTCGATTTTCAGGATAGCAAAAGATAATCCAGGTCATTCCCGCGAAAGCGGGAATCCAGTTCGCTCGGGTGGCGCGGACGTGCCTTCCTCGGCATGTCTGCGCCACCCCTGGCACTTTTTCTTTGCTACGCGGTGGGCTAAGATTGGACAGGGGAGGAGACCTATGTCGGAGCATGCCACTCTGGAGAAAGCCCGGTCCTCAGCAGCCGGCTATCAGCCCGTTCGCGCGCCGCGCGGCAGCCGGATTTCCTGCAAGGGTTGGCAGCAAGAAGCCGCCATGCGCATGCTGATGAATAACCTTGATGAAGAGGTGGCGGAGCGCCCGCAGGATCTGATCATCTATGGCGGCACGGGCAAAGCGGCGCGGAATTGGGAGTGTTATCACGCCATCGTCGAGGCTCTGAAGAAACTCGAGAACGACGAAACCCTCCTGGTGCAGTCGGGCAAACCGGTGGGCGTTTTCCGGACTCACGAATGGGCGCCGCGCGTGCTCATCGCCAACGCCAACCTGGTGGGGCACTGGGCCACCTGGGAAAAGTTCCGCGAACTCGAACGCCTGGGACTGATGATGTACGGCCAGATGACCGCCGGAAGCTGGATCTACATCGGCACCCAGGGAATTCTCCAGGGCACATTCGAGACTTTTGCCGCGGCGGCCCGCAAACATTTCGGAGGCGACCTCGCGGGAAAGCTGGTCGTCACCGGAGGAATGGGCGGCATGGGAGGGGCCCAGCCGCTTGCGGCCACCATGAACGGCGCGGCGTTTCTGGGCGTGGAAGTGGACGCCGAGAAAATCAAGCGCCGCATCCGAGGCGGCTATTGCGACATCTGCGTGAACGATTTAAGCGAAGCGCTTCGCATCCTGAAGAACGCGGTCCGCCAGAAGAACGCTGTTTCGGTGGGCCTGGTCGGGAACTGTGCGGACGTGATTCCCGAACTCGCGCGGCGAGGCGTGGTGCCCGACCTGCTGACGGACCAGACCAGTGCGCACGACCCGTTAAACGGGTATGTCCCGTCGGGTCTGACCCTCGCAGACGCCGTGGCGCTTCGGCGAACTGATCCCGACGAATATTTGAAGCGCTCCTACAGCTCCATCGCGCGCCACGTTACTGGCATGCTGGATCTTCAGAAGCTCGGCGCGGCCACCTTCGATTACGGAAACAACATCCGCACCATGGCCTTCGAGCATGGGGGTGTAAAGGACGCATATAGTTTCCCGGGATTCGTGCCAGCCTACATTCGCCCTCTCTTCTGCGAGGGACGCGGCCCGTTCCGCTGGGCCGCACTCTCGGGCGAGCCCTCCGATATTTACCGGACCGATGACTTGGTCCTCGAGCTCTTCCCTGACAATGCCATTCTCGACCGCTGGATCCGGCTGGCGCATAAACAGGTCAAGTTTCAGGGACTGCCGGCGCGCATCTGCTGGCTGGGCTATGGCGAGCGGGCGCTCTTCGGGGAGCGCATTAACGATCTGGTGGCTAAGGGTGAGTTGAAGGCCCCCATTGTCATCGGGCGCGATCACCTCGATTGCGGGTCGGTGGCATCGCCTTTCCGCGAGACCGAAAGCATGAAAGACGGCAGCGACGCCGTCGCGGACTGGCCGGTGTTGAACGCGCTGCTGAACACCGCCTCGGGAGCAAGCTGGGTCTCGTTTCATCACGGCGGAGGAGTGGGCATCGGCTACTCGCTCCACGCAGGCCAGGTCACCGTGGCGGACGGCACACCGGAAATGGCTAAGCGGCTGAACCGCGTGCTGACCAACGACCCCGGCATCGGCGTTGCCCGCCACGTCGACGCAGGCTATGAAGAGGCGGCAGCGTTTGCACGGAAGGCAGGAGTGCAGATACCAGTGACGAGTGACAAGTGACGAGTGACGAGCCGGGGAGGACAAGCTGGTTTCAAGTGACTGGTGTTTTGCTCATCGCTTGTCACTCGTCACTCGTCACTGCTGTTCTCAACTTTTCTTGGAAGTGACAGTGAAAACTGAAGCAACTTGTTGCTCAACCTTCCTGCTCTTGCATTTCGGGCAGGCCACTTTCCCTTTGTTGTACTCGGCCAGAGTCATGATCATGCTGAACGTCTTGTTGCACTTCTTGCAAAGATATTCATATTGGGGCATCGCCGATGTCCTCCGAGGTCGTCGATCATGATTTTAGCAAAGAACACGGACTGTAATAAAGGCCGCGATCACTCACGGTGCATCTCTGCCACCCTGTTCTGCGGAAAGGACCGGAAGCCGTGAAAGAACCTCGAAGACGTCATGCACCGCAGAGACGCCGAGACGCGGAGGGCCAAGAATGAAAGGCCTTCCCTCAGCGCCTCTGCGACTCCGCGGTGAGAATTTGCTCTTCTTTCGCAACGCAAGTCAACTCCTCACACTCGCGGGCCCGCCCGGGCCTCGGCGCGGCAAGGCGCTCGCGGAACTCGGGATCATCCCCCAAGGCGCGATACTGATCCAAGGGGTTCATATCCTTGAAGTCGGTCCAACGCGCGCCCTCGAAGCAAAGGCCCGGAAGCTGAAGGCGGAGGCCATCGATTGCCGGGGTTCGGTAGTGATGCCGGGCTTCGTGGATTCGCACACACATCTCGTATTTGCCAGAAGCCGCGTGGGAGACTATGAAGCGCGGCTGCGGGGGCAAACCTATGAAGAAATCGCTCGCGCCGGCGGGGGCATCAAGCTCTCGGCTCAAAGGGTTCGCCAGGCTTCTGTAGATTCGCTGGTCCGGCAGGCACAAGGCTTTCTCGAGTGGTTCGCGGCCCATGGCACAACCACCCTCGAAGTAAAGAGCGGCTATGGACTGGTAGTGGCGCAGGAACTGAAGCTCCTTGAAGCGATTCGCCGACTGCGGAAAAGTTCCCGGCTTGAACTTGTGCCCACATTGCTCGCCGCGCACGCCGTGCCTTCCGAATACTCGGGACGATCCGGCGACTATATCGAGGCCGTGATTCGGGACCTGATTCCACCGGTGGCGCGCAAGAAGCTGGCAGAGTTCATCGACTGCTTTTGCGACCGTGGCGCTTTCAGCGTTGAACAATGCCGGCGGGTGCTGGCGGCGGGAAAGCAGCAGGGCCTGATTCCGCGCCTGCATGCCGAACAGCTCACTCGCACTGGGGCCGCCCGCCTCGCGATGGAGTTCGAAGCAGCCTCCGCCGATCATCTCGATAAGCTCTCCAGCACCGACATCCACGCCCTGGGACGGTCCGATGTAATCGCAACGCTGCTTCCGGGCGCGAATTTCCATCTCGGCCTCGAGCACTACCCGCCTGCACGAAAGCTGATTGAGGCCGGGGCCATCGTGGCACTCGCGACCGACTTCAACCCCGGAACCAGCCCCACTCCAAATATGCAGTTCATCCTTTCGGTGGCCTGTTCCGCCATGCGCATGACGCCCGCCGAGGCCATCGCCGCGGCCACCCTAAACGGAGCCTGGGCGCTGCGCCGGGGCGACCGGCTTGGCTCCCTTGAGCCCGGCAAGCAGGCCGACCTGATTGTGATGGACGTTGGTGATTACCGCGAGATTCCTTACTACTTCGGCGTGAATCATTGCCGGATGACGTTGAAAGCGGGGGCAGTCGTCAGTTGTCAGTAGTCAGTAGTCAGTTGTCCGTGGTCAGTTGTCCGTTGTTCAGCATTGCTTATTGGAGATGAATGCCAGCGTTCCGCGAGGGTTTTGCAACGGACGACTGACAACGGACAACGGACCACTAACCACAAACAACGGACCACTGACAACGGACAGTCCCTCGTGCTAAATTCCAAAGCCATGCAAACCATCATCGAATGTGTTCCCAATTTCAGTGAAGGGTGCAATCCCGAAAACGTTGAGGCCATCGTTCGGGCGCTCGAGAACGGCCCGGACGTCTATATCCTGGACCGGGAGATCGACGCAGACCATAACCGGTGCGTGATTACCCTGGTCGGGACGCGCGAGAGCATTGGCGAAGCGGCTCTTCGCGGCATCGGCAAGGCGGCAGAGTTGATTGACCTTAACAAGCAACGTGGCGCCCACCCACGCATCGGCGCTACGGACGTTGTGCCTTTCGTACCCATTTCCGGCGTGACGCTCGAGGACTGCGTGCGCATCGCCGAGTGGGTGGCGGAGCAGGCGTGGCGCCGGTTCAAAATCCCCACTTATCTGTACGAAGCGGCGGCGCGCCGGCCGGAACGCCGCAATCTCGAGAACGTCCGGCGGGGTCAATTCGAAGGCTTGCGTGAGGAAGTGCGCTCCAACCCCGAGCGTTTGCCCGATTTCGGCGAGGCGGCGCTCCACCCCACCGCGGGCGCAACCGTGGTGGGCGCCAGAAAATTCCTGATCGCCTACAACATCAACTTGCAGACACCTGACGTGGAACTGGCCAAGGCGATTGCCAAGAAGATCCGCGCCTCGAGCGGCGGATTCCCATGTGTGAAGGCCATGGGCGTGGAACTGAAAACTCGCCACCTGGGACAAGTCTCCATGAACTTGACGGATTTCGAAACCACATCCATCGCCACCGTTTTCGACACCGTAAGCCGGGAGGCCGCGGCACAGCGCGTGGCAGTTTTGGGCAGCGAAATCGTTGGGCTCATCCCCCGGCGAGCCCTTGAGGACACTGCCGTGCAGTATCTCAAGGTGGAGAACTATCATCCCCAATTGGTTTTTGAAAACCGCCTCGAGCAGATCATCGGGGAGCAGGCCGTGCCCGCTGCGGAGGGGACCCCAACTTTCCGCTCGATGGCCGAGGCCTTCGTCAACGCCGTGGCGGCGCCGACGCCAACGCCTGCCGGTGGAAGTATCGCGGCGCTGGCTGGGGGTCTGGCGGCCGCCCTCGGCGAAATGGTTTGCGGAATATCGCTGAAGCGCCAGTCGCTCGAAGTGCATCACCCGAAACTCACGGAATCGCGGCGCCATCTCTGCGTGCTTCGGCAACGCCTCCTCGACAATATCGACGCCGACGCACGGAGCTACGAAGAGGTGATGGCAGCGTTCAAGCTGCCCAAATCCACTGAGAGCGAGAAGTCCGCGCGCGCGCATGCCATCGAAGCGGCCAGCAAGCTTGCGACCTCCGTGCCGCTCGAAACGGCGGAAATGAGCGCGCAAGTTTCCACGATTATCTCGAGCTTGCGCGGCATCACGATTCCACTGGCCGCCCCGGACCTTGCCGTCGCGCTCGAACTTACCGGCACGGCAAAGCGCGCGGCGATGGACAACGTCCGCGCCAATTTACCTTCGATCAAAGACAGGCAGTTCCTGGAAGACGTGGAGCACAGACTCGAGGAAGCAGTGACGAGTGACAAGTGACGAGCAGTCGCGCGTGCCCGTCCGCTGACGGGCACTCAGAAATCATGAAAACGATTCCCCTCGTTAGCCTGCTTGTAGGGGGACGGCTTGCCGTCCCCGGATCGACCGGGTAGGGCAAGCCCTACCCCTACACGTTTTCAGAGCAGGAGTCAGAGTCAGAAACGTAGACGCACGCGGACTATCGCTGAAGAAGTAATAGGGGCCAACCAAGGATTCGCGACTTAGCTGAAGTCGTCTATACTAATCATGTTCGGCCCCGAACATGGACGAACTGCGCCTCACCTCCGATGATCGTTCAGTCTCGACGCCCTCTTTGCCTGAGGTCCATAGGTCCGTGGGCATCCCCACGGGTGCGTCTTTCTGGAAAAAGGTGCTGGCGTTCTCAGGGCCTGGCTTTCTCGTCGCGGTCGGGTACATGGACCCTGGAAACTGGGCGACGGATATCGCGGGCGGGTCGCGCTTTGCCTACCAACTCATCTTCGTTCTCTTCATGTCCAATCTCATGGCGATTCTGGTTCAGGCGCTTGCCGCGCGCCTCGGCATCGTCACCCAATTGGACTTGGCCCAGGCGTGCCGCAGTTATTATTCCCGCCGCACCAGCCTGTTCCTTTGGGTGTTGTGTGAGATTGCCATCGCCGCCTGCGATCTGGCGGAGGTGATTGGATCGGCCATCGCCCTGAACTTGCTCTTCCATATTCCGCTTTTGCTCGGCGTTTGCCTGACGGCGCTCGATGTCCTAGCCATCCTCTACCTTCAACACAAGGGGTTCCGGTACCTCGAAGCTCTGGTGGTGTGCCTCATCGGAACGATTGGAGCCTGCTACCTGGTCGAACTGCTTCTGGTCAAACCCGATTTTGTTCAAATTGGGAAGGGATTTGTTCCAACCCCGCAGCTTCTGACCAATCCGGAGATGCTTTATATCAGCATCGGCATGTTGGGCGCCACGGTGATGCCGCACAACCTCTACCTCCACTCCTCGCTGGTCCAGACGCGGGCGATCGAGCGCAGCAAGGAGGGAATCCGGACCGCGTTGCGATTTAACCTGCTTGATTACGTTGTGGCGCTCAATTTTGCTTTCTTCATCAACGCGGCGATCCTCATCATGGCGGCCGGCACATTTTATCGACACGGCCTGAATCAAGTGGCGGAGATCCAGGATGCTTATTACACTTTGACGCCGCTGCTCGGCACGCAATTGGCCGCCGTGCTCTTTGCTATCGCCCTGCTCTGCTCCGGCCAAAACTCTACCTTGACCGGGACGCTGGCCGGCCAGATCGTCATGGAAGGGTTTTTGAATATCCGCCTGGCGCCGTGGCTGCGGCGCTTGATCACGCGGCTCCTGGCGATTATACCTGCGATTATTGCGGTTGCGTTTTTCGGAAGAAGCGGAACGGCCAAGCTCTTGATTTTCAGCCAGGTCATCCTGAGTCTACAGCTCTCCTTTGCGGTGGTGCCGCTGGTTCAGTTCACCAGCAACCGTGGATGGATGGGTGAATTCGTAAACCCGCTCTGGCTGAAGATTCTCGCCTGGATAACGGCCGGGATCATTGCCGCGTTGAACGCTTATCTCCTGGTTCTGAGCATCAAAGGCCTGGGCAGCTAGGCAGAGGTCCTCATGTTCAAGAAGATTCTCGTGGCGCTCGATCACAGCAAAGCCGACAGTGTTTTGCTGCCGCACGTAAAGGAACTGGCGATGCTCACTCACGCGGAGGTGCTGCTGCTCCACGTCTCCACAGGCTGGGCGGCACAATGGCAGGACAATTTAAATCTTTCCGACTCACAGGAGATAAAAGAGGACCGCCAGTATTTGGAAAGCGTAGCGCAGACACTGCGGGGCGAAGGCCTCAGCGTGACGGCGCGGCACGATCGGGGCGAGCCCGCGCAAGCGATTTTGAAAACTGCGCGCCGCGAGGGCTGCGATCTCATCGCCATGGCGGCCCACGGCCATAAGCTGATTGCGGACCTGATCCATGGAACCACCATTACCAAGGTCCGCCATGAAAGCGAGATCCCGATTTTCCTGGTCAAGGCCAGGCCGGATTGACCTACCACAGAGACACCGAGACGCAAAGAAATGGACCTTCTGATGTTCTCTGCGTCTCAGTGCCTCTGTGGTGAAAGGAGGCTAAGCATGCTGATTCCAGGTTTCGCTACGCCGGAGGGAACGGCGCGCTTGCGCGATCGCTTTGCGGCGCGCCTGCCGGGACACTTTCGCGCAGCTCAAGGGCTCTGGATATCGTCCATTGGCATTGGAACTTATCTGGGGGAGCCTTCCGACGATCAGGACACACGATACCGGGAGGCCATCCGGCGCGCAGTTTCGTTGGGCGTCAACGTTATCGATTCGGCAATCAATTACAGGCACCAGCGCAGCGAGCGCGCCATCGCCCAGGCTCTGGCCGCGCTGATTTCCTCGGGTGAAGTCCGGCGGGATGAAGTCGTCGTGGCCAGCAAAGGCGGCTTCCTGAGTTTCGACAAGGAAGAACCGGCCGACCCTTCCGCCTATTTCCAGGAAAAACTCCTGGACCCCGGCGTTATTCGCATGGAGGAGGTTGTCGCCGGCTGCCACGTTATGTCCCCCAAATACCTGGAGAACCAGATTGACGCCAGCCGCCGGAACCTCGGCCTCGAGACCATCGATATTTACTACGTTCATAACCCGGAGACGCAACTGAGCCATGTGGGCCGCGACGAGTTCTTTCGCAGGTTAAGGGCGGCCTTTGCGGCTCTGGAAAAAGCGGTATCGGATGGCAAAATACGGATGTACGGCACGGCAACCTGGAACGCCTACCGAGTGACGCCGACTTCCGCCGAAGCCCTTTCATTAACCGACGTCCTGCGCGTGGCGGAAGAAGTCGGAGGCAAAGATCACAGCTTCCGGGCCATCCAGTTGCCTTTCAGCCTCGCCATGCCGGAAGCGGCCGTGGCCAACACTCAGCCGGCGGGCCGAAAACTGGGCCCGCTTTTGCAGGTAGCAAGGTCGCACGGACTCTTGGTGTTCGCGAGCGCTACTCTCCTGCAAGGCCAACTGACCGAGAGCCTGCCGCCGGAGTTACGAGAGTGGTTTCCGCACATGCAGACGGACGCGCAGCGTGCCATCCAGTTCGTGCGATCCACGCCCGGCATCACCAGCGCCCTGGTGGGCATGAGCAATCTCGACCACGTCCGGGAGAATCTCGGCACGGCTTTGGCCGAACCCATGACGCTCGAACAATTCCGTGCTATTTTGCAAGGGTCATGATGGCCAAGTAGCACCGGCACTCATGCCTGTGCTACGCACGCCGAGGGAGGAAGCTAAGGCACAGGCAAGAGTGCCTGTGCCATGCTGCAAAGGACGGAGTTTTGCAGTCAAGGAGGAACGCTTGCCTCGAACACCTTGCGTCACTCTAATCACGGACTTCGGGACAACGGACCATTATGCAGGAACGATGAAAGGCGTCATCCTGAATATCAACCCCGACGTCCAGATCGTCGACATCTGCCACCAAGTCGCCGCTTACGATATTTTTGAGGCTGCTTACGCCCTGGTCCAAAGCTACCGGTATTTCCCACCCGATACGATCCATTTAGTGATTGTCGACCCTGGGGTGGGAACCACCCGGCGGCCGATCCTGGCCAGCGCCGGCAATCACAAGTTCGTCGCGCCCGACAACGGAGTGCTCTCCCTGCTCTTCGGGCGGGAGGAAAACGTCAAAGTCCGGCACATTACCGCGGATCACTATTTTCTGAACCCCGTCAGCAACACTTTTCAGGGCCGCGATATTTTTGCCCCGGTAGCCGGCTGGCTGAGCAAAGGAGTGCAGGAAGAGAAATTCGGCGACTTGATCACGGACTATGCAAAGTTCACGTCCCCCAAGCCGAAACGTGTGGGCGAGAACCTGATCAAGGGCATGGTTCTGAAGGTCGATGTGTTTGGGAACCTGGTTACCAACATTAGCCCGGAGGACGTTCCGGAACTGTTTGCGGAGAATCCGCCGCCTTTCAGGATAATCATCAATAATCGGGAGATTACGCGGCTTAATTTGGCCTACTCAATGGGCCGGGCCTCGGAGCTATTTGCTATCGTGGGGAGTTCCGGCTACATCGAAATCTGCACGAACAGAGGCTCTGCCGCCAAGTTGCTGCGGGCCAACCGAGGCGCGGAAGTTGGCGTGGTTATCGGCAGCGGACCCGCATCTTGACCCGGCACGATCTTCAGATCGAGAAATCTCCAACAAATGCTGCCGGCAGCCCATTGTAGATGACCAGTTCCGGGTCTTTAAGCGTCACCTTGCTATAGGGCACGACGGAATGTGTAAGCCAGACGTTGCCGCCAATGACGCTGTGGTGGCCGACGCGGGTCCGTCCCCCCAAGATCGTGGCGTTGGGATAAACGGTCACGTTGTCTTCGAGGTCCGGATGCCGCTTGTTCTCGTGCCCGCGACGTAATAGGCCTTCTTCATCCTTCCGAAGCGGGTTAAACGCTCCCAGCGTGACGCCGTGGTAAAGAGTCACCTGCGTGCCGATGGTGGCAGTCTCACCGATCACCACGCCCGTCCCATGATCGATGAAAAACGATTCGCCAATCGAAGCGCCGGGATTGATATCGATCCCCGTGTGGCTGTGCGCAACTTCGGTCATCATGCGGGGAAGGAACGGCACTCCCATCAGGTAGAGGCGGTGCGCCAGGCGTTGCACGGTAATGGCCTCTATGCACGGGTAGCTGAGAAGAATCTCCTCAGGGCTGGCCGCCGCGGGATCGTTCCGGAAAGCCGCCCCGATATCCGACGCCAGTAAGCCGGCCAGCTCCGGAAATTGGCCGAACAACTGTTCGGTCAATTCCTGGGCGCGATCCTCGATGTCGGCGGGCGAATGCTCCCCTTGGCAACGCCGATCGAATCGCATGGCAGAGCACAACTGCTCACGCAGCAGCGTGTCAATCTCAGCCAGATAAAGCCGGCATTCGGCCGCAACGCTCTCCAACTCCTTGCCTCTCCTCCGATAAAAGACAGGGAAAAGCAGCCCAAGGTAGTGCCGGCAGATCTGCGCCGCGGCCTCCCGGCTGGGCAACCGGAACTCGCAACCATAGTCGCCGGCAAGCTGCGCATCGAGCGCTGTCTTGAATTCGCTTGCAAGGTCGTCTAGACGTTTTTGATTCATGGGCGTGCCTTTCTCAGTCGAGAGTCGAGAGTCGAAAGTCAAGAGTCGAGAGGCCGAGGAGTCGAAATGGCGCGCAGCATCCTAGTTTGAGTGTAGCGCCGGCCTTTTGGTGCGCAAGGGCTGGCCTGAAGGCCGGCGCTACCAGTCACACTGTGACAACTGCCAGAGGCTCTCGACTTTCGACTCTCGACTCTCGACTAGCCCCGCTACCCGATGCCCTCGAAGAGCACCGTCGACAAATACCGCTCGCCCGAATCCGGCAAGACAGTTACGATCGTCTTCCCCGCAAACTCGGGTTGCTTGGCCAATCGAACGGCCACAGCGGCAGCGGCGCCGCAGGAGATACCACTCAGGATACCCTCTTCCTTGGCCAAGCGGCGTCCGTACTCGACCGCTTCTTCATTCGACACCTGCTCGATGCGATCGACCAGCGACAAGTCGAGGACCTTCGGTACAAAACCCGCTCCAATGCCCTGAATCTTGTGCGGGCCGGGCTTTACGGTCTGACCCGTTGTGGTTTGAGTGAGCACGGGGCTGGCCGTCGGCTCGACCGCCACGGACAAGATCGGTTTACCTTTGGTCTTCTTGATATAGCGTGAGACTCCGGTGATCGTACCGCCGGTGCCCACACCGGACACCAGCACGTCAATAGCGCCATCGGTATCGGCCCAAATCTCGGGACCGGTAGTCGATTCGTGAATGGCAGGGTTAGCGGGATTGTCAAACTGCTGGGGCAGGAAATAGTGGTTGGTGTCGGATTCGTATATTTCCTGGGCCTTTTTGATTGCGCCCGGCATTCCGCCCGGCCCAGGGGTTAGGATCAGGGTGGCGCCCAAGGCCGCCACCACGCGCCGGCGCTCGAGCGACATGGTCTCAGGCATGACGAGGGTTAACTTGTACCCGCGCGCCGCAGCCACGAAGGCCAGCGCGATGCCCGTATTGCCGCTGGTCGGCTCGATAATCTCCTTCTCGGGCGTCAGGACGCCACGTTTCTCCGCGTCCCAGATCATCGCCGCACCGATCCGGTCCTTCACCGAATAACCGGGGCCGCGCCCCTCGATCTTGGCCAAGACTGTAGCTTTGCTTCCGTCGACGATGCGGTTGAGCTTGATGAGCGGGGTCTTCCCGATGCTGAACGAATTATCCTGGAAAATGCTCGACATTGAATATCCTCTCCATAGTGAATTTTGTGTACTGAGATTCGAGGTCGTCACGACGACAGCGAATGGACTCGGCATGGCACTGGGATGATCTTGGATTTACCCCTGGCGCGCCTTACGGTCGAAACCATAAGGAGCCCAGGCTAGGTACAGATACAGCGGAGGCTCAAAGAGGTACTGCGGCCGCGCGAACTGAGCGGCGTATCGAGAATGGGCAACTCTTTGGAATCGACCATCAGTATTTCGGCACGCTCGGGTCAACTTGGTCAGACCAGGCGAGAATGCCTCCCTTCAGGTTGTAAATCTTCTGGAATCCGGCTTTCATCAAGAACTCCACGGCCCGTGCGCTACGCTGGCCGGAGCGGCAGTGGACAACGATCTCACTCGCCGAATCCAGTTCGTTCATCCTTTTCGGAATCTCTCCGAGCGGGATCAGCGTGGAACCCGGAATGCGGCAAATCTGGAACTCGTGCGGTTCACGCACGTCGATCAGGACGAAGGGTTGCTTCTCGTCGATCATCTTTTTGACTTCACGCGGCCCGATTTCCGGAATTCCAGACATATCCGATGTGTGCTCCTCCCCGCGAATTCCACAGAACTGCTCGTAGTCGATCAACCTGGTAATCGTCGGATGGGTTCCGCAAACCGGGCAGTCGGGGTCTTTCCTTAGCTTGAGCTCCCGGAACTTCATGCCCAGCGCGTCAAATACCAGCAGGCGCCCGATCAGCGTTTGACCCTGTCCAATAATCAGTTTAATCGTTTCCATGGCCTGGAGGCAACCGACGATTCCAGGCAGCACGCCCAGGACGCCGCCCTCCGCGCAACTGGGCACCAAGCCCGGCGGGGGCGGTTCGGGATACAGGCACCGGTAGCAAGGCCCCTCGCGAGCGTAGAAAATCGACGCCTGGCCCTCGAAGCGGAAGATACTTCCATAGACATTCGGTTTGCCCAGCAACACGCACGCATCGTTCACCAGGTAGCGTGTCGGGAAATTATCGGTTCCATCGACGACGATGTCAAAATCCCGGAAAATCTCGAGCGCGTTCTCGGATGTCAAGCGCGCATCGTAGCCCACGATTTCGACGTTGGGATTGATTTCGCGGATGGTCGCCTGCGCCGACTCCAGCTTTGACCTCCCGACATCCGCGGTGCCGTGAATCACCTGGCGCTGCAGGTTGGTGAAGTCCACTACGTCGAAGTCCACGATGCCCAGCCGCCCAACGCCTGCCGCGCCGAGGTAAAGTAGCAATGGCGAGCCCAGCCCTCCTGCCCCGATGCAGAGCACCTTCGCGTTCTTCAGCTTAAGCTGCCCGTCCATGCCCACTTCCGGCATGATCAGGTGACGGCTATAGCGAAGAATCTCGTCTTTGTTCAAATCGGAGACAGAAGTCAAAGTCGCTATTGCCATTTCCCCGTTGACCTCAGGTGCTGAGGCAGTGGTGCCGATGTCCCGCCCGCTATGGAGGGAACAATGCTGAGCACGTCGTTTTCATTCAGAGACGTTTGTTCCTTCTGTAGGAAACGAATGTCCTCATCGCCCAGGTAGACGTTGACGAAGCTGCGCAGCTTGCCATCCTCGTTGTAAAGATGCCGCCTCAGCTCCGTATACTCGCCGGCGAGTCTCGAAAGCGCCTCCGCTACCGTCTTCGCCTCCACTTCAACTTGATCCTTCTTTCCCACGTATTGCCGCAGGGGAGTCGGGATCATTATCTTGACTGCCATTCCTTCTCCTCGCGCTGAGCGTCGCTGTTACACCTAGCCCCAACTTTATGTGATGCTTCAGGGAGCCCGGCGATTCCGAGCCCGAGTGACGAGGATCGGCTCCGAATGACGGCGTTCATGCCGAACCCTTAGGCTAGGCCAGCCCTGCCCCTCCATGTCTCATCGCTCGGCTTATGCCCTGATTTACTCAATAACTTCGACTGACTCGGGGTTAAACACTCCCCCGTCCTCAGCCAGCACCCAGCAAGTTACGTCTTTCGCGACGCCCCGCTCTACAGAAACGATAATGTAAGAATACCACGGCCAGGCGTGCTCGCGGTCATAAACTGAAGGCCGGGCGGGGTGATCCGGATGTGAGTGGTAGTATCCCAGCACATCCAAGCCACGGGCCCGTGCATCCTTCTCCATCCGCAATTGCTCAAGCGGGTCGATCAGGAAGCGGTTGCGTTCCGTTTCGCGTGCCAGGTCATCAACGGGCAGGAGCTCCTGAGCGTAGCTTGGATTGTGCCGCACATTCTTGAGCGCCGCGACCTCCATCACCTGCTTCGCGTCGCCGTTGACCTTGCCGAGAAGCGCCCCACAGCACTCGCTGGGGTAGTCCCGCGCGCCATGCCGGCGTATCGCTTCGGTCTGTCCTTGTGTGATCCGTAATAGCATCGGTGCAGAAGGCAACCACGAACTTGACGCTGAAGAACGCCTACCGCTGTCATCCTGAGGAGCCGCAGGCGACGAAGGATCTCCGTAGTTCACTGAAATAGCAAATGCCGGGATTCTTCGCTGCGCTCAGAATGACACCTCCAAGGGTTTTTCCCCAACCTGCCAGGGTTGCCCCTTCAAGACCTCACCACACCTTGCGCTTCCAGCCCTCTATGGATTAGATTCAAATTCTAGGCTGAACGTGAGGAAACTGCAATGAGCGATCTGCGAGAACAGTTTAAGGCGGCGGGCTTTGAGATCGTCGACGGCGGGTCCGTCCCCGGCTCACTCGGCGTGAGGAAGTACGGATTTGTGCGCTACCTTGAACCGCGGGCTGATCGACAGTGGGTTGCTCTAGGACCGCCTTATTTCCAGATCCGCGGCCTCGACTGCGAACTCGAGGACAAGGGGTATCAGAAGTTCTGGCGCCACGGCGACACGCGCTTCCCCATTCGCAAAACCGACCTCCAGACACTCCACCGTTTTGACGAGGAAATCCGCCAAATCCTCCGATTGCCGTCGCTCTACAATGAATCCCTGGGTTCAACCTGCGCGCAAACCGACTACGACCGGCTGGAGGGCAGGCCGGATCGCTGAAACGTGTAGGAGTAGGGCTTGCCCTGCCCCGGTGGGTGCAAGGTCGATCCAACCAGGGGACGGCAAGCCGTCCCCCTACGATCGTGTTTTCATGGTTTCTGAGTGCCTGTCGGCAGACGGGCGTCAGCGACTGCTCAGGATTGAGACGCGGTCTTTGGACTTGGGGTCGTCTTGTCTGCGGCGCTCGAGGTCGAGGAACGACTCGGGGTCGTGCCCCCAGAACTCGCCCCAGGAGCGGGTTGAGCGCGCTCGGGTCCAGGCGCAGAAGGTGGCTTGGGGACTACACTTGGAGCCTTGGGCTCCGCCAACTGAGGCGGGGTGACTGAGTCCGGCTGGGCTTGCGGGGTCGAAGCAGGCGCAACTTCGTGCGGTGCCTGCGCCTTCGGAGCCCTTGGCGGCCAAGGCCGAGGAGTTGATCGGCCTTCCGTTTGAGGGCGTCGCCCCTGCGTTGGAGCAGCCTGCGAAATGGGACGGAACACAATCTCAACCTGAACTTTGTCCAGATCGCTGTCATTCAGTTCAACGATCTGGTCAAAGCCTTCCTGCCGAATGTCCGTCTTGGTCTGCCCAAAAGCCAGGTAGTGGCGCTCGATGACCGCAGCACCGACCGACCTTTCGCGCAGCCGATCACGCTCGATGCAAGTCTCCAGAGGGACGTCAAAAAGGAAGATCACGGACCGAACCTGGAACCTCTTTGCCAGTTCCACGAACTCCCGGCGATGGGGCGGGGTGAGCGCCGTGGAATCGACCACGCAGAGGCGGTTCAACCCCAATCGCAATTCCGTCAGGCAGCGGACAAGCGCGAATGCCTGGGTGTTGAATCTCTGGTCCCGCTCGTCGTCGCACACCCGGCCTCTCGCCCAGTCAGACGAGATGATGTGCGTGGGGCGAAAGTGGCGCTGCGCAAAGGTAGACTTCCCGCAGGCAGCCGGTCCGCAAAGCAAAACGATCGAAGGGCGGATCAGCCTTACTCGTTTCTCTTGGCTGGGATTGACTGTTTGTTCTTGTGCCATAGTAGTTATCGTGGTTCGTTTCGCGATGTGTTGATTTGTTCATACTCGCGCCGAACTCAAAGACCTAAGTGTCTGAAGGCTCTCCCGCGAACCTCCTACCCTCTCAGATTAAGATACCGGACGCTTGGGAATGGTTGCTCTTGGGGTTTTCCGCTTCCGGGCTCTTATCCCGCGATCACCGTCCCAGGCCAACCGAGCATTCGTGCTGCTCGCGGGCCACACGTTCCTCATCCAGGTAGGCTCGAGTGCGGCGAGTCAACTCATCGAAGTCCACTTGGTGAGCGTCGAACTCCGGCCCGTCCACGCACGCAAACCGGACTTTCCCGCCCACCGTGACCCTGCATCCTCCGCACATCCCGGTGCCATCCACCATAATGGGATTGAGGCTGGCGTAGGTGTGAACGCCCCACTCCCGAGTGACCTCGGCTGCCGCGCGCATCATAGGGATTGGCCCGATCACATGTGCGGCGCCGATCTCGCCATCGTGGCTCTGCCGCCAGACGCGCATCAGATCCACGACCGTGCCGTGCACACCCGCGGTGCCGTCATCGGTCGCCCAGTAGACCTCGTCGGCCGCCGCGCGCAATTCCTCGTCCAGGATGATGAGCGACGACGAGCGCGCCCCGCATAATGCCGTGACGTGGTTGCCCGCCTTGCGGAAGGCCCGCGCCACCGGCAGCAACTCGGCAACACCCACTCCTCCCGCCAGGCACAGGACGTTGCCCACGTTCTCAATGCTGGCCGGCTCACCCAGAGGCCCCAGAAGGTCCGCCAGGCGATCGCCGGCTGCGAGCTCTACTGTAGTCCTACTTGTCTTGCCTAGCGCCTGGACGACCAGGGTGATGCTCCCCTGGGCCTCATCCCCGTCCACAATCGTCAGCGGAATGCGCTCGCTGGTTTGGGTCGGCCGGGTAATGATGAACTGCCCGGCCTTCCACCGCCTGGCAATTTCCGGCGCTTCCACCTGCAACCAGGCGATTTCCGGGGTGAGCAGCCGCTTTGCCAAAATCAGGTTACCGGCGACGGGCGGCACGGGCGCCGCTGCCGGTGCAGCCTCGCCTTCCGGAACGGCTTCCGCCGGCGCTGCCGCCATCGCCTCAGGCGGCTGGTACTGGAGGGAGTTGTGAATGGCCGCGGCGGCCGCGCGGCCGTCGCGCATGGCGAGGATCACCGTCGATCCGCCTCGCACCACGTCGCCACCCGCAAAAACGTTGGGCATACTGGTCATGCCGCCGGCGTTGATCACAACCTTGCCGCGCTTGGTTACAAGCTGGGGAGTGGCGCGCTGCACGGTCGGGTTGGGGCTTTGACCGATCGCCATCACCACCGTGTCCACCTCCATGCGAAACTCCGAACCCGGCATGGGCACGGGCGAGGGGCGCCCGGATTCATCAACCTCTCCCAACTTCATGCGGATGCACTCCATTTCCCGCAGGATACCCTTCTCGTCCCCGAAGAGCCGAACCGGGGCGGCCAGGAAATCGAAGTGGACTCCTTCTTCCTCGGCGTGCTCGATCTCCTCCAACCTTGCGCGCAGCTCCGTCCTTCCACGCCGGAACATGATGGTCGTGTCGCTGCCCATACGCCGCGACCAGCGGGCCGCGTCCATGGCGGAGTTGCCGCCGCCCACCACCACCACCCGCTTGCCGATGCGAATCGGAGTGTCAGACTGCGGAAAGCGGAATGCCTCCATCAGATTCAGTCGCGTCAGGTATTCGTTGGCGGTGTAGACGCCAATGAGGTTCTCGCCGGGAATGTTCATCAGATGCGGAAGGCCGGCGCCCGTGCCGAGGAATATGGCCTGGAATCCTTCCGCGAACAGCTCGTCCACTGCCTCCGTCTTGCCCACGATGAAGTCCGTGCGAAACTCCACGCCCATGCTGCGCAGGCGATTCACTTCGTCGTGGATAATCTCACGCGGCAGGCGGAAATTGGGAATGCCGTAGGCCAGCACTCCGCCCAGGCCGTGCAGCGCCTCGAAAATCGTCACCCGGTAGCCGTGCCGGATCAGATCATAGGCCGCGATCAGGGAAGCGGGGCCGCTCCCCACGAGCGCCACCCGTGGCCCACTGTGCGCCGGCGCTGGAGGAGCTGCGGGGGCTGTTCGACGATGATAATCCGCCGCGAAACGCTCCAGTGAGCCGATGGCCACGGGTTCCAGCTTCTTTCCCAACAGGCAGGCGCGTTCGCAGAAGAGTTCGTGCTGGCACACGCGGCCGCAAATGCCCGGAAAAGGACTCTCCTCGCTGATCTTGTCGAATGCCCCGGCAAATTCGCCCACTGACATCAAGCCAATGAAGCCTTTGACGTTGATATGCAAAGGGCAAGCATCGACGCAGGTCGGATTCTTACACTGGAGGCAGCGTAGCGCCTCAACTTGAACCTGGGCGAGGGAAAAACCCAGAGCGACCTCTTCCGGACCCCGCAACCTCTCTTCCGGCGAAAGCAACGGCAAGTCCTGGCGAAGCGCTTTGGGATTGAGTTTCACTCGGGGCCGGTTCTCAGGCGCCGGAGTTTCTACGGTAGTCGTGTTCTGGGTGCTCAAAATCAGCCTCCGTCAAAGGGTGTCAGATTCTGCGTGAAAGTTTCCGAAGCGTCGAATTCCGTGCGGCATAATGTCAGACGAGCGATTGCAGAAATCCAACAATGGAGTGCAATTCCCATGCC
>Ga0181532_10001209_pt1 | contig 25331 bp, 15 predicted proteins | sample PEATcosm2014_Bin_33_FD_119768 | JGI IMG/M metagenome (GOLD analysis project Ga0181532, IMG submission 119768) | Peatland microbial communities from MTU Mesocosm Facility, Houghton, MI, USA - PEATcosm2014_Bin11_30_metaG | ecosystem: Environmental > Terrestrial > Soil > Wetlands > Peat | place... | reverse complement strand
ATTGGAGTGAGGAGTGCGTAAGGTTTCCAATCTTGCCTGAAGTCTCGGGTTGCTCCCGAGTGACGTTCGTGCTCACGGGCAAACCGGAAGTTGGCCACTAAGAAGCGCGAATCGGTACTGACATCTAGATCCCGCAGTCATGATCGGGGCACGCCGTTCCCATTCAAATTGCAGCGATTGTCGAACTGAACACGCCTTTCATCTGCCTCTATCTGACTATGCATCTCCTCGGTTGGTTGGTTTACCGGCTCAGGCTCCCACGGCGAGCGCCTTGCGCGCGATCAGTCCAAAGCCTTTGGATCGGGCCTCTTGTTCGAGAGTCTTCGCGTGAGCGCGAGCTAAGGTTCGATCAGTCTTGGCTTCAATTTCATACAATGCCAGGCGGGCTTCCAGCTGGTAACGCAAATTGCTGTGCTTCCTGGTTTCTGCGATGACCGTCTTGAGAGACTCGCGGGCCTCGGCGAGTTTGCCGACCGCAGCCTGAACTCGGGCGTTGGCGATCCCAAACCAACAACGTTCCTCCCACCCCTGACTCTGGCCAAGCAGGGAGCGAGCTGCACTGATCGCTCGAGTGGCAGTCGCTGTGTCCCCCTCCTCCAAAGCAATTGTCGCCAGCAAGCTCTGCGCGCCGCCCTCGTCGAGCGGGTCTTTATGTTCGTGAAGAGAGGACAGGATTTCACGAATTTGCTGTTTCGCGTCCTCCCGATGGCTTTCCTCATCGGCTACCTCCGCCAGGCCTTGCGCGAGCATGGCCGTCATCCCGGAATCACCCGTCTCCCGGGCGAGGGGCAGAGCGTCGGAAAATGTCTGGTGTGCGCTTTCCAGTTTCCCTTCCAGTTTTGCGATATTTCCCTGGTAGAAGAGATCACTGAGGGTCATGTGCCGGTTACCGCTCTTCCGCGCCAGGTCGAGCGAATGTTGACAAGCCTCCTGGGCTTCGTCCAGATCCCCTAACATAGTGAGTTGGCTGGTTTTCTCGTTCAAGGCGTAAGCGGCGCCCCCGTCATCCGCCATCTCGGTGAAGATGGCGAGCGCCCGGTCGTCCATGCTCAGGCTTTCCGCAAGACCACCCTCGGCGGCGACTGCCCATGCCACCCCCATCAGTGCCCAAGCCTCGCGGTTTCTGTCACCGATTTCGCGGTAAATTGCAAGCGCTTCCTCGTCCAGTTTCTTCCCGCCCTCCACGTCTCCCCGTGCCTCGCGAGCTGCCGCGATTGAGGTGAGATCGATCGCCGCGCCGGTCTTGCTTCCAATCGCGCGATTGACGACCAGCGCCTGTTGGTAAAGCTTCTCCGCTGGCTCCCACTCACCGCGGGTCGAGTGAACATACGCGATGTATTCCAAGGCGTTGGACACGCCCCACTGATCTCCAACTCGGCGGTAGATCTCCTTTGCTGCCTCGGCTGCGGCAATGGCGTTGTCACCCTCGCCCAACGGAGCCAAAGTCGCGGCTTCGAGATAAAGCGCCCTCGCCAGCAGCACTTCGAACCCGCTGGCCCGAGTCTTTTCTACCGCCCGAACGGCTGGGCTACGAGCCGACGAGTATTGACCAAGCCGTATGTAGTTCATTTCTTCGGCCAAGTCGATCCGGGGATCGTCTCGCGGCGGAGACGGCAACTTGCGCAGCGACTGGATCGTGGTCATTGCATCAGTTCGCTTGCCTGCCTGAGTCTGTGCGTCGGCCAAGCTCAGCCCATATTCGATGTCGTCTGGAAAGAAGTCGAACAACGTGTGATAAAGATCCGCTGCTTTGTCCCACTCCTTGTTCATTGCGCGATATCTCGCTTCGATGAACAGGCGGTCCTTGTGTGGCAGTTTGTCGGACAACTCGAATGACTTCCTGGCTTCGGCCTTCGCCCGTGCTTCATAGCCTAGCTGCGACCAGACCTCAGCTAGGGCGGAGTGGGCGAGCGCATATCCGGAGTCGGAATGAATGGCCTTTTCCAGGAGATCCCGGGCGGCAATGGCATCGAACTGCCGGAGTTTCTCCAGACCCTCTGCGTACAAACGGGCCGCTTCTGTATTGGAAGGCAGGGAAGCTTGCACACCGGCCGCTTGATCTCCAGAGACTTCCGGCACGGCCACCTTCTCTCGCAAGCGTGCCCCAGCGCGGGAGACAAGTTGGAACAGATCAGCTTCAGTCCCGGATTCCGAAATAATCGCTACGGTTTCCCCGGCCGCAGTGTCCTGAAGTCGGATGTCGAGGCGGATCTGCCCTCGGCCCTGCTTTCCCAAATCGCTGTAGGAACCGAGCACCACCACGTCGGCGCCGAGGGCTTGGCGGATCCGTGCCAGCGTGTCCCGAGAAAGCGTGCCGCCGTTTAATAGCGAGAGACTGGTTTTCAAGTGCGCCACTTCCTCGGAAGAGACCATGCGCAGCTGATCGCCCGTTCCCAATTCGGTGGTCAGCATCTCGGAGAACGCGGTTGAAAGCCAGGCGGGATCGCTCCGTCCCGACAGGTTTTGGAACCCCAGCACAGCCACGCACCGCCGCGGTCGGATAGCCACTGGTGGCAGGGCTGTCGCGGATTGCCCACCCTGCCCCGGGTCACCCTGCCCCGGCCGATGGTAATGGGAGCCAACGGCTCCCCCTAGAGCGAGAAAGAAGACAATGCCTGCCATCGAAATCGCCACCATCCGGCGTGGCTTGCCTTCCTCGATCACCACCCTCGACCGGGAGTGGCTCTCCACCACCAGGCTCTCCTCTTCGGAGATGAAGCGTACCTTCTCTGTAAAGCGGTAGCCTCGACCCGGAACAGTAGCGATGTAGCGATGCTCCCCGGCCGCGGCGCCCAAAGTTTTCCGCAGCACAAAGATGTTCTGCGCCAGGTTGGACTCCTCGACGAAGGTGTCGGGCCATACCGCCTTCATCAAGTCGTCCTTCAAAACCACTTGTTCGCTGTTGCGGACCAGCACCAAAAGGGTCTCGAAAGCCTTCAGTTGTAGGGGGACAGGCTGGTTGTCGCGAAACAAGAGGCGCTTGCCCGAGTCAAGCCGATAAGGGCCGAACTCGTAAAACTCCTTCCCCTGATTGCTCATAAACCGCCTGATAAATTTCTGAGAATTTCCTAAAGACTCCTGAGGGCCGCTTCGGGCAGGATGTCTCCCGTTTAGCGGTGGGGGTCCAGAACCCGAGCCGAACGTGGGAAGCAATCTATCACGATTTCAGGGTTGAGCAAAGCTTGGAGGCAGAAAATGGCGGTTCATAAACGAACCGAAATCACCATCGAGACCGACAGAGTCCTGATCATCCGGCGGCACCGGGTTCTCCGAGCCTGGTGCCCGGAATGCGGCCGAGAGGCGGACATGGTGGATCCACGAGAAGCCGAGGCCATCACCGTAGTTACAGGATCGGCGTCGCGCGACTGTGCCCAGTGGCATATCGCCCAAAGCCAGGACGGAGCCGGTCTCATCTGCCTGGACTCGCTGCTGAAGTCGGTGTAAGTGGGGATCACCGACTGTGGGGAAGCTTCGACCGCAAAGGTTCACTGGGGGTTCTATGAAACGGGTTCAAGGAATGGTAGGGGCGGTCCTCATGCTGCTGGTGTGCAGTTTGTTTATCCCGGCACAGCAGACGGTCGCGACCGCAACCAACGGGATGGTGCCGCCGCTGGTGAACTTCGGCGGGGTGCTCACCGATTTGAACGGCAACCCGCTGACCGGCGTAGTCGGCGTCACTTTTTGTCTTTATAAGGACCAGCAGGGCGGGTCTCCAGTGTGGCTGGAAACCCAAAACGTTCATCCTGACAGCCATGGTCATTACACGGTGCTGCTGGGATCGACGAGCAGCGATGGACTGCCTACGAGCATCTTCGCCTCCGGTGAGGCGCATTGGCTGGGTGTGCAGGTGCAGGGTGAGGGGGAGCAGCCGCGCGTGTTGCTGGTAAGCGTGCCATACGCACTGAAGGCTGGGGATGCGGAAACCTTGGGGGGATTTCCGCCCTCAGCCTTCGTGCGGGCCGCGCCGCCGTCGGGCGGTGCGCCAGCCACGGCAACCGCGGCGGCCAACGCGACCGTAAGCGCTTCGCCCTCGTCTAGTTCCATCACCGGCACCGGCACGGTGAACTTCGTTCCGCTGTGGGACACCCCTTCCGACATTGTGAACTCGGCGCGGTTTCAGTCGGGCACGGGCAGCACGGCGAAGATCGGCATCAACACCACCTCGCCAGCCTCTTCTCTGGATGTGCAAGGTGCAGGCACGATTCGCGGCCTGCTCAGTTTGCCGGCCTCGGGAACGGCGACGGCAACCACGGGCGCCAACTCGCAACCGCTGACCCTCGCGGCTTCGGCCTGCAGCAGCGCTTCGAGCGCGGCTGTCAATCAGACCTTCCAGTGGCAGGCCGAACCGGCCGGCAACGACACCAGCCTGCCCTCGGGGACACTCAATCTGCTGTTCGGCGCGGGCGCGAGCAAACCGTCAGAGACTGGGCTGCAAGTCACGAGCAATGGACAGATCAAATTTGCGGCGGGGCAAACCTTCCCCGGTACGGGGAATGGCACCATCACGGGTGTCATGGCTGGCACCGACCTGACCGGCGGCGGCACCAGCGGCAGTGTCACCCTGAGCCTCAACACTTCAGCTACCGACGCCCGCTACGCCCGGCCCGGCACGCAGGCCACCGGAGACGGAATCCACGGAGTCACCAACGCCTCCGGCGGTACCGGCGTGTTGGGGAAGGGCGCAATCGACATCCAGCGAGTGGCTAGCACCAGCACTGGACTTTCCGGGTTGTTCCGGGGAACGGTAAAGATCACCGGCGACGGAAATAGCCTGCTGGCTGGCGATCCGGGCTGCGGATAAAAAGGTGCCCACGTTCGTGCGTGTGGGCATAACCAGAGAAAAACAGATCCAGAATGAAAATCGGACTCAAAGGAGAGTTGAGATGCGAAAAGTCGCAAGTTTGTCAGTGACGTTTTTGATCGGCATCCTGGGTGTGCTAGCCCCCCAGCCCGCCTGGAGCACCACGCCCCTTCAGTATCACGGTGGACCGTTCCTTCAAACGTTCGAGATTTACCCTCTGTACTACGGCAATTGGTCCGCAACGGACATCAGTACTCAGCAGACCTATGTTGTGAATCTCGCGGCGTACATGTCGGGGGCGAATGCACCCGCATCCGAGCAGCCCATGACGAAACAGTACGGCGTGAATCAGGTCACGGTGGCAGCAGCGGCCACGGCGAGCCCGGCCGCGAAACCTGTAGTCCTGACTCGCAGCGCTGTCCTTAATATCATTCACGCCAACCAAAAAAGTGGAAAACTACCAGCTTTCGGGCCGAATACGCTGATCGTGGTTTTCCCCGCACACGGTTTCAGCGTCACCGGATGCAATGGATGCGGGGGCTTCCACGCTTCGCAATCGACCTCGGCCTTTTGGGCGGTCGTCCCCGCGGACCAGGAACAAGTCGTGATCGCTCACGAAATCTTCGAGGCCTCCGCCGATCCAGCAGTCAACAATTTTCAGGGATGGGACGAAGTGGTCGACCAGTGTGATAACGCTAGCCCAATCACACTATCCTTCGGACCGATCCCCCCTGCCATCGACAACACCAAAGCCGGCACCTGTTCGACCACCGGGTACTCGAGCCTCAACGAAATCCAAGTCTACGGGTGGACCTACGCAAATTACCGGACGAAATATAACGCGTTATGGACACAAGGCTGGCGTCTGTACAGTCTTCAATCGTACGTATTGTCCAACGGCAATGTCCTGTACAACGCGGTGTGGCGGCCGGGCGGAAATACTGGCGAGGAGCAGCTCTACGGCGTTACCTACGCGGATTTCATAAGCACGTACAATACGCTGTTTCCGGAAGGCTGGCGTCTGTACATTCTTCAGTCGTACGTGATGCCCAACGGCGATGTGCTTTACAACGCGGTGTTTCGGCCGGGGAATCTAGGTGAGCAGCAACTCTACGGAGTGGACTACACGACATTCCGGGATACGTACAACACGCTGTATCCGGAAGGCTGGCGTCTGTCCATTCTTCAATCGTACGTATTACCCAACGGCGACGTGCTCTACAACGCGGTCTTTCGGCCCGGGGATTCCGGTGAAATTCAGGTCTATGGGTGGAAGTTCTCCGATTTTCAGACCGAATACAACAAGCTATGGAACGAGGGTTGGCGCCTGTACATTCTCGATTCGTATGTCATCTCCGACGGGACGGTTCGCTACAACGCGGTTTGGCGGCCGGCGACCCACGGCGAGATCCAGGTCTACGACTGGACGTACTCGAGTTTCCGCACCGAGTACAACACGTTATGGACAGAAGGTTGGCGCCTCTACATTCTCAATGTCTATGTGCTGCCGGGCGACGAGGTGCGTTACGACGCAGTCTGGCAGCAGGGCACGGTCGATCGCCCCTTGTAATCTGCACGGTTTTGAGAGAGGAACGTTCGCTTGAGGCAGGCCGATCGAGGGAAGGGACCGGCCACGAGCACCTGCTGCCGATGCGCGCGCTGCCACACTCGTGTGCCTCGCGGATTAGTCCCGATAAACGCCCATGCCTTTAGGGAATGTTGGCTTCCTCGAAGCCGACTACTCGGCCGGCCAAGCGGTTACAAGAGATCCGTTCGGAACCGATCGTTGGCGCATCTCGGCATTAGTCCCCAGCGACTGGCGACCCGGAAGTTTTGTCGACAGGCCAACTCTCGTTACCAGTAGCCATTCGGCTGACAGGTCTAGCAGGTTTCAACGAGGCACGAGTCGGTTCGTATTCTGCCTACATCTGAGGAGAATGGTAGTTGTGGCACTAGCTCGTTGCCTGGGCATGCCGTTTGGGGTCCCGCAAGGGCGAGTCAGCGGGGCAGCCTGCGTTTAGCACGTTCGACAAGTATGTCCCGCCGGCTTGGAGTCGAAGATCAAATGACTGGTTATGCTCTTATAATAAATTGCGCTTTTGGAAACGGGCTGTACTGACTCTCTGCAAGTGGCAAGACGCCAACTGCAACTGAACCGCCAGCACGAGAAGGAGTTCGTCGCTGTCAAATGAGTCTGCGGTAGGTGATCGCTTCGACCGATGGGAGCGAGTTTGGCTGAAGGCCAATACGACCTGATCCCAAGCTGCGTGGGGCAGAGCTACATCCGGCACGACGAAGCAGGCGATCGGTCGGTAACGCGGGACGTTTACGCGGCGGAGATCGCCAAGACCCGACAGGAGCGGCCGCACACACGCTCCGTTGTGTACGATCACTCATTCCAGGGCGACCCTGCGTGGTTCCGCTTTACGCTCAAGTTCACTGATCCAAAGACCGGCGAGACGCGCACTCGCGCCGGCATGCAGGTCTACCGGATCGAGGCTGGCAAGCGCGGAGACTTGGCTCTTGCTGCAAAACTGGCACGGCTTGGCCCGGCGCCGCTGGGCAGGAGCACCTGGACGAGCAAGCGACCCTGAGAACCGCTGGCTACACTTCCGTGGGCTACCGATCCGGCTATACCGACCACGTGGCCCCAGCATGACTACGAACATTTCGTAGGGCACTCCCGAACTATTCGGAAAACTGCGATTCCACCTCGTCGGAAGGCCAGAAAATTCAGCCGGAATGTCCAGTCCCGCGTTGGTGCTGCTGGGTTCCGAGAAGCCGTGAGGAACCAGCGAATGGCTGATGCAAGGCGGTTGTATTGAATATTGCGCGTATAGTCAATGAGAGGTGGTTCGAATCTCCCTGGAGGCCTTTTCCACCAATCGGGGGTTCTCAATCACGGGCCCGTCTGCCTTTGAGTCCAGCGCATGAGACTGTGGCTGAACTGGGCCAATGCTCCTGGAGAAGCAGCCAGCAATTGCTCTCTGTTGTCGTGAAGTTCAAGAGGAATGCGTGCGTTACGCCTCCTATTGCTCCGGCTGCGCAGAAAGATCGCGTAGGTTTTGATCCGCAGTCCCCAATGTGGTCTTATACTTGCGAGGTGTTGACTGCCGATGATCCAAGAGTCTACGCATAAGAGAATGGGCAATCTGCAGTTTACGTGTTCCGCTGAATTAACCATCAGCAACAACACCCGATTAACGTATTTTATCGGGGACAGGATAGAACCATGAAGATCGCAAGCGCAGCAAGCGCATTCCCGAAGCATTACTACTCCCAGAGAGTTCTCTTGGAGCGTCTCCAGGACTATTGGGGACCCCAACTCAAGAATCCCCTCCTGCTGGCACGATTGCATCGCAATGTAACGGTGGACGGCCGTTACCTGGCGATTCCCGCGGAACAATACGTGGACATCAAGACCTGGGGGCAGGCCAACGACATATGGATTAAGGTCGCACAGGAGCTGGGGGAGCGGGCTCTCTGTCTTGCGCTCCATAAGGCGGGACTCGACGTTCGAGACCTGGGCGCCTTACTGTTCACGACCGTCACCGGCGTCGCCAGCCCTTCGATCGATGCTCTGCTCATCAATCGAATGGGACTTCCGACCAAGATTCGTCGTACTCCGATCTTTGGCCTGGGATGCGTTGCGGGTGCTGCCGGGATCGCGCGTGCCTCCGATTATGTTCGCGCGTATCCTTCGCAGGCGGCAGCTCTGGTGTCGGTCGAGCTATGCTCCCTCACTCTGCAGCGTGAGGATTTGTCGGTGGCAAACCTGATTTCGTCGGGACTGTTCGCAGATGGCTCTGCGGCGGTCATTGTGACCGGGGATGACTTCGAATCATCGCGGCCCGGGATTTCAGGACCTGAGATTCTTGCGACTCGCTCGGTTTTTTATCCCGCCACAGAAGATATGATGGGCTGGAATATTTCCGAGAAGGGTTTTCGTATCTTGCTGTCCACCGAAGTGCCGAATCTGATTCGGGAAAACCTAGGGCGGGATGTGGACGCTTTTTTGGCCGACAACGGGCACCTAAGGAGCGACCTTAAGAGCTTTGTTATGCACACCGGAGGGCCCAAGGTACTGGAAGCCTCTGCGACTGCCTTGGGCTTGCACAATGGAGAACTGGATGCCTCGTGGGATTGCTTGCGTAAGGTGGGAAACCTTTCTTCGGCGTCCGTGCTGGTGGTGCTCGAAGATGTCATGAAAAACCGGCGCCCTGAGCCCGGCACGCTGGGCCTGCTGGCCGCTATGGGGCCTGGGTTTTGCTCAGAGCTCATACTCCTGCAGTGGTAGGGCGCACGTTAGCGGGCGTGCGAATGGCCTAATCTGTTTCGCGGATTGAGGGGGAAGCCGTCGGGAAATTGGCGGCAGACCCTCCTGTCACATTTGACAGTATCCCGCGCGAAGATCGAGTGTGAAACTCCAAGCATTGTTTCGGATTCACTGGGGTGCGCTCGTGGCACCTAGTGGGAGAAAGTTTATGTTTGCAAGGCACACACTCGGCAGCATGCGATTCGCGGTCCTATGCCTGGTAGCGTCCGCTGCGCTCCCGTCACTAGGTCAAGAGCAGGTTCCTGTTTTCGTGATCACGCCGGAAGAAAGTAAGATTACGTTCTACATAAAGTCGTCAGTGGCCCTAGAGGGTACTTTCAAAAAGTGGGACGCCTCCCTAACGTTTACATCTCCTGATGTCACGACCGGCGTCTTGGATATCAAAATTCAGGCCGACAGCGTGGATACCGGAAGCGGAATGAAAGACGGCAAGATAAAGAGCAAAGATTTCTTCGACGTCGAGAACGATCCGTTGATAACGTTTCACTCGGACAAGGTTGTTCAGACCGGTCCCACCACGTTCGATCTGCCCGGAACGTTTACCATTCGCGGGGTATCTAAGCCCGAGACGCTGACGTTTACGGTTACTGGCAAGGGCACAGGCTCTGGTGAGATTAAAGGGACGATGGCCTTCGATCGTAAAGACTATGGGATGAATAAAGGCATTCCCTTCGTCAAGATCGCCGATCGTGTCGAGGTGACTGTCAACCTGGAGGGGAAGCGAACCAGCGGGCCTCCGTTGGTCTTTAAGCAATAGGCAGGCTGCAATTCCGGCGGACTGCCGCTGCCGCGAATACGTCCTTGGCTGAGTCACACATCAAGGCGCTGCGCAGAGATTTTTCCGCGGGGCCTTCCGCGCGGAAGGTTCTTGCGACCTGTTCCTGTTGCAAAATCCCAATTACAACTTTGGGACTTCCAAGACTCAGCTTCATAACTTCCGGTCAAGGGCCCTTCCAACTTCAGTAATTTTGAAGCTGCTTCGAAACGAGTATACTCACCAATCTACGGGGTTCAAGTCGTGGCGGCGGTCATTGTTGGACTCACCGTAATCCCAGTGCGTGTTTTTTGGTTGAGAAGTCGTCGGGGACATCAGCCACCTCTCTTTGGAGTTAATTGCGAATTAGCTGCTTGGCGCGAACGCGTCGGAAGACACGATTGGCACTACCAGAGGCTGGTCCTGCGAGACCTAAAGGGCAAGATCGGTGACTCGCACAAGTGACAGTTGCCCGACGGCCGTCTGTGCGGTTTAACTGAACGTACGGGGTAGTCCGTCACCAGAAATTTTCAACTGAAGTGAGGTTTTTTGGCTTGGCGCATACCAATGACCCAGATCACCGTTCAGCTTGATCCAAGCTTGAAGACTGGCCGTGATGCCGCTCGCCGCCGATTCTGGTTGGCGATGTCGGGATTTGCCATGGCGATTGCGCTGCTGCCCTTTTCCTACAAAGTCGAACGTCGCCTGGAGACAGCCGTTCACATCAAGGGCGGAGAATCCGAAAAAGTTGACCTGGAACTGGCGCAGCGTTTCCAGTCTCCGTTCGCCCACCGCCTGGTTCTGGTGATCAGCGGTATTCCCGATCCGGATTCAGCCAAAGGCGCAGATGCATTGGGCTTCTTAGCCAGCTCAGTGCGTAGTGTGCCAGGAGTGTCGGGTGCCGTCTCGAGTCTGGATTGGCCAGATGCTCTGTTCACTGGGAACAATGGCGGGGCGTTGATCATCGTCGGGTTGGACCCGCACGATGAAAGTGTCGAGGCGTTGGTCCCCAAACTGAGGGCAAGAGCTGACTGGATGGAAGGTCAGCTTCGGTCGCAATACCCCGATATCAAACTGGAGATTACGGGTGAAACGCCACTGAACTTCGATCTTCGCAAGGTCAGCGCAGATGACGTCACACATGCCGAGGAACGAGCGATGCCGGTAACTCTCTTGCTGCTGTTGCTGGCTTTCGGCAGCCTTGTGGCCGCGCTATTGCCGCTGGGAGTTGGAGTACTCTCAATCTCGATGGCGATGGGTGCGGCTGCGTTACTCGCGCATTATCTGCAGCTGTCGATTCTGATGCAGAATCTGGCGACGATGCTCGGCCTTGGCTTGGGCATCGACTATGCATTGTTGATGGTGAGCCGGTTTCGCGAAGCATTGGCCGAGGGCTATGATCCCGGCCGTGCTGCCGATATTGCTGCCGGGCAAGCGGGGCGGACGCTGATAATCTCGGCCACGACAGTTGCAATCGGATTTTCAGCGCTGCTGACTGTGCCCATCAGCGAACTGCGCTCCATCGGGATAGCTGGCCTGCTGGTAACCGTTTTAAGTGTCATGCTCTGTACATTCATTCTGCCTTGGGTGCTTGGTCTGCTAGGGCATCGCATCAATGCCGCCAGAGTGCGTCTTCCAGCCAGGAGATTCAAAACGCGGGAGAACCTATGCGCGGCGAGTGAGCGGTGGGTGCGGTGGGGCAGCATCATTACCCGCCGGCCCTGGACAGCTCTGCTTGTCGCCGGGATTCCGCTATTGATCCTTGCATTCCAAGCACGGAGAATCTCTCCCGGGGTTCCCGACCATAACTCGCTCCCGGCCGCAGCCGAGTCGGTGCAAGCGCTGCACACGCTTCAAAGCATGGGGCGATCGGGTATTGTGCAGTCCCTTCGAGTGGTCCTGGAGTTGCCGCCGCAGTATCCGCTGCTCTCGCCGGCTGGCTGGCTTGCCGTCAATCGCTTGACGAAGCGCTTCCAGAGCGATCCTAGAGCCCAAGAGGTCTTATCTCTTCCGACCCTCACGGGAATGTCCGACACTGCGGATGCTGTCGACGATGTGCCCGAGTCAATCCGCAAGAGTTTTCTTCGCAACGATGGCCAAGCTACCTTGATTGAGTTGCTGCCCACCGCCACTCTTTCGCCCAACGAACAGATACGATGGGTACGAGAGGTGCGTTCCTCCGATCTGGCGACGATAACCGGCGTGCCCGGCGCTGTGCTGCGCGTCGGCGGCGTTCCCGCACTCGAAGCAGATTATGACTCGGTAGTAAAAGAGCGGTTGCCGAGGGTAGTCCTTGGCGTCATATTGGGGAGCTTGCTGGCGCTCCTGATCGGGTTACGCTCTCTATTTGCGGCTGTCAAAGCAATTCTGCTCAATCTGCTCTCCGTTGGCGCTTCATTCGGTGCGTTAGTTGTCGTTTTTCAGGAAGGCCACGGTAGCAAACTCCTTGGGCTCGACGGACCGATCGGCACCGTATACCCGATCGTGCCGATTCTCTCGTTTGCCATCGTCTTCGGCTTGAGCATGGACTATGAGGTCTTCCTGGTCGCCCGAGTCCTCGAGGAACGGCGGCGCGGTCTATCCGAGAGATCAGCGGTGATCGAGGGCCTGGCGCGGACGGCCGGGCTCATCACGAGCGCCGCGGCAATTATGATTGCCGTCTTCAGCGCATTCACCGTGGGAAGCTTTCTTGTCGTCCAAATGCTGGGCTTTACGCTCGCCGTGGCGGTGTTCATTGACGCTACAGTTGTGCGGATGGTGGTTGGGCCGGCACTCTTGCAACTTGCCGGCGATTGGAATTGGTGGCCCTTTGGTCTTTATGGAGCCCCGGCGACGTCTGAAAAGCAGCTTGTCCCATGACGGCAAGCACCGTGGATGCTCCAGTGACAGCATAGGGCCTTGCAACAGCCTGATTAAGCGTTGCGATTTATTTCACTTTCTCTCCTTGAGCGCTGGACTGGCCGATATCAAAGTCCTTGCGTCGAAGGTTTGCCCTTCCCGAGCCCCATTCGATTGCAAGAATCGAGGAGCCGGGCTTGCCCTGCAGCTTTGCCTCCACTTGCGACGCGGACCAAGCGCCGCCGACCTGCCGCAGCCCGTAGTAAATGAATTCCTTCTGCAGTCCCGTCCTCCGAAGCGTCTTCACCACACGCACAGGGAACAAAATGCCGCGGTCAATCCACGATGTTACAAAATCATAGTAAGTCCGGTCTTCAGAGCCGGACACGCTCTTAAGGACAAAGCAATCCCGTGCGCCGTATTTCTCCGGTGCCAGAAGGTCCTGATGCTTCCAGAAGAACTGGCTCTCTACCATGTCTTCATAGGAGAAATCTGTTCCCACGAGTGGGTCGTTCCAACGTTCGAATGGCAACACGCTAGCGGCCTTCTCGCCAGGAAGTACCGCCTCGATAGTCACGTGCCCACTCACGGTCATGTGCAGAAGAACGCTCGTCTTCTCTGAGCCGGGCCCCGAGATCTCGCATAGCACGCGCAGACCATCGGGAAACCAGTGAGCCTTGGCGGCAAACTTGGAGCTCGTGCGCTTGCCATTGCCTTCCACCCGTGTGAGTCGCCCGGTCACGCGGTAGTCCAATTTCTCAATACGCTGGCGCGAGCCAGTCAGCACAGTCTCCAGGTCAGAATTCGTCGCGAAGGCCCGCGATGGATGCCCCAGCGACAACAGCACTAGCAAAGCTATGGACACTTGAATCGCCCCAAAGGCGCAATTCGCCCATCTGGCTTCTGGATACCGGCCAAACTTGCGGCTGCGAGAGAGCATTACGACGCGGCGCAGGAAGGTCATAGTTATGTATACAGCCAAAGTCCGTATCGCGCCCATCCAGGGCGACGGGTAGTGATTCTCGAGCCGTGGTATACAGCCCATTTCAGAACCCGTCAAACCGACACGCATGGCGGTGACGGCGCTGTCGAGATCCTAGCCCCGCTAGTGTGGGGGCGCGATTTCAAGCCGGGGATCCTGCTAGAGCAATATTGGGCTGCTGTTCTTTTACGATGCGACCATCGCGAAGGATGATCACACGATCGCAGAAGCTGGCGGCAAGGTCTGTTGTGCGTCATCAGAAACACGGTGCTGTTGACTCCTTGTGGAAGATCGTCGAGAAGCGCCAGGATGTCTTCGCCCGTTGCGGAATCGAGATTGCCGGTTGGCTCGTCGCCCAGGAGAAGGGGGGGAGAAAAGATAAGAGCGCGAGCAATGGCAACGCGCTGACGCTCGCCGCCGGACATTTCATCGGGGCGATGCCTGATTCGAGTCTTTAGCCCTACGCGTTCGAGCATGGCGGTTGCGCGCTGTTCCGCCTCTTTGCGGCGCATACCCTGCAGACGAAGCGGAAGGGCGGCGTTCTCGACGGCGCTCAAAGTAGGCAGAAGATTGAAGGTCTGAAAGATCATTCCGATCTTCTCGCGGCGCATGCGGGTGCGTTGATCGTCGTTGAGGTCCGACAGTGCTATCCCTGCAACCCTGACGGTGCCGCTAGTGGGATCATCCAAACCGCATATCAAGTTGAGCAAAGAGGACTTGCCCGAGCCGGAGGGGCCCATGACGGCCACTCGTTCGCCCTGTGCGACGCTGAGATCGATGTCTCGCAGCGCATGTACGACTTGGCCATCGCCGTAGTTCTTGCAGACCTTCTCTAACTGGACTGTGCTCTGGGTCATCGGTTACCCATTCGTCATAGAAGCCTCAAGTTGAATCATAGAAAGCATACCACCCGTAAAGTTGCTGCCGGAAGAATTGGGCAGGGATTAGCAGGCTTCGGCTCGTGCCCGCGTGAGACCCACAAGCCGAATCTGCCCCTGCCATCCTGCATCTTCGCGCTTTCCACGAGATTCCCAGTCCGAAACGCCGCGGTGATGATGGGGCTGCGCTATCGGCAGAGCAAGCGCTTGCCAAGCGCTATCGAGAAGTGGGAGCTAAAGGGCTGAAGCATGGTAGCGCGGGGCGGGAGTCGAACCGAAGGAAGCCGCGGAAATTCCGAGAACGAGTGTTGCGGCTGATGGGGCAAGAAGCATTCCGGGGAGGAAGGAGAGCGGTTCGGACCAACGTTAGCTGCCGAGCACCTGGGGAGCGACGATCATGTGGAAGTGAATGCGCAGACCCCGCGGCGGTGGATGTTGTCGGAAGGGCTATGGAGCCGCGCGCGGAAGCGGCGCAAGCATCGCCAGCGGCGAAAACGGAAAGAGAAAGAGCATGTGGGGGAACTGGTACAGCTGGATGGCGGTTTCCACCCCTGGTTGGAGGAACGAGGGCCGGGTGGCTGCTTGATGAACCTGGTGGACGACGCCAGCGGAGAGGGCGCGCCTCCGATGAAGCACTAGCGTCATCCACGCGAATCGGTTGTCGGTCGTTACCTACCTCAGTTCCGCTAGCGGCCAGCCGTCAATCCCTATCGGCACCTTGGTCAGACCCGCAGCACCGGTTCGGCCCCTTTCAGCAAGGAGAGAGTCAGTGTGCAAGGCGGTTGTATTTCTTCAGAAGCTCCCGCAATCGGTCATGAGGTAGCGCGATCACTGTATGACCCTTTACACCGGTCATGGTCTCAGCGGCGATCATGGCGTTGACGACCGCTTCTTCAGTGGCTTGCACCGTGGCTAGGAAAATGGGGTTGATCTGATCGTTGGGCAGCATGCTAAGTGGACGAACACCCCTGGAAGAAGCTGCTCCCGGATTCGCGGTGGAAAAGGCAATGAAGATGTCGCCTGAGCCATCGCCGGAGTAGCTTCCGTCTCGTCCCAGCCCCAGGGTCACACGCTTTGCGACGCGCTTCAATTGCGTCGGAATCAACGGAGCATCCGTGGCGACTACCACGATAATGGACCCCACATCATCATCCCACACGTTCGGTCCAGGAATCTCACGGCCGACCGGCACACCGGCAATCCGTAACTGATCGCGCTGCCCATAGTTGCATTGCACCAGCACGCCGACCGTGTAGCCTCCGTACTTGGCGTCGAGTACGCGCGATGCCGTGCCGATTCCACCTTTGAACTCGTTACAGATCATCCCGGTGCCGCCACCCACGTTTCCTTCTTCCACCGGCCCACTATGCGTGCTGTCGAGAGCGTGAAAAGCATCCTCGGCCTTCACGTGAAATCCGTTGATGTCATTCAAATAACCGTCCCAGGTCTCCGCCACAATCGGCAAGGACCACGCGTACCCTTCTTTGTCAGCCCCACGATGCTTCAGGCGCCAAGCGATCACCGCATCCCGTACGATGCCGACGCTGTGCGTATTCGTGATCATGACAGGGCCCTCGAGAAAACCCGACTCTTCGACCCAGGTTGTCCCGGTCATCTCGCCGTTGCCGTTTTCTGTGAACCATCCGGCGAAGACCGGGTCGTTGGAGTCTTTGCCGCGGGGTAGAATCGCGGTTACACCGGTTCGCACCGGCCCGACGCCCGCAGATGACGCCGCATCACCGGAAATCAGGGTAGTATGGCCAACTTCCACACCTTGGACGTCAGTGATGGCGTTCCGCGGTCCGGGTACGCCATCGAAAGGAACGCCCAGGTCCCGTGCCCGAGGCTTGGTCTGAGCGCATACCAAACCCGTGAGGACTAGACAAACAAGAAAGACATTAACGTCATTGAGGTCGGACTTAGGCATCGAGGTTCCTCCAGTCTGTGCGATCAGAGTATCCGCTATCGTGCGTGGACCGCGGCGCGCTTCGCGCTCTTGACTTTGCGTGCACAATCACAATAATGCTTTCAACACAAAAGTGGCCTGGGAGCTTGTCGGTCTTTGCGGAAGGCTCGACTTCAGAGTTCTCCTTAGGACCTCGGCTTCCGGCGCTTAATCCTTGCGCAAAACAATAGTACGGAGTCTAAGGGGGGCAACGATGAGGTCTTCCATCCAGAATCGGCTCTTCTTGTTCCCGATCTGCTTCCTGCTGTCGATTTCCTCCGCTTGGGCGCAGACCGGCACAACATCGTTGCACGGCAAAGTTCTTGATAGCACTCGGGCGCTGGTGGAGGGGGCCAGCGCAACCCTTGCCAACCAGACGCAGGGGTTCAGTCGGAGGGCTACCACTCCGTCCACGGGCGAATTCGAATTTCTCGCGCTTCCCCCGGGTACCTATGTACTGACCGTGGAAAAGGCTGGTTTCAAGAAATACCAGCAGACCAATTTGCAGCTTCTTGTCAACGTGCCGACTGGCGTGAACGTTGTCCTTCAGGTCGGCGCGCCCACCACCCAGATCGAGGTTTCCGGGCAGGCCCCAGTAATCAACACTGAAGACGCGACCATGGGTATAGCGTTTGGCGAGAATCAAGTAAAGGAACTGCCGCTGGAGGGTCGCAACGTGCCCGACCTGCTCACCCTGCAGCCCGGAGTTGCCTATACGGGCAATCGAGCAGACACGAGCAGCGACGATACGCGCAGCGGCGCGGTGAATGGCGCGCGCAGCGACCAGGGCAACATCAGTCTCGATGGCATTCGCGTGAACGACGAAGGCGGCCACGCTTTTACATCCGTTTTGCCGGTGACGCTCGATTCCGTACAGGAGTTTCGCGTCACCACCTCCAATGCCAACGCCGACGAGGGAGGAACCAGCGGCGCCCAGGTGGCTCTGGTGACCAAAAGCGGCACCAATAACTTTCACGGCTCGCTCTACGAGTACCTTCGCAACACCTACACCAGCGCGAACGATTACTTCAACAAACTGACAGAGCTGCAAACTTGCACGCTTCCCAATCCGAATGACTGCAACACGCCTCCCAAGCTGATCCGCAATATCTTTGGTGCTTCCATCGGCGGACCCATAAAAAAGGATCGCGTGTTTCTTTTCATGAATTACGAGGGGACGCGGCGCGCGGAGGAAACCGTAAGTTCTGGGGAGGAGGTTCCCAGTTTGGCGATGCGCGATGGTGTCCTTCAGTATCTGTGCACTCTCAATTCGGACGGCAGCCTCAACACGGCTCAATGTCCCGGCGGGTCCAGTTCCGCTGTGCAAGGCAAGAGTGGTCAGACCTACACTCCCGCCCCGGGATACATCGCCCTCGGTTTTCAGCAATTGCAGCAGATCGATCCAATACAGGCGGGGCCCGACGCGGCCGCGATGGCATACTTCCAAACTTTGCCTGCGCCGAATAGCAATGTCACCGGCGATGGCTTCAACTATCAGGGATTCATTTTCGCGGCGCCGACCCATGAGACGCAGAACGTCTACATTGCCCGCGCCGACTACAACATTACGCAAGACGGCAAGCAGCGTCTTTCCGTGATGGGAGCGCTGAGAAATGATTCCAGTGATGCATGCGGGGGCTGCCAGCCATATTTCCCCGGTGAGCCTCCGCAAGGACAGACTGTCTACCACAACAAAGGGCTCGTCGTAGGCTACTCCGCGGTCATTCATCCAAACCTGATGAGCAATTTCCACTACGGGTTTGTTCGAGAGAGTTTCGGAACTATCGGCAACTCGTATCAGCCGTGGATCACCTTCAATTTCAGCCAAAGCATCACTCGAACCCAAAATTTTCAGCGCCCGATGCACAATTTTTCAGAAGATTTGTCCTGGATTCACGGGAAGCATACGCTGCAGTTCGGCGGATATCTTTTGTTCATGCGCAACCCCCGGTCCAACTTTACCTCTTCGTTTGACAGCGGAAGCACGAATTCGTCCTTCACCACTACCTCCGGATTTGCCGACAAAAACAGTCCCTTGAACCCGGCGAACAACGGTTATCCCGGCGTCGATCCGAGTTTCGCCGTGAGTTATGACTATCCGATCACAGATCTGTTGGGAATGGTTACGCAAGCCACTACGGTTTTTAACTACAACCGACAACTCCAGTTGCTTCCGCCCAACTCTCCGGTCTCGCGCCGATATGCGCAAAACAGCTTCGAGCCCTACGTGCAAGATATTTGGAAGGTCAGCCCCAACCTCACGCTGACTCTGGGCCTGCGCTACTCGCTCTTCTCTCCGTTGTGGGAGACCAATGGTTTGCAGGTTTGTCCCAGCCCCAGTCTAGGGCAATGGTTTTCCATGCGGGCAAGTGCCGGCGCCAGTGGCACTCCGTCGAACCAGGATCTCCCATTGCAAGTCGACTGGTGCGGTCCCGCCAACGGGAAAAAGGGGTATTGGAACTGGGATTTCGGCAACGTTGGTCCCCGCGTCGCCTTTGCCTGGGCGCCCAATAAAACCGAAGGGTTCCTGAGCAAGCTCTTGGGCAGCGGCAATAAGTCGTCCATCCGTGGCGGATTCGGGATTGTGTATGACCGCTTCGGGCAGGGCGTTGTAGATGAGTTCAGTGGGAATTCCTTCGGTCTGACGACGAGTCTCACCAACCCAATACTGACGCTCGACGCTTTGCCTCGGTTGACGAGTGTCAATGTCATTCCGCCAAGCCTTCTCCAGCCCACACCTGGGGCCCCGACCTTCCCGGAGACGATACCAACCATGCAGGCGCTCGGTGCGTCCGACTTCGGCAGCAGCCTCGATACTTCGCTGAAGACTCCCTATTCATACGACTTGGACTTTTCCGTGGAGCGCGATCTCGGCGCAGGACTTTCACTGGATCTTGCATACGTGGGCAGACTCTCGCATCGCCTTCTGAGTTCACAGGATGTCGCTCAGCCGCTTGATCTTAGGGATAAAAAATCCGGCCTGGATTACTTCTCCGCCATCCAGCCGCTCGCAAGACTCTACGAACTGCAGGGCGTGACCGATGCCACCTTCAGTGATTCCATGGTCAGCCCGGCTGTCGTTCAGTATTGGACCGACATGCTGCAGGCGCCCGTCAATGGCGGATCTTATGCGCTGGGCGCACAGACGGGAGGTTGTGGTCCAAACGTCCCTGCCTCGACCACCGACCCCGTTCTGGCTATCTTCGATCTTTTCTGTGGAGTAGCCGGGGTTGAGACCACTGCGCTTCAGGCTCTCGATGTACCCTTCGTATCCGGATTCGGAAACGGTGGAATACCGGACGCTACCGGTGATCCAAACTGTGGCCAGACTGGCCACCCGCTTTGCCAATACTATCCGCTTGGAGGGCCCAACGCCTTCTACAACCAGCAATATACGTCTCTGTTCGCCTTGCGTTCGATCGGATTCTCGAATTACAACGCGCTTCAAGCCACGCTTAGGCATCAAATGAGCCACGGCGTTCAGTTTGATTTGAATTACACATATTCAAAGTCGATCGACCTTTGTTCGGACGCCGAGCGCCTTGGAAATTCCGGCTCTCTCAACTTCAGTGGCGGCTGCCAGATGTTCAATGCCTGGTCGCCGAATCTTTTCCGCGCCGTTTCCGATTTTGATACCACTCATCAAGTGAATGCGAACTGGATCATCGATTTGCCCTTCGGCCGAAGCCGCGCTATCGCCGCTCATGTCAATCGGGGTGTCGATGCCGTTATCGGGGGCTGGCAGCTTTCCGGCCTGTTCCGGTGGACGAGTGGGTTCCCGTACACCATCTACAACAACCCGGCCGACTACCCGACAGACTGGTATTGGGAAGGTGCCGCAATGCCGACCGTGTCGCACGTGCAGAGTGGGGCTTACCACATGGCGAACGGCAACGTGAACCTCTTTCCCGACCCAGCCACAGCCGAGAATTTGTTCTCGCCGGCTCTGCCGGGTCAGGTGGGCGTCCGTAATTTCGTACGTGGCGACGGCTTCTTCGGTCTCGACCTCGGGCTGTCGAAACGCTGGAAGATGCCTTGGAATGAAAACCACAGTCTGGCCTTGCGCTGGGAAGTGTTCAACGTGACGAACTCGACCCGCTTCGACTTCAACGACCAGAATTCCTCCAGCGCGAGCGAAAGCAACAATTCCATCGCGGTCCCGAACTTCGGCAACTACACGCACCTGATGACCAACCCGCGGGTGATGCAGTTCGCATTGCGCTACGAATTCTAACTTTCAAGCTATGCGGAACGTACAGCAGTATGCTGACGAAGCCGCGAGGTCGTCGAGCTTGCGCTGCGCTATCGTTTCTAAGGCCATACTCATGAATCATCGAAATCGCCCTTGGTTGCTCTTAGTCCTGGTGTGTTGCCTCGTGCTGCCCGAACAGAACCGAGCTCAATCCAGGCCGGCTGCTGATCTCATCATTACCAACGCCAAAATCTGGACGGTAGATAAGTCTTTGCCGATGGCGCAGGCCGTCGCGATTCTCGGCGACCGCATCGTCGCCGTTGGCTCAAGCGCCGACGTTGATGCCTGGCGCGGCCCCAACACTCACGTCATCGACGCTGGTGGAAAGCTACTCCTGCCTGGTTTCAATGACGCCCACGTCCATTTCGTTTCAGGCGGAATGCAGTTGACTAACGTCCAACTCAACGATGCCTCGAGTCCACAGGAATTCGCTCGCCGGATTGGCGAGCGGGCCAAGGTTACGGCAAAGGGCGAATGGATTCTGGGCGGGAACTGGGACGAAACCAAGTGGAACCCGCCCAACATGCCAACCAGAGAACTCATTGACGCTGTTACTCCCGACACGCCCGTGTTTGTGAGCCGCTACGACGGGCACATGGGACTGGCCAATTCCGTGGCGTTGCGTCTCGCGGGCATTACTGCCAAGACTCCCGATCCTCCGGGAGGCACCGTGGTCCGCGACCCCGAGGGAAATCCCACGGGTGCGCTGAAAGACGCCGCAACCGACTACATCGACAAGGTGATCCCGCCGCTTTCCCATGACCAGCGGCTGAAGATCGTTAAGCGGGCGCTCGCTTATGCGGCGTCCGTGGGCGTGACTAGCGTCCAGCACATGGTCGCCAGCTATGACGACATCGCCGTCTACCGCGAACTGCTGCAGCGTGATGAGCTGACCACGCGGATCTACGCGGCTCCTTCCATCACTCACGTTGACGACCTGGCGAAACTCGGAATCGGCCGTGCCTTTGGTGGGCCGTACCTGCGCATCGGCGCCCTCAAAGCCTTCGCCGACGGCTCTCTCGGTTCGGGAACGGCTTATTTCTACGAGCCTTTTCTGAATCAGGGCAACAATCGCGGTCTGCTGTCCGATGAAATGCATCCGATTTCGCTCATGCGCGATCGCTACCTGAAGGCCGATGCCGCGGGATTGCAGATGTGCACCCACGCCATTGGCGACGAAGGTATTTCCACCATCCTTGACCTGTATTCCGAGGTAATCAAAGCGCACGGCGAAGCCGATCGCCGGCTGCGCATCGAGCACGCACAACACATGGCGGCTAAGGACTTCGAGCGTTTCGCTCAACTCGACGTGATTGCATCGGTCCAGCCCTACCACGCGATCGACGACGGCCGCTTTGCCGAGGCGCACATCGGTCACGATCGCGCCAGCCGCACCTATGCCTTCCGTACGTTCCTGAACCACGGCGTGCGCCTGGCGTTCGGCACCGACTGGGAGGTGGCGCCGCTTGACCCGCTTCTGACTGTCTACGCCGCCGTCACCCGCGCCACTCTGGATGGAAAAAACCCCAACGGCTGGTTCCCCGAGCAGAAACTCTCGGTTGCCGAGGCGATCGAGGCCTACACCATGGGCTCCGCTTATGCCGAGTTTCAGGAGAAGGAGAAGGGTTCAATTATTCCCGGGAAATTGGCCGATATGGTCCTTCTCAGCGATGACATATTCTCAATTGTGCCAGAGAAGATCCGCGACGTTCGAGTGCTGAAAACGTTTGTCGGAGGCAGGCTGGTCTTTGATGCAGCTGCGGCGGGGCACTAATGGGCTTCCGCCCAGAGTGGTCGAGTCGTCGGCACGTCTGGGGTTGGCGTCGATGCGTAGGGAGGCGTTGCATGAGACTTCCCATGAGTTTGCAGGGCTGTTTAGAGTTAAGCCAACTAGGGCAGTGCGAACGCCAGAATCGAGTCGTTCTGCGGTTCCTCGGTAACGCCGCGGTGTCCTCCGGCTGCGATCACGAGAAACTGCTTGCCACTCTTCCGTGTCTGGTACGTCATTGGAGTAGCACCGCCGCTGGTCGGGAGTTGAGTCTTCCATAGTTCCTTCCCGGTCTCGACGTCGAAGGCGCGCAGCGCAGGATCAATCAAGGTTCCGGCGATAAATACCAATCCGCCGGCTGTAACGATCGGGCCGCCCAGGCTGGGTGCTCCGACGGGAACTGCGGGATTGCCGGGCGCGAGGGAACCCAGCGGAACCTGCCAGCGAATCGTGCCAGCCATCATATCGACCGCGGTCAATGTTCCCCAGGGCGGCGGCGCGCAAGGCAGATGATGGGCCTTGGCAAAGATGAAGGTGCGAAACAGGCCGTACGGCCCGCCGGACTGCTGGGTGTAGTCTGCGTCCTCTGTGTTCTTGTCTACTTCGTCCCAATATTTGTCCGCCGGAATCAACCCCATCCTGGCCGGCAAGTTGTTGGTGTTAACCACGAGCAAGCTGTGTTGTGGGTCGTAGGCGTAGCCGCTCCAGTTCATCCCGCCGATATTTCCGGGGACTGAGAGCGTGCCCCGCAAACTCGGCGGTGTGAAAAGCCCGCCGTTGCGGAGAGTCTTGAGACGCTCGCGGCAAACTTCGCGGTCTTCCGGAGTGATGCCCCAGGCGTCATCCGCGGAAAGCTTCTGCGGAACCAAGGCCGGTGGCGCCAGGGGAAACGGCTGGGTTGGCGAGGTCACTTCTCCGGGCACATCCGTCTGCGGCACCGGCCGCTCTTCCACGGAAAACACCGGGACGCCCGTTTCGCGATTCAACACGTAAAGGAACCCGGTCTTATTGCCCTGAATTACCACAGGCACGGTATTTCCATCGTGCTGCACCGTGGTCAGCAGCGGCGGCGAGGCCGAGTCATAATCCCAAAGATCGTGATGCACCAACTGGAAGCCCCAGACGAATTCTCCGGTCTTTCCCCGCAGCGCCACCACGGAGTCTGCCCACTTGTCATCGCCGGGACGGAGGCCGCCGTAATAATCCGGGCTGGCGCTGCCGGTGGGGAGAAACACGAGATCGCGTTCCTGATCCACCACCATCACGGACCATGCGTTCCCTGCGCCGGTGCGCCAGGGTTTTCCGGCGGCCGACGGCGTCGATTCGGAATCGTTCGGCGGGAGGGGCTCCCATTTCCAGCGCAGCGCGCCCGTGCGCGCGTCGAAAGCGCGAACCACGCCGCTCGGCATGTCGACGCGCGAATTGTCGTCGATCGCCGAGCCGACCACCACGACGTCGTCAATTACCGCGGGCGGGGACGTCATGTGATATTGGGCCGGAATGTAGCGCGGGACAGCACGAAGGCTTACTTGTCCGCGGTTGCCGAAGTCCCGGCACGGTTCGCCAGTGAGAGCGTCGAGCGCGATGAGCCGCGCATCCAAAGTGGCTTCAAAAATTCGCCGGCCGCACGGTTTCCCTTGCGCTCGCACCGGATCAAGCCAGGCGGCAACCCCACGATTGATGAGCCCATCGCCGTAGTCTCCGGCGATCTCAATCATCGGGTCGTAGACCCAGCGCTGCGCTCCGGTTTCCGGATCGAGAGCGAACACGCGATTGAACCCGCTGGTCAGGTACAACGTTCCATCCACCAGGATCGGCGTGGTCTCAAGGCCGCTGCGCTTTTTATGGCTGCTGCCGTCGGAGATATCGCCCACATGAAACGTCCATGCAACCTTCAGAGTCGCCACGTTCTGACGGTTGATCTGGGATAGCGGCGAATACCGCGTCCCGCCTGCGTCGTGACCGTAATATGGCCAATCGTCGACCGGTCCCGTAACCTCACGCGATGACTGTGCCAGAAGCCCTGGGATGGCAGTGCACACGATACCTGCCAGGATGAATTGAGCCAGTTTCGGAAATGAGCTAATCATCGATCTCCTTCCTTGCCGCGAAAACGACAGCAATTGTACCCTCAGTTCTGCAGCTCGGGATTGGTGCAAAACCACTTCTATCTTGATGGGCTTTCGGAATTGGGGGTGAGTGACGGGCTACTCTTACCTAACCCGGTAAGGTAAGGTTTCCCGCGATTCACCCCACAACCTTATGCCGGGTGGTTTACCCCGGCAGCCCGTGGCACAATGTCCAGTATTTCGTGGGCTCCACCCGCGGTTGACTCGAAATTCGGTTCGACTGGTAGCCGTGAACGAACTTCTCGTCGGCTTCCTTGGATTCAGGACTTCAGGACCGGTTTGACACCCCCTCTGCGACGTTCCTATACTTCTCTCCGCCACGACTGCCCGTCCGGGGAGGACTACTATGTTGAAACGTTCGCTGGTTGTTTTCCTGATTGCTGCCTCCGCAACTATCGGCCTTGCGCAAGAACCTTGGAAAGTTCATCAACCCAAGCTCACTCCGCAAAAGAGCGGCACTACACAGCTGTTGATTGCTGTCAGCCCGGTGAACTCCCGTGTGGTCTGGGCAGCCGGAACTGGCGGTACATATGTGGTCACGACTGACGGCGGAGAGACCTGGAAAGCCGGTGTCGTGCCCGGAGCCAAAACCCTGCAATTCCGCGATGTGCACGGCGTAAGCGATAAGGTCGCCTATTTAATGTCCAT
>Ga0181532_10001207_pt1 | contig 25338 bp, 24 predicted proteins | sample PEATcosm2014_Bin_33_FD_119768 | JGI IMG/M metagenome (GOLD analysis project Ga0181532, IMG submission 119768) | Peatland microbial communities from MTU Mesocosm Facility, Houghton, MI, USA - PEATcosm2014_Bin11_30_metaG | ecosystem: Environmental > Terrestrial > Soil > Wetlands > Peat | place... | reverse complement strand
GACTACCACCGCATAGTTGTAATTGGGACTCCCGCCGGAGCGCAGCAGGACCGGGTCACCAATGACCTCCGCCGAAAAACTGGTCGGCCCGTGAACGAGGTCGTTCCAGGAAAACGCGCTGGCCACGATCTTCAGCCGGATTGCAGCCGGTTCGCCCGCCGCAACCTTGCGCGCGGCCTCCTCACGCGGACGCTTCCGGCAGCGCCCCGAATAACCGGGTTGGAGGCCAGCCTTCAGTGCCTCCTGGCGTTCCTGCTCGAGTTGATCTGGAGTGCAGAAGCAGAAATAGGCCTGGCCCTGGTCAATCAACTGGGTAGCCAGCCGGGAGTAAATCTCCTTACGCTCCGACTGGCGGTAGGGAGCAAACTCACCCCCCTTGTCCGGTCCCTCGTCCCAGTCGATGCCGAACCAACGCAGGTCCTCGACCAACTGTCGCTCGTACTCATCCTTGGAGCGCTCGATGTCCGTGTCTTCGATCCGCAAAACGAAGGCGCCGCCGTAATGCCGGGCAAAAAGCCAGTTGAAAAGGGCCGTGCGGGCGTTCCCGACGTGGACGTAGCCTGTCGGGCTAGGGGCAAATCGAACTCTGATCTTAGACATATCTCCCGCCGCCTGTTAACGATAGCACACCTCGGGCATGGCGGCATTACGCTTTCATCATGGATGGGATGAATTCAACGCTGTAAAGGCATACAGTTCCGCATCAGCACACTTCCAAGTGCGCGCCACGATGCGGAACCGCCGCCTAGTTTCTGGAGCGAAGTTCCTGGCAGGTAAGGCAGTAGCGAGCCCAGGGGACAGCCTTGAGGCGAGGAGAGGCAATCTCCTCGTGGCACCCTTCACAGGCGCCGTAAGTGCCGCGAGCACAACGACCAAGCGCATTGTCGACTTCCCTCAGAAGTTGACTGCGCAGACTTGCAGTTACCGCCGTAACATCCTGTTCGGCAGTTCGGACAGCAAACTCAACCACATCGGGCGACTGAACATTGGTCGCCAGCGCCGCCGGCGCACCTTTTGCCGATGCGAGCAATTCGGTTCGCTTCTTCAGCAACAATGTTCGATAACCATTCTTCGCAGTTTTCACAGCAGTTCCCATTCCTACCTCTCCTCCGATCATTTTGTCACAGCCCAAAACCTCATAAGCTACATCGTCAGCGTTAATTGATGACCCTCGACCCCTCAAGGTTGCACAATTTCTCGAAAAATTTTGCCTATGATATACACAAGTTTGACCTCTAGTGTCAAGCCTTTAGGACAGCTTCCCGTTTTGGGCCTGGCGCCAACCTTCAGGTCGTCAAACCGGGGCATGAAGGTCGGCGGCACATCCAATCGCGATAGATTTCGGGATTCTGACAAATGAAACCGCTACAGTGAGTTATGGTACAATTCTGCGCTTGCGGTCGTAGCTTTCGACTGGCGATAGTAAGCAAGGATAGCTTCACCGGCTGGGGCACAATATGGCGTTTCTTGAGGCACTTCCGCTTCAACTGACCGGCTTTGGGAGGTGTTAGGTTTGGCAGAACGCGAAGTGATTATACGTCGGATTCGGAAGGCTTTAGGCCGTCCATTGGACCACACGGTGGCTCGAACGAGCGCCTTGCCGTCGGCCTCGACGCTGGCCGGCGTTCTCCCTCCCATCGCGCCGGAGGATATGCTATCTAAGTTCGAGGCAGAATTAACAAAAGTGGCCGGTGTGGCCTATCGAGCGGCTAATCGACAGGAGTTGGAAGAGATCCTAAGGGTCATCCTCTTTCAGGCTAATGCCAACAACGTGGTCCTATCCCGCAATCGGCTTTTGGCGGAGTTGAACATCGAAGCCCTGCTCCGCTCGTTTGGGAAGAACGTTTCGGCTTGGCCAGCCTCCGCGGAGGGAGAGGTTTCCAAGGGGCAGTCTTCACTATCGATCTTCGCTGAGGCCAGCTTTGCGGCAACCGTGGGGATCACCGGCGTGGAATATGCTCTGGCGGAAACTGGCAGTCTGGTGACAGCCAGTTGGACGGAGGGCGTGCAACTGGCATCGCTGGCCCCGCCGGTGCACGTGGCATTGTACCGGCGCAACCAACTCTTGGCGACGCTCGACGAAGTCCTGGAAAGGCTTCGCGTGGCCATCGCAACCAGGGAGGCCGCCTGGGGCCGGTCGGTAGTTTTCATCACAGGGACCAGCCGTACTGCCGACATCGAACAAATCCTCATTCGTGGGGTTCATGGCCCTGGCGAGGTGCACGCAATTCTCGTGGAAGCCGAATGTTTTGGTTGACCTTCAGGCGAAGAGCGGGTCAAAACTCCTCAGCCAACGAAGTGCGTTCAGCAGGGGAGGCTGATAGGTGCGTCGTATCGTTGAAGGTAATTAGCTCCCACCCAGAGGGCCGGGAGCGGATGATACTCAGGGCGGTATTATTCAGGACAAGCCGCCTTCGGTACTCGTCCGGCGCCATGCCCAGAACGTGGCAGATCGCCAAGCGGCAAACAGTCTTGTGGAAGGTCACCAGCACGCGTCCTTGCTGATGCTTGGGCGCGAGGCAATCCAGAAACGAGACGACGCGCTGCTGGGCTGCCAGGCCAGCTTCGCCGCCCGGAGGCGCGAGTTGCGCGGGCTTGGCCTCCCAAGCGCGAAAGGCCTGGGTGTCGTTCTCCATGATATCCGACAAGGTTCGCCCTTCCCATTCGCCATAATCGAGCTCCACAAGCCTCTGGTCAGGGACGGGTTCGAGACCCACAACCTCGGCAATCAACCGCGCGGTCTCCAAGGCGCGCCCGAGCGGACTCGTGTAGAACGCTTCAAAAGGGATGGTCTTCAGACGCTCGGCGAGGCGCTTTGCCTGCCGGCGCCCGGCCTCGGAGAGCGGTATATCGGATCGACCGCAAAGCCGGTTCTCGGCATTCCAGGCCGACTCACCATGACGCACTAGATAGAAAAGTCCCATAGGAACTGGATGTACTACGTAATCATTCGAGCGGCAGGAATGTCACGCATACGGGCGAAGGCGCCTGAAGCACCTGGCCGGTCGGAGAGAGCAGCCCGGTGATCTGGTTAATGCGGAACTGCACGACATTGTCGGAGTCCTGGTTGGCCACGAACAGATAGGCGCCGGTTGGGTCAATCGTAAAGCTGCGAGGCGTCTTCCCAAGTGTAGGAACCTCTGCCAAAAGCGTGAGTGTTCCTTTCTTAGAGTTGATTGAAAAGACGGCGATCGTGTCGCTCCCGCGGTTCGACGCATACAAGAACTTCCCCGAAGGATGCACGGCCACTTCCGCGCCAGTACTCTCGCCTTTGAAATCTGGGGAGAGGGTCGAGACGGGTTGGAGCACATCCAAAGCTCCCTTGGCCGCCTCGAACCCGAACGGGGTGATGGTGGATTGCATTTCGTCGATCACGTAACCGAACTTCCCGTTGGGAGTAAAGGCAAAATGCCGCGGCCCTGCCCCGGAGGCGACGGTGGCGGAAGGGGGAATATTCGGCGTGAGCGTCCCTTTTCCCGGGTCGAATCGATAAACGAACACCTCATCGAGGCCCAGGTCCGCGCTGATGACGAAGCGGTTGTCCGGTGACATGTAAACCGAGTGTACGTGCGGCCCTTCCTGGCGTTGGGAGTTGATGCTGGCGCCTTTGTGCTGCACAAACGCCGTGGCCTTGCCCAGACTTCCGTCGCCAAGAATTGGGAACACCGCCAAGCTTCCGCCGCCGTAGTTGGCGACCACAACGAACTTTCCAGTCTTATCCACAGTGAGATGGCAGGGACCCGCCCCGCCGGACGGCACTTCGTTCAAGAAGGTGAGCTTACCAGTCCCTGGAGCAATGGCAAAGGCGCTGACTCCGCCGCTACTGTGGCCCTGGTACTCAGATACCTCGTTGACGGCGTAAAGGTGCTGGCGGCTAGGGTCTATGGTCAGAAATGACGGGTCGGCAGTCTCGGCCGCCACTCCAATCGAGTCCAAGTGGTCCGAAACTGCGTTAAACCGGCAAGCGTAAACGCCTTTGCTTCCCTTCTCGGTATAAGTGCCGATGTACACAACATACTTGGTCGGGCCGGCAGCCGGATCGGCGCCGCGAGCGCGAAGGGTTGGGAGAAACGGCACCGTCAGCGCCGCAAGAATTAACGCAAGGCAAGGATTGGTTTTCATGTTCCTATGAAACCTCATTCGACCCCTTGGGTGCAAGTGGTATAATTGCAGTGGTTAGTGCTTAGTGGCTAGTGACTAGTACCGGCAGTTAAGCTACGGGCTCCGTTCCCTAGCCACTGGGCACCAAGCACTAGCCACTTACATTCCCATGACTAGCTTAATGGAAGAAATCGGTCAGCAGCCAGCGGTCCTTTCGGGCCTGCGGAAGTTTTATACCAGTCCCGGAGCCATTCCCTCCAAAGTACTGCGAGGGATGGTGAATAGCTGGCCACCTACCGTGGTGTTCACTGGAATGGGATCGTCGATGTATGCAGCCTACCCGGCCCAGGCTTACTTGAATTCACTCGGCATTCGCGCCCTGATCTGGGAGACGGCCGAACTGGTGGATCACCTGCGGAAGTTCCACGGTGCAGACATACTGCTGGTGGTTGTCTCGCAATCGGGTGAAACGGCAGAAGTGCTCAGGTTGCTCGACGCTTTGCCGAGGAAAGAGGGCCTGGTGGCGATCTGCAATACGGAAGCAAGTTCCCTGGCCCGGCGAGCCAACCTGTTGCTGCCGATGATGGCCGGCCGTCCCGCCGCGGTGGGCACCAAGACTTACGCCTGCGCCGTGGCGGTTTTGATGTATCTGGCAGTAGCGATATCCCGCAAGCCGCCCCAGGCGCTTACGCAGGCGTTGATGCAGGCTATCGAGGCGCAAGAGGAGATTCTGGAACGCGGTGACGAAGTGACCTTACCCACCGTCGAGTATTTTAACAATCCGCACTACATTGCCCTGCTGTCCCGGGGAGCCGAACTGGCTTCGGCGTACCAGGGGGCGCTCTTGTTCAAAGAGGTGGCGAAAATGGGCGCGGAACCCATGAGCGCCGCGCAGTTCCGCCACGGACCCATGGAAATCATCGACCCCGCCCATCGCTACATCGTCTTCGCCCGGCAGAGAGAGACCGGCCCCAAGCGCCCGGCTGATGCTGGGCTCTTCAAGCTGGCGAAGGACATACGCAAGCACGGCGGGCGCGTGCTGCTTTACTCCGACCAGCCTTTTGCGGACACGACCAATGTTCGGCTTGTGCCCGTTGAGCCGGTCCGGCTTGGATTGGGAACTCTGATCGACTCCGTCCATATCCAGTTGCTGGTGCACGAACTCGCTATGCGCGCCGGCCTGGAACCCGGCAGCTTCCGGTTTGCGATGTCATGATCGACGAAGCCACAATCCAGCAAGCCGTGGAATTGCTGCGGCAGGCGGCGCCGGGTGCCACGGTGATCGTCTTCGGTTCCTGCGCACGTGGTGAGATTACCGAGGACAGCGACCTCGACGTGCTCGTGGTCGAACCGAATGTCACGGCACGGCACGAAGAGATGGTGCGGCTAAGCGATGTATTGCGGCCGCTTCAGATCCCAGTAGACGTGCTAGTTGCGAGCAAGGAGACCTTCGAGTATTGGGCTGACACGCCCAACACGATTTACCATGAAGTCGCCCGGGAGGGACGGGTGTTCGATGCAACACTCCCGTGAGCACGCTCAACTCTTACTCCGGAAGGCCCGGCAAGATGAGCTCGTCTTGGAGAAGTTCATTGCTGACCCCTCTCTGCCCGACGAAATCATTGGCTTCCATGCCCAGCAGGCCATCGAAAAGACCTTGAAGGCCGTGCTCACAAACTGCGGACTCTCCTATGGAAGAACTCACAATCTGGGTGAACTTCTGAAACTGCTGGGTGCGAGTGGGATTTCTTTCCCTGAAGAGTTTCAGGAGATGAGACGGCTGACCCCTTTCGCCGTGGATTTCAGGTACGAAGACATACCGCTAACGCTGGACAAGCCCTTTGACCGCTTCTGGGCTCGCGACTGCGTGTCCAAGGTTCGCTCTTGGGCAGAATCGATCCTGCGAGACAACGAGGGCGGTCGGCCTTCCGGTGAAGGCGGGTCAGTTTGAACTGCCGGCTAAACTAAGGTTGAATCCTCTCCGCGCGATGGCCGCCGAAGGCGTGAATGGTTCGAGTGCCCGCCATCACTTCACCCCCATGCCAGGTCCCCTTCGGAATGAAATACTCTTCTCCGGCTTTCACAGGTACTCGCTCGTCATCGAAAATGAGAGTGTAGCAGCCCTGAACGACTAACATGTATTCGTCGTAAGCGTGCGCGTGCGGGATTGATTTCGCCGATTCACGACAGGTCCAGAACGCCATCTGACTTCCGTCCACGCCGTCAAAAACGTAGCCATCAACTCCCGGTGTGGCTTGACTACTTGTGGCAATCCTGTTCGCAGGACTCTTCATGAAATCCGGAAAATCCTCCACGGTTCCTCCTTAGACTGGGCATCAGTCAAATGGGTCGGGAGAGATTATATCCGCTCCTGGAAACTTCCAACACGTTTCGAAGACTCGGCGGCTGGCGCAGACATCCGGGTTTTGATGTCTGCGAGGTTCGCGCCAGCGAACCCTGATTGTACTGCGGCGATCACACCCTTGCCTGCCGGGCGCATATTGAACCGCTGCCCCCATTGGCGCGTGTGACATACACTTCCGCGTTATGCCCGTTTATCGGGCAGCTCGATTCGGTTTGGGTTTTTTAGTTCAGGGCGTCGTTCACCAAACAGACACCGGGGTGGTGCTTCAGTTGATTCACCGTCATGTGTTCGAGAATCTTGCCTTCTGGAACGCTCACCAGGTATCCCTCCATGTGACCAAGGTCGGGACCACAGTCGGTTGTGGGGTAGACCTGGGTCAAAAGCAACAGGTTCCCGCGAATCCATTTTAGGGCGCTGACGGTGTTCCCACGAGCCTCACAATAATGGCGCGTCTTGAAATTGGCAACGGCGGCGTCGATAGAGCTTGAGACCTCTTTTACGCCATTGCCATCGACTAGAAAAACGCGAACGAGGGCGCCGCCGATTGGGCCGCCCTCGCCCCAGTAGGTAATGGCGATGCGAGCTTGATTTGTCGTGGTAGAAAGCCCGAGTTTGTGTTCGACGGCGATCCACACGGCCGCCGAATACATCTCGTCGACCGAAGCCTGAAAGATCTCCTGCTTCCCCCGCACAAACCAGAAGGTCGGGCCTTCGGTGTTAGAAGGAAAACCGGCATCCAACTCTAAGTCGTCAACCAGCGCGACTTTTTCGCGATCTGCGGAATACGGAACCCATACCTCAAACCCATCTTGCGCGCATTCCGTGAGCAATAATTTCGGATTCGTCTTGGGGGCCTTCCGCTGGCCCGATGATGGGTACGGAGTTGTCAAGACGAGGATAAACACGGACATCGCTGTAACAGTTACCGTCATCTTCGTCATGCGCCGAATATACCCCGAATCCCAATCAACACCAAGTGCCCGATGAGTCGGCTTGCCGGAAGCTGGCGGTTCCGGGGTAGACACACCCGCCACAAACGCGTTCTCACTTGTCGCCGCGCTCATGAACGCCCGGTGTGCGATTCGGTTCGGAGTGACCCACTTCTGAAGAATCTGCCATAGAGTTCTTACCGCGTCCGCGCCGATGGGGCTGCTGCCCGTCAAACCGGCAGAAGTGCTGCTCTCTTACACCGGCTCCGACAACTGGTCAGCTGGATTGAGCCGCCACTCGAGCGTGTCCCTTCGGGACATCGCAGACCCCAAAAAACGGGGTCTGCGCCAGCCCATCTGGCTCAGCGTCGAAACGGTTTAGTGCTGACGATCTTTCCGCCTTCCTCGACGGTATAAGTTGCGTTGGCCTTGAGGCTACGAAGAGTGTCCTTCTGACCGCTGGGCCAGGTGATTTCCATGCTGTCAGCCTGAGTGGCTTTTTCCAGGCCGAAAGTTAAGGTGAGTTCGCTCTGCGAGCAATAGCTCGAGCCGGAGTGAACGGTCTGCCAGTTGGTGATTCCCCCCGAAGTGACGCGGACCTGCGCGCCGATGCCGTCGCGGTTCGAGCGCGTCCCGACGGTCCTTATGCGAATGGCGTTGTTGCGGCTCCCGCCCACATTGCGGAAGAGGTACGCAGGCCCGCCGTTGGTCGTCATCAGAATATCCGGCGCGCCGTCGTTATCGATATCCGCGTAGGCAGCGCCCCGCGCCACCATGCGGCGCGTGAAGCCGAGTTGCTTTCCGATTTCCTGAAACTTGTCGTGGCCCTCGTCGTGGAACACCAAGGGAAGTTCGGCGTAAGCCACCTGTTGCTGGATAAGTCCGATGTCCGGCTCGATGTGGCCGTTGGCGACGAACATATCCTGAAGGCCGTCGAGGTCGTAATCGAAGAAGAAGAGGCCGAAAGAGAGAGAGAGCAGGCTGGCGCGGCCTACGGAAGAGGAAGGCGCGATATCAATAAAGAAGCGGTTGCCCTCGTTGTGATAGAGGCCGAGCATCTGGTTGGAGAAATTGCCGATGGCCAGGCTGGGATAGCCGGAGTGATCGAAGTCGTTCTCGTCGATCCCCATGGCGCCGCGCGCCACGCCATCTTCGCTGAAGGCGATGCCGGCTTGCACGGCCTGTTCGGTGAAGGTCCCGTCGTGGTTGTTGCGATAGAGCTTGTTGCGCTCTGTGTCGTTTGAGACCGCAAGGTCCGGCCAGCCGTCCATGTCGTAGTCAATCACCGCCACGCCCAGCGATTTGCTGGTGGGGTCGTAGATGCCGGCCTTCTCAGTGACGTCCTCAAAGCGGCCGTTGCCGAGATTATGAAAGAGCCGGGGGGTATCGCCCTTATACGCTTCCGGCGTGCAGTAGGATTTGTGCCGGCCGTCGAGCGCGCAGTAAAGGTCTTCCCGCTCGGACCACTTCACGTAGTTGGTCACAAAGAGATCCAGCTTGCCATCCTTGTCGTAATCGAACCAGGCGGCGCTGGCGCCAAAGCCAGTGTTATTCACGCCGGCGGTCTTCGTGACATCTTTAAACGTTCCATTGCGCTCGTTGTGGAAGAGATGCGCCTCGCCGAGGCCGGTGATGTAAATATCGTCCCATCCGTCGTTGTCGTAGTCGCCCACCGCCACGCCCATGCCGTAGATCTCGACGTCCAGGCCTGCCTTGGCCGTTACGTCCGTGAACGTACCATTGCCGTTGTTGTGGTAGAGCTTCGGCGTCGAGCGCCGGATCGGGTGGCCGGGAAAGTCTTTTCCGTTGATCAGCAGGATGTCCGGGTAGCCGTCGTTGTCGTAGTCAATGAACGCGCAGCCCGGGCCCATGGTCTCGGGCAGGAATTTCTTGCCGAAGGCGCCGGTGTAATGGGTGAAATTGATTCCAGCTTTTTGGGTGATGTCCTCGAAACGAATCGGCGCGGTGTTGTCGTTCGGCGGAGCCTTGATGGCGCTTGCGGAGCTCGCGGTGAGCTTTAGTCTTACGGTGAAAACCAGGCTCGCAATACCGATGATCAGGAGAATGCCTGAGATTTTGGATTTTAGATTTGGGATTTTGGATTCCCGAGCCATTATTTCCTGTTCCTAAGGCGCGATCCCCTCACCCGGCCCGCCCCGGCTGATGAAAGCGCCGACTGCGGTCCACCCTCTCCCCCAAGGGGGCGAGGGCTATGAATAAGAAGAGGTCCTCGTTTCTCCACCTGCCGACTGCCGACCTGCCCACCTGCCGACTGCCTACCTGCCGGCTGCCAATCTGCCTACCTCCTGCCCCAGCGCTACCGACACGTGCTCGTGAATGGGCTGCGCTTCGTTATTGTCCTCAGGATGTGCGAGCTTGAAGGGGCCAGTTATGGCGCGCGAGGATTCATCCGCCTTGAAGCGCAGGTAGAGCTTTTCTTCCCGCGCGGCCTGCGTGTCGTCTCGCATGCCGCGATAGCAGAGCATCAGATCGTAATGGGCCTCGAGATCCTCCGGATCGACCGCCAGGGTCCTATCAAATTCCGCCACCGCATCCTTGTATTTGCGCTCCAGGAAAAGCATGCGGCCCATCTGGTTTCTCACCACCCTGTCGCGCGGGTACAAGGTGGAAGCTTTAGCATATTCGTCGAGGGCGGCGGGGTAGTTGCCGTCAGCTTTGAACGCAAGCCCGGCGAAGTAGTGCGCGCTGGCGAGCCGGGGATTAAGTTGGATGGCCGTTTCGAGCAGGGGCTTTGCCGCATCGGTGTTGCCCTCCTGCACGCGAGCGCGGGCCATATTGACCCAGCCGTCCGCGTAACCGGGATCGAGCTTCGTTACGGTTTCAAATGCTCGTTCCGCGCCTTTCAAATCGCCTTGCAGCAACAGCCCGATGCCGTAGTCGTTCCAACGCTCGCGGTCCGCCGCATCCAGGCTTAGTGTTTCCGGGAAGGGTGCAGGGCTCTTGGCCAGAACCGGAATGGAGCAAGTATCCTGCGCGATCACCACGGTAGGCACATCCGGGATGGCCTTGAACTTCGCGGATACCTTGCTAAGGTCACCTTTAAATACCCAACGGCCGTCGTCGTAGTTCTTGGTCACATCGGGATTGGGCTGGGCGGGATCACGGACACCCGCAAACGCCCACTGGGTGTTCCACCAGGAGAACTTCCGGTAGTTGAGCTTCGCGGTGAGCGTAATCGAATCCCCGCAATCGTCAGGGACCTTCATGCGGAAATGCACAGTGTCGGCGGCGCCGGGAGGTATCAAGTGCGCGTACATGGTGGCGCGCGTGGACCAGGCATTGCGCTTGTTGATGGGATTGCCGTGCGCGTCAAGCTGGAGAGAGCGGTAGAAGTGCGCGCCGGGTTCGACGGGACCGTGGCCGTTGTCGGCCGCTTCGCCGCTCCAGAAGATGAGCCTCCCTTTGTTATCGCGGGCCTGAAGCTCCAGCCAACAATCAAACGCGTCCACCGTGCCACCCGGAAAGAAATGGCCAACTCGCCGGGTGCGGACCACCACCTCCACGCGCACCGTGTCGCCGCGCCTCACCTGGGCCGCGGCGCGACCCAGTGGCGCCATCAGCTTGACGGGAGGAATGGCGCTGACCCCTGCCGCCGCCAAGCCTTGCGAGGATTCTTCGCCCACCGCAAACGTGCTCGCAAGCTGCGGCGATTCTCCTCCGATTTTCCTCGTTGGGCCGGCGGGCCCAGCGGATTCTTCAGCCAGAGCAAAAATATCGACGCTTAAAGCGCCCTTCAGGAAACTCTCCACCTGCCGGACCTGTTCCTGGTCGCCGTATGAAGTCGGGACCGCTGTGTTCGCGGCCGCAAAGCGGTGCGAATGCACGAAGCCATTGATGTTGCCGAAATCCTTGGAAGGAACCAGCGCCATATGGCAATCCGCGCACTGCATCGGCTTGGGTGGATAATAGAACGACCTCGCGCCCTGCCCGGAAATGCCGCTGGCCTGCCAGTTGTCGTAGTCGTTGAAGCCGCGAATCCAGCGGTAACTATTGACGGGCACATCCAGGTGAACCTTATGGCAGGCTGAGCAGAACTCCGGAACCTGCGCCGGGTCTTTGTGGAAGGGCTTTAGAAAGGCATTACGATGCGGCTTGGGATCGAGCTTCACGGCATAGTCGTGGATGAAGTGGAGCAGGGGGTTCTTGCTCGAGGCCAGGCGGTCAAGCGGCGGATAATCCATCACGAAACTGCCCTGGCCCATGGTGTCTTTCACCCGCGAGATGGAATGGCAGGACATGCACCCGAGGCCGTTCTGGCCTTCGCGCGTGTCCTCGACCTCGCGGATGGGATGCGTCTGCATCTTGTAGGCGAAGACCAGCGCATGGTCGTGGCAGCCGCCGCACCAGAGCGAAGGCTTGACGCCAACCGTGTCCTGCATGTACTCGAGGGACTTGCGGTACCACTGATTGTTGAAGGAGGCCATGTGGTGCATCGAGCTTTGCCACTGATTGTAGATGTCTGTATGACAGGGGCGGCAGGATTCGGAATCCATGAAGAACTGCGAGGTGATGGTCTTGCCGTCGCTGGTGGTCGCAGAACTGGGGAAAAGCAGGTTGGATGCGCCTCCTCCTTCGTGATTCATGCTGAGCGGAGGGGTGGACGGATTCTCGATCCTGTAGCGCGGATCGGTGTGGGCGAAGTGGTAAATCGCTACGGCAGCGTAAAACGCACCCGCAGCCACGGCCACTCGCAGGCTCCAGCGCCACACGGATGGCAGGCCTTCAGGTTCGGGGGCGACACCCGCCCCGATGCGGCCTCGAAAGCGGATGAGGAGAAAGAACAGGCCCACGATCGCCAACCCCACGTGCGCGTACAGCGCCAGGCTGTGGGGCCGGGTCATGCCGACGAAAACAAGATAGAATCCGAAACCCGCTGCCAGCCCAAGCAGCCAGAGACCGCCGCTTCCCCAAACCCCGGCGAAGGACCGTCGCTGCCGAATCACGAAGGAGACGAATAGAATGCCGACGCCCAGTCCCAAAAGCGGGTGCAGCAAGGCATTCGTCACGTAGAAAAGTGTGGGGGCGCCGAAGGCTGCGATGTAGGCTGCGTTACAAATGAGGACCGCGGCGGACGTGGGAAGGAGCCATCCTCTCCGCGAGCGGCCAGGACGTTTGTTTTCCATTTCTCTTTCGATCTTGCCCTGATGTTGCCCAAGACCCGACGCAGTCTATAGTTTAGCAAGCCTTGCCCGCAGGATTCAACCGACCTCCGGCGGGTCGAAACCCTTTTTCTGTATTAATCATCCGCTTTCTTTGCATTACGTCGCTGTAGGGGGACGGCTTGCCGTCCCCTGTTTTGCACGTCATTCCGAGGGTAGTACCTTGGTGCCAGTGACACTCGGGGTGCCTATATATAGGATTCGCATGTATGAAGGAATGTGAAACCAACATTGGAAACCAGATCAAACGCGGTAGCGCGGAATTGGCCATACTTTCGGTGCTGGCGGAGGGCCCGCTGCACGGCTACGAAATCTCGAAGCGCATCGAGCGCCAGACGCAAGGAGCACTGCGCTTCAACCTCGCCTCGCTCTACCCGTTGCTTTATCGCATGGAACGGCGCGGATGGCTGAAGGCGGCATGGGAAGAGCCTGCCGGGGGACGTCGCAGGCGCTATTACCGGCTGGAGGAAGAAGGCAAACGCCGCCTGGTACCCCTTCGTGAAGAATGGCGGCAGTTGTTTCAGGCCTTGGACAGTTTGGCAGGGGTGAGCCATGCCTGATTGGCGCGAGATCGCGAGGCAGGGTTTAGGCCCGCTGCCCTTCGAGGCGGACCGGGAAAACGAAATCATCCTCGAACTGGCCAACCATTTGGAGGATCTTTATAGCGACTCGGTTCGACGGGGCAAATCCGAGGCTGAGGCTCTGCAATCGGCGTTAAGTGCCGCTGCCGACTGGGATAAGCTGCGCCGTGAAATCGAATTCGCTGCCAAGGAGGAGGTCATTATGAATTACCGTGTTAAGACGCTCTGGTTACCCGGAGCTTGCACTATTGTCCTTTCCAGCATGGTTCTTCGATTGCTCCAGATCCCGTCGGCGCCTGTTCCACGCGTCCTCTGGCCGTGGTGGAACAGCACTGGACTGGTCATCTACTGGTGGTGGTTGCTGTCGTTGCCCGTGATTGGTGCCATCGGGGCATACTGGTCCCGGCATGCGGGGGGAAGGCTGATGGAAAGGGCGATGGCGGTCTCGCTTCCCGCCTTAGGGATGGTTGGTCTGCCGCTGCTCGCGTTTCCGTTTGTTCTTGTCCGCGATTTGATCCACTACCAGAGATTCCCACTCGTGCCTATGGCACTCCTGTTGTTGGGCTGGGGCGTGGTACCGGAGGCCGCGCTACTGGTGGGAGCATTGCCATTCTTCAGAGCAGCAACCAGCGGATCTCACCCGGCCGCAACCTCGCCGTGAGGAGAGGTTTCCGCCGTAGGGCCGAACGGCGTTCGCCCTTGGCGACGGGGCCGAGCGCCGCTCGGCCCTACAGTCGATACGCCGCATGCGTCGCGCTACAACCGCCGCTCGACGGCTTGCTGAGCGAGGGTGAGCGCGGAGCGGATGGCGCCAAAGGTCTGGGCCTTGTCTTCGAGCGAGCTGAATTTGATCGGCGGGGCGATCTCCTTGTAAATGTGCTGAACGATTTTGTTGACGGTGGAAAGCATGAACTCCGGCGCGCCCTTCGCGATGCCTCCCCCCAAGACAATCAAGTCGGGATCGAGAACGGAGATCATATTGACGATGCCGACGCCCAGCATGGTGAAGATTTTCTCCAGAACCGCGCGGGCGTTGGGGTCGCCGTTGCGGAAAGCCTCAAATACAAAGTAAGCGTCACGCTCCGCGGCGAGGCCGGATGCTGCTTGGACGGCCGCGGAGGGGAGCGCCTTCCGTCCCTCGGCGGCGATGCCCATTCCGGAAACGTAGCTTTCAAAGTGGCCCGAATCACCGAAATTGTCGGCCCAGCGCGGCCAGTCGAGAACCATGTGGTAGACTTCGCCGGCGGAGCCGGTGCGGCCGCGACAAAGCTTGCCGTCCACGAACACTCCGGAACCAGTTCCCGTCCCGATAGCGATAAACACAAAGTTGTCGACGCCTTGAGCGACGCCTCGCCAATGCTCGCCGATGGCCGCCATGTTGGCGTCGTTTTCGAGGAAGACGGGCAACCGCAGCTTTTCCTCCAGCTCATGCCCCAAGTGGATGTCTTTCCACCCGGGCAGGTTGTAAGCAAAAGCCACCACGCCGCGCTCCGCGTCTACAGGGCTGGGCACGCCCATGGCCAGCGCGCGGAGGCGCCCGCCGGACTTCACCGTGAGCGAGCGCGCACCCTCGACGATCTCGCCAATCAATTTGTGCGGACCGTCCTCAGGGCGAATCTTTACGTTAGAATCTTCGAGGATCTTTCCGCAGAAATCCGCCAGCGCGAAGTGCACGTGGCTGCCGCCCAGATCGATGCCGATCACTTGGCCGTAGTCCGGCTTGATCCCCACCTTCGCGCGGCCCTCGCTGAAGACCAGGAGCCCTTTCTTGACCAGCGGACGGAGCTTGGCCGCCAGGGAGGCGGGACGTAAGCCAACCTCGCGGGCAAGTTGGACGACGGAGACCGTCTCTCGGTTTGCTATATCCTGGAAAATCCGCTGCTCAGTGCTCTGTAGTTTGAACATATCAAGCCTCTTCGTTTTCCTCATTGCCGCGAAAATCGTCTTTCGTTGAGGCAATAGAGAGAATCCCAGATTTCAGATTCCAGATTCGAGATTCGAGATTTAAGACTTCAGATTCTTCGCGATAATCAAGTCGGAATACGATTCTGCAACAATGTCCTTTGCGGTGACGCCGAACAGTTGCTGAAAGTGGCGTGCCTGGGATCTTATTTTCTTCACGTCACCGGTCCGCGAAATGGCTTCCACCTCGAGGAATTTGCCCAACTGACGCACTCGGTCCAGATGGATTTTCACATTTTTCACGAAGTAAATCTCACGGCGCTTGTCCACCACGGCCAGCGTGGCGAGGGCGCGCGCCAGAATCGCCCGTAGCGAATTCCGCCGCGGCAGCAGCGTCATCTCCACGGCTGACTGGCGGGCGCGACGAGCGTTGGTCCGCCGGTAGAAAATCAGGGCGTTCTCGATTCGCCCCTCCCGAACCTTCAGCCGCCCGGCGGGGACGCGAAAATAAGTGTCAACCTGATGGTCCGTTCCGATGGAGCGCGCGTTCAGCGTCTTGAGCGCGTCGCGAACGCGCTGCTCGTCCTTGATTCGTGCTTTAAACTCGTAGTTAGCTATTTTCATTGCGGGACGGAAGATTAACGGAATGTTACGCGCGGATCAAGGCTTTTCAGATTTGGGTCCTGCATTGATTTGAACCTAGCGCCGACCTATAGAACGTCAATTATTGGCCAGTCAGACAGCGCAATCAGTCATCCTGAGGAGCCGCAGGCGACGAAGGATCCCCGCAGTTCGCAGAAATTGCAACTGCCGGGATTCTTCGCTCCGCTCAGAATGACAGGGTGCAAGCGTATTGCCGCAGCCCGCAAAAGCCGACGCAGCGCTGCAGCGCGAAGCCGCCATTACAGCCCCAGCTTAGCCAGGACCTCTGGCGGGCACCCCTCCCAGTCAGCCACCATGGTGTTTCCAAGGTAGGGCAGATCTTTCACGCCCATTTTGCTGGAGAAGAAACCGCTCACCACCAGGTCGCGCAGGTGGCTGAAGAAGGCCACCGCGTTTGCGTCCCGCGGGGCCGCCTTGGCTGGGTAAGCGATGCGGTCGAGGATCTGCTTTTGCTGCGTCTCGGAACAGTCCGCAAAGGCGCGGTTGAATAGGCGGTTGCACTCCAGATCCAGCCACGTCAGGCCACCCCGGATTTCCGCCAGAAGATCGCCGCGGCGCAGTTCGAGCCACGCGTCAATAAATTCGGGGACGCCCGCCTGAGTGGCGCTGCCCGTGCGATCGTCGGCGGGGACGATCAGATCGCTTAAAATGCAGATGGTCTTCCATTCGTGCTCGTCCAGAATCTTGCGCTTGGAGGCTGCTTGGGCCTGGGTCGATGAAGCGACTGGTGTTTCGGCGAGCAAGTGCTTTCCCTCCGCGCTCCCAGCGGATGTGCGGGGCACGAGGGCTGAGGCGGGGATGGCGGTTAGAGCTTTTAGTAGAGCGCGCCTTTGGCGCTGCATCTGTTCAGATTCCATATTTCCCACGTATTCCGGATTTCAGATTCCAGATCCCAGATTTCAGATTAAAGACAAATCGGCAATCGACCATCACAGGTTCCGCTTTTTGACCTGATCCGCGATGTATTCGCTTGTGCGCCAGGCTAAGGCCAGTATCGTCAGTGTCGGGTTTTTGTCCGCATTGCTCACGAAGGGCGCGGCGTCCGTGACGAACAGGTTCTTGCAATCCCAGGCCTGGCAATACGGATTCAGGACGGAATTACCGGGGTCATTGCCCATTCTGGTGGTCCCCACTTCGTGAATGACTTCACCGCCTCTGCTGATCCCCCACTGGGCCCCGGCGCCTGTGGATTCGATGACTTCGCCTCCCGCCTTGCGAATGATTTCCTGAAAAGTCTCCTGCATGTGGCGCGCTTGGAGGATTTCATCGTTGCTCCACTTGAAGTGGAATTTCAGGACAGGGATGCCCCATTGGTCGACCACCTGATCGTCAATTTCGCAGTAACTATCCTGGTTGGGGATCATTTCACCTCGACCAGAAAAGCCCACGAAGGCGCCGTATAACTTGCGGCATCCGCGCTTCAGCTCAAGGCCATAGCCGCCCCCTAGAAACCGCTCGGAATGAGCGAGGACGCCGGCCGAGGGCATCTCTCGCCCGCCGCCGAACTCGATGTGGTAACCACGCGCAAAGGGGAGTTCGTGCTTGAGTTGCTTTTCATAATTCCACCAGGGCATGTACAGATGCATGCCGCCGGTGCCGTCTTCGTTATGCGGTGGAAGGCCCATGAGAGCGGGGATGAAGCCCGCGACATCAGAGCCCACAGTATCCATCAGGTACTTGCCTACCAGGCCGCTGGAGTTTCCGAGGCCCTTGGGAAATTGGCGAGGGTTCGAGTTCAGCAGCAGGCGAGCCGTCTCACAGGCGCTGGCGGCGAGCACCACAATTCTGCCGCGCGCCTGCACCTCTCGCCGCGTTTTTTTATCGATGTAGGATACGCCGCTGGCCAGGCCCGCGGCGTCCACCAGCACCTCGCGCGCCATGGCGTCACAGCGAATCTCAAGATTCCCAGTCGCGAGCGCCGGCGGGAGCAACACTGTCGGCGAGGAGAAATTCGAAAAGGTGGCGCAGCTTCGGCCGCACTGCGCACAATAATGGCACGCGGGCCTGCCGTTCAGCGGCCGCGTAAGAATAGACAGCCGGGAAGGGACACAAGGGATGCCGAGCCCCCGGCAGGCCTTCTGAATCAGCAGTTCGTAACAGCGCGGCTTGGGCGGGGGGAGAAACTTGCCATCCGGCGTGTTTTCGAGATTCTCCGCGGACCCGAAAACGCCGATCAGTTCTTCCGCCTTGTCGTAGTAAGGCGCCAGATCGTCGTAGGTGATCGGCCAGTCGAACCCTTTGCCGTCCCGGGCGTACGGCTTAAAGTCATAGGGTCCCATGCGCAGAGAAATGCGGCCCCAATGGTTCGTCCGGCCGCCCAACATCCTGGATCGCCACCACAGCCAGTCGCTGCCTGTGGCGTTCGTATAAGGTTCGCCGTCAACCTGCCAGCCTCCCACCGAGGCCTGGTAAAAATCGAAAGGATGCGAAGGGGTGGAAGCGTTGTGATACGGGGCCTCGTAGTCCCAGGCGAACATCTTGGATTGCTTGGCCGTGTCATACCAGCTCCCCGCCTCGAGCAGTAGGCACTTGGCGCCTGCCTTGGAGAGGACATACGCTGCCATCCCTCCCCCCGCTCCGGAACCCACGATGATGACGTCGTAAACTTTGGGACTGGCGATGGTCTGTGGCACGTTCGATGCAACCTCGAGTGGATAGCCCTAAGTGAGAATTTTAACACGGCGGGGCAGGGCCGCGATTACAAATTCCAGATTCAGAATTCAAGAGTGGCTCTCGATTGCACATTCGTAGACGCTTCTTTCTTACCCGGCATTTTTGCTGTCAGTCCGCTACAGCTGCATGAGTATTCGTTTTCCGCCCACAAACGACTGATCAAGGCCGTGATGAGCTTCTTGAATCTTGAATCTGGAATTTTCGATTCCGGCCGGAGTGCGCTGTCGTTGCAAAATACTATGTCTGAGGAGGGGGATTAGCAGCGAAGCATTTTCAAGTCGCGCAAAATGGGGTAAGGTTAAGCAAGAGGCGGCTTTACGCCGATATCGCACAAGATTAAGATCCGCCCATCTGGCTAGGCGGACTCGCCGCCGCCACAGGCGTTCGGGAGCTTGAGATGCAAAATGGTGTAAGCGTTCAATCCAAGACGGCGGTAGTTCGCGAAAAGTCCCAATTGATGTCGGCCTCGGAGATTGACCGTACGGTGGTGCGCCTGGCGCACGAGATCCTGGAGCGCAACAACGGCTTGGACGGGCTGGTGCTGGTTGGGATCCGGCGCCGCGGAGTGCCGATTGCTGAGCGATTGGCCCGGAAGATGACGGAGATTGAAAAGACCGCGCCGCCGGTCGAGACGCTGGACATCACCTTATACCGTGATGACCTCTCGAGCATCGATCAGAAGCCGGTCGTTCAGCCCGCCGCGCCGTTTTCCGTGGAGGCCAAGACCGCAATCCTTGTGGACGACGTCCTTTACACGGGCCGAACTTCGCGCGCGGCGCTGGATGCCCTTCTGGAACACGGGCGGCCACGGCGGGTGGAGCTTTGCGTCTTGATCGACCGGGGACACCGGGAACTGCCCGTCCAGGCGAACTATGTAGGCCGGGTCGTGCAGACAACGGACAACGAAATCATTGAAGTCCGGCTTCGCGAAGTGGACAACCAGGACCGCGTCATGCTCTGCGAACGCGCTTAACGGAGAATGTCATCCACAGATTGCGCAGATTTCACACAGGCAGAAATCAGCGGCCAGCGCTACGCGACATGTGCCTGTCAGGCGGCATCAGAACCCATGCCGACCGTCATCCTGAGCGCAGCGGAGGATCTCCGCAGTTCGGCCCGGCTGGTAATATCGTAGCGAGGGAGTGTTATGCAATATCCCGTTAGACCCGAAGATGTGAAGCAGATTCAAGGACGCAGTAAGGGACTGCAGGTCATGTGCGACTGCGGCTGCGTGAACTTCAACTATCTTGACCCGCAGGATCCCGTGTGGCGCTGCCGCAATTGCCAGCGCGTTTTGAGCTTCGACTTCCCCCGCCTGATGGAGAAAGTCCTCAAAACAGTGCCTAGTGCCTAGTGGCTAGTGGCTAGAAGACTGCCGCTCGGCACTAGCCACTGACCACTAGCCACTGCTCTTCAAGGAGTCCATCATGCCCTATTCAAAGCCTTCCCGGCGCTCCTGGGCGGAGCCCTGGAAGATCAAGATGGTGGAGCCCATTCGCATGACGACTCGCCAGGACCGCGAGAGGTTCATCGTTGAGGCCGGATACAACACTTTCCTGCTGCGCTCCGAGGATGTTTATATCGACCTGCTCACGGACAGCGGCACGAACGCCATGAGCGATATCCAGTGGGCGGGAATGATGCGCGGCGATGAAGCCTACGCGGGCAGTCGCAATTTTTACCATCTCGCTGAGGCGGTAAGCAACTACTACGGATATAAGTACCTGCTCCCAACCCACCAGGGGCGCGGTGCTGAGCATATACTCTCCAAGATCATGATTGAGCCGGGCGACTCTATTCCCGGTAATATGTATTTCACCACCACGCGCCTCCACCAGGAGTTAGCCGGTGGAACGTTTGTGGACGTCATCATCGACGAAGCGCACGACCCGGCGAGCGAGCATCCCTTCAAGGGCAACGTCGACTTGGGGAAGCTCGAGAAGCTCATCCACGAGGTGGGGGCAGGGACGATTCCTTACGTCTCTGTGGCGGGAACCGTGAATATGGCCGGGGGCCAGCCGCAATCCATGGCGAATATGCGCGCGCTCCGGGAACTGTGCGACCGGCACGGCATTCCCGTCGTGCTCGATGCTACGCGGGCTGTTGAAAATGCCTACTTCATCCAGCAGCGCGAGCCGGGGTACAGCTCCAAGCCCGTTGCTGAGATTCTGAAAGAATACTGCTCCTACACCCAAAGCTGTACGATGAGCGCCAAGAAAGATGCGCTGGTGAACATCGGGGGCTGGCTGGCCACAAATGACGAGGGGCTATTCGAAGAAGCCCGCAACATGGTGGTGGTCTATGAAGGGCTACACACCTACGGCGGGCTGGCGGGCCGCGACATGGAAGCCATGGCCCTTGGGATCAGGGAGAGCGTTGAGGACGACCACATCCGCGCCCGGGTCGGGCAAGTTGAGTACCTGGGCCGGCACCTGCTGGATTGGAATGTCCCCATCGTCAAGCCGATCGGCGGCCACGCGGTTTTCCTGGATGCAAGGGGCTTCTATCCGCAGATCCCGCAAGAGCAATATCCGGCCCAGACGCTCTCGAGCAACATCTACGCCGATTCCGGCGTGCGCACCATGGAGCGCGGCATCGTATCCGCCGGGCGCGATGCCAAGACGGGCCAGGAGCACCACCCCCGCCTGGAACTTGTGCGCGTCACCATTCCGCGCCGCGTCTACACGCAGGCACATATGGATGTGGTCGCGGAGTCGGTCCTGGAAGTCTACGAGCAGCGCGAACAGGCGCGCGGCTTGAAGATGGTCTACGAGCCGAAGTATTTACGCTTCTTCCAGGCACGGTTTGAGAAGCTGGAATAGACGGAAGGCAAACGATCCCCCCTCTGCATGTAGGGGGACGGCTTGCCGTCCCCGCATTTCCGCCGGTCCCCGACGAGGGTAGGGCAAGCCCTATCCCTACAGGTTTTCAAAGCAACCCCAGCCTGGACGCATTAGCCATAAATCACGAGCCACCAACAAGATCCATCCCACTACTTTTCTCTAAAGTAATCGCTGGCCTTTGCCGATAGGGGATATGACCTGTTCGTAGAGCGACATAGGCTGGGTGCGTTGTGTCGGAAGAGAACAGCGAAGAGCCGGAATTCGAATCGGGAAAGACTGAAGATCAAGCACCCCAAGTAATAGTTTCGCCTGCATGAGGTTGCGACTGTGAGTTACTTAGTCTATTGCATCGTTCGCGGGCCCCTTCCGGCAGCTCTGGAAATCCCCGACGGCGTGGGGGGCCATCGTGTTTTCACTTCGAATTACAATGGCCTGGGCGCCGCGCTTTCCAAGCTCCCCGGGCCAGACCTGCCCCTCGATACGGCGAATCGTCTTGCCTATGAGCGCGTGGTCGAGTCATTTTACCGCCATCTGACCGTGGTTCCGCTCCCGTACGGGTGTCGGGTTGAGTGTCCCTACGACGCGGTGGTTCTGCTGCGGGAAAATGAGGACGCTTACCGCGCGCTTCTCCGCGAGCTGGACGGATTTGCGGAAGTTGGCATTCAAGTTCAGCTCGGCGGCCCAGCCGCCGGGTCGGAAACGCCCCGGCGCCGGATTCTACCGGATTGGTTTCCACTTCGTCCGCGCCCCTCCGGGGCCGCAGGGCAGGATCTAAAGCCGGGCCCTGAGCGTATCGCCGAGGCTCCGAACGTTTTGATTGAGAACCTCTGTGATTCACTGCACGGCTCCTTCGTCCGTCACAAAGTCGATTTCCCTTCCTCTCGAAAGAGTCGTCTTTTGTCCCTCCATTTCCTGGTGCCGCGCGATTCCGTGGAAACGTTTCGCTCCGCGGCGCGACACCTGCCCACGAACCTCTCATTCAAGTTGCAGTTGAGCGGTCCCTGGCCGCCGTACAACTTTGTCGACGCGCTGCAGCCGTGAGGGAAACGAAAATCGCAGGCCTCTACGCGGCAATTAGTGTCCTAGTTTGACTGGTAGCGCCGACCTTCAGCCCAGGCCATTCATGAATACGATGAGCGGAGTGCAGGCTTAAGAACGTTTCACACAGAGCTCACGGAGTGTTTTATCTATGGAGTTACCGAACCCCTTGATCACAGGGGGCACGGAGAACATCCCGGAACCTCTCCGTGGTCTCTGTGCCTTATCTCCGTGACCTCTGTGCGAAATTCCTTTCCTCCCTCAAAGACTCCAGGAATTTCATGATTAATCCGGATTAGAGCCTGCCCTGAGCGAAGGGTCGGCAGACGCCCCAACAGGTCGGGGCGCTACGTGGAGACCCGGACAGTACCTTAGCCAGTGTTGCCTCGCGCGAGAAGTGATAAACTGCAACCAGTGAGCTTCGATAGGGCGCTGACCCTCGAACTCCCTGAAAAATATGGACATCACTCTTAAAGATGAGGTTGTTCTGGTTACGGGCGGATCCCGCGGCATCGGCGCGGCAACCGTCAGGGCATTTGTCGCGGCGGGCGCGAAGGTTGTTTTCAACTATCGGAGAGATAACCGCGCGGCCAAGCGAGTCATCGAAACCTGTAAGAGCATGGAGGGCGAGGCCATTGCAGTTCGGTCTGATGTGGCGAGCATGGCCGGCGCCAAAAAGCTGGTTTCGGCAGCTCTGCGCCGCTTTGAAAGAGTGGACACCCTGGTGGCGAATGCGGGGATTTGGAATTACCAACCCGCGCCCATCGAGAGAATGACCGAGAAGCAGTGGGATGAAATGCTTGCCGTGAACCTCAAGGGCGTCTATACGCTGGTGCACTGCGTGGTTCCCGGCATGATCAAACGGAAGCGCGGGAAAATCATCGTGGTCTCCTCGACGGCGGGGCAGCGCGGGGAGGCTTTTCACACCCACTATGCGGCCAGCAAGGGCGGCCTGATCAGTTTTGTCAAAGGGCTTTCGACGGAACTGGCGCGGCACGACATCCTGGTCAACTGCGTCGCTCCCGGTTGGGTGGAAACAGATATGAGCACTCAGGTGATGAAAAACAGGCGTGAGTATGAGCAGGTCCTATCGGCCATCCCGCTCCACCGTTTTGCTTCGCCGGAGGAGATTGCTTCGCCGATTCTTTTCTTGGCCTCCTCCATGGCTACTTTCATTACCGGCGAAGTGCTGAATGTAAATGGCGGCAGCGTTCTCTGCGGTTAAGTGTAGGGGCGGCCCTCGTGGCCGCCCACGGTAGCTACAAAGGCTGCTGTTACGAGGGGCGTTTTATGGCCAGGCAAGGGTGCAATTTGCGGCTTTTAGTGACCGCCGGAGCGGTGTTGGCGTTTCTGCTTGGTGCGGCGAATGTGGCCGGATTGCGCGCGGGCCAAAATTCTGCCGCGGCTTCTTCGAATCCCGCCCCTTCGAATTCCACCCCGCCTCCTTCCCGCATCGACCCTAAAGCGCAGCAAATCCTCGATCGCGTCATACAGGTATTGGGCGGACCAGCCTTTCTAAAGGTAAAGAGATTGACCACTCGAGGCCGCATCTTTTCCATTCGGGATGAGGCCACATCCGGCTACGCTCCTTTTGAAAGTTATGTTGAATATCCGGACAAGCGCCGTTTCAGCTACGGGAAGAAACCCCCGGTTATTCTCATCAACAATGGAGACCAGGCATGGGAGTTGGATAAGATGGGCCAGACCAGCCAGTTGGCGGAGCAGTTGCGGCGCTGGAAAGTGTCCACTTACTATTCGCTGGAGAATCTTCTCCGTCTGCGCATTCACGAACCCGGGGTTCTCGTTCAAATGGGCGGCGTTGACTTCCTGGATAACGTCGCTACTCAGTCCCTGGCCATGGTGGATGCGCAAGCAACTGAAGTGAAGCTGGATTTAAACCGTCAGACGCTGATGCCGGTTAGCGTCACTTATCGCGTCCACGACCCGACGACAGGAGACTGGAACGACTTCGCGGACGTTTACAGCGAATACAAGAACATCGACGGTGTCATGACCCCTATGCACATTGCAAGGTTCATCGATGGGGAACGGGTCTCGGAAGTCTTTCGCAGCTTCGCCCACTATGACGAGGATTACCCTGCAACTTACTTCCAGCCCGTGCGCTAGGAGTTACATCTGTTATAATGACGTGCTGGGGCTGACGTGAAGAATCAAATCCGAATGCGGCACACTACGATACTCTGCGTCCGGCGCGACGGACGCCTCGCCATGGGAGGCGACGGTCAGGTGACCATGGGCGAGAACATCGTCAAGCAAAAGGCCCGCAAAATCCGCCGTCTCTATAATGAGAAGGTGGTGGCGGGTTTCGCCGGAAGCACCGCCGATGCCCTGTCGTTGTTCTCCAGGTTTGAGCAGAAGCTCGACGAGTATCACGGCAACCTCAGCCGCGCCGTGGTGGAACTGGCGAAAGAGTGGCGCACCGATCGCGCCCTGAGACATCTTGAGGCATTGCTCCTGGTTGCCGACGAGAAGAGCACCTACTTGTTAAGCGGCACCGGAGATGTAATCGAGCCGGACGACGGAATCGTGGCCATCGGCTCCGGCGGGCCTTTCGCACTGGCTGCGGCGCGCGCTCTGGTGAAACACACCGCCATGACCGCCAAGGAGATCGTCGAGGAGGCCATGCGGCTGGCCGGGCAGATTTGTATCTTCACGAACGATTACGTAACGATCGAAGAATTGTGAAAACGAGTGGACCACCCCTGAATCCCCTCCTCGGTGAGGAGCGGACTGAGGGGTGGTGGCGCGGCGAGCACTGAATCTTATGGTTTTCTATTTGCCGGAGAGCATCGAGACCGCGACTTCGCTGGATGAACTTACCCCCCGCCAGATCGTCGCGGAATTGGATAAGTACGTAATCGGCCAGAATGAGGCCAAGCGATGCGTGGCCACGGCACTGCGCAATCGCATGCGACGGCAGAAGCTTCCCCCTGAGCAGGCGGAAGACATCCTTCCCAAGAACATCATCATGATTGGCCCCACCGGCGTGGGGAAGACCGAAATCGCGCGCCGCCTCGCTCGCCTGACGAATTCTCCTTTTCT
>Ga0181532_10001205_pt1 | contig 25342 bp, 18 predicted proteins | sample PEATcosm2014_Bin_33_FD_119768 | JGI IMG/M metagenome (GOLD analysis project Ga0181532, IMG submission 119768) | Peatland microbial communities from MTU Mesocosm Facility, Houghton, MI, USA - PEATcosm2014_Bin11_30_metaG | ecosystem: Environmental > Terrestrial > Soil > Wetlands > Peat | place... | reverse complement strand
TTCTACGCAGAGGCGACAGCGACGATCGCGGACCATCTTTGCGCCGGCCGCGACGTCGCCCTCACCTGTGAAGGCGACCCGCTGCTTTATGGCTCTTTCATGCATCTTTATGTGCGGCTGAAGGACCGCTTCGCGATCGAGGTGATTCCCGGCGTCGCCGGCATGTCCGGCTGCTGGAGCGCGGCGCAAGTTCCGATCGCCTGGGGCGACGACGTGCTGAGCGTGCTGCCCGGCACATTGGGTGGCGGGGATCTGGCGCGGCGCATCGAGGCCTGCGACGCCGCCATCATCATCAAGCTCGGCGCCAATCTCGGCAAAGTCCGCCTCGCGATCCGGGAGGCGGGGCGCGAAACGGAGGCGATCTATGTCGAACATGGCACGCAGGCGAGCGAGAAAATCCTGAAGCTCACGGAGAAGACCGACGATCACGCGCCCTATTTTTCGATGATCCTCATCCCCGGCCAGGGCCGGCGGCCATGACCGGCTCGCTGCGGATCGTCGGGATCGGCCCCGGCCTTGCGGACTGGATCACGCCGGAAGCCTCGATGATGCTCGCCGACGCCACCGACCTCGTCGGCTATGCGCCCTATCTCGACCGCTGCCCGGCGCGCGCTGGCCAGCGGCGGCACGCAAGCGATAATCGGGAAGAACTGGATCGCGCCCGCGCGGCGCTGCGCCTTGCTGAGGCGGGCCGGCATGTCGCCGTCGTCTCCGGCGGCGATCCGGGCGTTTTCGCCATGGCGGCCGCGGTATTCGAGGCGATCGATCGGGGCGAACCCGCCTGGCATGCGATCGACGTCCGCGTCTCGCCCGGCATATCGGCGATGCAGGCGGCGGCGGCGCGGCTCGGAGCGCCTCTCGGCCATGATTTTTGCGCCATCTCGCTGTCGGATAATCTGAAGCCCTGGGCGCTGGTGGAGAAAAGGCTGATCGCAGCGGCCGAAGCGGATTTCGTCATGGCGCTTTACAATCCCGCCTCGAAGACGCGGCGCGATCAGATCGGCGCGGCGTTCGCATTGCTGCGCCGACTCAAGGCGGGCGCGACGCCGGTGATGTTCGCCAAAGCGATCGGCCGCAGGGACGAGCGTGTCATCGTAAGCACGCTCGCAGAGGCCGACCCCGAGTGCGTTGATATGGCGACGCTGGTCATCGTCGGCTCCAGCGAGACAAAAGTGATATCGCGCGGCGGCGGCACGCCTTTCGTCTATACGCCGCGAAGCGCGGCGCGCGGCCCATGACCGAGAATCAACGCAAGCGCCTCGGCCGGATGCGCGGCCCGCACGCCGACGCCCGATGCTTCGGCAGGCCGCTCGACCATGATCACGGGAAGGCCGAGACGGCGCGCCGCGGCGATCTTGCCGAAAACGGCAGCCGCGCCGCTGTTCTTGGCGACGATCACGTCGATTTTTTCATCGCGCAGAAGGCGCTCCTCCGCCTCGACGTCGAAGGGACCCCGCGCGGCGATGATGCGATGATGCGGCAGGTTGGGCGCGATGGGTTCTATGGTGCGGATAAGATAGTCGTGCTGCGGCGCGGCCTCGAAAGCGGCGAGCTGAAGCCGTCCTATCGCGAGAAAGACGCGGCGGGTTTCGCGCCCGATCGCAGCCGCGGCGGCCGCCATGTCGGGAACCTCGGTCCAGCGATCTTGCGGCTCACGCATCCACCCCGGACGCGACAATATGACGAGCGGAATATTACCTCGCGCCGCGGCGATTTCGGCGTTGCGCGAGATTTGCGCCGCAAAGGGATGGGTAGCGTCGACGAGCACGTCGATGCCTTCGGCTTCGAGATACTGCCAAAGACCCTCTGCGCCGCCGAAGCCGCCGCTGCGCAATGGAATTGGCGAGGAAGGCGCGCGCGTGCGACCGGCGAACGACATGATGGCCTCGGCGCCGGGCGTCGCGGCGAGCAGCGCCGCCAGCGCCGTCGCCTCGGAGGTTCCGCCAAGAACGAGGACTCGCATTCGCCTGTCTCCAGCCCTTGCGCAGGCGCGTCATGACGGCGCCCGCAAAACCATGGCTGACGCTCATCGGGATCGGTGAGGACGGCGCCGATGGCCTTATCCCTGCCGCGCGCGAGGCTTTGGCGCAAGCCCGCCTCATTGTCGGCGGCGCACGGCACCTCGCGCTCGCCGGCCCGCTCGCCGCGAAGACGCTGGTCTGGCCCTTGCCGATCGGAGACGCCGTGCCGGCGATTCTTGCGCGCCGGGGCGAGCCCGTCTGCGTGCTGGCGTCGGGCGATCCATTCTTTTATGGCGTCGGAACCCTGCTTGCCGCGCATGTCGCCCCAAGCGAAATGATCTGCTTTCCGGCGCCGTCGGCCTTCAGCCTCGCCGCCGCGAGGCTGCATTGGAGCCTGCAGGACGCGACGCTCATTTCGCTGCATGGTCGCGATTTCGAGCGCATCATTCCCCTGGTGCAGCCCGGCGCCAGAATCCTTTGCCTCGCCTGGGACGAGACGACGGCGCTGCGCGTCGCGAAGCTGCTTTGCGAACGCGATCTCGGCGCGTCCACAATCACCGTGCTTGAGGCGATGGGCGGCCCGAGGGAGCGCATTCGCGCGGCTCCCGCCGACGCCTTTGACCTGGACGGAGTCGACCCGCTCAATCTCGTCGCCATTGAAGTCGCGCGTGAGCCGCGTTCGGGCTTCCTCTCCATCGCCAGCGGACGCGACGACGCGTTGTTCGAACATGATGGCCAGCTCACCAAGCGGCATATCCGCGCGATCACGCTCTCTTCCCTCGCCCCCCGGCGCGGCGACCTGCTCATTGACGTCGGCGCAGGCTCCGGCTCGATCGCGATCGAATGGCTCCTGCTTGATTCCGCCAACCGCGCCATCGCCATCGAGCACCGGCCGGAGCGGGCGGAGCGGATCCTGCGCAACGCCAGAAAGCTCGGCGCGCCGCAGATCAAAGTCATTGTGGGCGTCGCGCCGGCCGCATTTGTTGACTTGCCGCAACCGCAGGCGATTTTCATCGGCGGCGGGGCCAGCGACGCAGAGCTTGTCGAAGCTGCGTTCGCTGTGTTGGCCCCGGGCGGGCGCCTCGTCGTCAACGCCGTGACGCTGGAGGCCGAGGCGGCGCTCATCGCCCATTACAAGGCGCGGGGCGGCGAGCTGACCAAAATCGAGATCGCGCGCGCCGATCCTCTTGGCGGCTTTCACGGCTGGCGCCCGGCCATGCCGATCACCCAATGGGCCGTGACGAAATGAAAATCGCCATCGGCGTCGGATGCAGGAAGGGCTGCTCGAGCGAGGCCATCGTCGCGCTGGTGCGGAGTGCGCTCGAACGCGCGGGGTGCGACGGCGTCCTGCGTGAGGGTGCGACAGCCGCGATTTTCACGCATCACGCGAAGCGCATCGAGGCCGGGCTCTTCGCGGCGGCGGCGGAGCTGGCGTTGCCGCTGGTCTTTCTCGATGAAGAGAGCCTTCGAGCGGCGGCGCCCCGGGCCGCGAGCAAATCGGAAAAAGTGATGGCGTTGTTCGACCTTCCTTCAATCGCCGAGACCGCGGCGCTCGCCGGCGCCGGCGCCGGCGCGGAGCTGCTCGCGCCCCGGATCAGCGCGGCCGGGGTCAGTTGCGCCATCGCGAAAGCGAGCGGGGCATGACGGTTCATTTCATTGGCGCGGGGCCCGGCGCACCGGACCTCATCACCTTGCGCGGCCGCGATCTCATCGCGCGCTGTCCCGTCTGCCTGTTCGCCGGTTCACTGGTCCCGCAAGCGCTGCTGGCGCATTGCCCGGCGGGCGCGCGGATCATCGACACCTCGGCGCTGGACCTCGATCAGATCTGCGCCGAATTTTTACGCGCCCACGCATTGGGCGAGGATGTGGCTCGCCTGCATTCCGGAGATCTGTCGATCTGGAGCGCCATGGGCGAGCAGCTGCGCCGCCTCGACCAGATCGCCATCCCCTATACGATCACGCCCGGCGTTCCGGCGTTCGCGGCCGCCGCCGCCGCGCTCGGCTCGGAACTGACCCTGCCTGAGGTCGCGCAGTCCCTGGTGCTGACGCGAACGCAGGGGCGCGCTTCGTCGATGCCGCCGGGCGAAACGCTGGCGGCTTTTGCGGCGACCGGAGCGACGCTCGCGATCCATCTCTCCATCCACGCCATCAAAAGCGTCGTCGCCGAACTGACGCCCCATTATGGGCGCGCGTGCCCCGTCGCCGTGGTGTTCCGCGCCTCCTGGCCGGACGAGGCGATTCTGCGCGCTACGCTCGGGACCGTCGCGGCGAAGCTCGAAGCCGCGCCGATGGAGCGCACGGCGCTGATTTTGGTCGGCAAGGTTCTGGAGGCGCGTGATTTTCGCGACAGCGCGCTTTACGACGCGGATTACCGGCGCCGCTTTCGCGGGGGCCTCGAATGACTTCGCCGCCCGGCCTTGTCATCGCCGCGCCGCGGTCAGGCAGCGGCAAGACGTTGCTGACGCTGGGCCTCATGCGCGCCTTCAGCGTGCGGGGTCTTACGGTGGGCGCGGCCAAATGCGGGCCGGATTATATCGATCCCGCCTTTCACGCCGCGGCTACGGGGGAATCAAGCGTCAATCTCGACAGCTGGGCGATGGCCCCGGAACTTCTTCGCGCGCTCGCCTCGGCGGCCGGCGAGACGCGGGACGGGCGCCGATGCGATCTCGTGCTCTGCGAGGGCTCGATGGGGCTCTTCGACGGCGTCGCCGGCGCGCCGGGGCGAACGGGCGCCTCGGCCGACGTCGCAGCCCAGCTCGGCTGGCCGGTGTTGCTTTGCATCGACGTTAGCGGCCAGGCGCAATCGGCGGCGGCCGTGGTCAAGGGCTGCGCGACCTATGATCCGCGCGTCAAAATCGCCGGCGCGATTCTCAATCGCGTCGCCAGCGCGCGCCATCAAAGGCTGGCGAGCGAAGCGATCGAAGCGCTCGGGATTTCCGTCCTTGGCGCACTGCCGCGCACGGTGAACATAGACTTGCCGGAGCGCCACCTCGGCCTCGTGCAGGCGGAGGAGATCGCCGGCCTCGACGCCTTGCTCGATCGAATCGCCGCGTTCGTCGCCGCGCATTGCGATATGGATGCGATTCTTTCCCGCGCGGCCGCTGGAGATCTCGTCGAGGGGGCAGCCCGACTGCCGCTCGCGGCCCTGCGTCCTCCGGCGCAGCGCATCGCCATCGCGCGGGACGTCGCCTTCTCGTTTCTCTATCCGCATATACTCGATGGCTGGCGCAGGCTCGGGGCGGAGCTTTGCTTCTTTTCGCCGCTCGCCGACGAGCCGCCGCCGGGCGACTGCGATCTTTGCTGGTTGCCGGGCGGCTATCCCGAACTCCACGCCGGCGAGCTCGCCGCGGCGAGCCTGTTTCTCGCGGGCCTGCGCGCGTTCGCCGAGACCAAACCCGTGCATGGCGAATGCGGCGGCTACATGGTTCTCGGCCAAAGCCTTACCGACAAATGCGGGCGCGCGCACAAGATGGCCGGCCTGCTTGGCCCCGCCTTCAGTTTCGCGGAGCGAAAGCTCAATCTTGGCTATCGCGACGCGCGACTGGCGGCGGCGCATCCACTTGGCGCTGCGGGAGCGCGCCTGCGCGGCCATGAATTCCATTACGCGACCGCGCAGGCGCCGGACGCGCCCGATGCGCCTTTCGCCTTCGTTCACGACGCCCATGGCGGCGCGAAGCAGCCCGAGGGTAGCCGGCGCGGGCGAACCAGCGGCAGCTTCTTCCATATTATCGCCGCCGAATAGGGTCGAACGTCGCGTTTTTGTTGCGCTGCGACATCTCGCCGCTGGATCTGTTTTTTCGCTGCGGGTAACGCGATCTAAATTATTGTTTTGTAATGTTTTATTAACGAACCAGGAAGCAGCGTACTCCTCGATAGAAAACTCTCCTGCGCGTATGATCGCGCACATCCCGCCGCCACGGGTTACGCAAAAATGCTGCACTTGCGAAATAACTCAAACGGAGGCATATATAGCAAGCGAGGGAAGGCCGGTTGAGGCCAATTCGACGAAGTTCGAATCGAGCCATGACGCACTCTATCGGCGCCGCCAAATGGATGCGGTCGTCCGGCAGCGTCACGTTCGAGGCATCTTCCCCGGTTATTCTCTCGATCATCAGGCCAAAGCGCAAAAGACGCAGCTTGATGCGCGCCGTGCGGGCGACCGCAACAATGGCGCGATCTGCAAACATAACAACAAGCCGAGGCCCAACTTCATGAACAAACCGCTCCGCAAGTCCGACAGGCAGCACACCATCAAGCTCTTCGATGGCGAAGTGTTTCAGCTGCGCTATGTACGCCCCGACGACGGGCCGCATCTCGTCGAAATGTTTTCGCACGCCTCGGCGCAGGACATTCATTTCCGGCTGCTTGGGGCCGCGCATGACTTCGCCGGCCAGATGGCGGAGAAATTCACGCATCTCGATCCGGAGACGGAAGTCGCCATCGTCGCGACGACCTTGCCCGATTCGGGGCCGGAGGAAATCTTCGGCATCGTGCATCTGGCGCAAGCGCATCCTGATTCGGATACGGCCGAATATGACATCATGGTGCGTTCCGACTTCAAGCATCACGGCCTCGGCTACCGGCTGATGACCGAAATTCTGCAATGCGCCAGACGGCGCCACCTCAATGTCGTGACCGGGCTCATCTCCGCCGACAATTTCGCGATGCTGCAAATGGCGCACGAGCTCGGCTTTCTGTCGCAGCGGACCGAAGACAACGACGTCGAGGTTCGGCTCGATTTCGCCGAATTCGACGCCCGCCTCGAGGCGGGCCTCGCCGCCGACTGAACCATCCCCGGAGCGTTCTGCAGGCTTTCAGCCTCGAAGAGTTGACCGCCCCGCGCTTGACAGACCGACTGGGTCGCTGAGCATGGTCGCGCGATCGCGCTCAAGCTCTTGCGGCGCGTGATCTCGTTCGAAAAGGCGGCGCGACTTGCAAGATCATCCGGGGCCGCGCAGGGACAATGAGGCCAATCGCCTTTCCGCCCGCGCGGCGCGCTATGCGAAAGTCGGGGCGAATGCCGGCGTCGTCGCGGCGCGCATGGCCGGCGCGCGCCTGATCGGCGGCGGCGGAGGCGCGGCCAACGCCGCCGCGCTCGCGCAGGCGCTGGGCGGCCTCAAAGGCCCGATGATGAAAGTCGCCCAGATGCTGGCGACCATCCCCGATGTCCTGCCGCCCGAATATGCGGAGGAATTGCAAAAGCTCCAGGCTGACGCCCCGCCAATGGGCGCCGCCTTCGTCAAGCGGCGGATGCAGGCCGAACTCGGTCCAAACTGGCGCTCGCGATTTGAAAGCTTCGATCTGCGTCCGGCGGCGGCGGCCTCGCTCGGCCAGGTGCACCGTGCGGCAGCCGAAGATGGCGCCGCGCTCGCCTGCAAATTGCAATATCCCGATATGAAATCGGCTGTCGAAGCTGATCTCGGCCAGCTCGAAATCCTGTTCGCGCTGCACCGGCGCCTGAACCCCGTCATCGACACAAGGGAGATGACAGAGGAGATCGGCGCGCGCGTGCGCGAGGAGCTCGACTATGTCCGCGAGGCGCGGCACGCGGCGCTCTATCGCGGCATCCTCGCCCAATTCGAGGACATTCGCGTGCCGCGCATCCGGCCCGAACTCTCGACCGGCCGCCTCCTGACCATGGATTGGCTCGACGGCGAAAAGCTGCTCGAATTTACCGGCGCCCCGGCGGAGGGCCGCGCGCGCATCGCGAGCGCCATGTTCAAGGCCTGGTGGATCTCATTCATCCGGTTCGGCGTAATCCACGGCGACCCGCACCTCGGCAATTACACCGTTTTCGGCGGCGAAGACGAGCCGAAGGAGGCGAAAGGCATCAATCTGCTCGATTACGGCTGCGTTCGCATTTTCACGCCGAAGTTCGTCGGCGGCGTGGTCGAGCTCTATGAGGGCCTGCTTCACAATGATTTCGACCGCACCTTCCATGCCTATGAGACCTGGGGTTTCCAGGGGCTGACCCGCGATCTCGCCGAGATTTTGAATATCTGGGCTCGCTTCATCTATGCGCCCCTGCTCGACGATCGCGTGCGCACGGTCGCCGACGGCGTCGCGCCCGGACAATATGGGCGCAAGCAGGCCTTCGAGGTGCATCAGGCATTGAAGCGGAAAGGGCCGGTCCGCGTGCCGCGGGAATTCGTCTTCATGGATCGCGCGGCGATCGGTCTCGGCGGCGCGTTCCTGCACCTTGACGCCCGTTTGAACTTCTATCGCATGTTCAACGAAGCGATCGGCGTCTTCTCGGCCGAGGCGCTGCGCGACCGTCAGGCGGCGGCGCTGGCGACAGCCGGCCTCACGCGGCCGGCATGATTGCGGCCGTTGGAGCGACCTTTCGTCGCGGGCGAAGCGCTAACTTTTCTCTTTGAGGCTTTTGTTGTCTTGCATAGGCGCGGATTCATTGCCAAAGCTTTCGGCAAGAACTGCGCGCGCCGCGATCCAGGAGGAAATATTCGATGACGAGCGACCATGCGGAATCCGCCTCGACCCTGAATTACGACGAGCACGAGAAGACCTTTAAGCTATTCGTGCGGCTGCTGGCCTACGCCGCCGCCGGCGTGGCGGGCATCCTCATCCTGCTGGCCATTATCGCCGTCTGAATGAACCCCTCCCCCAAAGCTCGATGATCCATCGGAGAGCGCCATGCGCATAGCCGTCCAAGCCGAAAGCGACGCCAATGAGAGCCGCGTCGCCGCGACCCCCGAGACGGTGAAGGCGCTGACCGCGCTTGGCGCCGAGGTCGCTGTCGAGGCCGGCGCCGGACGTAAGTCCGCCATTCCCGACGAAGCCTACGCCGAGGCCGGCGCCGTGATCGCGCAAGGGCCTGCCGCGGCGGCGGCCGGCGCCGACGTCCTCTTGCGGGTGCGCCGCCCGAGCGCGGCGGAGGTCGCAGGCGTCAAGCCGGGGGCCGCCGTCATCGCAATCATGGACCCCTATGAGCATATCGACGCCCTGCAATCGCTCGCCGGGGCCGGAGTCAGCGCCTTCGCGATGGAGCTGATCCCGCGAATCACCCGGGCGCAGTCGATGGACGTCCTGTCGAGCCAGGCGAACCTCGCCGGCTACCGCGCCATCATCGACGCCGCGGCGTCCTACGACCGCGCCATCCCAATGATGATGACGGCCGCCGGCTCGGTTCAGCCGGCGCGCATTTTCATCATGGGCGTCGGCGTCGCCGGCCTGCAGGCGATCGCGACGGCGCGACGCATCGGCGGCGTCGTCACCGCGACCGACGTCAGGCCCGCGACCAAGGAGCAAGTGCTCTCGCTCGGCGCGAAATTCATCGCCGTCGAGGACGAGGAATTCGCCGCCGCCGAGACCGCGGCCGGCTACGCGAAGCCAATGTCGCCGGAATATCAGGCGAAACAGGCGGAGCTTACGGCTTCGCACATCGCCAAGCAGGATATCGTCGTGACGACGGCGCTGATTCCCGGCCGCGCGGCGCCGGTGCTGATCACGGCCGAAATGGTTCGCTCGATGCGGCCCGGCTCCATCATCGTCGATCTCGCGGTCGAGCGCGGCGGAAACTGCGAATTGTCGCGGCCGGGCGAGACGGTGGTCAGCGAGAACGGCGTCAAGATCATCGGCAATCTCAACGTCGCGGGGCGCGTGCCGGCCACCGCCTCCTTCCTTTACGCGAAGAACCTCGTCTCCTTCCTGCAGCCCCTTATCGATCCCGCTTCGCATGAGCTTGCGATCAATTGGGACGATGAAATCATCAAGGCGACGCTGCTGACGCGCGATGGGGCGCTGGTCCACCCGAATTTCCAGGCTCCGGCGGATGCGGGGGTTCAGGCCGCGCCAGCCTCCGAAGTCGCCGCCCGGACGGCCGAGGGCGAGCCCGGGCCGCAGGCCCCGGACCCGGCCGGAGCGCCGGCCAAAACGAAAAAGGCGCGGCCCGCCAAAGACTCCAATCCGGCCGGCTCATGACGGCGGACTGAATACCGGCGAGGCTCTTTGAAAAGACGCGCCTTAAAAAAGAAATGACTTGAGGAGGTGACCGATGGCGAACGAGATCGACCAGACAGCTCTGGACAAACTGCATCAGGCCGTCGCAGCGTCGCGACAGGCGGCGGAGGCGGCGGAAACCTATGTGGATCAGCTCGCCGGCGGCGCCCATGCGGCGACCGGCGGCGCCGTCGATCCCTTCGTTTTCCGGCTGGCGATTTTCGCGCTCGCCGTGGTCGTCGGCTATTACGTCGTCTGGTCGGTGAAGCCCGCCCTGCACACCCCGCTGATGTCCGTCACCAATGCGATCTCCTCCGTGATCGTGGTCGGGGCGCTGCTTTCGGCCGGCGTCGTAACCGGCGGTCATGCGGGCGGCGGCGCCATCGCCGCGAAGATTTTCGGCTTCGTCGCCCTCGTGCTCGCCTCGGTCAATATTTTCGGCGGCTTTCTGGTCACAGCGCGCATGCTCGCGATGTACAAGAAGAGGGGCTGAGCCATGGACGCCAATCTCGCCGCTGTCCTTTATCTCGTATCCGGGCTTTTATTCATCTACGCGCTGCGCGGCCTGTCTTCGCCGGAAACATCGCGGCAAGGCAATCGCGCCGGCATGGTCGGCATGGCGATCGCGGTCGTCACAACGCTGTTCTATCAGCCGCCGGCCGGCCCCTTCTCGCTCCTCCTCATCTTCGTCGGCATCGGCATCGGCGGCGCCATCGGAGCCTGGCGCGCGCGCACCATTCAAATGACGGCGATGCCGCAGCTCGTCGCCCTGTTTCACGCCCTCGTCGGCCTTGCCGCCGTGCTGGTCGCGGCAAGCGCGCTGAATGCGCCGCAGGCTTTTTCGCTGGGATCGCCGATCCATGCCAGCAGCCTCATTGAAATGTCGCTCGGCGCCGCGATCGGCGCGCTGACCTTCACGGGTTCGGTCATCGCCTTTCTGAAGCTCGACGGCCGGATGTCCGGCAAGCCGATCATGCTGCCGCACCGTCACCTCATCAATATCGGCCTCGGCATCCTGCTTTTCCTGTTCATCATCGCATTCTCCCTCTCCGGCGACCATGTCGTGTTCTGGGCCATCGCGCTCGTCTCCTTTGCGCTCGGCGTGCTTCTCATCGTGCCGATCGGCGGCGCCGACATGCCGGTCGTCATCTCGATGCTGAATTCCTATTCGGGCTGGGCCGCCGTCGGCATCGGCTTCACGCTCAGCAACCTGGCGCTGATCATCACCGGCTCGCTGGTCGGCTCGTCGGGCGCGATCCTGTCCTACATCATGTGCAAGGGCATGAACCGCTCGTTCATTTCGGTGATCCTCGGCGGTTTCGGCGGCGAGGTCGAAGCGCCTCCTCCTGGCTCGGCGCAGGCCGAGACGCGTCCCGTCAAGCAGGGAACGCCCGAGGAAGCCGCCAAACTGCTGAAGGCGGCGAAAAGCGTGATCGTCGTGCCAGGCTACGGGATGGCGGTGGCGCAGGCGCAGCACGCGCTGCGTGAAATGGCCGACGTGCTGAAAAAGAATGGCGCGGACGTGAAATATGCGATCCATCCAGTCGCCGGCCGCATGCCGGGCCACATGAATGTGCTGCTCGCCGAAGCCAATGTGCCCTACGACGAGGTGTTCGAGCTCGATGAGATCAACAAGGATTTCGCCCACGCCGACGTCGCTTTCGTGATCGGCGCGAACGACGTCACCAATCCGGCGGCGAAGACCGATCCGAAATCGCCGATCTATGGCATGCCCGTGCTCGATGTGGAGCTCGCCAAGAACGTGCTTTTCGTCAAACGCGGCATGGGATCTGGCTATGCCGGCGTCGAGAACGAGCTGTTCTTCCGGCCGAACACCACCATGCTGTTCGGCGACGCCAAGAAAGTCGTCGAATCAATCCTGCGGGTCTTCGAGGCGAAGTAAGTCGTCGCGGAGCGGGATGCCGGCGCGGCGCGGCCGGACAGCCAGCGGGCTTCGCAGGCGGTCAGCCCTGGAGCAGCTTGAGAACGGTTTTGTGCAAATCGGCGCAGCCGCTCGCGACGATGTCGCCGCCCCGCGCAGCGTCGCCGCCGTTCCAGGTGGTGACGATGCCGCCGGCGCCTTCGATAATGGGGATGAGCGGGGCGATGTCGTAAATTTTAAGCCCCGATTCGATCACGCAATCGGCGTGGCCCGCGGCGACCATGGCGTAGGCATAGCAATCGCCGCCATAGCGCGACAGGCGCACATGCGACTCGACGCGGCGGAACGCTTCGAGCTTTTGCTCCGGAAACAGGAGCGGCGACGTCGTCAGCAATGTCGCACTGGCGATATGGTCGCAGTCGCGGGCGCTGAGCTTACGCTCGACCGGCTTGTGATCCGGACCCGGCCCGCGCCAGACGGCGCCTCCCCCATCGCCCGTGAAACGTTCGCGGGTGAAGGGCTGAACAAGCATTCCATAGGTCGGGACGCCCTTATGGAGGAGGCCGATTAGACTGCCCCAGGTCGGCAGTCCGGCGATGAAGCTTTTGGTTCCGTCGATCGGATCAAGCACCCAGACGTAGTCCGCGTCCTCTCGAATCGATCCGAACTCCTCGCCAATGATGCCGTGGTGGGGGAAGGTGTCGATGATGAGCCGGCGCATGGCCGATTCAGCGGCGCGATCGGCCTCGGTAACCGGATCGAACGCGCCGCCGGCGCTCTTATCCTCGGCGGCGAGAGAGGTTCGGAAAAAGGGCAGGATGGTGTCGCTCGCGATATCGGCGAGCCGTCCCACGAAGGCGGCGAAGTCCACGGCTGTCATGCGTTGGGTTTTCCCGCGCGGATCAGAGGGGCCATTGGATTGCCCGTCCTTCAGCCCGATAGTTCGGCCGGCGCGTTCGGCCAAAGCGGGTAGCGCCGGAACGCGGCCTCACGAATCGTTGCTCTATCGAATTTCGACGCGCGCTGACAAATCCACGCCTGTGGAGGGATCGAAAAACGCAGTCTAAAACAAGCACTTAACAAGCAACTTCCCACAGCCCTAAAAATTAGGTCAGCAGGACTTGCTTTTTGTGCGTTGCACGTGCATATTATTGCGGTGCGGCAACGATGTTGTCGCCGATGCCCTCCTTGGGCGTTTCCTCCCTAGACTTGGGCCGCCTGTGGCAACACAGGCGGCCTCTTTCGTTTTTCGCCGGGCTTCGATAAGCGGGATCTTCGATAGCGCCAGCGCCTTCACGATCGATAAAGACCGTGCCGCGGCATCGCTTTATTGCAATTTTGGTGATTTTCCGCGGAATTCCTCAAGCGACCTTCAAGGCAGTTTTCTCTTGCAAGGCAGATGTCTCTTGGGCCAATTTTGGCTCTCGTTTGCGCCGGACGTAACAACCGAGCGAAGCCCCGCGACGTCCGCCGCAGATGCTCCTATTATCTCCCTAGACTTGGGCCGCTTCTGGAAAAACAGTCGGCTTCTATATTATTATCTGGCGACGCCAATCTAGTGTTGTTACAACGCCAGTTTTCTTGGAGGATTTCGATTTGACTGCCTATTGGGAACAGGCGCAACTGATCGGCAATTTTTGATCACCGTTCAGTTTGGTCACCTCAAGAAAACACTAATGCATTTTTTTCCGAATGGAAACCCACCCATGCGACAAATCGACCATTTTTTTGAGGACCATGCTGGGCGCCGGCCCGCGAAAAGCCCGCCAACATTGCCTTATCATTTTGTTTTTGAACTCATTTTAGAGCCGGCTGACGGGTAGGAGAATTTCATCACCGGCAACTTTGACGGTAGGTCATTCTGCGCCAGACCGCGGCTGAGACCAAAAAAAATTTAGCGGCCAGCCCCCGCGGCTGGCGCGCGTTTCCGGCGGCCCATTCAGGCGCTGGCCGGATCCGCATGCTCTCTAGTCGCCTTTGGCTCCCTTTCTCGCCTCTGCCATTGCCCCGCCGCGACGGCGCCCGGGCATGTGATCGCCGGGGTCATCTTCACGGCGAACAAAATATACTTATGTAAAAAAATGTCGCGCAACGGTTCGATGCGCGCGGGAAGGCGCGGGCGAAACCACAAAAGCGCACCTTGAAACGACGTTGCACGCTCGACACCTTCCGGGGGCCGCTTCCGACGGCCTGGCCCGCATTGTTTCCTGACCGCTCTTGAGCTTTTGACGGCCCTTGACAGAAGCCGGGCTCCGAGTCCGTCCGGGGCCGTCCGCGATCACCCTGTTCACGGACGTCAAAATCGCCTTTTTCACCAGACATAGCACTATTCGGGATTTGACCCCAAAATCTTGCGGTGAACAAAGCCGGATTCGGGCGCCGACGCCGATTCGGGCGCGATTCGTTCCTCTCCCGTTCGGACATAAAGGCGGATGCGCAGACCGGCGTCATTATGATACACAAGGCTCTGTTGGAAGGCTCCCGCCAGGGCGCAAGGGCTGCGAGGGCGCGACGCGCATGGCCTTGAACGACGGCGCTCCAACGATCGAACCGGAACTCGGTCGATCTTTCCGCCGTTCGATGCGATTCGCCTACGCGCGCTAAATCCTGCGACCTCCTCGCCTCGGCAACCCCCGCGACCGACCATGAACGTCTCCTTTCCCGCCGCCCAACCGCCTCGTCCCGATCGCGCTAAAGACTCCAACCAGAGCGTCAGCGCCGTGCTCGGTCCGACCAATACGGGCAAGACGCATTACGCCATCGAGCGGATGCTCGCGCATCGAAGCGGCATGATCGGCCTGCCGCTGCGGCTGCTCGCGCGCGAGGTCTATAACCGCGTCGTCGAGAAGGCGGGCGTCGACTCTGTCGCCCTGATCACCGGCGAGGAGAAAATCAAGCCGAAGGGCGCCCGCTATTTCGTTTCGACGGTCGAGGCGATGCCGCGCGACCTCAATCTTGATTTCGTGGCGGTCGATGAGATTCAGCTTGCCGCCGATCTCGACCGCGGGCACGTCTTCACCGACCGGCTGATCAATCAGCGCGGCCGCGTGGAAACCCTCCTGATCGGCGCCGGGACCATGCAGCGGGCGGTGCAGGAGCTGCTGCCGGGCGTCCGCATCCAGTCGCGGCCGCGCCTCTCCACGCTGAGCTTCGCCGGCGACAAGAAAATGACGCGCCTGCCGCGCCACAGCGCCATCGTCGCTTTCTCGGCTGAGGACGTCTATGCGATCGCCGAATGGATCCGGCGCCAGCGCGGCGGCGCCGCCGTCGTCCTCGGCGCGCTGTCGCCGCGCACCCGCAACGCCCAGGTGGAGATGTTCCAGAGCGGCGAAGTGGATTACATCGTCGCGACGGACGCCATCGGCATGGGATTGAACCTCGACGTCGAGCACATCGCCTTCGCGGCCGACCGTAAATTCGACGGCTGGCAGTACCGCCGCCTGACCCCGGCCGAATTCGGGCAGATCGCAGGACGCGCCGGCCGCCACATGCGGGATGGAACGTTCGGCACGACCGGACGATGCCTGCCGTTTGACGAAGAACTCGTCGAAGCGCTTGAGAATCATCGCTTCGACAGCGTGCGGATGTTGCAATGGCGCAACACATCGCTGGATTTTTCGTCGATACAGGATCTCACCGCATCGCTCGACGTCCTGCCGAAACAGCCGGGATTGACCAGGGCGCCCCTCGCCGAAGACCAGATGGTGCTCGACATCGCCGCCCGCGACGCGAAGGTCATGCGCGAGGCGAAAACGCCGGCCGATGTGGCGCGGCTCTGGGATTGTTGCCAAATCCCGGATTATCGTAAATTGTCTCCGGCGGCGCACGCTGAACTCGCCCTTTCGATCTTTGGGTTCGTCGTGCGCGCGGGGCATATTCCCCCCGACTGGTTCGCCCGTCATATCGGAGCGCTCGATCGGGTCGATGGCGACCTTGACGCCCTTTCCGCGCGGATCGCGCAAGTGCGGACCTGGACCTTCATCGCCAATCGATCCGGCTGGTTGCGTGATGCGGAGCATTGGCAGGGGATCGCGCGTCAGGTAGAGGACACATTATCGGACGCGTTGCACGCGCGTCTCGCCCAGAGGTTCGTCGACCGCAGGGCAAGCGTGCTGATGCGCCGCTTGAGAGAGAACGCCATGCTGGAAGCGGAAGTGACCACAAGCGGCGACGTGATGGTCGAGGGACAGCACGTCGGCCAACTCAACGGATTTCGCTTCACGGCGGACCCGCATGCGGTTGGCGAAGCCGCCAAGGCGCTCAACGCCGCGGCGCAAAAAGCGCTGGCGAGCGAGATCGAAGGCCGCGCCGCGCGCGTCCATGAGGCGGTTGACGAAGGATTCGTCCTCGCCAATGACGGAATCATCCGCTGGCTCGGCGAGCCGATCGCGAAGATCGCCGCCGGCGCGCATGTTCTGCAGCCGACAGTCCGCATCCTCGCCGACGATCAGCTGACCGGCCCCGCCCTCGACAGCGTGCAGCGCCGCCTCGACCTCTGGCTGGCCCAGCATGTGAAAAAGCTGCTTGGTCCGCTCGCCGATCTCGAGCAGGGCGAAGGTCTCGAAGGACTCGCCCGCGGCATCGCCTTCCAGGTCGCCGAATCGCTCGGCGTACTCGAGCGCGCGAAAGTCGCCGAGGACGTCAAGACTCTGCCGCAGGAGGCGCGGGGGGCGCTGCGGAAATTCGGCATTCGCTTCGGCGCCTATCATCTTTATCTTCCCAATCTGGTGAAGCCCGCCCCGCGCGCACTCGCCGCGCAGCTCTGGGCGCTGAAAAATGGCGGCGTCGAAGAGGTGAAGGGCGTCGACGATGTGCCCCACCTCGCCGCTTCGGGACGCACCTCCTTCGTCGCCGACAAGGATGTTCCGAAGGGGTTTTATCGCGCGGCGGGCTTTCGGGTCTGCGGCGAGCGCGCGGTGCGCGTCGACATTCTGGAGCGGCTCGCGGACCTCATTCGGCCAGCCGTCGCCTACCGGCCGGGCGTGACCCCTGGCGATCCGCCGGCCGGCGCCGCCGACGGCGACGGATTCGTCGTGACTGTGGCGATGACCTCGCTCGCCGGCTGCTCCGGCGATAATTTCGCCTCCATCCTGCGCTCCCTCGGCTATGTCCTCGAGCGCCGCGAGGGTCCGCCGATCACCGCGCCTTTGCTGCCGAAGGCCGCGACCGAGCCGCTGGCGCCGCATTCATCGGACGCCGCCCCTTCGGCTGGGGAGGGAATCCCCGCGGCCGAGCCGGCGCCGGCGGCGATCGAAAGCGATGTCGCCACGATCGAAGGGATATCTGATTCGAACGAAAACGCGGCCGACGAAACGGCGTCGGGCGAGACTATAGCCGCGGCAGAGACCTCGGCGGCGGCAGAGACCTCGGCGGCGGAAGAGACTTCGGCGGCGGCAGAGCTTTCAGCGATGGACAATCCTGACGGCGCCGCGGCGATCGCATCGGAGGCGACCGAGGCGCCGGGCGATATCGTCGCCGCGCCGGTGGAGACGCCTCTCCCTGCGATCGAATCCGAAGCCGGCGCCGATCAGTTCGTCGCCGACGCGGCCACCGATTCAGCCGCCATCTCGGATGGCGCCGGAGCGGATTCCACTGAACCTGCGCCGCCGGCGCTGATCGAGGTGTGGCGGCCGCATCGGCAGCATCATCATGCGCGCCGGCTCGAACCGCGCGCCAACAAGAGATCCGAGCCGCGCGAAAGGACGCAAGCCGCTGAGGCCGATGCGACGACGCGGCCCGAGCACGCAGACCGACCGGCGCGGCGCCCCGACAGGCGGCGAACGCAACCGAATGGAGCGCGCAGCCACGAGGCCGAAGTTCGCGCCGAAGGCGTCGTCGAGGGCGCCGCTGCGCCGTCGGCCGATTCAGGCGAAGTGCGCCCGGAGGGACGCGGGCGCGAAGCTCGGCATGGGCAGGCGGGGCGGGGGCAATCGAGACCGCGGTTTGACGGTCAACGCGACCGGCGCGAGGACGGCGCCCGCAATCGATCGAACGATTCCGAGCGCCGGCATGGTCGCGGCGGCGACCAGGCGCCGGCCGAGAAGAAATCCTTCGAGCGGCCGCCCGATCCGAATTCGCCCTTCGCCAAGCTGCTCGCGCTCAAGGCCAGCCTGGAAGAAAAGGCTAAACAGGACCGTTAGAGCTTCTTTGGCGCGCGCAGCTCCCTTCGGGAAGCACGCCTTTCACCAAGGCGTTTGTGCGCCTGTCAGGCGTCCTCGCCGGTCGCGACGACCTTGCGCGGCGGCCCCATCAGCGCCGGCTGGAACAGGATCGCCGCCGCCAGGGTGCAGACCAGCGACAAGGCGAGAAGCTTGCCCATGCTCGATGTGCCGGGGTGCTTCGAAAGCCAGAGGCTGCCGAAAGCCGTCGCCGTCGCGAGGGCGCTGAAGAAGACCGCCCGCGTCAGGCTCGATTGCAGGAGATTGGTGGTCCCCGCGCGCCACGCCATCACGAAATAAATCTTGAACGCGACGCCAAGTCCGAGCAGCAAGGGCAGCGCGATGATGTTCGCGAAGTTGAGCGGCAAGCCGATCAGAACGGTGATTTCGAGCGTGACGGCGCCGGCCAGCAGCAGCGGGACGAGGGTGAGCAGTACGTCGCTGACGCGCCGCAGGACGACGAAAAGAAGAATGCTGATCGACAGCAGCGCCCAAAGCCCCGCCTCGATGAAGGCGCGAACGACGGTGTCGCCGGATTCCTGAATGGCGATCGGTTCGCCGGTGGCGATGGGGTCGATCTGCTGCACGGCCTTGGTGAAGCGGGCGAGCGTCGCATTGTCGTTCGCATCCCCCTTCGGCGAGACGGCGATGCGTGCCCGCCCGTCCGGCGTCACCCAATCCCGCGCGAGACCCTGCGGGATCGAGGCGATCGTCGTTTTCTGCGCCTCCAGCGAATCGCGCAAGAGATTCAGCATCGTCGCAAGGCCAGGCAGCAGAGCCTTGCGCGCGGCGTCGCGGATCTGCGGCGGCGCCCCCGCCATCTGGCGCAGGAGTCCCGAAAGACGCCGGGCGTCGTCGGCGCCCTTGCCTTTCAGGTCGTCGGCGGTGTCGGCGAAGGCGTCGGCCGCCTTGGTCATGGCCGCGATATCGTCTTCATCGGTCGGCGGGTCCAGCGCGCGGCTGGGATCCAGAATTGGCCCCAATGCGGCCGCGACGCGCTGGATGATCGGCAGCTTCTGGTCCTGGTCCGGCGGCACGAAGCTCTCGATCGTCACCACCTGCGCGACTTCAGGCAACGCCGCGAGCCTTGTGGCGAGATTGCGGGAATCTTCGATCGAGGGCGCCAAAACGTCGATCGTATTGGTGTCCGTCGCCGGATCTTTCATGAGATCCAGCAAGGTTGAGACCGATTCGACCTTTGAGCTGCGCAAATTGATCGGATTGAAATCGAAGCGCAGATGCGCCAGCAAAGGCGTTCCGGCCAGAGCGACCCCTAAAGTGCCGACCACGATCGCAATTCTGTGACGGGCCATGAATGCGTCGACGGGAGCGAGGAAGAGATAGCCGACCGGCTCCGCCTCGGCCGGCGGCCTCAGAATCGCGAGCAAGGCCGGCAGCACCGTGATCGAAGCGAAAAAGGCGATGAACATGCCGGTGCCGGCGATCAGGCCGAGTTCGGAGACGCCGCGGTAGTCGGTCGGAAGAAACGAATAGAAGCCGGCCGCGGTCGCCGTCGCAGCGAGCGCGAGCGGACGCCCGATCTTGGCCGCGGCCTGGGACAGAGCCTTGTCGAAATCGGGCTCCTTGAAGCGCTCGGCCCTGTAACGGACGCTGAACTGGATGCCGAAATCGACGCCTATGCCGACGAACAGAACCGCGAAAGCGACGGATATCAGATTCAGCGCGCCGACCATCCAAAGCCCGACTGCAAAGGTCGCGCTGAGGCCGACCACGACGCTGAGGGCGACGGCGAACACGATGCTGGGCGATTTGAGCGCGCGCCAGATGATGAACAGCACGATCAGCGCGGTGATCGCCCCGTTTAGCCCCGCGCCTTCCTCGACGGTCGCGAATTCTTCGTCTGCGAGCGGCACCGGACCGGTCAGCCGCAGGCGAAGCCCCGGCGCCGCTGCGAACCCGAGTTCGCTCCAGCTCGAACGAATGAAATTGGTGGGCGCCTGGCCCGGCTTCAGCGCCGCATAATCAAGCACGGGCTTGACCTGGATGAACCGCCGCAATTCGCGCGGATCGGGCGGGGCGCCGGTCAGCAGGCCGCGCCAGGAAAAGAAAGTCGGGCGGCCGGCCAGAAGCGAGTCGAACGCATCGCCGAGCGCGACGAGAGGCCGGTCGAAATCATCATAGGTTCCGGCCTTGGTGCGAACCCCCCGGTTGACGAAAGAGAACGCGTCGGTCACGCCGCGCAGACTCTGGTCGGAGGCCAGCACGGACAGGAAAGGCTGCGCCTTGAACAGCCCCTCGACCGTGCTCTGAACCTCGGCCACGGGGAGGTATAAAAGACCGTTCTTATTGAAAAAAGGTCCGCCATCGGGGCGCAGGACAGACGAAAAGAGGTCTGAGCGCGTTTTCAGGCGTTCGGTCAGGCGTTCGGTGGCCTCCTCCGCGAGTTCGGGGGTCTTGGCGTCGATGACGACGACGATCTGATCCGCCCGCTGCGGAAACGCCTTGTCCATGGCGATCAGATTCTGCCGCCAGGGCAGCTTCGCGGAAATGAAGTCGTTCGTGTTGGTGTTGATGCTGAAATGCATCATCGCGTAACGGCCGGATACGGCGGTCGCGAGAATCGCCAGCGCGACGATGATCCATTTGAAGCGTCTGCAAAAGTCGACGATCGCTGTGATCGTTCGGGAGATCGGCTCGGAGCCTTTCGGGTCGAACGACTTGCCGGCGCTGTCTGGGAGTGTGATCATGCAGTGGTATCGCCAATCGAAGAGGCCCGGCCACGGATCTGGGGACGAACGGACGGCCCGAGCGCATCGTCCCGGAAGAGCGGGACATTCATTGGAATTCTCGTCGGTGACGCCCAGCGCCGGGATGAACGCGACGTTTGACAGGAGAATCGAGGTCGCTGCAAGCTGAACAATGGCTTTAAGAATAGACCTGTTCAGCTTGTAAGGCCACATCCGGTCGGACGCCAGCAAATTTGGCGAGCGGGGAGGACCATGTCCCCTCTGGCGTTGGAGGCGTGTTGGCAGTCTTTTTGCGTGGAGACCGGGATCCGACTCGCGCGTTGCGTCTTTTCGGCCCGCCGCCGCTTCGGCCCGTCAAGCCTTGGTAAATCCGGGCTGGCGCCTTATGGAAAGAGGCGCAAAACAGATTCCGGGCGTCAGAGGCGGCGCATCCTGGAGCTGGCCGTCTGCGGCCGGCAATCAATTCGAGGAGCCAAGCATTGGGAATTTCATTGCTGCAAATGGCCGAGATCGGCGGCTATGTGCTGCGCCAGCGCCTTGCCGGCCAAAAGCGCTTTCCGCTCGTGCTCATGCTCGAGCCTTTGTTCCGCTGCAATCTCGCCTGCGCCGGCTGCGGCAAGATCGACTATCCGGACGAGATCCTCAACCAGCGCCTGTCGCTCGCCGATTGCCTTCAGTCGATCGACGAATGCGGCGCGCCGGTCGTCGTCGTCGCCGGCGGCGAGCCCTTGCTGCACAAGGAGCTGCCGCAGATCGTCGAGGGGGCTATCGCGCGGAAAAAATACGTCACCGTCTGCACCAATGCGCTGCTGCTCGAAAAGCAGATCGATCGCTACAAGCCGAATCGCTATTTCAACTGGTCGATCCATCTCGACGGCGATCAGGAGATGCACGATCATTCGGTCTGCCAGGCGGGCGTCTACGAGCGCGCGGTCAAGGCGCTGAAGCTCGCCAAGGAGAAGGGCTTCCGCGTCACCATCAACTGCACGCTGTTCAACAACGCCGAGCCCGCGCGGGTCGCGGCCTTCTTCGACGCCATCTCGACACTCGGCATCGAGGGAATCACGGTGTCGCCCGGCTACGCCTACGAGCGCGCGCCGGACCAGCAGCACTTTCTCAACCGCGAGAAGACCAAGACCCTGTTCCGCGACATCTTTTCACGCGGCAGGGGGGGCAAGGCGTGGCCCTTCTTCCAGTCGACCCTCTTTCTCGATTTCCTCGCCGGCAACCGCACCTACCACTGCACGCCCTGGGGCAATCCGACGCGCACGGTATTTGGCTGGCAAAGGCCCTGCTATCTGCTCGGCGAAGGCTATGCCGCGACCTTCAAGGAATTGATGGAGGACACCGCCTGGGAGCGGTACGGCACCGGCAATTACGAAAAATGCGCGGACTGCATGGTTCATTGCGGCTTCGAGGCGACCGCCGTGGAAGAGGCCTTCAAGAATCCGCTCGCCGCACTGAAGGTCGCCGTCGGCGGCATCAGGACTCAGGGCCCGATGTCGCCGGATATTCCGCTAGACCGGCAAAGACCAGCCGAATTCGTCTTCAGCCGGCACGTCGAGCACAAACTCGCCGAGATTCGCGAAGCCAAATCCGGCGGCGAGCATCTGTCGGCCGCGGAGTAACGCGGAAAACGCCGCCCGCGCGTCGCGGGCGGTTCGCATCAGCGGCGCAATCTGGCCGGGATCGCGCGCGAGCGAACGGATCAGCGCGCCGAACGCGATGGCGCCGTCCGGCCGCATCGCCACCAGCGCCGCGTGCGGCAATTGCCGCTCGGCGGGATCAGCGACGACCCGCAGCGCGGCGAAGGGAATCCTGCGATGGGCTGCCGCCCTGGCGGCGATATGCGATTCCATGTCCACCGCATGTGCGCCGGTCCGCAGATGCAGCGCGCGCTTGCCGGCGCGGTCCGCGACCGGCTGATCGACCCCCGCAAAATCGACGATGGGCGCGCCAAGCGCCGCCGACAGCGCCCGGGCCCAGGTGGGATCGGCGGAAATCGGCTCGCCATCCTCGACGAAGATCCTGCGCGCGACGAGCACCGAGCCGGGCGCGAGGCCCGGCGCAAGACCGCCGGCGACGCCGAAGCTGATGATGGCCCCCGCGTTCGCGGAGGCGGCATGCAGATCGTGCGCGAGGCGGGCGCCGTCGCCGCCGCCCGAGAGGGCGTGAACCTGCGGCCCGGCGGCGAGCTTCGCCTCGGCCTTGAGGCCGGTGACGGCGATCACCCGCGCATGGGGGGCGAGCGCGCCTACATTCCAAATTGCGTCGTCGGGCGATTGCCGCTTTTCAGATTGCGATAGCGAGCCATCGCCCAGAGCGGGAAGAACTTTGAATAACCGTGATAGCGCAGATAAAAAACGCGGGGAAACCCGGTCGCCGTGAAGCGCTCTTCTGTCCAAAACCCATCCCCCGCCTGCGTCCTGGTCAGGTAGCGCAGTCCCCTCGCCACCTCTGGCGCATCGACTTCGCCCGCCGCCATTAGGCCCAGCAAAGCCCATGCCGTTTGAGACGACGTGCTCGGCGCCGCCTCATAGCCTTTATACTCCAACGCATAGCTTTCGCCACCCTCCCCCCAGCCGCCGTCCGCATTCTGGATGCGTTTCAGCCAGGCGACGGCTTTTCGCACCGCTTCGCCGCTGCGGTCGTAGTCGATGGCGTTAAGGGCGCTGAGGACCGACCAGGTTCCGTAGACGTAATTCATGCCCCAGCGGCCAAACCAGCTGCCGTCCGTTTCCTGTTCGCGAATGAGATATTCGACGGCGCGTCCAAGGGCCGGATTGGTCTTTGCGGTCTCGCCGAACTGGCCGAGCATGGAAATGCAGCGCGCCGTGACGTCCGCCGTCGGCGGATCGAGCAGCGCGCCGTGGTCGGCGAAGGGAATCGAGTTGAGATAGTCCCGGTCATTGTCGGCGTCGAAGGCGCCGAAGCCGCCATTGGCGCTCTGCAGCCCCAAAATCCATTCCCGCGCGCGGGACATCGCCGCGTCGTAGGATGCGTCTGGTTGGCCGGCGGCGGGCGTCGGAAAGTTTTTCGCCGCGCGGTCCATCGCAAGGGCGACGACGGCGGTGTCGTCGAGATCGGGATAGTAGGCGTTGGCGTATTGAAACGCCCAGCCGCCCGGACGCACATGCGGCTTCAGGGCCGCCCAGTCGCCGGCGACATCGAGCACCTGGAGCGGCTTCAGCCAGCTAAGCGCGCTTCGCACCGATGCGACGGTTTGATCATCGAGGGCGTCCGCCTCGCGGGCGCTCTCCATCAGCGAGTGGCTGGCGAGCGCGGTATCCCACACGGGCGAGACGCAGGGCTGGCAATAGGCCTCGTTCGGGCGGATGACGAGAAGCCGGTCGATCGCGGTCCTCGCCTGCGCCATTCTCAGATCCGCTTTGTCGAGGCCGAGCGCATGGAACATCATGGCGGAATAGGCCATGGCCGGATAGATCGCGCCAAGCCCGTCCTCGCCATTCAATCGTGCGGTCACGAAGGCGACGGCCTTGTCGATGGCGCTCTTTCGCGAGCGTTCGGGAAAGTAGGGCTCGCTCAAGCGCAGGAGATGATCGATCGCGCCGAAGATGGCCGTCCAGGGCTGTTTCTGATGCGGGGCGCCCGGCCAGCGACGCACTTGATCGGCGGGGACGACGAAAAGCTCCTTGACGCCGACGCCGCGTGGATTGGCGGCTTTCGGCTGCAGCGCGTGGACGACGAGCAGCGGCGCGAGCACCGTGCGGCCCCAATAGGAAATCTTGCTCAGATGGAATGGGAACCAGCGCGGCAGATGCATGATCTCGACCGGCATCACGGGGACGCCGCGCCAGGGTACTTCCCCATAGAGCGCGAGCATGGAGCGCGTGAAAACATTCGTGCTCGCCGCGCCCCCATGCTCGAGGATCGCCGCGCGGGCGCGCCTCATATGCGGCGCATCGGGGTTGTCGCCGATCATTTTCAGCGCGAAATAGGCTTTTACCGAGGAGCTAATGTTGAAAGCGCCCTCGGCGAAAAGCGGCCAGCCGTCCTCGGCGGTCTGATGGCGGCGGAGGTAGGCGCCGATCTTCGCCTCAAGTTCGGCGTCGGCCGGATCCCCGAGAAAGTGCCGGAACAGGATGTATTCCGCCGGAATCGACGTGTCGGCCTCGAGTTCGAAGACGAAATGGCCGTCGGGCCGCTGCACGTCGAGAAGCGCCCGCCGCGCCCGCGAGATCGCGTCTTCAAGCTGCTCTGGCGCGACGCCGGATGATGCGTCTTCCGCCGCGGCCGGCCCAGCTTGATCCTTGAGTGCGACATTCATGGCGAGCGCCCTTTCGTGCGGATTGCGTCGGCCGCGCGATACCCCGACCTGACCGCGCCTTCGATTGTGGCGGGCAGGCCCGTCGCCGTCCAGTCGCCGGCGAGCGTCAAATTGGCGAAGCCGGTCTGCGGACCCGGACGGCGCGCATTCTCCCGCGGCGTCGCGGCGAAGGTCGCGCGCTTCTCCTTGATGATCTGCCACGGCGGCAATGGCCGATCAATTTGTGGGTCAATGCGCAAAACCTGGGCGACCTCGGCCCAAATCCGCGCCGCCAGCTCCTCCCGGCCAACGTCGAGCAGCCGATCGGCGCCGCTGATCGTCACCGAGATCCTGTCCGGGAAGGCGAACACCCATTCGATTGTTCCGTTCACGACGCCGAGTATGGCGGG
>Ga0181532_10001202_pt1 | contig 25368 bp, 19 predicted proteins | sample PEATcosm2014_Bin_33_FD_119768 | JGI IMG/M metagenome (GOLD analysis project Ga0181532, IMG submission 119768) | Peatland microbial communities from MTU Mesocosm Facility, Houghton, MI, USA - PEATcosm2014_Bin11_30_metaG | ecosystem: Environmental > Terrestrial > Soil > Wetlands > Peat | place... | reverse complement strand
CTCGTTGCTTCCGAATCGTCCATGCTGATGATCAATACCCAGCATCCCGATCCTCCGCTTCAGGCTCATCTTGTATGAGAATCCAGTGCCCCGCTCAGGCTCATCTTGCATGAGACAAGAGTCCGGGTCGCGGCTGCGCTTTAATGGAACTGAACTGGGAGGTTTCATGCGCATCCTTAAAGGACTCGCCGCTCTCTTATTGTTGGCCGGACTCGTACCCGCCCAGCAGGTCCCTGTAGGCGGCATCGACCGCTCTTATTTCGATCCCACCTGCAAGCCGTGCGAGGACTTCTGGCGTTACGCCGATGGCGGATGGCTCGACAGGAATCCCATCCCGGCCCGCTTTTCATCCTGGGGCACAGGTTCGGTGCTGGTCCAGGAGAACCGGGAGCGCCTGCGCGCCATTCTCGATGCCGCCGCTGGCGACGCCTCCGCCCAGCCCGGCAGCGAGGAGCGCAAGATCGGGGACCTCTACTCGAGCTGCCTGGATACGGATTCCATCGATGCTCGGGGTTTCCGGCCCCTTCAGCCCGATCTCGACCGCGTGGCCGCCATCCGGTCGGCCGCGGACCTGAAGGCCACGCTCCTCGCTTTCGACCGCCCGGGCGGCATCGCTCCGCTCGCCCTCTTCGCGACGCAGGACTACAAGAACTCCAAGGAAACCATCGCCGCGATCTCCGCCGGCGGCCTGTCGTTGCCGGACCGCGACTACTACTTCCAGGACGACGCGCGCTCCAAGACGATCCGGGACGCGTTTCTGAAGCACGCCGCCAAGATACTGGAACTCGCCGGCGACACGCCGGAGGCGGCGGCCGCCGAGGCCGGCACGGTCCTGTCCTTCGAGACGGCGCTGGCTCAGGCGACCCTGACGCGTACCGCGCGCCGCGATCCCTACGCCACGTATCACCGCATGAACCTGGCCGGCATAGCCGAAGCGGCCCCCAACTACGACTGGAAGATGCTACTCCACGAGCTCGACCTTCCCGAGTCCACGCCGTTCAACGTCGCCGAGCCCGAGTTCCTCAAAACGTTCAGCCACCAACTGGACGCCGTCCCTCTGGCGGATTGGAAGACGTGGCTTCGCTGGCGCCTGCTCGATGACGCGGCATCGGACCTCGCCAAGCCATTTCGCGACGAGGATTTCTACTTCACCAAGACCGTCTTGAGCGGCGTCAAGGAACAGCAGCCGCGCTGGGAGATTTGCACCGCCGTCGTCGACCACGAACTGGGCGACGCGCTCGGCCAGCTTTTCGTCCGGAAATACTTCCCGCCCGAGAGCAAGCGGCGGATCGAGGAGCTGGTGGCGAATCTGCGCGCCACGCTCGGCGAATCGCTCGATCAGGCGGACTGGCTCGCGCCCGAGACCCGCAAGAACGCCACCGCCAAGCTCCAGGCCTTCTATGCCAAGATCGGCTACCCCGACCGGTGGCGCGACTACTCCACGGTAACCATCGCCCGCAAGTCCTACTTCGAGAATGTGCGCGCCGCGTCGCTGAACAACCGTCTCTATCGCCTGTCCAAGATAGGTAAGCCGCTCGACCGTAATGACTGGGGGATGACGCCGCCGACGGTCAACGCCTACTACAACCCCACGCGCAACGAGATCGCCTTCCCCGCCGGCATTCTCCAGCCGCCGATGTTCAACCCCGGCGCCGACGACGCGGTCAACTACGGCGCCATCGGGGCCGTGATCGGGCACGAGATGGGCCACGGCTTCGACGACCAGGGCTCGAAGTTCGACGCCGCCGGCAACCTGACCCCCTGGTGGACCGCCGACGACCGCAAGAAGTTCGAGGCGCGGGCCGCCTGCGTGGCCGACCAGTTCGACGGCATCGATGTCGGCGGCGGGCTGCACCACAAGGGCCGGCTGGTGCTCGGAGAAGCGATGGGCGACCTCGGCGGCCTCACGCTCGCCTACCGCGCCTACCATCGCTCCTTAGGCGGGAAGGAGCCGCCCGTGATCGGCGGCTTCACCGGCGATCAGCGCTTCTTCCTGGCTTATGCCCGCGCCTGGGCCACCCAACTCCGTCCCGAAGCGGCGCGCCTGCAGCTCGACACCAACCCGCACCCGCTCCCCAAATACCGCTGCAACGCGACGCTCCAGAACATGCCCGAGTTCCAGAAGGCCTTCGGATGCAAGCTCGGTGACGCGATGGTTCGCCCGGCGGATAAGCAGTGCAGGCTGTGGTAGGGCCTATAATCGACACATGCGCGTGCTCCTGTGGACGCTGGCCGTAGGCCTCGCCGCCGGGCCGCCGGCCACCGTGAGCGACCTGGTGTCGATGCTCACGTGCGCGCTGGCGACGGATCGGGACGACCAGCGAATCGCCCGCTCCGTCGGAACCGCGCACCTTTCCGAGGGCCTGAGCGAGGAGACGATCGCGATGCTCAAGCTAATGGGCATCGGACCCGCCACGCTCCGGGCGCTGGAGGCAATTCGGAAACAGTCCGCCGGCCTTCCAGCGCCCTCGGAGGATCCGATCTCCGCCACTCCGGCTCCCTCCGACACCGAGCAGGCGAGGATGCTGGATGCCATGCGCGGTTGGAGCGGAGCCTACATCGCCGGCCTGCCCGATTTCATGTGCACGCGGACGGTGCGGGAGTTTCGAGGCTTCCGACGAGAAGACTGGCAAGGAGGCTGGCCAATCGCGCTCGCGGACGCCCGGTGGCACCCGGCCGGCTCGTATTCGGGCGAGGCCGGCTACGCCGGCGGCCGCGATTACTACCGCGTCGCACTCGTCGATAACAAGCCGTTTCACGGGTCCATCGAGAGACTCGGGCGGGACGTGCCCTGGGGCGAGTTCGGCGGGCTCATGATAGAGATCCTGGATCCCAGCCGCAAAGCGACCTTCGGGTGGGAGCGTTGGGAAGTGCTCCGCGCGCGCCGCATGGCGGTATTCCGCTACGCCGTTGACCTCCAGCACTCACGCTATTGGCTTCGCACGTCCGCGGCCCGGCCCGTGATGGTCGCTCATAGCGGTTTCATCTATGTCGATCCGCAGACCGGCATCATCGGGCGCTTGATCCTGGTCGGGACCGGACTGTCGCCGGATTCGCCCTTCAAGGCCGTGGCAGACGAGCTGGACTACGGCGATGTGGCCATTGGCGGCGCGAGATTCGTCCTGCCGCGCAGCGCCGTGGCATACCTGCGCGCGCAGCAAGGCGAAACGCGCGAGGAAATCGACTACCGGGACTATCGCAAGTTCCAGAGCGAATCCACCGTCAAGTTCGACGAGCGGTAGCGGCTACCGCCGCCCCCGATAGCTGAACCCCGACTCCACCACCCGCCCTGCGCCGTCCACTAATGCGCTCGCTACGAAGCCCGCGCGCGCAGGCGTGCCGAAGCGCAGGTCGATCGCCTCCACCAGGATGCCGTTCTCGGGCTGCTCCACCTCCGTGAACCGCCAGAAGGGATAGTCGGAGAAATCCAGGAACACGCGGAATGTCTCGGTCTTGCGTGTGGCCGCCGCTGCCGTGCTTTGGCGCTCATCCGGTTCCGGCTTGTAGAAGACTTGCCCCGCCGCGGGATCGAACTCCTCCAGCAGGTTGACGTCCAACACCGAGTAGAACGGCCCGGTCTCCACGATCCCCCTCCATCGAAACGGGTTCAGCGGCCCGGGTTCCGCCGCCACGCGCAGCGGGGCCAGGCCGTCGTAAAGCCGTGCGTCCAGGACCGCCAGCGCCCGCTCGTGCAGCATGTGGCGCCCAGAGCCGTAAAGCACCAGGAAGCACAGCGCGAAGATCGCCCACCCACGGCCGGTCCCCGGCCGGGCGCCGATCTCCGACATCACCAGCCGCGAGAACCACGGCGCCACCGCCGCCAGCAGCAGCACGGCCCAGATCCAGTAGTCCGGCAGGCTCACGATGCTCAGCGCGTACCACTTGCTCGAAAACGGCAGGAACAGGCGGATCCCGTAAGCGTTCATCCAATCGAGCAGAGGATGCGACGCGGCGCCGACGAGCGCCACCGCGTAAGTGAGCTTCCAGTGGAACGGCTTGCGCGCAAACGGCCGCACCACCAGCACCGCCAGGAGCGCCATCAAGGGAATCGTCAGGAACCCGTGCGTGATGTGCCGATGAAAGTGCAGGTAGGAGACCGCGCCCCACGGCGCCGTCACGATGTCGATATCCGGAGCGTTCGCGGCCAGTAGCAGCACCGGCGTCGCATACGCGCTCAGGCGGTTTAACCCCGCGCGGCTCAGCGCCAGCCCGGTCAGTGTATGCGTGAGCGGATCCATGGGATCACGCGCGCTTCGCGTACTCCGGAGGGACCAGCAGCGTCAGCGCTGCGGGCTCCAGTTCGACGCTGGCGGGCAGCCGTCCGGCGTACTCGCCATCCACCTGCACGTAGACGCGCTCGTCCGCCGGCCCGGAAAACCGCACGCTCGTGGCCCGCACGAAGGACATCCCTTTTACATTGGCCGTCCTGCCCGTCACCACCGCAGCCAGATACTTCAAATAATAGCGGAGCGCCGAGTGGCCCTCGAACAGCACCGTCTCGAACTCGGGCTTGGGCAGCGAAACCCGCCGGGCGATCCGCAGATAGCCCGCGTAATTCTGCACCCGGCTCGCCAGCGCGAACGAGCAGGTGAACCTCTCCCCGTTGGCTTCCACCTGGAACTCGTCCAGCCGCCGCAGGAACTGCCGGAACGAGCCGATCCAGTACGCCACCTGCCCCGCTTTGGCCTTCAGCGGCAGGTTCAGCCGATAGACGATGTGCGCGTCGAAACCCACGCCCGCCATCAACAGGAAATACCGCGGTTCGGCTTCCGGCTCGCAACGGAGCACTCCCAGCGGAACCCGCACCGGGACGCACTCCGCGAGCCGCCGGGCAGCTTTGAGCGCGCTCACGCCCAGGCCCAGCTCGCGCGAGAGCACGTTGGCCGTGCCGCCCGGAATCACGGCCAGCGGCACCTCGGTGTGGGCCACGCCGGGAAGCAGCTCGTTCAGCGTTCCGTCTCCGCCCAGCGCCAGGATCAGGTCCGCGCCCTGTTCGATGCGCCGGCGCGCGATCCGTCCGGCCGTGCCCGGCCCTTCGGTTTCGATCACGGAAACCCCGTGTCCGGCGGCGGCCAGCGCCTCCGCCACTTGGCGCGGCAGGCCGCGGCGCCAGCGCATGGCTCCGGCGCTCGGGTTCCAAATCAGGCTGATGCTTCGGTAAGTGGTTATGGCAAGACCCTTCGAAACTGTTCATTATAGTAGACAGCGCATGGCTCACGACGGAAAAATGGTCCCGGGCGACGGTCCCGAGGCCGAAATCGAGTCTCTCCGCGAGACTTTGCGGCGCCACGAGTACCTCTACTACGTCCTCGACCGCCCCGAGATCTCCGACGCCGAGTACGATCGCCTGATGCAGAAGCTGCGCGAGATCGAGGCCGCGCATCGGGAACTGATCACGCCGGATTCGCCCACCCAGCGCGTAGGCGGCAAACCGCGCGAGGGCTTCGTCAAGGTACACCACTCTTCCGCCATGCTCAGCCTCGACAACGTATTCGACGAAGGCGAGCTGCGCGACTTCGACCGCCGCGTGCGCCAGCTTCTGGGCGCCGCGCCCTATCGCTATGTGGCCGAGCTGAAGCTCGACGGCCTCTCCATGGCGGTCCAGTACGACCACGGCGCCTTCCGCCAAGCCGTGACCCGCGGCGACGGGCAGGTGGGTGAGGACGTCACGGAGAACGCCCGCACCATCCGTTCGCTTCCCCTACGCATCGAGACCGATCTCGCCCAGCTCGAAACCCGCGGCGAAGTCATGATGAACCGCAAAGCCTTCGATCGGCTCAACGCCGAAAGGGACCAGCTCGGCCTTTCGCACTTCGCCAACCCGCGCAACGCCGCCGCCGGCTCCATTCGGGTTCTCGAGCCCCAGATCACCGCCGCCCGACGCCTCGAGTACTTCGCCTACTTTCTGTTCGCCGGCGGCCAGCCGTATTGCGACAGCCACTGGGAGTCGCTCGAAGCCCTGGTCAGGTTGGGATTCAAGGTCAACCCCCACCGCCGGCTTTGCGCGGACGCGGAGGAGCTGATCGGTTACTACCGGGAGTGGGAGGTCAAGCGCGATTCGCTGCCCTACGAGATCGATGGCGTCGTGGCCAAGGTCGATTCCGTTACCCAGCAGAACGAGCTGGGCTGGACGGCCAAGGCCCCGCGCTGGGCCATCGCCTTCAAGTACGCCGCGCGCCAGGCCGAGACCGTCGTCGAGAGTATCGATGTCCAGGTGGGCCGCACCGGCGCGCTCACGCCCGTCGCCTGCTTGACGCCGGTCGAAGTGAGCGGCGTGACAGTCTCGCGCGCCACGCTGCACAACGAGGACGAGATCGAGCGCCTGGGCCTGGAGGTCGGCGATTCGGTCCTGATCGAGCGCAGCGGCGACGTCATCCCCAAGGTGGTCCGCGTCACTTCTCACGGGTCCGGCCGCCGGCCGTTCCGCATGCCGGCGCAATGCCCCGTGTGCGGCGGCACGATCGTGCGCGAGGAGGGAGAGGTCGCCAGCCGCTGCATCAACACCGACTGCCCCGCGCGCCTGAAGGAATCCATCCTGCACTTCGCCTCCCGCGGCGTGATGGACATCGACGGTATGGGCGAAGCGCTCGTCAATCAGCTCGTCGACCGCAGCCTGGTGAGGAGCGTGGTCGACATCTACAGCCTGACCGTGGAGCGGTTGCTGGACCTCGAGCGGATGGGCAAGAAGTCGGCCGAAAAGCTGCTCGCCAACGTCGACCGGTCTCGCCAGTTGCCGTTGCCCCGCGTCCTGGCCGCGCTCGGCATCCGTTTTGTAGGCGAGCGCACGGCCCACATCCTGGGCGAGCATTTCGGCAGCCTGGACAGCATCGCCGCGGCCAGCCGCGAGGAGCTCGAAGCCGCCGAGGAAGTGGGCCCCAAAGTCGCGGAGAGCATTTACCAGTTCTTCCGCGAAGAGCGCAATCGCAGGCTGGTTCAAGGGCTCCGCGAGGCCGGCCTGCAGTTCGAGTACCGGCAAAAGCGCAAGAAGGCCGGCCCGCTCGAAGGCCTCACCTTCGTGCTCACCGGCACGCTTCCCAATCTCACCCGCGAAGAAGCGGCCATCCGCATTACCTCAGCGGGAGGCAAGGTGACCGATTCGGTCAGCCGCAAGACCAGCTACGTCGTCGTCGGCGACAAGGCCGGCTCCAAGCTCGACAAAGCCCGCACCCTCGCCGTCAAGGTCATCGACGAGGCGGCCCTGCTGGAGCTGCTCGGCAGCCTGCCGTGATCGAACGGTGCGAGAGGGAGTCCGGCACCGAACCGCGCGCGTAAGCGAGCGGATATCTGCGGCTTGGAGGCAGCCCGCTCTCTCACAGTCGCGGTTCGGTGGTGAGAACGCTGATCGAACGGCCCTGCCTGTTCGCGCTATTCTGAAGTTAAGCCCTGAACCATGCTATTAGCTGACGATATGCTGCAGACGAAGGCTCCGCCGGCGGACGACTTGAACCCTCAGGAGACCGCGGAGTGGCTGGCGGCACTGGACCAGATCCTCGACGAGGCGGGGCCCGACCGCGCGTCCTTCCTGCTGGAGAAGCTGGCCGGCCGCGCGCGGGCCGCCGGCGTCCAGCCGCGCTACGCCGTCAACACGCCTTACATAAATACGATTTCGGTCGAGGAGCAGGAGCCGTTTCCGGGCGACCGCGCCCTGGAGCGCCGCCTCAAGAGCCTGGTCCGCTGGAACGCCCTGGCCATGGTCGTGCGCGCCAACAAGTACGACCCGGGCATCGGCGGGCACATTTCGAGCTACGCCTCGCTGGCGACCCTGGTCGAGGTTGGGTTCAACCACTTCTTCCACGCCTCCTACGGCGCGGAGCCGGGCGATCTGGTCTATCTGCAGGGCCACTCGGCGCCCGGCTACTACGCGCGAGCGTATCTGGAAGGCCGGCTCAACGACGAGCACCTGCGCAATTTCCGGCACGAGCTGCGGGAGCACCCCGGTCTTTCCTCCTATCCGCACCCCTGGCTGATGCCGGATTTCTGGCAGTTCCCCACCGTTTCGATGGGACTGGGCCCCATCAACGCCATTTACCAGGCGCGCTTTATGCGCTACCTCGAGAACCGCGGCCTGCTGGCGCCCAGCCCGCGCAAAGTTTGGGCCTTCCTGGGTGACGGTGAGACGGACGAGCCCGAATCGACCGGCGCCATCCGCATCGCCGCCAACGAGAAGCTCGACAACCTCATCTTCGTCGTCAACTGCAACCTGCAACGGCTGGACGGCCCCGTGCGCGGCAACGGCAAGATGATCCAGGAGCTGGAAGCGATCTTCGCGGGCGCCGGCTGGAACGTCATCAAGGTCATCTGGGGCTCGGATTGGGATGCGCTGCTGGCCCGCGACCAGACCGGATTGCTGGTCAAGCGCATGAACGAGTGCCTGGACGGCGACTACCAGACCTTCGTCGCCCGTGGCGGCGCCTATATCCGCAAGGAGTTCTTCGGCAAGTACCCGGAACTGCTCGACTTGGTGGCCGGCCTGACCGACGACCAGCTCGCCCGGTTGCGCCGCGGCGGCCACGATCCCGAGAAGGTCTACAACGCTTACCGGCGCGCGGTGGAACACAAGGGCGGCCCGACCGTGGTCCTGGCCAAGACCATCAAGGGCTACGGCCTGGGCGAGGCGGGCGAAGGCCGCAACATCACGCACCAGCAGAAGAAGCTGAACGAGCAGGAGATGGAGTACTTCTGTCAGCGCTTCGAGATCCCCATCACGCCGGAGAGTATCCACGAGATCGCGTTCTACCGCCCGCCGGACGACGCCCCGGAAATGCGCTACCTGCACGAGCGGAGGCGCGAGCTGGGCGGATACCTGCCCGAGCGCAAAGCGCGGCGCGTGGAGATCGAAGCCCCGCCGCTCGATTACCTTGCCGAGACGCTGACCGGCTCGCAGGGACGCGAAGTCTCCACCACGATGGCTTTCGTGCGGGCGATGACCCTGCTGCTGCGGCACCCCAAGATCGGCCAGTATGTGGTGCCGATCATTCCGGACGAGGCGCGGACGTTCGGAATGGAATCGCTGTTCCGGCAGATCGGCATCTATGCCAGCCAGGGCCAGCTCTACCACCCGGTGGACCAGGAGATGTTCCTGTACTACCGGGAGATCAAGGACGGGCAGATTCTGGAGGAGGGCATCACCGAGGCGGGAGCGATGGCGTCGTTCACCGCGGCGGGTACCTCCTACAGCAACTTCGGCTTGCCCATGATCCCGCTTTACACCTACTACTCGATGTTCGGGTTGCAGCGCATGGGCGACCTGCTGTGGGCGTTCGGCGATTCCCGCGGCAAGGGATTCGTGGTGGGAGCGACGGCGGGCCGCACCACTCTCAACGGGGAGGGTCTGCAGCACCAGGATGGCCACAGCCATCTCCTGATGAGCGTCCTGCCTACCTGCGTGGCCTACGATCCCGCCTACGCCTACGAGATCGCCGTCATCCTCCAGGACGGCTTGCGGCGCATGTACCAGGAGAACGAAGACATCTTCTACTACCTGACCGTCTACAACGAAAACTATGTCCAGCCGCCCATGCCCGAGGGCGCGGCGGAAGGCATCCTCAAAGGCATCTACCGCTTCCATGCGGCGCAGGGCGGTAAGGCGGCCGTGCAACTTTTCGGCAGCGGCCCCATGCTCAACGAGGCCGTCAAGGCCCAGCAAATCCTGTCCGACAAGTACGAAATCGCCGCGGACGTCTGGAGCGTGACCAGCTACAGCGAGTTGCGGCGTGAGGCACTGGCCATCGATCGCTGGAACCGCCTGCATCCTGCGGAACCGGCGCTGCAGCCTTACATCCGGCAGGTACTCGAAGGGACCCAGGGGCCCATCGTCGCCTCATCGGATTACATGAAGGCGGTTGCGGACCAGATCGCGCCCTGGCTCGACGGGCGCCTCGTGGCGCTGGGGACCGACGGCTTTGGCCGCAGCGAGAATCGGGAACGCCTGCGCGATTTCTTCGAGGTCAGCGCCAAACATATCGCCGCCGCCACGCTGGCGCGGCTGGCCCGCGAGGGTAAGTTCGACGCCGCCCGCGCCGCCCAGGCCCTGGGCGAATTGGGCATCGACCCCGAGATCCCCAACCCGGCCAGACGGTAGAGCAAGCTAACGGCTGACGGCCGAGGCCGGACGGCCTATTCCTGGGCGGGCATCTGCTGTTCGGATTCGTACCAAGCGCTGATTTTCAGGCGGCGGCAGACCCAGCAGAGGTGCTCGGCGGAGTTCGAGGCGCACTCGGCGCCGCACACCACGCACTTGCCCTGTGGCGGCACCTTGTCGGGATGTGCCTCGCGCTTCGCCTGGGCGAGGATCTCGCTCGAAATCACTGCCTCCGACGGCGGGATCCGCTTCTTTCGCATAGGCATCTCTACTTTACACCCAATACACCGCAACCTGCCCGCGCCCTGCAATGTTCTTGGCGCGAATCAGGCCGCAGTCTCATATCTTACGACGGAAGCGGGCTCTAGGGAAGAGGAACACCGCGGACACTTCTGTCCAGGCTTTGTTGCAATCCTCTTTCCAGAGACCACGATCTGCGTCTCGACGATGTGCGTGCAGATTGGGCAGTAGGCCCAACCCTTCGCCTCTCGCCGCGCCGGCGTTGGAATACTCAATACTGCTCTCATCTCCGGACTCCCTTCGCTCATAGAGACGATGAATCGGCCGTCCAGGTTGTAACAATTCGTAAAAAGCCGCTAAACCGTTGCAGGGCGGTCATCGGCGCGGCATCGGCAAGGCGGTCCTGCGGAGCGAGGACCAGCGTCTTGACGCCGGAGTTCAACGGTGCAACTGCCTGGCGGAACCGTTTGAGGAAGATCCGGGCCCTGTAAAGGCCTGGGGAGCCGGCACCGGGCATGATATCCCGCGCCGTCACCGCACCGTCACACCCTTGCCAGTGCGCCTGGAGCGAGGGTAAAGTTGGAGTGCGTATTGTGTATGGCCACAGAGGACGCAGGTACCGAGTTTCGCGCCTGGGGCGTGGAGGGCCACGCCATGCGGGTCGAGTATGCCGTTCTGGCGCTCGAAGAGATCTGCGCGAACGCAGTGGACGGTCTGTTCCGTTTCCGGCACGGCGGGATGGAGGTTGGCGGAGTACTGTTCGGCACGGCCGCCGGCGACCTGGTTCGGATCCTGACCTACCGCCCACTCGAGTGCGAGCATGCCTTCGGGCCCCGGTTCGTCCTTTCGGAGCGCGACCGCACCGCGCTGAAGGAACTGCTTTACGCGCCGCGGCGGGAAGCCGAGTTGCGCGGGCTCGAACCGGTAGGCTGGTACCATTCCCACACTCGTAGCGGAGTCGAGCTCTCGCCCCGCGACCTCGAGATTTACGATTCGTACTTCCCCCAACGGTGGCAGGTGGCCCTGGTCATCAGGCCAGACAATTTCGGGCCTGCCCGCGCCGGGTTCTTCTTCCGCGAACGGGACGGGGCAGTCCATGCAGAGTACAGCTACGAGGAATTCACCAGCCTGGCGCGCCACCACGGGTTGCTCGCGGACCCGAGCGTCGAAGTCCAGCCGCCCGTGGAGCCCGCCGCGCCCGCCCCACCGGAACCCCAGCCCCGGCCGCGCAAGGCGGCGGCCCCGCCCAGGCCCAGCCCCCCCGCCCCGCCGCCGGTCGCGGCGGACGAAGAGGCCGTGGAGGCCCTGGAGATTCCGGCTTTTGCGCGGGCCCAGCCGTGGCACGGGAACAAATGGGTCTGGGCGCTGCTGGCCCTGGCACTGGTCTCCGCCGCGGCGTTCGGCGCGGCGCGTTACTACGTCCAGTCCGCGCCGCAGCCCCCGTTGTCCCTGTGGGTGGCGGACGTGGGCGGCCAATTGCTCATCGAATGGGACCGCAGCGCCAAACCGATCCGTGAAGCCCAGGGCGCCACCCTCGAAATCCAGGACGGGAACCAACGCGTCATCGAGACGCTCGATCGCGACGTGCTCCGCGAGGGCAGCATAGATTACCAGCGCATCGCCGATGTCGTCGACGTTCGCCTGCGAATCAAGCAGCACGACCGCGATGCGCAGGAGCTCATCCGGTTCATCGGCCAGCCGGTCGAGCGAGGGCGCACGCCCGAAGACGCCGCGGCTACCCGTCAGCAGGATGAGCTCAAGACGGAACTCGATGCGCTCAAGGTTCAACTGGAGACCAAAGACGCTCAGATCCGCAGGCTCCGCAGCCGGTTAGCGGATCAGTAACCGAATTCCCGGCGCTACAATCAAACTGTTAGATGGTCCGAACCCTGATTGTTTTCCTGCTGGCGGCGGTGGCGGTTCTTGCGGCGGACTTCCGCCTGTACCTTAAGGACGGCAACTACCACGTTGTGCGCGAGTACCAGGTCCAGGGCGACCGCGTGCGCTTTTACAGCGTCGAACGCAGCGAGTGGGAAGAGGTCCCGGCAAGCCTGGTGGACTTGAAGCGCACCGAGGCCGAAAGACACGAGCGCCAGGAGGCCATCCAAGAAGAGGCGGCCGAGATGGCCGCGGAGGACAAGTACGAGCGCCAGCAGCAGGAGGAGCGCGAGCGCGTCCCGGTCGGACCCGGAGTCTACTTCGTTGAGGGCAACCAGATCAGAACGCTGAAGCAGGGCGAGTCGAAGGCCGTCAGCAAGAAGAGCCGCACGGTCCTGAAGATCCTGTCGCCGATTCCCATGATCTCGGGCAAGACCACGGTCGAGCTGGACGGGGAACACTCCCCCACCGTCATGACCTCCGCGCGCCCCGAGTTCTACTTCCGCCTCGATCACGAAGAGAGCTTCGGTATCGTGAAGATGATGCCCAAGAAGGGCGTGCGCGTGGTGCAGGAGTGGGAGATCGTGCAGGTCTCGAACGAGGTCATCGAGAAGGAACAGGACATCCCGATCTTCCGCAAGCAGGTGGACGACGGTCTGTACCAGATCTGGCCGCAGCAGCCGCTCGAGCCCGGCGAGTACGCGGTCATCGAATACACCCCCGGCGAGCGCAACGTCCAGACCTGGGACTTCGCCTGCCAGCCGGCGCACTGACCGCCCGCCCTCCCGCATCCGAGGTAACCTAGGGGACAGATGCCCGACTTTGTCGATTACTACGAGCTGATGCAGATCAGCCCCAATGCGGAGCTTCCCACCATCCAGCGGGTGTACCGGATGCTGGCCGCACGTTACCATCCCGACAACCCCGAAACCGGAGACACTGACCAGTTCGTTCAATTGCAGAAGGCCTACCAGGTGTTGTCCGACCAGACGGAGAGGACGGCGTACGACGCGGCGCTCTCCCAGCAGAGCGCGCAGCCGATGCCTGTTTTCGAGATGAAGGAGTTCGTGGTCGGCATTGACGCCGAGATGAACCGCCGCCTGGGGGTGCTATGTCTGCTGTACAACCGGCGCAAGTCCAGCCCCGAAAAGCCGGGCCTGTCGATCCTCGACATGGAGGCCAAGATGGCGCTTCCGAGGGAATACCTCGAGTTCACCATCTGGTACCTGAAAGAGAAGGAGCTGGTGAGGCGCGATGAGAGCACGAGCGAAATCCTGATCAGCGCGAAGGGAATCGATTTCGCCGAGCAGAATCTTCCGTCCAGCCGGATCGTCTACAAGCTGTTGAAGCCGGGCAGCGCCGAAGAAGAACGCAAACCCCAGCCGCAAGCAGACTCAGACCCGTTCTGATTCGGGCCGGGGCTCTTTCGCCTTGGCGGCTTGAACCCGCTGCTTCAGAATCCACGCGACCCACTTCTGGACCGTTGCCTGCTTCTGGCGCTTGGTCAGCACCGACCCCGAGTTTTTCATATAGTCCGCTCCGAGCACGAAATGAAGAGCCGTTAGCCAAGATCCTAGTACGAAGAATTGCGGGTGTCAAGCTCTGAAATCGAAACGGCGCGGTCATGCCCCAAAGGTCGGGGGTGCTGAGCGGTTTCCCCTGCAGCTTCGGGCAGTCCCCAATCCCCGATGACGAAGCCTCGAATCGGAGGCTAATACGTCCCCAGCAGCACCCGCAGCACCACGGGCGACGAAGTGAAATTCAGCCCCCAGTCCGTCTGGTCGCCATTCCAGATCCGAATCGGCTTGAAGACGCCATTCTCGTACGTTCCCTCTTCGACCCGCAGGAACTCGCGCTGCTTGCCGGACGAGGCGTCGCTCACCTGGAAGTCGACGCGGCAGAAGAACCCGGTCACCAGAAACTCGTTCTCGCCAAGCTGGGCCACCAAGGCGCGCCCCTCCGGCTGCGGGTTGCCGGGCGGGTTGTTGCCAAAACCAAAAGCAGGGACGCCGTAAGAAACCACGGCCTTCCAAGCGCCGAGGTCGATCGTCTGGATGTGGGTCTTCTCCTCTTCCGCCACCGCGTACAGCTTGCCCTCGAAATTGAGCCGCGCCAGGTCGCGCATCATCGGCCCGGCCAGCTTGTAGTTCAACGCGAACTGCGCCAGCGACTCCTCGTTCACCTTCGGCGCACCGAGCGGAGCGTTCGCGTAACCTGTGTAGTCGATCCCGAACGGCGAGGACCCGATCGTCTGATGCCCGAGGGCGGCGAAGAAATAGCGGGCGTACGCCGGTGAATTGCCGGTCTCGGGCACGAACAGCGCGTTGTCCGGCCGGTGGTAGAGATCCAGAACCTTGAAGTAGCGGGCGCTGTCTGGCAGGTAGATGTCGGGCGCCAGCAGGTCGATGGCCGGTGCTGCCGCCTTCCATATCGCCAGCACGTTGTCCGTGGCGCCGCCGCTCTCGTAGCTTCCCGGGGACGGGTTCAAAGGGTCCCGCAGCGCTACGTTGACGTAAAGCGGCAGCGGGTACTCCTCCTTCCCCGCCGCAGCCACCTGTTGGATGAAGTGAGCCACCGACCAGGCGTGGAAGAACTCCTCGGCGTCGGAGCCGAAGACGTCCTGCCAGCTTGCGTTCCGGCCCGCGTCCTTGTGCAGCGCCGCCAGTAGCTCGGCGGGCACGGGGCCCTCGAACAGCTTCTGCGCCGCGGGCGAATAGTCGCGCACGCTGCCCCACGTTCCGGGTTCGTTCTCCACCTGAACCATGATCACGGTGCGCTCCTGGTCCGCCTCCTTCAGGTGCCGCATGAGCGCCACAAAGGCGCGCGTGTCGGCCTCGACCATGCCCTTGCCATACGGCGATGGAGAATCGACCAGGCGGCCCTTCGCGCCCATCACGCGCGGGTAGCGATCCGGCCCGGTTTTCATCCACAGCGGCATGTAGTGAGAGCTGCCGTTCTTCCAGGTACCGAACCAGAGCAGCACCAGCCGCACGCGATGCTCGCGCGCCTGGCTGAGGAGCGTGTCGACCACCGAGTAGTCGAACGCGCCCGGCTGCGACTCCAACTGCTCCCAGTAGACCGGAATCTCCACCGTGTTCGCCCCTAAGTTCTCGATCGCCGGCCAGACCTTCGGCAGCACGGCGGGCCAGCCGCTCGAGTTATTCACCTGCGCCCCGAGCATCAGGTAGGGCGCGCCATCCACGAACAAGGCGTAGCGTCCATCCTTCTGGACGATGCGCGGGATCGGCTGCGGGCCGGGCTGCTGCGCCTGGAGACCGCCGGGCAGGAGGGCCGCGATGGCGGCCAGGAAGAGATTTCGAATATTGGGCATAGGAGCGCCTTCCCGCCCATGGTAGCCCAACGGAAGGTGTGCGAAGATCGGTCGAGGCTCAACTCATGACGAAACAGTCGGCTCTTCTGCTTGCGGCGCTCGTTGCTGCAGTGCCGTGTCACGGTGGGACGGCGGCGAAGCAGACCATCCTGCTTCACTCCAACTGGGAATTCCGGCAGCGCGGCGGGGACTCCGCCGAATGGCATCCCGCGCAGGTGCCCGGCTGCTTGCACCTCGATCTGCTCCGCAACAAACTCATCCCGGATCCCTTCTACCGCGACAACGAAGCCAAGCTGCAATGGATCGAGAACGCCGACTGGGAATACCGTGGCACGATCCAGGCCAGCGAGGAGTTGCTCAAGCATCGCCACATCGAGCTCGTGTTCGAGGGCCTCGACACTTACTCCGAGGTGTCTCTCAACGGCACCCTGGTGCTGAGGGCCGATAATATGTTCCGCGAGTGGCGCGTCGACGTGAAGCCCTACTTGAAGGCTGGGGCTAACTTGTTGGTGATCTTCTTCCCTTCCCCGATCAAAGCGGCCGCCAAAGTGGCCGCCACCGATAAGTGGCGCGCCAAGACCCACACCGAGGAGAAGACCTACATCCGCAAGGCCGCCTACGAATTCGGCTGGGATTGGGGACCGCGCTTCGTGACCAGCGGCATCTGGCGCCCGGTGAAACTCGAAACGTGGGATGACGCCAGAATCTCCGACCTGCACATCCGCCAGCGCGACGTGACCGCCCAGGTGGCGCACCTCGCCGCCGAGGTCGAAGTCGTCGCGGAGGGCGACCTCTCAGCCGAGGTCAACCTGGAAATCGAGCGCGCGGGCGAGAAGACCGAAGTGGCGCACCAGGCGGAGCTCCACGCCGGCGTGAACCACATCGATCTGCCGCTCGAAATCATGAAGCCGGAGCTGTGGTATCCGGCGGGCTACGGCGCGCAGCCGATCTACGAGTTCCACGCGATTCTGAAGACCGGCGCGTCCGTCGCGGACGAAGCCTCCGCCCGCACGGGCCTGCGCTCCGTCGTCCTGCGCCGCGATCTCGACCAGTGGGGCCGCTCCTTCGAGTTCGTGATCAACGGCGTCCCCGTCTTCGGGAAGGGAGCGGATGTAATTCCATTCGACAGTTTCCCCACGCGGGTCACCACGGAGCAGTACCGCCAGGTGCTCCAATCGGCCGTCGACGCCAACATGAATATGATCCGGCACTGGGGCGGCGGCTACTACGAGACCGATGAGTTCTACGACCTGTGCGACCGGCTCGGCATCATGATCTGGCAGGATTTCATGTTCGGCAACGACTGGCAACCGGGAACCTACCCGTTCAAGCAGAGCATCGCCGCCGAGGCGGAATACCAGGTGCGGCGGCTGCGCAACCACCCCAGCATCGTGATCTGGTGCGGCAACAACGAGACCGAAGCCGCCTTCGCCTGGCGGGGCGGGAACAAGCTCCCCTCCGAGGTCAGCCGCCGCATGTGGGAAGACTACCTCACGGTGTTCAGCGGGATTCTGCCCCGCGTCGTCGAGCGCCTCACGCCCGAGACTCCGTACTGGCCCAGTTCGCCCAGCGCGGACTACGAAGAAATCTCGGCCGACTACCAGTCCGGTGACATGCACGACTGGAGCGTGTGGCACGGCCGGGTTCCTTTCCGCGATTACGAAAAGCACTTCCCGCGGTTCATGACCGAGTACGGCTTCCAGTCGTTCCCTGAGATGCGGACCGTGGAATCGTTCACCGTCCCGGAGGATCGCACCGGCATCACCACGCCGGTGATGCTGGCCCACCAGAAGAACACCGCGGGCAACGCGATCATCCACCAGTACCTGCTGCGCGATTACCCGGAGCCGCGCGACTTCGCCGCGTTCCTTTACGCCAGCCAGGTTTTGCAGGCCGAGGGCATTAAGATCGGTGCCGAGCACCTGCGCCGCAATCGCCCCCGCACGATGGGCTCCATTTACTGGCAACTGAACGACTGCTGGCCGGTGGCCTCCTGGTCGAGCCTCGATTACTACGGCCGCTGGAAGGCACTCCAGTATTACGCCCGGCGGTTCTACAACGACCTGCTCGTCTCGCCGCACGAGGAGAATGGCGCGGTAGCGGTCTATGTGGTCTCGGACCGCACCGCACCGGTCGCGGCCGAGCTTCGCATCCGCCTCATGAGCGTCGACGGCGCGACGCTCAGCGACAAACCGCAGCCCATCCAGGTGACGCCGCTGTCGAGCCGGGTCTACGCGCAGTTCCCCTTCCCCAAGGACGCCGACCCAAGCCGCACCTTCGTCGCAACCGACCTGATTGTTGGAGGCAAGACGGTCTCCAGCAACGTGCTATTCCTTGCGCCCACGAAGGACGTCCGTTTGCCCCAGGCGCCGATCAAGACCGAGCTGAACGGGACCCGCCTGCGGCTCTCCTCGCCGGTGCTGGCTCGCAGCGTGCGGGTCTCCTTCGGCTCGCTCGACGCGACGCCTTCGGACAACTACTTCGATCTCCTCCCCAGCCAGCCGGTCGACATCGCCATCGCCGGCAGCGCAACCGCGGACGAACTGCGCCAGAACCTCAAGGTGATGTCCCTCGTGGACGCCTTCGCCGAATCGAAGTAGCCGTGGGGCGGGCGCTTCCGTCCTTATGCCGCTGCGCGTGCGCGATGCGGCCGCGCCATGCGCCGGTCCCGCCGGGTCGTCCGTCCAACTGTTTCCGCCGTTCGCCGGAATTGCGAGGCGTCGCCGGCCTTCTTGTGCCACCCTGCCAATGGGAGGCACCATGCCCGTTCGTCTTGCGCTGTCACTGGTGGTCATCGGTTGCACCGCCGCCGCGCCGCAGCCATCCCGGGATTTCGTCATACGCAACGTGCGGGTCTTCGATGGCGCGCGCGTGATCGAGGCCGCCACGGTCGTCGTCCGGGACGGGAAGATCGCATCGCTTGGCCAAAGCGCGCCCGCCGGCCTGCCTGTAATCGACGGAACCGGCAAGACGCTTCTGCCGGGCCTCATCGACAGCCACACGCACGCCTTCGGGAACGCGCTGAAGCAAGCGCTTGAATCCGGCGTCACCACCGAGCTCGACATGTTCACCGATTGGCGCTACGCCCGCGAGATCAAGAAGGAGCAGGCGGAAGGCAAAGATACCGACCTGGCCGACTTGCGCTCGGCCGGCACGCTGGCGACCGCCCCCAAGGGCCACGGAACCGAGTACGGCATGGACATCCCGACCATCACCGGGCCCGCCGAAGCGCAGGCTTTCGTCGACGCCCGCATCGCGGAGGGCTCGGACTACATCAAGATCATCTACACGGTCCCGCTGCCGGCTCCCACCGTCAGCAAAGAGACGATGGCGGCGCTCGTTCAGGCGGCCCACAAGCGCGGGAAGATGGCCGTGGTTCACATCAATTCGCGCCAGGGGGCGATGGACGCGATTGGGGCCGGCGCCGACGGCCTAGCGCATCTCTTCACGGACCAGCCGCCGGGCCCGGACTTCGGCCAATTCGTCGCCGGGCACCATGCCTTCGTGATCACGACTCTCACAGTGCTGGAGAGCAGCCCCACCTACGCCAACGCCGAAGAGGCGCTGCGCCAGTTGAAAGCCGCGCACGTGCCGATTCTGGCCGGGACCGATGCGCCCAACGTCGGCGCGCACGGCGCCGCCATGCACCACGAACTGGAGCTGCTGGTGCGGGCCGGGCTGGCGCCGCTTGAGGCGCTGCGCGCGGCGACCTCGACGCCCGCCGCGGCCTTCCATCTCGACGACCGCGGAGTCATCGCAGCCGGGGCTCGCGCGGACCTGCTGCTGGTGACGGGCGATCCCACCGCCGACATCAAGGCGACACGCAACGTCGCGGGCGTTTGGAAAGCGGGCATCGCTCTGGCGCCGCCAACGGAGACAGCGCCGCCGGCGCTCCAAACCGAGAGTATCTCCGATTTCGAGGATGGCACGACGAAGGCAGCGTTCGGGTTCGGCTGGCTCGCCACCGCCGACAAGCTGGCCGGCGGAAAATCCGAAGCCGCGATCAAGGTCGTCGCCGGGGGAGCGAACGGGAGCAAGTACTCGCTGCTCGTGGAAGGCGAAGTCCGGCCGGGCTTCGTTTTTCCCTTCGGAGGCGCGGCGTTCTACCCGGGGCCGAAACCGATGCAGCCGGCCAACCTGTCCGCCGCCGCCTCCATTCGCTTCTGGGCCAAGGGCGACGGCAAGACCTACCACGTGATGGTCTACACGCGAGCGGGCGGGTACATGCCGGGCATGCAGAGTTTCGCCGCCGGGCCGGAATGGACCGAGTACACCTTCCCGCTCTCGGCCTTCAACGGCACCGACGGCCACGACATCACGTCGATAACCTTCGCGGCCGGGCCGCAGCCGCAGAAATTCAGTTTTCAGATCGACGACGTGCGGCTCCCGGCCCGATAGGCCAACTGCGGCCGTCCCCGACGTCCGCTTGCTTCCGCGCGCGGTTCGGTGCTGTCGTCGTCGGCCTGTGGCGCACGCTTCAGCGTGCCGTCGTGGGCTTCAGCCCGCGATTCGGACGGCGCGCTGAAGTTCGCCGCAGCACGCTGAAGCGTACGCCACGGAACAGCTTGTCACCCCACCCGCGCCAGCCGCCGGACGGCAAGGGCCGTAAGCACCACCGTCACGGCTGCGAGCACGGCCACGTGTGCCAGCGGCAAACCCACGTTCGGCGCGCCGATCGCGCGCAGCGCCAACTGGTGCAGGTGAAACGCGGGCGAGAGGCGCTCGATCCACTCCAGGGACTTCGGCATCGGGATCAGGAAGCCCGAAAGGTAGATCATCGGCAGGTACAGCAGGTTCACCAGCGCCGGTGCGGCCTTGGCCGACGCCCACGTCCCGATGAACAGCCCGATCGCGCCGAACGGCGCCGCACCCAGGATGTTGACCGCTGACATGCCCGCGAGTTGCGCGGCCGTCAGCTTCAGATGACCGAGCGGCTCGGCCGCAACCATGGTGACCATGATGATCGCCACGAACAGTATGGACATCGCCAGCTTCGCCAGCAGCGCAGCCGCCGGTGGCATCGGCAGCGCCCGCTTCAGCGCGAACAGGCCGCGCTCGCGCTCCGTCGCTATGGTGATGCCGAAGCCGAACATCCCGGGTCCCATCACCCCGAAGGTGGCGAAGCCCATGAAGAGGAACAGCGCGGCCTTCGGATCCTTGCCGAGCGCATCGCCAAAAAGGAGCACACCAAAGAGCAGGTAGAGCAGCACCGGCAGCCCCAGGAACGGTCCGGCAAACGCCGGCGACCGAAGCAGGCGCAGGCACTCGTACTTCGCCTCCGTCAGGTAAGCGTGCAGCAGCCGGCGGGTGGACATCGTGGCGCCGGGGTCCTCCGGATTCGCGGTCATTTTGTGTCCTCCTGTGTGAGCTCGGTGAAAACTTCTGCCAGTCCGGCGCGCCGGACCTCGAGTTCTTGCAAGTCCTCGTCGGCGGCCAGCAGTTGCCGCACGACGGCCTCGGCGTTGGTCGCGGTAATCTCCAACCGCGGCCCGTCGCGGGTGACGCTGCCCACGCCAGGCCAGGCGCCGACCTGCTCCACCGCCAGCGTCGAAACGCACCGGATGCGCGTGCGGACCACCAGCGCGCGCATCTCGCTCACGCTGCCCGCTGCCAGCACGCGACCTTTGGCCAGAACCACCACCCGATCGGCCAGCGCCTCCGCTTCCTCCAGGTAGTGGGTCGTCAGCACGATGGAACCGCCATCGCCGACCAGTTGGCGGAGCGTTGCCCACATCGCTTCGCGTGCCTGGACGTCGAGCCCCACCGTGGGCTCGTCGAGGAACATCAGTTTCGGGCGCCCGCACACCGCCATGGCGAACTGCACTTGGCGCTTCTGGCCGTTGGACAGCTTCCCGTAATAGCGGCGCGCCAGGGGCGTGAGGTGCGTCATCTCCATCACCACCTCCGGCCGCGCCGGATTCGGGTAGTAACTGGCCACCAGGTCGATCTGCTCGCGCACGCGCAGATCCGGCGCCGGGCTCACCTCCTGCATCATCACGCCAATGCGGCGCCGCGCCTCGACCCGCAGCGGCGACTGGCCATACAGCCGCGCCGTCCCGCGCTCTGGCTGCAGCAGCCCGAGCATCAGGGAAATCGCTGTGGTCTTCCCCGCACCATTCGGGCCGAGGAGCGCCAGCAGTTCTCCCGGCCGCACCTCGAGGTCGAGCCCGTCCAGCGCCACAACAGCTCCGAAGCGCTTGGTGACGCCCTTCAATTCCGCCAGGCAATTGTTGTTCATGGTTGTCCCTCGATCCGTGGCGCAGGTACGTCGAATCCCCAAATGTGGAGAATCAAGCCCGTCGAGCGGCCCTGCGCATCCGTCTGGAACGTCACTTGAATGTCGTCGGTCTCCCGAATGAAGTAGTCCCGCTCGCTTTCCGCGTGAAGGCGGAACTTCGGCGCTGCGGGCAACTGAATCCGCAGGCTATCGCCCTCGCGCGTGACCGTGTAGACCCAATCGGCCGACGGCCGGTACCGCCCTGCATAAACGTCGAAGAGTTTGGGATCGACCGCGACTTCTTTGCGCACCTTCAGGGTCCGCGGTTTGTCCAGCGGCAACGCAGGCCGCAGCACGTGCCGTGCAATGTCGTCCACTCCACCGGCGGCGTTCGAGAGGACCACGACCCCGGTGCGGCTTCTCGGATCGTAAGCCAGGCTGCTCGAAAAACCGAAAGTTCCGCCGCCATGAATGAAGAACTGCTCGTCGCCCTTCCCGATTGCGAACCAGCCCAGCGCCTGGTCGAGCATGTAGAGGCGGTTGGGACGCCTCGTTTCCGGCATGGCCGCCATCGCCCTTGCGAGTGGCGACTTGACCGCGCCTGTGAACGCGGCCAGCAAAGTGAGCAGATCGTTGGCGCTCGATCGCAGCGAGCCTGCGCCGGGCAGTGCGGGCAGGTCCCACATCGGTACGGCCTCCAGGTGATCGCCTTGCCCGGCCGCGAGTCTGGCTTTGAACCGCGGCGGCAGCGCGATCCCCGTGCTCTCCATCCCCAGCGGGCCGGTGATGCGCTTGCGAACGAGCGCCTCGTAATCCATGCCCGCACGGCGCCCCAGCGCCAAGCCTAGCAGCCCGCCGCCGGTATTCGAGTACTCCCATTGCGTTCCAGGCTCGCGCGGCAGCTCGTAGGTGGCAAGGAACTGGTAGAGCTGCTCCACCGTGTACTTCCCGTAAGCCTCCCGGTCTTCGACCGGCGGGAAGTTCGACGGGAAGAACGGCAGCCCGGAGGTATGGGTCGCCAGATCCGCCAGCGTGATCTTCCGCCCCTTCCAATCCGGCGTCTTTGTCCCCGGCGGCAAATACTGCGCCACCGGATCGGCCAGCGTCGCCTCACCGCGCTCCACCATGTCGGCCAGCAGAAGCGACGTGAAGACCTTGGTCACCGAGCCGATCTCGAAAACCGTATCGCCGTCGACCGGACGCGGGTCGCTCTGGTCCAACCGTCCGTAGGCGACAACGCGCCGCGCCTGCGGCGTGATGATCCCGACCACGATACCTACGCTCTTGTGTTGCACGTCGACGCGATCCACCAGGATCTGGCGGATCTCCGCGTCCGTCGCTTGTGCCTTCGCCTGGCTCGCCATCAAAACCACCGCAGCCGCCCCAATGCCGAGTTCGCGTCTCATTTCACCTTCAAGTTTGTGGCCTGGGTGGCTCTTTCGGAAAGTGGATTTTGACCGGAAGGCCGAACCGCGGGACGAACCGTCCAGACAGCTCAGAACGGATTCTCCGCCAGCGCTCGCAGCTTCGCGTTGTACATCCGCCCGGATTGCAGCCGGACTCCGTTCGCGAGCGTGATCGCGTACTCGCCGTGCAGCGCGGGCTGAAGCTCCTTGATGCGCTTGACGTTCACGATCACCGACCGATGGACGCGCACGAACATTTCCGGATCGAGAGACTTCTCCAGCGTGTTCATCGTCACGTGGATCAGGTGGCCCGCGCGCCCGGCGTGCAATTGGACGTAGTTCTCCGCGGCCTCGATCCAATCCACGTCCTCGACGTCCACGAAGACGGTCTTGCCCGCCGATCGCACCGCCAGCCGCTTGAGGTACTGCCGCGGCGAAGCGATGGTCTCCAGAAGAGAGAGGATCTGCCGGCTCGCGTCGTCCACGGGTCGCGAATTCAGCCGGGCTTTCGCCCGCGCCAGCGCCTGCCGGAACCGCTCCTCGGTCACGGGCTTGAGCAGGTAATCGATGGCGTTGATTTCGAACGCCTGAATGGCGTACCGGTCGTGCGCGGTGACGAACACGACCGCGGGCATACGCTCCGCGCCCACCTCCGCGGCCACCGCGAACCCGTCCATCTCGGGCATCTGCACGTCCAGGAAGACGAGATCCGGCCGCGCACTCTGAATCGCCGCCACCGCCTCGCGGCCGTCCTTGGCCTCGTGAATCGCCGCGACTTCGGGGTCCTCGGCCAGCAGCATGCGCAAGCCTTCCCGCGCCAGCGGCTCGTCGTCAACGATCAGAGTCGTCAGCAGCATGGACCTCCATCGCGCTCGTTTCCGAGCCGCCCGGCGCCAGATGGTACGGGACAACCATGACCGCCACCGCCCCGCCCTGTTCGCCGTTTTCGACCGTCAGCCGCGCCGCGTCTCCGTAAAGCCTCTGGAGGCGCGCCCGCGTGTTCGCCAGTCCGATTCCCCGGCCCTCGATCGCGTCAGCAGGCAACCCGGGTCCGTCGTCCTGTACCTTGAGCTCCAGTTCCCCGCCGACGCGCGTGGCGCTGATCCGGAGCCTGCCCGCGGCCGAACTCCGGCCGATGCCATGGCGGATTGCGTTCTCCACGATCGGCTGCAAGCCCATGTGGGGCACCGCCGCGTCCAGTGCCGCGGGATCCACCGCGACCTCTACCTTGAGCCGGTCCTGAAAACGAACCTGCTCAATCGAGAGATAGAGTTCCAGGTATTCGAGCTCGCGCCGCAGCGGCACCTCCTGCGCCTCCACGTCTTCGAGAACGCACCGCAGCAGATCGCTGAGGCGGCCCACCATTTCCTCGGCCTCCCGCCCCTTCTGCTGCCGCACCAGCACCATGATCGCGTTCAGAGTGTTGAACAGGAAATGCGGCTGGAGCTGCATCTTCAGTGCGCTGAGTTGCGCCCGCGCGAGCTCGGTCTTCAGCTCGGAGGCGTCCAGTTCCAGCCTCAGAGCCTGCCGCTCGCGTTCCTGGTACCTGCGGTAATAGCGGAATCCGGCCTGTACGCCCAGGATCGTCCAGTACGTGATCACGCCCTGGTGAAAGCCGATGATCAAGAGGAAGGCCAGGGTTGACCCGAAGTCCTTCATGATCGACGGAAAGATCCTCATTTGAGCCAGAATGGCGCTCTCGACTGCCAGCTGAACGATCGAGACGCCCACGCTGAGCGGCAGGTGGAGCGCGGTCCTGCGCAACCAGTTCTTCCGCGCGAAGGGAAATCGCCGGCCGAGCCAGAGCACGCCGGGGGTCACCAAGGCCCAGATGTAAACCCCCACGAGCCAGGACGTCAGATAGTGCCACCACGGCGTGGGCTCACCCGAGGCGAACTTCTGCATCAGGCTTTGAGTGAAAAAAAAGAGGGCCACCGCGGTCCACGCGGCGAAATACGCAGCGTACCTTCGCAGCCTGCGCCCGAGCGTACTTCTCATCAGACCCGTAGCTTACCTCAAAGCGAGCGTCCACCGGCTCCGCAATTGACGAACCGGCCCAACCGTGTGCCCAACCGGCCCGCCACCTGTGGCGCACGCTCTCAGCGCAATGCCACTCACTTTTCGAAGGCTCGATCTATGCAATACATTCCTTTAGGTTTATGTTTTGTGAATGGACGCATCGGCGATTTTCGAGCTGTACCAACAGTTGGCGCCT
>Ga0181532_10001198_pt1 | contig 25409 bp, 25 predicted proteins | sample PEATcosm2014_Bin_33_FD_119768 | JGI IMG/M metagenome (GOLD analysis project Ga0181532, IMG submission 119768) | Peatland microbial communities from MTU Mesocosm Facility, Houghton, MI, USA - PEATcosm2014_Bin11_30_metaG | ecosystem: Environmental > Terrestrial > Soil > Wetlands > Peat | place... | reverse complement strand
GCCCGCTTCGTTCGATTACTTTAAGCCTACGACCTTAGAAGAGGCAGCTGTCCTGCTTTCAAAATATGGGGAAGATGCCAAAATATTGGCCGGTGGACAGACGCTTGTGCCAATGATGAATTTCCGTTTGGTTACTCCGCAAATGTTGGTCGATATAAATGACGTAGAAGGCCTCAATTTTATCGAGCAGCGGGATGATGCCGTGCGCTTGGGCGCGTTGGTCCGTTGGTGCGAAATTGAAACGAGTCCGGTTATTGCGAAGATACATCCTTTGCTTTCCGAGGCGGTGAAAAGCATTGCTCACTACCAGATCCGTAATCGTGGTACCTGGGCTGGAAGTTGCGCGCACGCGGATCCCGCAGCGGAGTTTCCGGCAGTTGCGCTCATTTCAAATGCGAAGTTTTCCCTCTTCTCCACACGTGGCCGAAGATTGGTTTCTGCGGCCGATTTTTTTCTCGGGCCGCTTACTACGGCGCTTGATGCTGACGAAATACTCGTCGATGTGGAGATTCCATGCCATGGTTGCAATTGCTTCTGGGCATTTGAGGAATTCGCACTACGCACCGGAGATTTTGCAATTGCCGGCGTGGCGGTCATGATCGATCACGACAATCGCGAGGATCCTGTTCGTTTTGTAGCCTTCGGAATCGGCGATAAGGCTTGTCGGTTGCCCACTGCGGAATTGGTAATCGCGAAATTGGGTCTTACGGACAAAACAATACACGAAGCTGCCGCCGGCATTGGTAATGATTTTGAGGTTCGCGCGGATATTCACGCTTCTGCGGAGTATCGCCTAGCTCTTACGAAGGTATTGCTCGAGAGGTCAATGAACCGAGTTCTGGCGAGCGGTTACCACCGGTGAGCGTGCATCGCATAATATCGACGATTAACGGAAAAGCGGTCGAGCGCGAGGTTGAAGCGCGCCTCACATTAGCGGATTTTCTGCGGCACGAGCTTCGGCTTACCGGCACACACCTTGGTTGCGAACATGGCGTATGTGGAGCGTGCACGGTCATTGTTGACAAAAAAGCAGTGCGAAGCTGTCTCCTGTTCGCGGTTCAGATTGATGGAAAAGACGTCAACACCGTTGAGGCACTGTCGACAGGCGATGACCTGTCGCCGCTACAGCGGGCATTTCAAAAGCATCACGCACTACAATGCGGCTTTTGCACGCCGGGTATCCTGAATACCGCCCATGCGTTTCTTAAAGACAATCCCGAGCCTATGGCAGATCGTGTGCGCGACGTGATATCTGGGAACATTTGCCGGTGTACCGGATATGTTCGGATCATTAACGCCATCTTGGACGCGGCGCCAAGCTATAGGAAAATCACGTGAACTCTTTCATTGGCGCCTCAATCCCCAGAAAGGAAGATGCACGGCTACTTCAAGGACGAGGCTCGTACGTCGATGACTTCCATATTGAGGGCATGTTACACGCTGCAATCTTTCGTAGCTCTGTTGCGCACGGTCGCATTCGACGCATTGATGCGAGGGAAGCTGAGGCGCTGCCGGGTGTCTTCGGCGTCTTCACGGGGCGTGACTTTGCGGGTCATTTGAAGCCAATTCGGATTCGCGTGGCCGGACTTCCTCGGTTTGAAGAATTTCAACAAATCCCGTTAGCAATTGAAAAGGTCAGATATGTAGGGGAGCCCATCGCCGTAGTGATCGCAGAGACGCCATACCTCGCTGAGGATGCCTTATCTCTAATTTCAGTTGGGATCGATGAGCTACCGCCCATCCTGACGTGGGCACAAGCGGCGGAAGGCAAGGAACTCATCCACGAAGCCGTAGGTACCAACATCACTGGTAATTTCATCGGCCGCGGAAATGCCGATCAGGCATTCAACACAGCGTATTACACGAGGCGGGAACGCTTCAGTGTTCAGCGTCATACCGCGATGCCCATGGAAACACGCGGTCTGTTGGCCAACTGGGATGCAACAGCGGGGACGATGACAGTCTACGGAGCCACGAAGATCCCGTTCTTTAATCGACGAAGTCTTGCCGGAATGTTGGAGATTCCAGAGCGGTCGGTAATTATGAAGGTCGGGGACACGGGCGGCGGGTTTGGCGTACGGGGGGAGTTTTATCCAGAGGATTTTTTGATCCCGTTTTTAGCGCGCAAGATGAATCGGCCAGTGAAATGGGTGGAGGATCGGCGCGAACACTTTATGGCAACGAATCATGCCCGTGAAACTTACTGTGATTTGGAGATCGCGTGTGATCGCGATGGCATAATCCAAGGCTTGCGCGGGCGAGTAGCTGTTGACCTCGGCGCCTACGCTCGGGGCACTGGAAGTACGGCGCCAGCTCGCTGTGGGCAATTTCTGCCAGGTCCGTACCGCATCCCCAATTATACCTGCAGCGTGAATGCTTTTTTCAGCAATAAAACACCTTCCGGAACCTATCGCGGTCCCGGCAGGTTCGAAGCACACTTCTTCCGCGAGCGCCTTATCGATATGGCAGCCACCGATTTAAATATCGATCGCGCGGAAATACGCCGGCGTAATTTCGTTACTCCGGCAGAAATGCCCTTCAATATGGGCAAGTTAACGACCTATGAGCCGGCGGCAGAATTTGATTCGGGAGATTACCCCTCGCTGTTTGAATCTGCGCTTAAGGAAATCCGGTGGGATGAGTTACAGGTCTTTCAAGGCCGTGAGGTCGACGGTTGGTATCACGGTGTGGGCCTCTCATGCTTCTCCGAAAGCGGCGCCGGCGGAAAAACGGAGCAAGCACGTATCAGGCTTGCAGAAGACGGAACACTCGATCTTTTCGTGGGTGCGACCAACTCAGGTCAAGGACATGAGACCGTTTTCTCGCAAGTGTGTGCGGATGTTCTTGGACTGCCGCTAGAGAAAATACGAGTAAAGTGCGCTTCTACTGATGAGCTTGAGGCTGGAGTTGGCAGTTTTCATAGCCGCTCTGCGGTTATGTCGGGCAACGCCGTATACCAAACGGCTCAGACGTTCCTTGAGTGTTTGCGGGCTGCGGCCATCGAATATTTGGGCCGACCCAACGCGGAATTATCGTGGAATGAAGGTGCTTTTAACCAAGAAGGATCCGACATTAAGTTAACGCTCGACGTTTTGGCTTCCCACATGGCCGCCAAAGGTGAGATTATCGATATCACCGACACATTTGTAAATGAGACGAGAAAGCCATTTAGCTACGGTACCAATGCAGCTCATGTGGCTGTTGATCCTCGAACCGGGCGAGTCAAAATTCTGGATTTCGTCGCAATAGAAGATATTGGAACCGTACTCAATCCGTTGGTGGCGCATGGTCAATCGGAAGGAGCTATTGTTCAGGGATTGGGAGGCGTCTTTTTGGAGCGGATACTATATGACGAAGCCGGACAGTTAGTGACGGCGTCGTTTGCCGACTACCTGCTACCCACCGCTACGGACTTCCCAAACATCCGGGGAAAATTTCTTAACTTGGCTCCCGCTCCCGGCAATCCCTTAGGCGCGAAAGGGGCGGGCGAAGGTGGCCTAGTGGCCGTAGCAGGAGCTATCTGTAATGCTGTTTCAGCGGCACTTGCATCGTTCAATGTTCAAGTTCGTGACCTGCCAGTGTCGCCGCCCCGCCTGTGGCAATTGATCAATCAAGCTCAAGAAAATGCTGACTAATTGAAGTAACTCGAAGATTCCGGAATGGCGCTGCGGCAACTGTTTTAGGAATTGAAAGCCCTGACGTTGCGTTTCCGACCAAATCAGCCCGGCTGATCTCGCCTGTTGCACGATGGGTGTTGCGATGCCCAACCAACCGATCCATGCAAAGATGCCGGACGAGCAGTTGACACCAGCGACTCTTACTACATTCCAGAAGGTTGAAATCGAGCAACGGTGGCCTATCGTCAGAGCCGGCGGCATTAAGGCTGAGTAATTCCAACTTCTTCCCCGCAAAAGCGAAGCTCCCAACAATGATTGGCACAGAAACCACAAGCAGCGTCGGGCGCTTCCAAGATCCGACCGGTCGCGGGCAACAATGGCGCAGCCGCCTCGACGGCAGCCTAAATAGAAATGACTCAGGATGTGCGGCTAAGCAAGCTTTGCAGTAAGCTCGATCTCGAGACGCTTACCCTGTCGGCTGCCGACCAACGTGAAGTCGAGGTTCGGTATTCTAGCTGCGATCGCCCTCGAAAAACAGTCGCGCAGATAGGCGAGCTTTTCCTCATGGTGCAAAAAGAACGACGCCCGCATGACCTTGTCCCACGAGCCACCGCCGTCGCTCAGGGTATCGGTCAATCGCTTGATGATGACTGGAAACTGCTCGTCAAAAATTGCGTGCGTCATGTCTGTGACGCCGGAGAGAAAAAGAAGTCCACCCCAGTTCATTCTTCGCAAGACGATGGTTTTCGGATCATATTCCTTCAGTACTTTGGTGTCGCCCGATGCAGGCGGAAACATTGCCAGCAGATCCACCGTGACCCGCGCCTTCGGGCCCAGGCGGGGTGGCCAGATGTGGCTTGAACTCACCGAACGGGCTTTTCCGGAAAGGATGCGCGCCCGCTCCTGGTTGGCCGCGTACCAGCAGTCCATATCCCGAGTGAACATCCGGGTCCTGACGGTGTGATCCAGCGCCAGACCGAACTGTTTCAGTTGCTCCGAGAAAAGTGCGAAGATTTCGCGAGTTTCATCTTCGACCGTGCCTTCGCCACTGCCTTCCCATGACAACGAAATAAATTCCTGACCCAGCCACGGAAATATTTTCAGTCGCATTGAACATTAACTCCCGGATTCGCGCTGAGCCTGTGTGGTTAGATCGGGATGGGCGTTCTTGAAAAGCGAATCCTATTTGCTTTGGATGTTGGCCGCTTTGACAAGTCTGGCGACCAGTTGGGATTGATCCAAAAGGTACTTGTCGAATTCTTCCGGCGTTAAGGGCATGGCCTCGGCTCCCATTCTTTCCCATCGCTTCTTCACATCGGGCAAATCGATGATCCGGACAACCTCGCGGTTTAGGGCTTTCACGATGGCACGAGGCGTCTGCGCTGGTGCGAGCAATCCGAACCACGAGTCCCAGCGATATCCGGCAACGCCAGCTTCATCGAGTGTCGGGACATCGGGAAGCGCCGTAACCCGGTTAGCCGGAGCGACCGCAAGCGCAACCACCTGGCCTGAGCGGATAAGGGGCAGGGCGCTGGATAGGGGCGAGAAAGTAAAGTCAATTCTGTTGGCGACCACCTCGGTGACCGCTTCGGGAATACCCCGGTACGGGACGTGCCGGACATCGATGGCAGCCAAACTCTTGAACAATTCCGCAGCAAAATGGGTGCCGCTGCCAACTCCGCCGGAGGAAAACGTCAAATCTCCAGGTTTGGCCTTCGCCATCTCCACCAGACCCCGGACGGATTTGATCCCGAGCGACGGATTTACGACCAGCACGGAGGGCACGCTGATCGTTGTGGTGATGCCGGTAAAATCCTTCAGATCATAAAGGTCTGTAGGTGACAGCGCCGGCAGTATGACGTGTGCTGCCGATACCGATAGCAGCGTGTAGCCATCCGGTGCGGCCTTGGCGACCATCTGGGCGGCAAGACCGCCGCCGGCGCCGGGCCGATTTTCCGTGATGAAAGGCTGATTCCAGGTTTCGGTGAGCTTCTCGCCGATGACGCGCGGTGCGAGATCGACGGCGCCGCCAGCAGAAAATCCGACGATCACCCGAATCGGTTTGTCGGGATAGGCATGATTGCTGGCCGCGGTGGCATGAAGCGGTGTGAACCAGCCCGCCAATGCCAAAGCGAAGATCTGAACCACAAAGGAAAGCCGAACAGACATCGTATCGCCCCTCATCAACTCGGCAAAACACCGCGGCGGCGCCGAGGCTAAACTCTCCAGGCGCGGTTGCACCGCGCGTCCCGGCGTACTTTGAAGGCGTTCCACCATACAACCAAATATCGTTAAGTCGTGGGCAACATGGCCTGTCTATCGGTTACGCCTCGGCCGAGAGCTCGAATTCCCCGTTGATTTCGACCGCCTGTCCGCGCGGTAAGCTCGCCATGCCGACAGCCGAGCGTGCGTGACAGCCATAGGTAGGTCCAAACAATTCGAGCATCAGATCGGACGCGCCATCGATCACTTTAGGATGATCGACAAAATCCGGTGTGCTGTTGACCATGCCGAACAGCCGTATGACGCGCTTGACCTCGTCGAGACTGCCCACCTCGCCCTTGACCGTTGCTAGCATCAAGAGCGCCGCGACGCGCGCGGCGGCATAACCTTCCTCGATCGTCATATCAGCACCGAGCCTGCCATGCTCGCGAATTTTCATATCTGGATGCTGCGGCGGATGTCCGGACACGAACAATATCGTACCGACGCGGACGCAACCGCGGCGGTTGGAGCTGGGATACTTGCGCGGCCCCGGCAGTGCCAATCCCATTTTGCCCAACCTGGCTTCAATGGCACTCATTTGGCTATCTCCATGTTTTGAACGTTGACTACCGTTCCATTTTTGAGAAAAGGGCGGACGTGGAATTTGCCGCGGTCCATGTCCGCTAGTGACTCAAGCGGACGTCAGAGGGCATTTGCCTAGTGGTAATTTTTGCATCAGCCCAGCTTGATGTTTGCGAATTTGATTACCTTCGCCCACTTACGGATTTCGTCAGCGATGAACTTGCCAAAGTCGGCCGGGCTCATTGGCATTGGAATGCCGCCCAAATCGGTCAGTCGTGCCTTTAACGCAGGATCGATAAGCCCTGCATTGATCTCCTTATTGAGCTTGTCGGCAATGTCGGCGCGCGTATGTTTTGGCGCGCTGGTGCCAAACCACACACTCGCCTCGTAGCCAGGCACAAAGTCGCCCACAGACGGCACATCCGGCAAAACATCCGCGCGATTTGCCGTGGTAACAGCCAAGGGCCGCAGCCGGCCGCCCTGAATATGCGGAAGCGACGAAATAACAGGGTCGAACAAGACTTGTACCTGGCCACCGAGGAGGCCGGTCATCGCCGGGCCTTGGCCGCGATAGGGCACGTGAACCATATTAATCCCGGCTAGCATCTTGAACAGTTCGCCTGCGACATGTGACGCGAACCCGACACCACCGGAGCCGAAATTGATGACGCCCGGATTCGCTTTGGCGTAGGCGATAAATTCAGGGACCGTGTTGGCCGGGAACGACGGTGTAACCACCATGACAAAGGGGCCGCGAACGAGCCCGGCGACAGGCGCAAGGTCGCGATCCAACTTGAAATCCAGATTCTCGTACAGAGTGGCATTGATAGCGTCTGAGGTCGCAGTCATGTGCAGCGTATAGCCGTCCGCAGCTGCCCTTACGACCACCTCAGTACCGATGTTGCCGCCGGCGCCCGGATGGCTTTCGATGATGAACTGCTCGCCGAGACGCTCCGAGAGCCATGCCCCCATCAGGCGAGCAAGAATATCGGCCGTGCCACCTGGCGCGGCACTGAGAACCCAGCGCACCGGCCGCGTTGGGTAATCGAGCGCTCGTGCGACGTGAGGCAAAGCCGGTGCAGCAATGCCTGCCGCAAGATGTAGAAATGTGCGACGAGGAAGTTTCACGGCGTGACCCATGAGCTCGAGCGATCTTCTATCGAACGGCAGAACTCGTAGGAAACAGGCCGTTCTTTTTGAGAAATTCGATCATGTAGCGGTCGAATTCCCACGGTTGTTCGATTTGGCAGGCGTGGCCGGCGCCATAAAGGACTTTCATCTCACAGCCTGGGATGCGTGCTTTGAGCGCAGCGGCGCTCGGGTGAGTACCATCCTCGCTGCCGCTCAGGAGGATCGTCGGGCAGGAAATCCGTGAATGGTGGTCGTCCGCGTCCGGTTTGGCGAGGGCCTGGAATTGAAAAATGATCGACTCCAAGTCGGCGCGATCGTTACGCTCGGAAAACATATCAGCGAAAAAGTGTGCAAGCGGCGTAGCACGGAAGGCTGGGCTGAGATCCTCGAATGTATAGCCCCAACGGTAAGCGATGCCCTGGTCCCTATAAGCTGCGATGCGACGCGCGGTAAATTCCTTGCCTGGATTGTAGCCGGTGCCCGAAAGGACCAACGCGGCAGTGCGCGAGGGCTGCTGATGATGCATGTACGGCAGGATCGCCGAGCCGACTGAGCACCCGATCAGAATTGCGCGTTCGCCGGGTGCCACATCGTCGATCGCTTCCCAGCACGCATGTGCCATATCATCCATGGTCAGCCCTGGTGTGCCTTTAGGCGATCGGCCGTATCCAGGAATATCGATGGCTATGCAGCGATACCACGTTGACATATGTGCCATCTGAAAAATCCAACAGGATTGGTCCATCGGATTGGGATGTACGAAAGCCATGACTGGCCCAATCCTTCCCATACGCTCATAATACAGCGGTCCTTCAATATGGGCTGCCACAAGCGACTCCTCTCACATTGTTTCGTGCGCAAGCGATGCGTGCTCAGCGGCGTGAGGCGGTAGCATCAGTCGTTCGACGAGTCCGATCAGGGCAAAGAGTACGATCCCCAACACGGTCAATGCCACGATGCCGGCAAACAGCAGCGCCGTGTCCATGTTACCGTTGGCGAGGAGCAGCAGATAGCCGAGACCGCCCTGGCCATGACGCTGACGCAGCCGTTCGGGAATGGCTTCGAACTGCTGCGTCAGCGAAAGTAACATTCGGACCGTGACCCCACTACTAAGTGCTTTGAATTCTGAACCACAATCAGTGCGTATCGAACACCGCCTGATAGGCCGCGACGGCCTTTCGGATGGTATCCAACTCCGCGCTTGTCGGCTTGTCGGGATCCCTCGCCGCCGGCAGGCTCCCAAACTTCAGCAGACAGGCCATCAATAGGAACCGGGCCTTGTTGGCGGTGAGATTGGTGGCGGCAATCTGGAAGTCCGACGGATCGGCAAAGCCCATGGGCGCGCCTCGGCCTGCGATCGCGACCGGAATGCCGCTTAATGCGGCCTTGAGCATAAGCTTGTTGCGGGTGTGCGATGGCGTCCGGCCGTAGGGCACGAGACCCTGGATGACGAAGCCAGTCAGCAGGCCGAGACTGATCTTGTGCTCGATCGAGGCTATCAGGTCGATCTCGGGCGCGGTGTCGTGTCCATAGGCCATTCCGGAATAGCTGCCGTCGGCCGAGATCGTGACGACCGGAATGGCGTCGGGCAGGAGCTTGCCATTGCGGTCCTTGACTGCAACCTCGACCATCTCGATGCCGTGAGGGCCCTTTTTTGCCGCCTTCACAGCGTTCGGCAGAGTGGTGATCTTCAGATCCGACCGATAGGTGTGCTTGAAGACCGGTAGGTATGTGAGCGCGATCCGACCGGTGTGGCTGATGTTGCCGACGATGCCGCCGTGGCCTCCGGCCGCGACATAGCCGCCGGGGCGCGCATCTACCTTGGCAACCTCGCGGGCAGCAAACAGCTGCTGCTCCTGGATCACCACGACGCCGCAGCGGTTGCGGCCTTGTTCATCGGCCCACACCCGCGAGCGGATGTAGCGAACCGAGTCCACAATGTTTGCCGGCCCGTCGGCGCTGATCTGGCCCTGGGGACGCTGCGCCGCATTGCCGCAGATCGGCAAGGTCGTATCGATCAGCAGATTGAACCAGTAAGCGCTCTCTTCGACCTGCGGGCTGCCCTGGGTCCAGATCACGCCATCGTAGTCGCCACTCGACACCAGCGCCTGCATGTCGTTGGTCGCCTTCGCGAGTGCCGGCCGTGGCGGCGCGACGGCGAGGTGATAGGGCTTGTAGCCGAAGAAATGGGTGCCTCGAACTTCCGGAGGGATGTCCCCCTCGCCCTTGTCGCTGCGCAGGTGCGCCGGCAGGCCCTTGGTGTAGCCGCCCGGCGGCACACCGCGATAAAAGTCCACCGTTGCGATTGAGGACAGCAGACTCGCGGTGCCTTCGACGCCGATCGACAGGCGATCGATTTCCTCGAAGCTGCGCGAGCCGTCGGGGAAAAAGCCCTGGCGGCCGGTGAGAGCGCCCGGCGCGGTGCATTCCTCCTCCCACGCCGATCCGTCGGCCTGGGTCGCCATATAGGGAAGCGGGTACAAGCCATCGTCCGGCTTCAGCTCGATCTCGTAGACCGGCTTGTCGCTGGCGCTCTGACGTTGCTCCAGAAATACGCCGTCCGCGCCGATGTATCCGTCGGGAGGCCCATAGAGTTCGGCCACGTCGGATTCCAGCGGGTGCGCGGAAAACTGCTCGACATACACCTTGACCGGAGCCGCGAGGCGCTGTGGCCGTAGCGCGTCGTGCCGCAGTGGCGCGCCATCCGCATCCTCGAGCAATGGCAAACCACGCTTGGAGCGCGCCTTGTTCGACGTGACCAGCGGCGGCGTGTTCTGGATGGTTGCCGTCGGTCCCGCCAGGTGGGCAATGCGTGATTTGTTCCTCTCGTTCATCGCGTCCCCTCAATTCTGCACGAAAGCAGATACGCCGGGATGCCGGGATGTACGGTTTGTCTCAGCCCCTCATCCGCAACAAATTGACGGCGATCGATGAAAGTTTTGGCTACCCCGCCTTCGGGAAGGCCACGCCGATCGGGCGCCCCGAACGGTTGCTGGTTATTCGATTGGAACTCCGCTCGGAAGTTCGAACAGATCACTTGGCAACGCATTTATATACTTGATGACTTCGTCCGTGCTTATGACATCGGCATATTTGGCATTTATATCGCACAAATTGATCGCATGCGATGCCTGAGACCGATCAAAGCAGCCCTCCTCAGCCACGATTACGTGAAAATTGTAACTGAAGGCGTCGATGACAGACGCCCGAACGCAGCCTGAGGTCGTTGTGCCCGTGACGACGACGCTATCGCAACTTAGAAATGTCAAATAGCTCTGGAGCCGCGTTCCATGAAAAGCGCTTGGCATTTGCTTCAATATGAGAATGTCCTGTGGGCCCGGCGCGATTTCCGCAACAATCGCATCGCCGTCAAGGTTGGTGGAACCAGTCCCTGATGACCATTCCCGGAAACGTGCATTCTTCGTACGAAAGATCCCCAAATCCCATCGATCGGGCCGGTAGGCATTTGTCGTATAGATGATCGGCAAGCCTTTGGTCCGAGCGGCATCGAGCAGCTTGCGAATCGCCGCGACGCCGGCCCAGGCGCGCTCGCCGCACGAGTTAGGCCACCGCTTAATTGATTCGAGTATTGGCTCCGGCCGATCGCCACAGAAATTGTAGCTCACATCGATCACGAGGACTGCCGGACGCTTGCCAAAGCCCCCTCGTGCTCCGTACCCAGAAGTGGCGAACACTGCTTTGTCTTCATCGGTAAGGAATTTGTCCCAGATACGTTCGCTCATGACAAAGCCCTCGGTATTTTGACGCTGTTGACCGGCCGCTCTTTTGATTAGCATATACTTTTGAGGTCCAAAGATGAACGCGCAGTCTACCCGTCCTGAGTATCTAACCGTCCAGCAGCTCTCCGCCGAGATTCAGAGCCGACGTCTTTCGCCGGTTGAGTTGATGGATACTCTACTTGATCGCATTGCGAAGCTCGATGGAAAATTACATGCATTCGTAACCCTTTATCGCGACGAGGCGCGCCTGGCGGCCGAAGCGGCCGACAAGGCAATCCGCGCTGGGTATTCGTTAGGACCGCTCCATGGCATTCCAATTGCATTGAAGGACTTGGTCGAGATCCAAGGTCACGTGACGACCGGCGGCTCCAAGGTATGGGAGAACAGGGTCTCAAAGGTTACGGCCACAGTAGCGCGCAAGCTGATGGCGGCCGGCATGATTGTCATTGGTAAGACCCACTTGGTCGAATTCGCGATGGGTGGGTGGGGCACCAACCAGCATATGGGAAATCCGTGGAACCCATGGGACACCACGGTCCAACGCACGCCGGGAGGATCGAGCAGCGGCTCAGGCGTCGCAGTCGCCTCCGGCTTTGCTCCCTGCGCAATAGGCACTGACACTGGCGGCTCGGTGCGTCTGCCAGCGTCGTGGTGCGGACTAGTCGGTCTAAAAACCACGATCGGCCGGATTAGTTGCCATGGAATTTTGCCACTCGCGCCGACCCTCGACACACCAGGCCCGATGACACGCTCAGTCGAGGATGCGGCGATTCTCTTCGATTTATTGCAGGGACCCGATCGGCAAGATCCGTTGACCTTGCGCCATCAGCCCGACGATCCGATGCCAAAGCTGAAGCGCGGTGTTGCGGGCATGCGTCTCGCAGTACTGCCGAAAGCCGAGCGCGTGCAGATCGATGAGGAAGTGCTTGCTGCTTTCGACGCATCGGTCAAAACGCTAAGTCACCTCGGTGCAGAGATTGTCGAAGTCTCACTGCCGCGCGGATTCAACGATTTCGCCACGCTCACTGGCCAAATCATCGGTGCTGAAGGCTATGCCGCTATCGGTGACATTGTCAATCGCATGGACCTTCCGGTAGACGACGCCGTGCGACCACGCATATGGGTCGGCAAGAATCTGAGCGCACGCGATTATCTCCGGGCACTCGCGGAACGTGACTTGATTAAGCGCGAATTCGCGGGCGCCTTCGCCGAAATTGATTCTTTGCTCACTCCCACAACTGCCACACCTGCCGTGCCGATCGCGGATGTCGATCAAAGTGGCACGCCCGCCCGCTTCACGCGCATGGTCAATCTTTTAGACCTCTGCGCCATTTCTTTGCCTAACGGCTTTACCGCAAGAGGCCTGCCAATCTCTCTGCAGATCGTGTGCAAGGCGTTTGACGAGTCAACTGCCCTGCGTGTTGCCTGGGCCTATGAGCGCGCGTCTGATTGGCACACGCGCCACCCACCAGGGCTCTAGCCATCTGCCGGGATTGTGTCGCACGAGCTATCGTCGAAGCAGACCGGCAATGCCTTGCGGCAGGAATAGAACGAACAACATCAGCGCGAGTCCGATTGCGATTTGATCATATACAGTGCCGCCGAGGTGCAAAAACTCGGTCACGACGTGAATGACGATGGCTGCAATCGCCGGGCCAACGATCGTTCCGACTCCGCCAATGGTGGCCATGGCGATCACCAAAATGGTGATCGAGGATGCGGTTTCGGCTGGGGTCACTAACTGAATGACGTAGGCGTAAAGCGCACCGGCAAAGCCCGCGAAAAAACCGCTCACTGCAAACGCGAGCAATTTCATCTTGAGAATATCCATCCCCAGAGCCTGGGCACGGATATCGTCCGTTGCGAGCGCGCGTAGAACGAGCCCAATGCGGCTGCGTTCGGCGAGGAAGTACATACTGGCGATGCTTATGACGGCGGTCATGAGAACGACGTAATAATGAGACGCCGTGTCGTTTGGAATGCCAGGAAAGCTAGTGTCCAGGCTAAAGCCCAGCGTGCCGCGCGTAAGGCTATACCAATTGCTGACAAGGATGCGCAACATCTCGGCGCAGGCGAGCGTGGCAAGCGCGAGATAGACGCCACGCAGACGAAGCGATGGGGTGCCTACAACGAGCGCGAACAGCGCGGCGGCCGCGCCGCCCGCGAAGAGGCCGAGCCAAGGCGACAAGCCAGTATGAAACGTGAGGAGCGCTGCCGCATAGGCGCCAAATCCAAAAAAGCCTGCGTGACCAAAGCTGGACTGGCCAGCATAACCAAACAGCAAATCCCAGCTCGAAGCCAGGATGGCGTAAATGAGTGCCATAGTCAGCGTATGGATGATGAAATTGTTCGTTATTAGAACTGGCAAGAGTAACGCGAGTAAAAGGGCGGCGACCCAGAGTAGACCGGCGCGTCGGCTGGAATATGTTGCCGAAATGGTCGCGTTCATGCGCGTATTAGCTTTCGTCCGAGCAATCCCTGCGGCCGAAAGACGAGAGCAAGCAGCATGAGTGCTGGTCCCACCACAGCGTTAAACCCGGTCGGCAACACGATAACGGACAATGACTCCGCAATACCCAACAGGAACCCAGCAAGAACCGCACCCCAGATATTTCCGAGCCCGCCGATGATCACAGTCATGAAGGCATAGAGCGTGTAGCTGAAGCCCATGGCCGGGAATGCGTAGGTAACCGGAGTGATCAGCGCTCCAGCACCCCCAGCCAGGGCGGACCCTATGGCAAACGTGATCATGTGTATTATTGGCACGCTGATGCCATTGGCTTGCGCCGCCTCTGGATTTTCGCCCACAGCACGGATGGCAAGTCCAAGCAATGTGAAACGGAGGAAGAGCATCAATGCCGTCGCCATCAGCATTGCGCCCGCAAGGATTACGAGGCGCTGGCCTTCGAGCACAAGATCCCCGATCTCGAATACCCTACTCACCAATAGGCCGGGCACGCGCTGATAATCAGGGCCAAACAACGCCAACACCGTATTGGAAAGAAATAGCGACAGCCCGAGGGACATGACCATGCCACGCTGCTCGTGAATGCGGCCGTCGATGGTCAAGGGCCTCAACAGCAAGCGAGCGATGACGAGGCCGACAAAAGTGACTAGCACGAGCGCGGCTAGGATCGAAAGAAACGGCCCGCCAAAATGAACCCCGGCGAGGACAACTGCGGTGTAGGCGCCGAGCATCAGCATCTCGCCATGCGCGATATTGATGACACGTAGGACGCCGAATACAAGATTAAGACTGAGCCCTAGGAGCGCATAAATAGCGCCGGTCATGATGCCGAGTGCGATGAAGTTGATGACGTCGAGGATCATCCGACACCTGCGCCAAGATAAAGGTTGGCAAGGCGGCCCTCAGCCACCAGCGCCTGCGGCGCCCCGTCATAACGGTTGGCACCACTTTCGAGTGCATAGACACGATCGGAGACCGCAAGAAGCTTGCGCACGTTCTGCTCGACGATGAGTAGCGTGGTGCCCTTGCCAGCGAGCTCGCGGAGATGGTCGTAGACCATGTCGACCAATTTGGGCGACAGACCAACCGACGGTTCGTCGAGAATTATTAGACGCGGCGCCGTCATAAGGGCCCGGCCTATCTCGAGCATGCGAAGCTGGCCCCCGGACAGCAAGCCAGCGTACTGGCGACGACGCTCTTGCAGAACGGGGAAACGGCGAAAGACCTCGGCTTGGCGCTCCTCCCGGACCGATTTGTCTCGCACCAGATAGGCGCCGAGTCGCAAATTCTCCTGAACGGTTTGACTTGGAAAATGGCCTTGCGTCTGCGCGATGTAGGCGATGCCGCAACGAATGCGCTCGTGCGTCGGCAGTCGAGTGATCTCTTCGTCGTCGAAAGCAATGGTACCGGAGACCGGGGTGATATAACCCATCAAGGTTTTAAGCAGCGTCGACTTACCGGCGCCGTTCGGCCCTATCAGACCGGTGATGCGACCAGCTTCGGCGGCTATGGAGAGCCCATTGAGGATTGCCGAACCGCCATAGCCGGCAACCAAGGCAGTCGCTTCAAGGAGCGCCAAGGAATGCCTCCAAAACGCGGGGGTCGCGCTGGATTTCCGCACCAGTGCCATGGACCAAAAGACCACCATTCGCCATCACGAGGATCTCGCCGCAGACGCGCGTCACGAAAGGAATGTTGTGCTCCACGATCAGAAGGGTTTGGCCGCGCTCGATGAGCATGCCGAGCAGCTTTGCAATTTCCTCGATGAGCGCCGGATTGACTCCTGCCACAGGCTCATCGAGCAGGATTAGCGACGGCTTTGCCATCAGCACCATGCCCAGCTCAACGAGCTTGCGCTGCCCGTATGACAATCTGCCAGCGGTGGCGTCGGCGTGGCGGGCGAGGCCGACGAAATCGATGATGTCAGCAAACCGGTCGTCGAATGCGCCAGCCTCGGCGCTCGGCGCATAGAGATGCGCGATGCGCAGGTTTTCGAGCACGCTGAGTGTGCCGAACACGCGGACGCTCTGAAACGTACGGCCTATCCCGAGACGGGCGATCCGGTGAGGCGGTGCGCCCTGGATTGTGTGCCCCTGGAATCGGATCACGCCGCTGTCCGCGGTCTCGAAACCAGAGAGCAAATTGAACAGCGTCGTCTTGCCGGCGCCGTTGGGGCCGATAATGCCTAGGGCGTTACCCGGCGCAATGCGAAATGAAATATCGTCGACCGCGACGAGGCCGCCGAATCTCTTGCAGAGGCCGCTCACCTCAAGGATGGGTACGACCGTCACATCACCTTGCAATGTAAGGACCGGCTCAGTTTCGCGGGTCAATGAACGTGCCGGCCTGATCAAGCGGCCACACGATGACAGTCTTGCCGTCCGGCTGGTACTGAGTAATGACCTTTTGAATGGGCACCGTGCGCCCGGTTTCTAGCGACGAGAACCATAGGCTGCCGCGCGCTCCGGTCATCGGATGATCCTGGTCGATTGAGACGAGACCATCGCGGATTGCGGTGCGGTCGGCAGCGAGATCTCCTGTAAGCTTTGCGCGCCTCATGCCTTCGAAAAGCATTAGTGCCCCGTCATAGGTCTGGACCGTGTAGAAGGGCGGAAAGACCCCGTATTTGGCTCTATAGCCGTCATAGAATGGCAAGGTCAGCGGGCTGAACGGCTTACGAACCGTAATGGCGTTCGCCATATGGTAGTCGATCTTGTCGCCTTCCTTGGTGCGGAATTGCTCTGAACTGTAGATTGAATCTCCCAGCACCAGCATCTTCTTGACGAGGCCAGTCGCGGCAAACTGGTCGGCGAACTGATAGGTCTGGGCACCAGTGACGAAGACAAACAGCTGCTGTGGGTCAAAGCGGCGGATTTCCAGTAGCTCCGGTTGCAGGTCCATCTTGTTGGCTTCGACGAAGAAGCTTCTCACTTTCAGGCCCGGCATCAGCTTCGGCCACTCGACTTCGGCTTTGCTCGTATATTCGCGAGCAAAGTCGGTATTGAAGGCGAGCATGGCGACGCGCTGGGGCTTGGCGTAGTGACGCATCACCTCGCCGTGCGGCACGACGAAGTCACGGTTCGTTGGGCTGAGCTGAAACAGATAGTCCATCTTCTTGGCGGCGATCTGATCTGGAATCGAGTCGGCTCGCCCGCTGGTGTCGATGGTCGGCACCTTTGAATCCTGAAGCAGCCGCATCGAGACCAGGAAGTCAGTGGCGAGTGCATAACCGATGATGGCGTGCACTTTTTCGACTTCAATCAACTGTCGAGCGGCCGCCACCGCACGCTCCGGCACGCCCTCTGTGTCACCGACGACATACTTGAGTGTATAAGTCTTGTCGCCGATCTTAAGACCGCCTTGGGCATTAATTTCATCGACGGCATATTGGCCGCCATTGCGCATAGCGTTGCCGAGTTCGGCGAGGACTCCAGACACTGGTGACACAAAGCCGATACGGAGCTCTCCGTCGGCGGCATACGCCCGACCGCAAAAGACGAGCAAAGCGACGAGCAAGACCACGCGCGCCATGCGACTCTTCCATCTGTTAGGCTGCACTGTCTGTCAGGCTAAGCACGGGTCCGCAGGGCGTCAAGGCAGTTGCCGGTGGACAATTGGCTGTAGCTTGGGACATGCTCGAATGCCGGGCACCTGATCGAGGACTGCTGTGACGACCGAGTTGCACTTTCTGACGATAGGCGAAGCCGCGCGGCTCATTGCGGCGCGCAGGCTCTCACCGGTTGACCTAATCGAGGCCTATTTGGAGCGCATCGTCGCCGTCGATAGTGAACTTCACAGTTACATTACCGTGGTGGCCGACCATGCACGTGCAGCTGCACGTATGGCTGAACGCGAAATCATAGCCGGGCGTCATCGCGGGCCGTTACATGGCATTCCCTACGGCCTAAAGGACAATTTCAACACGCGAGGCATCCGTACGACCGCTGCCTCGAGGCTCATGCTCGATTTCGTTCCTGACGAGGATGCCACTCTGCACGCGCGCCTGCAGTCTGTCGGCGCCATCCTGCTGGGCAAGCTCAATACCTGGGAGGCCGGCACCGGCACGGGCGAAATTCAGTCCGATCTTCCGTTCCCGTTGGCGTGCAATCCTTGGGACTACAGTCGGTTCCCAGGAGGATCTAGCACCGGGCCTGGCGTCGCCGTAGCCGCTGGCACGGCAATGGCGGCACTTGGCTCGGACACTGGCGGTTCGGTGCGCATACCCGCAGCGGCGTGTGGGCTCGTCGGCCTCAAGCCGACCTATGGCCGCCTCAGTCGCGCGGGAATACTGCCAAACTCCTTTTCGCTCGACCATCCCGGCACATTGACCTGGACGGTCGAAGACGCCGCGATTCTGCTGCAGGCACTCGCGGGTTATGATCCACGCGATCCTAGCACGGTCGACCGACCGGTGCCGGACTATTCGTCCGATCTTGGCCATGGCATCAAAGGGTTGCGTATCGGAGTGATCCGGCGGTTTCATACAAAAGACGTCGCGGCCGCTTCCACGGTCGTCGAAGCGATAGACGCTGCACTCAACGTTCTCCGAGGCTTAGGCGCAGAGCTAGTGGAGGTCGATCTTCCGATTTCTCTGCAGGATTACCGACTCTGTACACGCATCATAGGTTCTGCCGAAGCTCTGTCCGTTCACGAAGACGATTTCTTGGAGCGGCGGGCCCTGATGGGCAAAGGCTTGAGCGACAAACTGATGGGCGGCGTATTCATCCGTGCCGTCGACTATCTTAAGGCGGTTCGCTGGCGACGCGAGCTCGCGCTTAAAACCGATGCCGTTATTTCCTTATGCGATGCCGTCATTTGCGCAGGTACATTGCGGCTGACACCAAGCATCGACGATGTCCCAGGGATGAAAGACTATGTCATGGGCTCAGCCATGTGCGTCTTTAACGCGACCGGGCATCCCGCGCTCTCTCAATGCATCGGCTTCGATAATGCAGGAATGCCGCTTACGATGCAGATCATCGGAAACTATTTCGATGAAACTAAGGTGTTGCGTGTAGCAGCTGCTTACGAGGCGGCGACGCCCTGGCGGAGGCGCCGACCGCAGGTTCGCCACAGGGAGGAGGGGGCATCTTGAGCCACGAGAAAATTAAGCGAATGGCGGAATCGGTTGGACTCGTTGGGCTAAGTCCCGATGAGCTCGAGCGGCTTTCGATGCTTACATTGGAGGCCCAGGCAAATCTGGTTCGCCTGCCCAAGCTACGCAAGGAGGACGAGCCCGCGCATGTATTCTCTGTGGAAAATATATCTACCCGGCGCAGAGGCTGACCCCCACGCCCGGCGCAATATTGCTAGAGTATTATTCCGGAAACGCTGCCTGTGCTTCCGGCTGGCGTCGATCACTCCGTCTCGCAAAGTAGATTGAATATGCCGGCCGTCCACCGCTGCTGAGTTAGGCGCATACATTGTTTTGGTTCGTACAACTTATCTTGGGCATCACGGGCGCAGGCCGGTAAGTAGTGGGTTCCAAAATGCAATTTCTGACTTGATGAATGGCGCGAGCCACTGAGATGTGCGTTTGTCCTTTGGAGCGGGCTCGATCCCCAAGTCTGCCATGCGTCTTTGCACGGTGGGATCATCGAGTGCAGTACCTAGCGCTCGGTTCAGCTTGGCCACGATGTCGCGTGGCGTTCCTCTGGGTACCTGCAGCGCAAACCAGGCATTCACCTTGAAGTCGGGTAAGCCGGCCTCGGCGGCGGTGGGTACATTAGGAATCTGCGGCAGCCGCTGCTGTGAGCTTATGGCAAAAGCCTTTACTTGGTCGGCTCGGATTTGCTCGCCAATATTGCTATATTGGTTGCAAAGGTAGTCGATATTGTTGCCAAGCAACGCGACGGTGATTTCCGATGTAGAGCGAAACGGCACACGTGTGGGATTGATTTTTATAAGAGAGTGAAAATAAGTACAGGCGACATGTGAAATCGAGCCAACGCCGCCATTGCCCTCCGTAACCGTCTTTTCGTTGGCCTTCAGATACGCAATAAATTCCCGCAAATTGCTCGCTGGCAATTGCTTGCGGCCAACCAGCAATACATAGGTCAAAGCGACGAGGCCGACCTGTTCGAAGCTTTCAACCGGATCGAAACCGAGATCCGGATAGAGTGCGGGGGCGCCGGCGTGCGTACCTGAGGAAGCCATCAACATGGTGTAACCATCGGGAGCGGCACTCGCGGCCCGACGCGCGGCAGTAATGCCGCCAGACCCTGCCATATTTTCCACCACGATCTGCTGCCCAAGTTCACGCGACATCGGATCGGAAATAATTCGAAGGATCGTGTCGGGCGGCGCACCAGGTCCTGCGGGTGCAATCACGGTGATGTTGTGAGTCGGATAATCCTGGGCGTAGCCCGGCCGGCCTGCCAATGCGATAAGCGAGATCGCCAACACGCCGACATGAAGAATCTGCAAGATTAGCCCCTGACGTAATGCAGCTTCACCGTGGCAGGAATTCGTTCGTGAAAACCATGCTTGGCGTCACCGTATCTTTCGGTAGGTTCACGTATTGGACAAGCAGATCGATCGTATCCTGCCAATCTTTCTCATCCATCGTCCCGACCGGTTTGTCCTTCGTTCGCGGCGTATGCAAGAGGCCTATCGCTACGTTCCACTGTTCCGTCACGACCTTGCGACTGAATCCTGTGTTTGGCGCGTACTGCATGAATGCGTCAATGCCACGCTGGGGGTTAGCGATCGCGGCGTTGATAGCTTCAACGGTAGCTGCAGCAAAGCGGCGAACTAGGTCAGGGTTCTCGGCAATGATCTTGTCGCTTGCGACAATCCCATTGCTCATCAAACTCAAACCGTAGTCAGAAAAGCGCATGACGTGCAGTTTGCAAGCGCACCTCTCCTCCAATATGGGCAGTTGCGCTGCCGCCAGTGCAATATCGAAATCGATCTTCTTGAGTAGGAATAGACTGTCCCGCGTTGGGGGATCGACGGATAGTCCCTTGATGCTTGCGATATCGATGCCTGCCTTCTTTGCAAAGGCGGGGAAGATTTGATCGGTGGCACTCCCGGGCGCGAACCCAGTGGTCTTGCCGTTCAGATCCTGAGGCTTGGTGATGTTGCTGTCGGGCAGCGTCATGACCGAATTTGAGCCTGTCTGCAGAATGCCAACAATCTGCTTGGCGTGTAGGCCCTGCGCCGCTAGCCGCACAAGCGTTGCGCCATCAGCGAACCCGAACTGATCCGACATATTCGCTACGGTCTGGATCGTGGTGCCCGATCCACGGCCGGCCGCGAAGGTCGCATCGATTCCGTGTTTTTTGTAGACGCCATCGACGATGCCAAGCATAATCGGAACGTGGGCGCCGTAGAAAAAGACATCCGCGCGGACCGAGACCGGATCGAGGGGGCGGTTTTGCGCAGCTACCAATCCGACCGATGCTGCCAACAAAGCCGCGATCCCTGCGAGCTGAATTGTGGCGTTCCGATAGACCGACATGGTACCTCTTCTGTCGCGTTAGGAGGTCGCTCTGCTCCATAGCACTGACTTCATCTTCGGGATATTAGAAATCCCGCGTACTACAACCACAGGCGCCGCGGAATCGCTTCTTCCAAGCTTATAGGTGTGGTCCAATATAGACTTTATATTTTGCGCCATATTGCAAATCGACTGGGTCCCACCTGTCGTTGAGCCCTCATGTTATCGCGGAGACGTTCTTGGCCATCACCCTTTACGATCTCGTCGATAAGGACGGAAAACGATACAGCCCTTATGGCTGGCGAATTCGCATGGCGCTGGCGCACAAGAGACTTCATGCCGCGATAGAGCTGTGCTGGCACAGCGACAGTAAGCTAAGCTTCAGCGGGCAGTCCCTTGTTCCGGTTCTAGTCGATGGCGCGCGAGTGGTGAACGATTCCTGGAACATCGCCTGCTATCTCGACGAGGCCTATCCGGACCGTCCGATGTTGATGGAGGGCCCGCATGGACGCTCGTTCGCCAAATTCTTCAATGTGTGGATCGACACGATCATTGGGCGACCGCTCGTGCGTTCGCTCTACCTAGACATTTGGAAATCGCTGCATCCGGACGCCAATCGCGATGAATTTCGAAGGCGACGTGAAGAACGCAACGGTGCGACGCTCGAGGCGTTGTTCGCCGGGCGTGCCAAGGATTTTGAGGAACTCAATCGTGCGATCGCACCCCTCAATGATCTGCTCCGCAGCCAGCCCTTCGTGGCTGGAGCCGCCCCGGCTTATGTCGATTACATTGTATTCGGGACGCTACAAATGCCGCGACGCCTCAACAAAGTGGATCCATTGTCACCCCAGCAGGACGCGATTTTGCGGTGGCGCGGCGCGATGCGAGGCTTATTTGGCGGGATGGCGGACAGCGTATCCTGACATGGCGGCGAATCCGATCAGCGCTCACTATGTTCGAAGGGTGGCTGCGTGATCCCGGAAAAATCTTCCAATGGCGCACTCATAGATGCCCGGTCGATATCGAAGGTATTCCAATCGGGCAATGAGACAATCAACGCGTTGCGGGACGTTTCATTCGATGTTGGGAGAGGAGAATTCGTTTCTATTCTGGGGCCGAGCGGGTGCGGCAAGACCACACTTATGTTGATTCTGGTCGGCCTGACGATTGCCGATGCAGGCGAAGTCTCGATCGATGGGCACAGGATCAGCGCTCCATACACGAACGTTGGCATTGTGTTCCAAAACCCCGAACTTCTCGAGTGGCGCACGGCTCTTGAGAATATTCTATTGCAGATCGAGATTCGTCGTTTGCCGGCTGTCCATTTCACTGGTCGGGCGAGAGCGCTGTTGACGCAAGTCGGCCTCTGTGGTTTTGAGAACAAATTTCCTTTTGAATTATCCGGTGGCATGAAGCAAAGAGTTGCGCTCTGCCGCGCCCTTATTCATGATCCGGAAATTCTGCTGATGGACGAGCCGTTTGGGGCTCTCGATGCGTTGACGCGTGATCAGATGAATCTCGATTTGCAGCGCCTTTGGCTGGAAAGACAGAAGACGGCAGTTTTCGTCACGCATAGCATCGACGAAGCGGTATTTCTCTCCGACCGAATCGTCGTCATGACACCGCGGCCGGGAACAATCTCGGAAATTATAAAAGTCGACCTTCCCCGTCCGCGAACGCTCGATCGGAAGGACACGCCGCAGTTCAATGCTTACACCGGACACATTAGAAAGCGCTTTCTCGAACTTGGAGTGCTGAGAGATGGCTGAAGCCCCATCCTCGTTCCGCACTGCGGGACGAAACGGACGCGGGTGGAACTGGGCATCCCACGGGGCCTGGTTCACACCCTGCCTGTCGCTCATCCTCTGCCTTGCGATATGGGAAGCGGCCGTTCGCTATTTTGCTGTGCCGGTCTATCTGCTCCCGGCACCGAGCGCGATCGCGCGCAAATTGGTTGTATCATATCCGCTGTTTCTGGATGCAACGATGCACAGCGCTGTCGCAATCATCGTGGGGTTCGGCGTGGCCGTACTCGTCGGCATTCCCGCCGCCACGCTGATGATTTATTCCGAATGGTTCCGGCGCAGCGTTTATCCGATCCTGCTCACGGCGCAGGTATTGCCGAAGGTCGCGCTAGCTCCACTGTTCATCGTCTGGTTTGGTTTCGGCTTGCTCCCGAAGGTCTTGATGACCTTCCTGATTTCATTTTTTCCGATCGTCATCGACAGCCTGACGGGTCTCAATGCGGTGCGGCCCGAAAGTCTTATGTTAATACGTTCGATGGGAGGCACTCGGTGGCAGTCATTTTGGAAGGTGCGATTGCCAGGGGCGCTGCCAAGCATATTCGGAGGCTTCAAGGTCGCGATTACCTTCGCGGTTGTCGGAACAATCGTCGCTGAATTTGTAGGTTCGGATAACGGACTTGGCTACATTCTTGTGTTGGCTCGAGGCAATCTGGACACCGTGACAGTGTTTGCCGCGATTTTATGGCTGATTGTTATCGGATTCCTTTTCTACTTCGCAGTCGAAATAGCCGAATGGTTCTGCATCCGAGGGCGCGCCGCGGGCCGAAGCCAAGAGCTCGGCGCTGGGCTCTAGTGTCGCAGAGGATGAGCTATGCCAATTAGGTCTCCTTCGCCGGTAGATTTCCCGGAATCGCCGCTGGCGCAGATCATAAAGCAGCCGATGTTGCTTGGTCTATTCTTGCCGATCCAGAGCGGTGGTTGGTCGCCATCGAGCTTGCCAAGAAGCACGTCCTGGGAATTTGACTACAACGCGCGGCTCACGCAACGTGCGGAGGAATTGGGCTTCGATTTGGTATTCGGTCTTGCGCAGTGGATGGGGAAGGGCGGCACAGGCGGTGCGATCCACTTTCGCGAACAATCGCTCGATCCCTTTATCACCGCAACCTCGCTGGCAGGGATCACGAAACGGATCATCCTGATATCTACTATCCACATCCTCTATGGTTCCTGGCATCCGCTTTATCTTGCAAAGTTTGGAGCCACGATCGATCACATTTCTGGTGGCCGATGGGGTCTGAATGTTGTAACGGGATTTGTCCCGAGTGAAGCACGGATGTTTGGTAACGAACAGATCGCCCATGACGCGCGGTACGAGATGGCCGGAGAGTTCACCGCACTGATGGAAGCTCTTTGGGCATCGTCCGAAAATCTCACAAGGGCTGGCCGATACTGGAAGTTGATCGACGCCTACGTCACGCCGAAGCCGCGCTTTGGGCGCCCGCTTTTAGTCAACGCAACCGGATCGCCTTCCGGCATCGCCTACGCGGCCCGGCACTCAGACCTAGTGTTCATTACTAGCCCAGGGGGTGGCCACGCCGATGCCGCCATAGCAGCCCTGCCGCAACACAATGCCGAGATTAAAGCCAAGGCGGCTGAACTCGGACGGGAGGTTAAGACCATCATCAATCCGATGATTATCTGCCGTCGAACCAACCGCGAGGCGCACGAGTATTACGATTCGATCGTTGCGGCGGCAGATGTCGAGGCCATAGAGGGTTTTGTCGGACGCAGGATGAGTGGGGATGCGAAGGGTTGGAAGACCGATCTTGGCGCTTATCGGGCGGTCGGCGGTAATATGCAGATCGTCGGAAGTCCCGCCGAGATAGTGGAGCGTTTTTTACAGCTCAAGCAAGCCGGCTGCGACGGCGTGCAACTAACTTTTTTTGACTTTGCGGCGGATTTGGAATTCTTCGGGCAGGAGGTCCTGCCCCTGATGAAGCAGGCGGGACTTCGCCTTTAGCGGTACATAATTCCGAATTAGCGGCTTCTCCCGCGGTCCCCGCGCTTATCGGGTCCGGGTCCCCATCAAAGGCTATGTCGGTGCGCCTGTTTATAAGACCGCACGGTCCAGGCTGCAGCGGCTTCGATCTCAGCAAGTTTTCGGAATTCAGTCAGGATATCGCGATGATGCTGCGCGAGGAAACGCACAACACGCGCATTGCTGAGCAATTTGCCGAGGTAGCTGGTCAACACTAGGTCGAGATGGTCGATGCCATACGATTTTTTCGGCGATTCTCACTTCGCAACGAGAACTAATCGAGCATTGGCCACGCGTCTCTCGTAAATCCCTACTGATCGTTTCGTTTGCGTGCCTTGGCTCCTCCGTTTCGTGGGGCCTCATCGGCACCCACATCCATGGCACTCACGTGCCGATGGAGAAGCCGTCCACATCCGCGGTCGAATGCCGCATCCGGACCGCGG
>Ga0181532_10001196_pt1 | contig 25420 bp, 15 predicted proteins | sample PEATcosm2014_Bin_33_FD_119768 | JGI IMG/M metagenome (GOLD analysis project Ga0181532, IMG submission 119768) | Peatland microbial communities from MTU Mesocosm Facility, Houghton, MI, USA - PEATcosm2014_Bin11_30_metaG | ecosystem: Environmental > Terrestrial > Soil > Wetlands > Peat | place... | reverse complement strand
TCTCTACACTGAACTTCTCCAGTTCGCTCCACTGTGAGGTTTGCATCCTTTGCGTTTTCAATCTTTTCCTTGCAGCGTTTGTGTGGCCGTGCTCCTTGCTTCCTGCGGTTCCGGCTCGGGCGGTTCGACGAATCCATCGTTCAACTTCTCCTTGACGTCCAGCATTGTTCTCGCGCCACAGGACGGGACACCCGCTTCGACCAATGCTTCGATTAGTGGAGTTTCTTCCGCTACGCTCTCCGTAGCCGGATTGCCCAACGGCGTGACTACCGAATTCACACAGCCCGGCAGTTCTGGCCAAGGTGTGGTTACCCTCACGGCGTCGCCTGAGGCTCCGGCTGGCACTTATAGCGTGGAGGTCATCGCAAGTTCAGGCGGCACGATTGTGTCGCAACCGCTGACCCTTGTTGTTGCCGTTGCAGTCGTTGTGGGATCCTCAACGGACACAACGCTGGGGATCAACGGCAAGCTCAATGAGTTCATGTCCACGTCTTTCGGCCCCTCCCAATGGGACGCCACTTATTTTCAGGATCACGCCGCCAGCGAGCCTGCGCAGTACACGTTTCTTGCTCCGCAACATACGCGGATCCAAGTGCTTTCCGGCGGCGGGTCTCCGTGGGTTGCAAACGCGGGAGCCGCCAGTGACTGGAATTTCACGATTCTGGACGAAACCGTCCAGCCTGTACTTGGAACCACCGATCACAGCCCGGAATTCCAGATTGCCGGCACTCCGTCGTTCTTCAAGCTTCCCAGCCCGCTCTCGGCAAATGACCCAAATCTGCAGCTTTTCGTGTCCTATGCGCAGAATCTCGTTCGCTATTACAACACTGGCGGGTTTACATGGGGCGGCACTCTCTTCAAATCGCCCAGCAACAATCACATCACCTGGTGGGGCATTCACAACGAATTCAACATCAGTGGCCTGACCCCGCCCGACTACGTCGTCCTCTACAACGCCGTTGTTCCGGCCATGCTTGCGGTTGATCCCACGATTAAGATCTCCGCGCTGGAGCTAGCCGACTTTGACTATGAGACCGGCGATCCTCGCAATAATCTCCCCACCTTCGTCGCTCCGGCTAGTCAAGGCGGAGTAAACGCGCAGGTCAATGTTGCTTCCACACACTTTTACTCCTCCTGCGACCAAACCGACTCGGACACCTATGTTTTTTCGACGATTCCTAGCTTTGTTTCAGATGTTCAGTACTTCCGGCAGGAGTTCGCCACTCGCCCTGATCTCGGCGACGTGGCCGTGTGGGTCACTGAAAACAACGTCAACGCCGACTATGACAGCGGGAACGGTTACAGCGCCTGCAATCCCAGCCAGAAATTCGTGACCGATCAGCGCGGCACGTCCGCTTTCTTCGCAGCGTGGCGCCCCTATGTCTTCTCGCAGTTAGGTAAAGCGGGTAACCAAGGCCTGTACCAATGGGATTACCCCGCCGATGCGCAGTTCGGCGAAGTGGATTACAACACCTCGAACAAGTACCTTTCTTATTGGGTGGACTACTCCCTTGGCCAGTTTTTCCCCGTCACAGCCACCACTGCACCAGACATCCTTGAACTGACCACCACGGAAACGGCCACGGTGGAAACTCTCGCCACGGAAAATCCTGATGGCTCTTATATCGTGATGGTCAGCAATCACGCCGTGCAATCGCCGACGGATGACAACGGCCCTGGCGCACCGCGAACGATTGAAATTGACGTTTCCGCCCTCGGCAGTTACACGACCCTCACCAAGACGACTCTGCAAAATGGGACGGACACGGTCAATGGCCCCCAACCGGTGGCCCTTTCTCCCGCCCCCAAACTGAGCGTTACTCTGAGTGGCTACGGAACGCAGTTTCTCCACCTTGTTCCTTAGGTGCAATGCGGGCAATTGCTCCGCGTCACGGACGGGCGTGCCCTGTGTCACAGCCTATGGTGCCTCTCGCGCCAATACTCTCCTCAGGAGATCACTGCCATGAAAAAACTCGCACTCCTAGTCTGCCTCGTTTCTGCGCTGCCCTTTCTTCTCGCTCTCTCGCTGCGCGGACAGCAAAAACCCGATATTAAGACGGCTCCTGTACCGTACAGCAAGCCGGAGTCCGGCGCTGCCATGTACAAGGATTATTGCGCGGCGTGCCACGGACGAACGGGCAAGGGCGATGGGCCCGCTGCCGTTGCTCTGAAATCGCCGGTACCAGATCTAACCGCGCTCAGCAAGCGCAGCGGTGGTGAATTCCCAGATGCAAAGCTCACCTATCTTTTAAATCATGGAGGATCCGCTACGGGGATACACGGATCGGAAGATATGCCGATCTGGGGCAAACTATTCAAGAGCGTAAGCACAGATTTGGTCAAGCTGCGGGTTGCGAATCTGACCAACTACCTGAAGACACTGCAGCAGAAATAAGCGCGTCAAAACGCGGAAAACGGCGATTCAAGAGAGAGTCAGAGCAGCTCATGCGCCTATCAGGGTGTTTGCGGCAGGCTGGCGTTAAAGCTGGCATCCAGCAAGTCCTGGGTTTGCCCGTCATAGTCAGCGTCCAGTTCCCAAATGAAAGTTCCGCCGAGTCCCCTCCCCCAATCTGTGTAGGACACGCGATAGAAGGTGGAGGAAGCGTCGTCGTAGGTGATGAACCCTGGGTTGCCGTTATCCTTCAACATGTAGGGAACCAGCGCAGAGGGATCATAAAACGTGCGCCAGCCCATTTGATTGATTCGCTGTTTGAAGAAGGTGCCGTAATTTTCGTAGTCCACCGAGTTCGAGCAGTCCTCATTCGGACAGTAACCCCAGAGCGCGTTAGCCTGGTGATAGACGTAGCCGTAAAAGGGCGTGCCGATGTTCAGCTTAGCTTTCGGTATCAGCAGTTGCTGAACGTAAATATCAATGGCTTCTTTCACGCTGCCACCGGGCTCGCAGTCCCAGGGCTCGGGATTGTTGGGGTCGGGAAAAATGGCGGAATTGAGTTGAGCAGAGTCAGTCCACGGGCCAGCACAGTCATAAGTCATCACGTTGAAGTAGTCCACCCAGTTCACGGTTTCGGGAAAGTCGTAGCCGTCGCCTCCCCATGGTGGAACGTCGGCGGAAATCAAATACTGTGGACTTGGTAACGCCGTGCGGAGGCTTAGCATCAGGGTACGGAATTCCGCGATGTCCTGGTTCGAGGTGGGATATTCCCAATCGATGTCCACACCTTCGTAGCCGTATTCGACCAGGAACGCTTTCAAGTTTGCCACCAAGGTCGCGGTCAACGTGGGCGAGCTCTCCAGCGTGCTAAAGTCGCCGCCAAGCAAGAGAAGAACTTTCACGCCGTTGTTATGGCCCTTTGTGAGCAACTCTTTCTCTAAAAACCCGGACGGGACGGTAAGATTGGCGTTGGCATCGAATCCCACACCCGCGTGGTTGATGTGCGTCAGTTTAGAAAAGGGAATCTGATCGCTGCTGTATGGCGGAGTCTGGGTGCGGCTCCAGTAACCGTAATCGCCGATCAGTCGTTTGGTGAGATTGGCATTGCTCAGAGTAGCTTGAGCGTACGCCGATGACGCCAAACCCGATAGCAACATCAGAGAAGCTAGGCCAGCACAAATTGCCAGAAATAGTCTGTTAGACTTCATGACCCCCCCTATTTTCTGAATGAAAATGCAATTTCCCTCAGCGCCCAGAGCCTGCTGCGGGGGAACATCCGGCCGGTCCCGGTAGCGACCGAGAGCAATCGCTGGGAGCCTAGCATATTTAAATCGATTCAGAAAAGCACTTCCTGCTGAATAAAGGCCGCTCAAGGAGACAGTTTTTCGCTTGGGGTGATTCCAGAGCAATCGGGTAAGGCAGCTTGCTGATGCTGGCCCAACCTTTGTATCATCGTGAGTTGAAGGAAGGGATTCGAGTCTGGCCCTTCCTACTCGCACCCCACCTTGAGGTATTTGATCGCCTGGACGATCGCGCTGGGTGGTGACTTAATGATCAAGCTCCCGTCCAGCCAGGGTCGTCCGCCAGTGCGAGGTTGGATTTTATACTCACTGTAAGAACCGCTCTGGAGGTGCTATGCGGTTGCCTTCTGCCAAGTTCCTGTTTGCAGGGATTGTGGGCGCCAGTTTGCTTTTTCTGGCGAACGAGGCAGGACTGTCGCGAACTTCCGACGGAGAGCAATCGCCACTCGCGAGCAAACCGGCGAAGATCATAGTGGATTACCCAATCGACGGCTCTGTTTTTCCTCCGGAGATCACGCCACCCACATTTTTGTGGCGCGATTCCAGCGAGAAAGCGCAACGCTGGGTAGTGGAGGTCTCCATTGCGCATCACTCCAGCGCAATCCGCGTGGAGACGCCCGGGGAGCTTATGCAATTTGGCGAGATCGATCCGCAAGCGGGTACGGCCAATGAGACTATACCGTTGACTTCAGAGCAGGCGGCCATGCGGACATGGAAGCCGGATGGAGAAACCTGGGAGAAGATCAAACGGGGCTCCGTGGGATCGCCGGCAACCATAGCAATTACTGGGTTTGCGGACGACAATCCAAAACTGCCGGTGTCGCGCGGAAGCGTCACAATTCTCACGTCCGGTGATCCCGTCGGCGCCCCCATTTTCTACCGTGATGTCCCACTAATGACGGTGCCTCACACGGAGAACGGTTCGATTCAGCCGTTGCCGACCTCCGCGCTTCCCCTTATCAAATGGCAGGTGCGGGACATTGGGAAGCCCAAGAGCGATGTGGTTATGGAGAATCTGTACACCTGCGCCAACTGCCACTCGTTTTCGCGCGACGGCAAAACGCTCGGGCTGGATGTGGATGGACCAAAGAACGACAAGGGTTTGTACGCCCTGGTTCCTGTGGCCAAAGACATGGCCATCCGCAATCAAGATGTCATCCGCTGGAGTTCCTTTCAGGAGAACCTGGAGGCTCCAAGTTCCGCGCCCGCCGTGAAGCGGTTCGGGTTCATGTCGCAGGTCTCGCCGGACGGCCGGTACGTCGTGACATCGATCGGGCCTCCCGCAGCGGAGAACGTCCATCAAAAGGAAAACCCCGGTTTCGCGCCAGGGCTGTCAGATCGCCTATTCAGCATGAACTATAATGACATTCGGTTCACCCAGGTTTTTTATCCGACCCGTGGCATTCTGGCCTGGTATGACCGGAAGGCGCAGAAGCTGCGGCCTCTGCCCGGCGCGGATGACCCGCGATTTGTACAAACCAGCGCATTTTGGTCGCCGGATGGAAAGTACTTAATCTTTAGCAGGTCGGAAGCCCGCGATCCCTATCCGGCCGGGGCTGAAAAGCCCAAGTACGCCAATGACCCGAATGAGACGCAGGTTCAATACGATCTGTACCGGATTCCGTTTAACGAAGGTAGAGGCGGCAAGGCAGAGCCAGTCGCCGGCGCTTCCGGGAATGGGATGAGCAACAACTTTCCCAAAGTATCACCAGACGGACGCTGGATTGTGTTCGTGCAGTGTCATAACGGGTTGTTGATGCGCCCGGATAGCAAGTTGTATATCGTGCCATTCGCGGGTGGCAAACCCCGGCTGATGAAATGCAACACGTCGCTGATGAACTCGTGGCACACGTTTTCGCCAAACGGGAGATGGCTTGCGTTTTCGTCGAAGGCACGCTCGCCTTACACGCGGCTCATGCTGACGCACATTGACGCCAACGGCAACGACACTCCCGCGATTCTCGTGGAGAACACAACCGCCGCCAATCGCGCGGTAAACATCCCCGAGTTTGTGAACGTGCCGCCGGACGGCCTGGAGAAGATCGATCCACAAGCAATGCAGTTTTACCGGGTTGCGAATCAGGCCTTCGAGTTAATGCGGAACAACGAGATGGCCGAAGCAATTCAAGAGTGGCGCAAGGCCCTCCAACTGGATCCGGACGATGCCACGGCGCACTTTTCGTTGGCTGTGGCGCTAACTGGAAACAATCAAGAGGGCGAGGCAGTCGAAGAGTACCGGAAAGCGTGCGCGCTCGACGCTCACCAACCGGCCTGGTTTGCCCACCTCGCGGCATCGCTGGCGCAAAACGGCGATTTAGCGGGGGCTGTGGACAACTATCGGAAATCGCTGATCCTCGATCCATCCAATGCCGGGGCCGAAGCGGACCTAGGAACGGTGCTGTCCGAAAACGGGCAAACTGAAGAGGGCTACGCGCACCTGCGGAAGGCGGTGGACATGGCTCCCGACTTTGCTGATGGGCACAACGAACTCGGGACGGCACTGGCAAAGATGGGACGAATGGATGAGGCAGTCGAAGAACTGCAAAAGGCCGTTACGCTCATCCCCACATCAGTGGAATATCGTTACAATTTTGGCTTTGTCCTGGGATTACACGGGGACGACGCTGGAGCCGTGGCCGTCTTTCAGAAGGCTGTGGAACTTAGTGAAGGCAAAGATTGGCGGTGCCTCGCCGCGCTGGCTTCCGAATATGACAAGACTGGCCGTTCCGCCGAGGCCGTACAATCCGCACAGCAGGCGCTCGATCTGGCTGTCCAGGAGCACGACGAGCAACTGGCGAAGAACCTGCGGAGAGACCTGGAACGCTACGAACGCGACGGCGCAAAAGCACAACCTCAGTAGCGAGCCATTTGCATCCAGACGAGCTCAGCGAATGTTCCTGTTCTCTTCAAAACGCTTCTCATCCCAGCTACAATCCACTCATGATACCCAGTCTCCGTTTGCTTGTTCGTAGTGCGATCATCCTCTTGCTTCTGGGCCTTTTCGCGATTCACTCGCGGCCGATTGCCGCACAGCAGCACTGGAATCTGGAAGAAACGCTAGTTATCACGGACGTCAACGTTGTGGATGTGCGCAGCGGCGAGATACTTCCAGACCAGGTCGTCATCATCGAAGGCAACCGCATCGTGGCTGCGGGGCCACGGAAAAGCACGCGCTATCCGCGCAACGCGCCCAGCGTGAATGCCAAGGGGGGCTACCTGATTCCAGGATTGTGGGACATGCACGTTCATCTTGTGTTTGGTGATTGGTTTCCCCGCGCAGAGGAAATTTCACTGCCGCTGTTCGTCGCGAATGGCGTCACCAGCGTGCGCGATATGGGCAGCGAACTGGAAACCGTGCAGAACTGGCGCGATGAAATGGAATCGGGACGCCTGGTCGGGCCGCGTATCATGACCTCCGGCCCGATGCTGGACGGGCCAAAGCCGCGCTTCCCGAGTTCCTTGGCGATTGCCACGCCGGACGATGGCCGCCGCGCCGTGGACGAGATGAAGCGCCGTGGCGCCGATTTCATCAAGTTGCAATCGCTGCTACCCCGCGACGCCGTCTTTGCCATCGCCGATGAAGCGAAAATACAGGAAATTCCTTTCGAGGGACATGTTCCGGATTCCGTGCGCGCCAGCGAAATGTCCTATGCAGGGATGCACAGCTTCGAGCATCTCATCGGGATATTTGAGGGCAGTTCACCGCTGGAAGACGATTTTCTGAAAGGCGGAAAAACGGAAACGAAGTTCCTAGCAAGCTACGATCCGGCACGGGCAGCGGCCCTTGCGGCACTGCTGGCCAAGAACCGGACTTGGCAATGCCCCACGCTGGTTTGGGAACGCGGCGGCAATTTGATTGACGTCACAGATTTTTCCAAGGACGAGCGCGCGAAATACGTTCCAGCTTACTGGAAAGAACAAACGTGGAAGAAATTCACGGAACAAGTTGAGAGCGAATTCGGTACAGACGACCTGGCAACGCGAAAGGCCTTCCTGGAAAAAGAACTCGAAGTGGTGCAAATGCTGCACAAAGCAGGCGTGCCGTTCCTGGCCGGCACCGATACACCGCCGGGCGTGTACATCTTCCCAGGCTTCAGTCTGCACGAGGAATTGCAGCGCTTTGTGGCGGCAGGCTTCACACCGCTGGAAGCACTGCAGACCGCAACGCTGAATCCAGCACGCTTTTTTCATATGGAAGACAAGCTGGGCACGATTGAACGAGACAAGCTTGCCGACCTGGTGCTGCTGGACGCCAATCCGCTCCAGGATATCCGCAACACGCAAAAAATCGCCGCGGTGGTATTGAATGGTCGCTATTTATCGCGCAACGATTTGCAGAAGATTCTGCAGAAGGTGGAAGACGCCGCCAAGAAGGAAGCGCCCAGCCCGAGTTCACCTAGTATTTTTTAGCGGGCCGAAGCCTGCTCTACTCATTCATCAGCAAATAAGTGAGGGGCTCTCCATAGATTTGGGAACCCCTTCTGGTCAAGCAGGAACTGGCATCAGAAGGTGAGTCGCAGAGCCAATTGAATCTGACGGGCGCTGCCGATGGTTTTGTTCACATTGCCCAGGCCAAACGGACAATTGTAAAAGCCGTTGTTGACTTGGCTGCTCGTACCGCACCCAGTGGACATGACTGGGGTCCCTGTTATCGGTGTTGAATTGTAATACTGGTTTTGCGAGACATCATCGATGGGGATATCAAAGCTGGGAGTATTGGTGACGTTGAAAACGTCGAAGCTGAACTTCAGGTTGGTGCGTTCGGTTAGGCTTGTGTCCTTCACAAAGGAGACATCCATGCGCCTTTGCCAGGATTGCCGGAAGATGTTGCGAAGGCCAGTAGTGAAATTAGTTTCGTAAGGATCGTTCATCGGTATAGCGCCATTCAAAGCACCGGGCTGCAATAGGGGAAGCGTAAAGCAGGACGCTTTGAGGGCAGGCAGTCCGGGTACCGCGCCGCTGTTGCCAGTCACGGCGTTTTTGGCAGTGCAGCCGGGGGCCAGGGGCACGATCGGATTGTTAATGCCATCGTTGACGCCGTAGAAGAGACTGCCCACCGCACCAGTGTAATCAATGACGCTGAAGGGCTGGCCGCTCTGGTAGATAGCGACGCCCTCGATTGCCCAACCGTTGGTGAAGCGCCCCTTCATCGAAGCGGCGTCGGCAGAGAATTTTGGCAATTGATAGACGTAGTTAAAGTTGAAAACGTGGGTCCGGTCGAAGTCCGAAGTTCCATAAGCATCGCGAAGGTGCGTTGGGTTGTCCCCGTTGTAGAACAGACCGAGGGCGCTCTGCTCGTCCGTCGCGTGCGAATAAGTATAGGAGAAACCGACCTGAAGCCCATGGCTAAGGCGCTTTTCGATGTGACTCTGCAGCGCGTTGTATGCGGAGATGCCGGAGGCTTCGTAGCTCAACGATTCCGAGGAATAGCCCACGTACGGGACGCGCAAATCCACGTTCCCGCCTTCATACGTGCTGAGGTAGGAGCCTTGGGACTGCCCGTTCACCGGAGGCAAGGCAATGGGGGTGTAACTGCTATCCACGACTGTGTAGCCATACGAATACGCCTGGCCATTGATGGGGTGAGTTGGCGTGGCAATTTGCGCCTGGTTGAAGGGCACAGGGATGACGAGGTGACGCCCGAGGTTCCCGACATAGCCGATCTGAATTAAGAGGTCGTTACGCGGCTGCCACTGAATGTCCAGCGTGTTATTGATGGTGTACGGGAGCTTATTCTTCCGGTCGTAGACGGCCAGAGCGAAAAGTTGCGCGTCTTTCTCAATTTCCGACACATTGGGCAAGTAATTGATGATATTTGCAGGATTTCCGCTCGGCGGAGCTTGCGGGCCGTTGCTGCCCCATGGGTAGGCGAGCGAACCTCCAGTTCCCGACGTGCCGGGGCCAACCTGGGTGGAATCGCAGGTTGGGATGTAGCCCAGATATGGGGTCGTCGTCGCTTGGCACAATTGTGAGTTCACGAATGGCGGCGCCTGATTCACGCCAAACGGCCCGCCGGTGATTACGCCTGCCGCAAAACCGGGGGAAAGATACGAGAAGAGTTCACCGCGATCGTAGTAGAGACCGGTACCCGCGCGGACCACGACCTTGCTATGGAACATTTCCGGGCTCCAGGCGATGCCGAGTCTCGGCGCGATCCCCCACTGGCGGCCCGTAAGGGTGGAATTGCTAACGCCAGCCGTGCCCTCTTTACTGTTGCCAGCTATGATGAAGCCGGTGGAAGTCACTTCACTCCCGTCGAACGAATATTTTGAGGGATCGAAATTGTAGATGCGGCCGTACTTTTCGGTGAGCCCGCCGTTCCAGTCGTAGCGCAGACCGAGAGTCACATTAAGGTTGGAGCGCAGCGCATATTTGTCCTGAATGTAGAGCCCGGTCTGCCCTGCGCGGTAGTAGCGGTTTGCGTCCCCCTGAAGGAAGGCTGTGGTCACGAAACCGTTTGAGGTGTAGGGAGTGACATCGCCGAGCAGGAATTGGGAGAAATCGACAACGCCAATATTGCCGGTGTCAGTTCGATTATCGCGCGTGTTCAACTGCGTGTAAGCATAGCTGCCACCGAACGTGATGGTGTGCTTTCCCTTCGTCCAGATCGCCGTGGCCGAAGGCATGAAACGGTTTTGGAAAACGCCCGTAAAAGCGCCTTGAGAAGCCGAACCTTGACCGATGGTAAGAGCGGCATTGGCGACAGGATTCGCGTAAGGGACGCAGTTCGTGGCGGAATTAGGGCAACCCGTATTGTAGCCGGCAGTGTTTCCGAAGGCGTCCACGATAGTGATACCCGGGAAAATATTTGAGCCGAATGTGTCAATCCCTGTGCTCGAAGATCCGAACGGAATGGAGGAGGGGCCGAAGGGTTGCGAGATTGTGCTGTAGACCTTTTCCCGGATGAACCCAAACGTTTCGCTGATGCTCAAGTTTGTTCTCAGGTTCTGCGTGTTACTGATGGAAAAGACCTGGCTGCCAGCATCCAGGTGCTGATCGAAACCGGCAACGCTGGAGTAAGCATAAGGAGCGACCGTGGGATCATGCTGGTAGTAATACTTCAACGCAACCGTATCTTTTGCCGTGGCGTTCCAATCCAAGTCCGCAACCGCCTGGTTCGAAGTGAAGAGCGCAGTTCCCGGCACAATTGCATTTTCAGGGAAGTTCACGGTGGGCGTTTGCCCGTCGGCCGAGGGGATCAAAAACTGCCCATTCGGCAGTTTGTACTGAAGCAGGGCGAGTGCCACGGGGCTGATATCGCCCGGTGTGACCGTGGCAGGAAAGTTCTGGCACGGCGGAGCCGGACACCAGGAAGTCACGTTTGTGGTGTTGACGAGGTTGGCCAGCGCCTGAGGACTACGGTCATCCGTGAGGCCGGCGGGGACGGTGATGCGCGAGAGACCAATTTCCTGGTCAGAACTGTGAATCTGCTGATAGCTGATGAAGCCGAAGAGCTTGTCCTTGATGAGCGCGCCGCCGAGTGTTCCGCCCGCATCGACGCGGTGCAATTCAGGATTTTTTTCGTCCGCGGGAATGTTGGGGTCGGCATTGAAGAAGTAAGGCGCGGCATTCAGCGCGTTGGTACCGCGGTGAATGTAGCCGGTTCCGTGAAGAGCGTTGGAGCCAGAGGCGGTACTCATGTCAATATGCGCGCCGCTGGTGGAACCTTGCTGGGCGTCGTACATCGAAGTATTGACGCGGAGTTCCTGAATCGACTCGGGAGCGGGTGTTGGGAGCGCCTGACCAATGGCGAGATACGGAGATGCTGTGCTCTGGATAATCGCGGCGCTGCTGCTGGCGGCACCGCTGACACCGGTATTGTTCACGACGCGGGCGGAAGCAACCTGGCTGGTGCTCTTGCCGTTGAAAAGGTTGCTGGCGTCAACGCCATTGAGAAGGAAGCTGTTGCTGGTGTCGCGCTGGCCATTGGCCCAGATGGGCTGATTGCCAAGCCCACTGTTGGCGCCGGTGCCGCTGGGCAGTTCGGAGTTCACGCCGGGAGAGAGAATTGCGAGGCCAGTGAAGCTTCCGGTGGCCAGGGGAACCGACTGGATTTGGTCCTTTTCGAGGATGTAACCGTTAGTGGTGTCTTCGGCGTTCAGCAGCGGCGCCGCCTCGACCGTCACGGTTGTACCTATGAGCCCCACTTTCAGAGTCGCGTTTACCGTCGCGGTGCGATCGGCCTGAACGGTAATCGAGGGAATCTTTAGAGTCTGAAAACCATCGTGCGTGAACGTAAGAGAATACGTGCCGATTGGGAGGTTTACAAAATCATAGCTGCCGACACTGCTGGTTTTCTGTGCGCGCGTGAGTTTTGTGGCGTCGGCGATAAGCGTGACCTCCGAGTCGGTAATTGCGCCGCCCGAGGAGTCAGTTACCGTCCCGGTGATGCCGCCAAGAGTTTGCTGTGAAAATGCATGAGGTGCGAGAAGGAGCGAAAAGCAACAACAAAGACAAGATGCAAAAAGGAGGGAGCGGAATGCGCCTATGGTCTTGGTCATTCTAGAATGCCTCCGAAAATTTTCAGAAATGCATCGCCACTACCTTCGTCTTCAGGTAGAGCAGGCAATGCGTGACGAATGAAATTGGAATTCTCCAATTCGGCCCTGACTGACAAACAAAGCGTTGCGAGGAAATTATTCCAATTAGTTGCGGAATCGAAGCGCAAATTTTAGTTTTCCTCAATTCATTTTTTCAATTTCGCATTTCTCAACAGTTTTTCCACAGAACCGGCAACGGTTGGCGGATTTCCACAGGTTCAGTTAACCGAACCGTGCAGGAATTGGCTGGAACGCAAGAATTCCCAAAGCGAACAAGGTGGCATGACGGATAGGAAGAGTCGGCTTTTTTATGCTCGAACCGATGACGAAAAATGGCTTCAATCTCCGGCTAAAGCCGATTTCCGTTTCCTTACGCGCCAGAAAAACCACGACATTCCCGCGACAAGATAGGCCAGATAGATATAGGGAAGTTTTCCGTACGGCCCTTCGGGAACGGGGTACAGATTTCCGGCCAAGGCGAGCAGCATGGCTGTGCACGCAAGCCAAGGGATAATTTGTGCCCCGGGGCGGTAAGCGAGGTGTTGCCGAAGGTAACCTGGCAGGGCCGCACAGACGAGGGCGTAAGTCACGATGAAGCCATAGGTTGCGAGCGAGCCCAGCCAGCCGTAGACGTCCAGGCCGCTGGCGCCGCGTGCCGCCAGAATGGCAACCGGAAGGACTGCGGCGGCTCCAGTTACCACAATCGCTAGACTGGGTGTTTCGTTTCGCGCGTGCGTTTTCTGAAGCGAACCGTGTGCGAGCCCGTTGTGGGACATCAGGAGAAGTACGCGAGCGGCCGCCGTGATGCAAGCCAGGGTTCCCGCAAACATGCTGACCAATGCCCCAATATCGATAATCAGGCCGAGAATGGGAAGGCCGCCAATTCTCGCCAGAACGCGCATGGGGGCCGGACTTGTGCCAAGATCCTGTCCTACGCTGCGAAATCCGAGTACTTCGGCGTAAGCGCAAGCGGTGAAGATAGCTCCAGCCAGTAAAGCGCTCTGGATGACGGCGCGGGGAATCGTACGCAGAGGATTGCGCGCTTCCGCACCGAGTGTGGTGGCGCTTTCGAAGCCAGCAAAACTGAACAGCGCGAGCACCAGGCCCAAGCGCAGGCCGCTGCCAGTCATGCCTTGCAGATGGAATTGCTGCCAGTCCAGGTGCCAGCCATGTCGCACCAGAACGAGCACCACCACGATTAGAATGAACGAGACGGAAACAGCTTCGATCCATAACATCAAGCGGGCGGATACTTTCACGTCGCGCCAGGCAATCCAGATGGAGATGGCTGTAACCGCAAGGGCGAGGAAGGCAGCTGAGGTTCCGTGGCCGATTGCATCACGGAGCAGGAGGTTTCCGTAATGGTAGAAGCCCCCGATTACGCTCGAGCCCGTGGCGATGTAAGCGAGGAGGAGGCTCCAAGCGGCAATAGCGGCCATCGATGGCGGAAGAATCATGGAGGCGTAGGTGTATAGGGAGCCCGGGGAAGCCGAGTAGCGAGCAAATTTCCCCACACACAGTGCAACCAGCAAGATGGCGACCGTTGCCAGGACATAAGCAAGCCACGTGCCGTTGCCAGCGAGCGCGCAGACGAGGGGAATAGTGGCTACCGGAGTAGTGGTCGGGGCAATCGTGGAGACTGATTGTGCCAGCGTCTCCATGGGCGAGAGCACATTGCGCCGCAATCCATAGCCTGCTACATCCGTCCGCTCTGACGCCATAGTATGAATGCAGCTCCGTTTTTCATATTCTTCGCTCAATCAAGAAGCAAGTGCGGTTACGATATAGGCTCAACTCATCTGGTACAAGGGACTTTTTCATCACTAATAAGAAATTGGCGCGTTAAAGTTTCGTTTCAAATGTACCGAGATATCAATCGAGTTCCCGCTGCTGCCCAGAATTGGCGCTTCCCTTTGCGGCAGCAGCGGAGGTTCGGGGACTGGGGAACGGATTTGTTGGTCCGCCCGAATCAGGAGAAAACATGACTTCCATGCCCGACTACACGACCATGCTCGCCATTGCTCTGGCGGAGGCGCGGCTTGGCCTCCGGGAAGGAGGCATCCCCATCGGGGCGGCTATTTTCGATGAGGGCGGGAAACTGCTCGGTGCAGGGCATAACCGCCGCGTGCAGCAAAGCGATCCCTCCGTGCATGGGGAAACGGACGCGTTCCGCAAGGCTGGCCGACAGAAAAGTTACCGCAAGCTGATCATGGTGACGACGCTCGCGCCCTGCTGGTATTGCAGCGGTCTGGTGCGCCAGTTTGGATTCGGCACCGTGGTGGTTGGCGAGAGCAGAAACTTTCAAGGTGGCATTGATTGGCTGCGTTCGCTGGATGTGCGTGTAATTGATCTCGACTCGCAAGAATGCGTAACGATCCTGGCCGATTATATCCGCGCGAATCCGGCGGTGTGGAATGAAGACATCGGCGAAGAATAAGCCAACGGAGCAGAGCAGCCGTCAACTGAGCGAAATTTCCGGAACGCATGCTATAGTCTGACGCCTCAATCTGATTTCCGGGGATAGTTGATGGAACTCACACAGGTCGCCGCGTCTCTCTATAATCCTGATCTGGCGCCGATTCCGGCGGAAAAGCGATCCTGGGGCACCTACAATTACGCGTCACTCTGGGTGGGCATGAGTGTTTGCATTCCCACCTACATGCTGGCTTCCGGCCTGATTGCTGGTGGGATGAGCTGGATTCAGGCGATTGCGACCATCCTTCTGGGGAATGTGATTGTGCTGATTCCCATGCTGCTGAACGCGCATGCGGGCACGCGGTACGGGATACCGTTTCCCGTATTCGTCCGCGCTTCATTTGGGGTGCGCGGCGCGAATGTACCGGCGGTTTTGCGTGCGCTTGTGGCGTGCGGCTGGTTCGGCATCCAGACATGGATTGGTGGTCAGGCTATCTATTCAATGCTGCGGATCGTGTGGCCAGGAGCCGCCAGCCTTCCCGGCAGCAATTGGATCTGTTTCTTTGTGTTCTGGGCTATCAATATGGCCGTTATCTGGCGCGGCATTGAAACGATCAAGTTTCTCGAAGGGATTGGCGCGCCCTTCATGCTCTTTGTGGGCCTGCTTCTTCTTTTTTGGATTACGCGCAAGGCGGGAGGATTCGGCCCTGTTTTGCACACGCCCAGCAAATTTCACACAACCTCGGAATTTTTGCGCTTCTTTATTCCTGCGCTGACCGGAATGGTGGGCTTCTGGGCTACGGTGGCGCTGAATATTCCAGACTTTACGCGTTACGCCCGATCGCAACGTGCCCAGATGGTTGGGCAGGCTTTAGGATTGCCCACCGCGATGACGTTGTATTCGTTCATCGGCGTTGCTGTTACGTCTGCATCCGCGGTAATTTTTGGCCGCCCCATATGGGATCCGGTGGTGTTGCTCGGGCGATTCAACCAGCCGCTGGTGGCGCTAATCGCTCTGGTTGCGTTGCTTCTGGCAACGCTGAATACAAACGTTGCCGCCAACGTGGTGTCGCCTTCCAACGATTTCTCCAATTTGCGTCCGAGCCTGATTTCCTTCCGTACGGGCGGCCTCATCACCGGCGTGATGGGCATATTGATGATGCCTTGGAAATTACTGAGCGATTTCAGTTCCTATATTTTTGGCTGGCTGGTGGGGTGTTCAGCGTTCCTGGGACCCATTGCCGGAATCATGATTTGCGATTATTACCTCGTACGGCGGAGGCGGCTTGTCGTGGAGGATTTATATCGCCGCGGCGGAGTGTATGAGTTCTGGCGCGGGTTTAACCCCAAGGCAATCGGGGCACTAGCCGCAGGAATCGCGATCGCCCTAATCGGCCTGGCGGTGCCTGCCATGCGCTGGCTTTATGACTACGCATGGTTTGTGGGTTTTATTGCCTCTGGCGGATTGTATTTTGTGTTGACGCGGGAGCAACCTTCGGCGATGAAAGAGGTTCTCCCTGGGCAGCAATTAATTTAGTCTTTCTTCAATCCACGCGAGCTATCGGATCTGGGAGTTGAGAGCCGGGAGGATGGGTTGACCGATATTCAACGAACAACGCCCCGCGCAAATACGCTTGACGAACTTCTGCCGCCGCTAACGCGTAACGAAGCCGCAGTGGAGGCCGCGCGATGTTTGATGTGTTATGACGCGCCTTGTACGCACGCCTGCCCCACGCACATCGATATCCCCCGGTTCATCAAAAAAATTTCCACACAGAATTTGCGAGGGTCTGCACGCACAATCCTGGAGTCCAATTTGCTTGGCGCCACCTGCGCTCGTGTTTGCCCCGTGCAGGAATTGTGCGAGGGGGCGTGCGTGCTTGGGGCTGAGCACAAGCCCATCGCCATCGGGCGACTGCAACGCTATGCGATGGATTTCGCTTATGAAAAGGGACTGGAGTTGTTTTCGCCGGCGAAGACGGTAGGCAAGAGAGTGGCGGTCATTGGCGCCGGCCCCGCCGGCCTTTCCTGCGCGGGCGAACTCGCGAAAGCCGGATACAGCGTGACGTTATTCGAAAAGCGCGATCTGGCGGGCGGTCTCTCGACGTATGGAATTATCGGCCTTCGCGAGCCGGTTGGGGTGGCGCTCGAGGAAGTTGCCATGATCCAAAAACTTGGCGTGAAAGTAGAAACAGGCAAGGAGCTTGGAACGGATTTTACTCTAGCCGATCTGGATGCAAACTTCGGTGCGGTGTTTCTTAGCGTGGGTCTGGGTGTCACGACGACCCTGAGCATACTCGGCGAAGAACACATCATCGATGGATTGGAATACATCGAGCAGAGCAAGATGGACGCTCTGAATCTTGTGATCGGCCGAAACGTCGTGGTTATCGGCGCGGGCAATACGGCGATCGATTGCGCCACGATTGCCAAGCGTCTTGGCGCCAGCCAGGTCACGATGGTTTATCGCCGCTCGGAGAAGGAAATGACCGCTTACGCGCACGAATATGAGTTCATCAAGAAGGAAGGCGTGCGCTTCTCGTTCTTGACGCAGCCGGTGCGCGTGCACGTGGAAGACGGAATGGTGAGAGCACTGGAGTGCCTTCGCATGAGTCTCGGGCCGACGGATTCTTCGGGACGCCCCTCGCCGCAGCCCATTGCCGGTTCGGAGTTCCTTCTGCCCGTGGACCAGATCGTGAAAGCCACCGGGCAGGAGAAGCCGTCTCTCGTCTCCCTGCTGACACTAAAAACTGAAAAAGGATTTATCCAGGTGGACGCGAATTTCGAAACGAGTTTGCCCGGTGTATATGCCGGAGGCGATTGCATCCGCGCGCGCGGTGCAGCTTCCACCGTAATGGCCGTGCAAGATGGAAAGCTGGCCGCGCGTTCGATTCATGAAAGGTTGGTGGCACGTGGCTGACCTGAGTCTCAACTTTGCGGGCATCCGTTCACCGAATCCCTTTTGGCTCGCCTCCGCTCCGCCAAGCAATTCGGGTTTGCAGGTTCATCGCGCGTTTGAAGCAGGATGGGGAGGCGCCGTTTGGAAGACCATTGGCGCCCCGGTGCTGAATGTTTCCAACCGCTACGGTGCATGGCATTACGGCGGCCAGAAAATGCTGGCGATTAATAACGTCGAGTTGATTTCAGATCGGCCGCTGGAAGTGAATCTTCGCGAAATTGCGGAAGTGAAGCGCGCGTGGCCAGACCGCGCCGTCATCGTCTCCGCAATGGTGGAATCCAAGCGGGAAACATGGCACGACATCATCCGGCGCATTCAGGATACCGGCGCGGATGGGATTGAATTGAACTACGGATGCCCACACGGAATGAGCGAACGCGGCATGGGCAGCGCCGTGGGGCAAGTGCCGGAGTACTGCGAACAGATTACGCGCTGGGTGATGGAGGTGGCCCGGATTCCGGTGATCGTGAAGCTCACGCCAAATATTTCGGACATCGTGATGCCGGCGCGTGCGGCGGTGGCGGCGGGCGCGAACGCGATTTCACTGATTAATACGTTGAATTCCATCATCGGGGTGGATCTGGACACGCTGGAACTCACGCCCAATATTGGCGGCAAGGGCGGCCACGGCGGTTATGCCGGACCCGCCGTGAAACCGATCGCTCTGAACATGCTGGCGGCGCTGGGAAAGGATCCGGTCGTGAGCGGCTCGGAGCTGCCGATTAGTGGGATGGGCGGCATTTCCACTTGGCGGGACGCAGCGGAATTTCTGTTGCTTGGCGCCAGCAGCCTGCAGGTTTGCACCGCGGTGATGCACTACGGATTCCGCATCGTGGAGGATCTCTGCGACGGCTTGTCCAACTGGATGGACGAAAAAGGCTTTGCCACGATTTCTGATGTGACAGGTCGCAGTCTGCACCGCGTTTCCGACTTCAGCAATTTTGACCTGTCATTTCGTGCGGTCGCTCGCATTGACCAGCAGAAATGTATCCGCTGCAATCTCTGCTATGTCGCGTGCAACGATACGGCCCACCAGTGCATTGACCTGAAGGATGAGGATGGGCATGTGGTACAGCCGGGAGCGTACGACGTACGGGCGAATGGCCGGGAAGAAGCCGTGAACACGCGGCCCCGCGTTGAGGTGCGCGAAGAGGATTGTGTTGGCTGCCGACTCTGCTATAACGTTTGCCCCGTGGAAGATTGCATCCGTATGATTGAAGAACCGTCCGGGCGGCAGCCGGTGACCTGGGCCCAAATCTCCGAGTCGCAACGCGAAGTGACCGAAGACTGGGAGAAGATGAAGATCTACCGCGAGAAGATGGGCATCCATATTCACTGAGGGATATGTGAAGCGTAGCGGGAGCGAAACATGGCCTTGCTGATCCGAAATGGCGAAATTGTGACCGTGGGCTCGCGCATTCGCGGGGACGTTTTTGTCGAAAATGAAACGATCACACGGATCGGCACAACCCTGGAGGCTCCACCGGGGGCGGAGATTATCGATGCTACCGGCAAGCTTGTGTTTCCGGGATTGATCGATCCCCACGTGCACATTTACCTTCCGTTCATGGCAACGCTCGCGAAGGATACACATGAAACAGGGAGCATCGCGGCATTGATCGGCGGAACGACGACGTATATCGAAATGTGTTGTCCGAACCGCAACGATGATGCGCTGGAGGGCTACCAACTCTGGAAATCAAAGGCCGACGGAAAAAGCGCTTGCGACTACGCCTTCCACATATCCGTGACCAAGTTTGTGAAGGAGACGGAATCGCAGTTGCGTCAGGTTGTCGCCGACGGCACGTCATCGTTCAAGATCTTTCTTGCGTACAAGAACTTTTTTGGCGTTGACGACGGCGAAATGTACCAGACACTTGAGCTTGCCAAGCGCCTCGGCGTGATTGTGACGGCGCACTGCGAGAACGCGGAACTGGTGGCGCGTCTGCAGCAGAAGCTTCTCGCGGAAGGCAAAACAGGGCCTGAATGGCATGAGCCTAGCCGCCCGGAATCAGTGGAGGCTGAAGGCACAGGGCGTTTCGCAACGTTTCTGGAGAACACGGGAGCTGCAGGGTACGTCGTGCACCTGTCGTGCGAGAAAGCGCTGCAAGTAGCGCTGGCCGCGAAAGCGCGCGGCGTAAAGATTTACGTCGAGTCGGTGCTGCCGCACTTCCTGCTCGACAAATCGTATGCCGAAAGGCCGGGCGTTGAGGGCATGAAGCACGTGATGTCTCCGCCGTTGCGCGCAAAGCACAATCAGGCTGCGCTCTGGAATGCGTTGGCGCTCGGTTCCGTTGATACCGTTGGAACGGATCATTGCCCGTTTGACACGGAGCAAAAACTTCTTGGCAAAGATTCCTTCGTCAATATTCCCAACGGCATTCCGGGAATCGAAGACCGTGTAAATCTCTTATATACGCAGGGAGTGAAGCGCGGGCGGCTGGATCTGGAACGTTTCGTGGATGCGGCCAGCACACGCGCCGCGAAACTGTTCGGCCTTTTCCCTCGCAAAGGCACCATCGCTGTCGGCAGCGATGCGGACCTAGTGGTGTACGACACCAGCTACCGTGGCGTAGTCTCCGCGAAATCGCAACACATGAATAATGACTACAGTGGATTTGAAGGAATGGAGATCGAAGGCCGCCCATCGGTGGTGACTGTGCGGGGCAAGGTCCAGGTGCGCGACGGCAAGTTCATCGGTGAGCGCGGCCGCGGCAAAATGCTGAAGCGCGAGCCGTCTCATTTCTAAGTGAGTTCTTATGAGCCTGAATCCCAAACGTACGGTTGCCGAACTGAAGGAACTTCGCGCTCTGACAGGTGACGAAAACGGCGCGCAGCGCGTGGCCTGGACAGACACCTGGCTAAAGGCGCGCGAATGGTTCGCCGCAAAGGTGAAAGAACTTCCGGTTGAGCATCACTACGATGCGGCCGGAAACAATTGGGTCACGCTGCCCGGCAAATCGGAAAAATGTTTGCTGATCGGCGGACACCTCGATTCCGTGCCCAACGGCGGGTGGCTCGATGGAGCGCTGGACGTGCTTGCAGGCCTCGAAGTGTTGCGCCGAATTTCTGACGAGTTCCAGGGACATCCTCCGGTTACTGTCCGCCTGGTGGATTGGGCCGATGAGGAGGGAGCGCGTTTTGGACGCAGCCTGCTTGGTTCCTCAGCATTTGCGGGAACACACTCGATTGAAGCGGATCGCAGCCGCACGGATCGCGACGGTGTGAAACTGGAAGATGCTTTGCGGCGCTGTGGCGTGGAAATTGACAGATTCCCGGATGCAGCGAGAGAACAAAAGAACGCCGCGGCCTATCTGGAATTGCACATCGAACAAGGGCCTGTGCTGGAGCGCATGAGCTTGCCGCTTGGCGTGGTGCTGGGCACGAAAGGAGTGGAGCGGCACATCATCACCTTTCACGGGCAGGAAGCGCACTCCGGATCAACGCCCATGAACGCGCGACGCGACGCACTTGCTGCCGCTGCAAAATTGGCGCTCGAAATCCGAAGCATTGCCAGGAAACACGAAGACGCCGTTTGCACCATGGGCAGCGTAAAAACATTTCCGGGAATCGTTACAGCAGTTGTGGGGCGGTGCGAAGTTACGCTGGACCAGCGCGATTTGAACGCGGGCGTCCTGGCCCAGATGTATCGGGAAGCTCAGGAAGCCAGCGAGCGCTTCGCCAGCGAAGAGAATTGCACGGTGGACTGGTCCCGCCTGTGGAACATCGAGCCAGTGCCGTTTCACCCGGAGTTGCTGGAGTTGTGTGAACAAGCCATTCGCGAGACCTCGGGTACTTCGCATCGCATGCCTTCGGGCCCGCTGCATGACGCAGCCGAAGTTTCGCGTGCAGGGATTCCCACCGTTATGATGTTTGTGCAATCGCTGAAGGGCATCAGCCATAATAAGATTGAAGACACCAAGGAAGAGCATCTGGAAATGTCGGTCGTGGCGCTGGACCGCCTGGCTTCCAAAACGATGGACTGGATTTTGAATCAGCGCTAAAGCTGGCTAGATTTCAAGGAAGGAAAGACGACCCATGGATCCACATTCCCGCAAAGTGGTGCAAGAAAACCGCGATTACACGATGTTCTCCTGGTCCGTGCAGGGCGCATCGAATCCCATTCACATGAAACGCGGCCAGGGCGTCTGGTTCTGGGATGGCGATGACAATCGTTGGCTGGACTTCAGCTCGCAGCTCATCAACTTGAACGTTGGCCACCAGCATCCCAAAATGCTGGCAGCCATCAAGAAGCAGGTGGACGAACTGTGTTTCGCGGGACCCGGCTTTGCCACGGAGCCGCGCGGCCTACTCGGTAAGAAACTCGCCGAAGTCACTGGTCTCGCGAAAGCGTTCTTCACGTTGGGCGGCGCCGAAGCAAACGAGAACGCCATGAAGATGGCGAAGCTCTTTACCGGCCGCGAGAAGATCATTACGCGTTACCGCTCGTATCACGGCGCCACCATGGGTGCGATGACGGCTTCCGGGGATCCCCGTCGCTGGCCCGTGGAGCCGGGTATTCCGGGCATCGTTCGCGTTTTCGATCCCTACTGTTATCGCTGCCCGTTCGGGCAAAAAGTTGAAACGTGTCATCGCGAATGCGTTTCGCATATTGAAGAAGTCATACAGATGGAAGGCCCGGACACGATCGCGGCAATCCTGGTGGAAGGCATCACCGGATCCAACGGCTTGCTGGTTCCTCCGGACGATTACTACCCGAGGCTTCGCGCATTGTGCGACAAATACGGCATTCTGTTGATTGATGATGAGGTCATGAGCGGGTTCGGCCGTACGGGCAAGTGGCTGGCCACGCAACACTACGGCATTCGCCCGGATATCGTGAGTTGCGCCAAGGGCTTGACGAGCGGCTATCTGCCCCTGGGCGCCGTGATAGTCTCCGATGCGATTGCCAGATATTTTGAAACCAACATGCTTTGGGGCGGACTCACGTACAGCGGCCATCCTGTTTGTTGCGCGGCTGCCGTTGCCAATCTGCAACTCTACGAAGAGGGGAATATTTTTGGCAACGTCGAGCGCCAGGGCCGCTATCTGGCTGCGCGTCTCGAAGCCATGAAGAAGAAATATCGTTGCGTCGGCGATGTGCGCTACAAAGGGCTGTTCAGCGTGTTGGAACTGGTGAAAGACAAATCGACGCGCGAACCACTTGCTCCGTTTAATGGGAGTAGCCCAGAGATGGGCAAGCTCGCCGCCCACTTGAAGAGCAAGCATCTTTACGCCTTCAGCCGCTTCAACATGTTGTGGGTTTGCCCGCCACTTATCATCAACGAAGAAGAACTTCGGCACGGACTGGACATCGTGGAAGAAGGGTTGGCCCTCGTGGATGCCGCGCTGGTTTCTGCACCCATTGCGCAATCTGCGGAGGCGTTGGCGCGGGGATAATTGCGTTGTCTCGCCGATCAGCAAGCCTAGCCATCGAAGAAGAATGTGCTTCCTTGTCAAATGTCCCGAAAAGCACCGTGAAATTGCGCATTTCCGTATGCTTTTGACACGGGAACAAGCGATCGGAGATGCGGTGGACTGGAAAGTGTTTTAAACTGAATCAGGTATGGGCGTGTAGCTCAACTATGAAATCACTCTAAGCTACTGATTCGACGCCACTAACACCCGCCTGATGATCTCCAAATAACCCAAACCTTGGACCCAAGTTTGGTCCCAAGCGGACCGAAGCTGCGGGTCTGGTCACAAAAAGTGCCGTTAACTCCACCTTTTCCATTCCTTGAATCTCCCCACTCAGTTGAAGTCCCGGTTCCTCTTTGAGTCCTGCTGTATTTCATCTCAAGCGGAGACTTTGTTCATCTCCCAGAAAGGCAAACCATGAACGCCTGTGCTCATAGAGTGTTCATTCTGGCGCGGTTGGTGTACCTGCTGCTCCGGGCGATCAGCAAGAAGCAGTAACGCGGAAATCTTCATCATGGCCGACCCTTGGCGGCAGACCCTCACTTGTATAAGGCTTCGCACGATGACAGGTCGTTCAGGCTTTTGGCCTTCAATCTCAATACTGAAGAGACCAAGGCGGGTTTTTGAATTGGTTTCTCGTCCACTTGAGGTCCGTGAGCGGGTCCACATAATCAGCGTTGTGCAAGATCCAATCCACCATCACTAGAAGTTCCTTCTTGGCCTCGTCTGAGAGATCTGGTGTTTCGGCTGTCGTGTTTTGAAGAGCAGTGCCGAATTCGCGAAGGAGCCTGCTTTCCTGCCATGCATGTGCGAGTTCCCTTACGGTTTTGGCTTTTCGGTCGTGCTCGGCCTTTCGCAGTGCTTCTTCGGCTCGACGCTTTTCTTCTTCTCTTCTGATTCGCTCAGCCTCCGCACGATCCTCGCGTTCCTTCTTGATTGCTGCCGGAAGCTTCTGACAGGCAACGAGGAGTTCCCCAAGGCACTGTTCTAGCCTGCGCCGTTTGCCATCGGCCCATGTGCGGCTGATGCCTGGATAATCGCACGACCAGAGCGCGAGCTTGAGTTCTCCGCTCTGCGTGTAGTCCCATCTCGCTGGTTTCCACCAATAGTCCTGTTTCTGACGTGCCAGTTCGTCCCGTGTAGGTTTGTGCTCGCTGCGACGAATGGCTTCAGTAATTGACAGCTGTAATTTCTCGTCAGACACGACGATCCTAAGTGGTGTGTTATACGGACTGGGCCATTCGAGCACATGCGTAACATCATCTAAAGCAGCAAAGAACGCATCAAGAATGCGGAGTGCTCGCGGGAGTGCTCCCCCCGATATGTTGAGAGGGACACTTCGTCCCTGCCTTGTGCCAAGTATGCCCCGCTCGTCTAACGGTTTCCGAGAGACCGAATGCTCGATGCGTCGCACGACGCGATGTGACACCAGGCGATCATCCTGCACTTCAATTGTGGGGATCTCTTCATTGTTCTCTGGGTCGACGTCATAAGTAACCTTGGGAGGGCTGGGGACGATCTTGATGGAGTCTAGCCTCGGTTCTTTGAGAGCGGGCAATGGAATACGCTCTGGTTTCTGTCCAAACTGAATGCGCGCCCAATAGCCACGACCGGGTACGGGGATGTCATGCCGACGACAGAGCTTCGCCAGACCGACATCGGACAGGCCAAATTCTCTAGCAAGTTTGTGCATGGGTGTGGACCATACTTTGTCATAGAGGTTTTGACGACTAAGAGTAATTGCTTCGGGTGACACTGGGATCTTCTCCTCATTGTAAGTGGGACATTCAGTTGTAATGACTTAACAGCTTTATAGGGCTGGTGGGCTCGCAGTCTGAAGATGCTTCTCGTACTGCCAGGTGCGGTTGAGAAGAGGCCGTTCGAATCCATGGTCGAGACCGCTTCGCTCTACTGACGTCTCTCACACTCGCCGATTGCAAAACTAGCGGGAATAAGCATCGTCGTTGGAAAGGTCTTTGCAGAAACGAATGAGTTCTCAGGTGACCACCCACAGCGAAGGCCCACCCTTCGCGGATGATTTGGCTTCCTCCTCAACAAGTTCATCTGATCGTTGGACGAAGGCTTCCATCGCTTCGACCAAATCAATTAACTCCTGCCATGAGGTTCCTTCCACAAGGTCCTGTTGACTGTGGGCGAGTCTATCCCTAAGTTTCTCCGCCTCCCCTAAAAGCTCCTCTCCTTTTCCCTTGCTTTCGATGCTAAGCCTAGTCCGGAGCATTTCGTTTCCGAGGAACAAGTCACTCAGATCACAAAACTGCAAGCAATCGAGCAATTCAATCTGCTGATTTCGTTTCTGACGTTCAGTCTGAAGCTGGTTTGCGTATTCCAGCCGCTTTTCTTTAAGGCGCTCTTTCCAGGAGCCGTTAGAATAGGC
>Ga0181532_10001195_pt1 | contig 25420 bp, 26 predicted proteins | sample PEATcosm2014_Bin_33_FD_119768 | JGI IMG/M metagenome (GOLD analysis project Ga0181532, IMG submission 119768) | Peatland microbial communities from MTU Mesocosm Facility, Houghton, MI, USA - PEATcosm2014_Bin11_30_metaG | ecosystem: Environmental > Terrestrial > Soil > Wetlands > Peat | place... | reverse complement strand
CCAGCACGATCGCGTCGTGGCCTCGTACACCTTGCTTGCGGCCGTCGGCGGCCTCTCGATGCCGAGGCTCGGCCTCGACGTTTTGATTTACGATCCGCTAGTGCACTACCAACAAGTGCGAGATGCGTGGATCGGGGTGCGCAACCCCGACGGCAGATAGGCTGGAAGCGGCCGGCCCGGCTGCCACTCAGATTGCCGGCTACAGCGGATTGTTGCGTTCGCTTTTCGTCATGACATACTTATCGGCAGCATTGCATAGTTGCGCTGACTTGATTCGCGGCCGGCTTGCTGCCGAGTGACCAGCGGCGTGCGGCGGCTGCGGGGGAATGCACGGATTGAGGCGAGGATGCCCGCATGACGCAACCGGCGAAATCGCAGGAACCATCGATGGAGGAGATTCTCGCCTCCATTCGTCGCATCATCGCCGACGACGATGCCGGCAGGACCGTCAAGCGGGCGTCCGACGCGCCGGCAGCGCCCGAGGCGTCAGAGGTGCGCGAGGCGTTCGTCCAGCCCGCTGTGCCGCCGCCGCCGTCGTTCTTTGCTCCGCCCGAGCCGAGCGTTGCTGACCTCCACGCCGAAGCAACGGCCGATCCCGCTGCGACGAGCAGGGCGGCAGAGGAGGATCACGGCTCCGAAATCCTCGATCTTACCGAATCGATGACGGCCCGCATGTTCGGCGAGCCGGAACCAGCTCCGGCGCCAAGTCCCGGGCCCGATGCGATGTCGGAATTTCGCGAGCCGGAACCGGCGCCGCAAGAGCCTGAGCCGGCGCCGCAATTTCATGAGCTTGAGCCGGCGCCGCAGGAGTCTGAGCCGGCGTCGCAATTTCATGAGCTTGAGCCGGTGCCGCAGGAGCCTGAGGCGGCGACGCAAACTCACGAGCCTGACCCCGCGCCGCAATTTCACATGACCGAAAATTATTCCGATGCGAGCGTCGAGGAGGCCGCCGAACAACCGGCTATGCCCCAGCCCTCGGAGCAGTCGGTCCCGTATGTCGCGCCTGAGACCGAACAGCGTGGCGCGCCCGAGCGTGGCGTAGGCGAGCGCGGGCAGCTCCTTTCGAGCGCGACCAGTGCCGCAGTCGATTCGGCTTTCAACGCGCTGGCGCACACCGTGTTGGTGCAGAACGCGCGCACGCTCGAGGACCTGGTGCGCGAGATGTTGCGGCCAATGCTGAAGACTTGGCTCGACGACAACCTGCCCGGCATGGTCGAACGCCTGGTGCGGGCCGAGATCGAGCGCGTCGCGCGCGGCCGCTGAGCCGCTCCTAAAGCATGCTTCGGCGGGATGGACGGCTCACGCGCCTTTCAGCGCGGCAGCGAGCCTCAGTGCCTGGTCCGATAACACCGCCGGCTCTTCCTTGTGGCTCGCCGGTGGGCGCAATGACACGCCGTTCTTGCGCGGAATGACGTGGATATGCAGGTGCAACACTAATTGACCGCCGGCCGCCTCGTTGAACTGTTGAATAGTAAGGCCATCGGCGGAGAAGACCGTCATCGCGGCGCGCGCAATCGTTTGCGTCGCCTTGATGAGATGCGCGAGATCCTCGGCTTCGATATCGAGAATCGTGCGGGCCGGGGCCTTTGGAACCACCAGCGTATGGCCCGGCGCTCGCGGCATGATATCGAGAAAGGCGAAGGCCTTGTCGTCCTCGTAGACCTTGTGTGCAGGTAATTCGCCGCGAATGATTTTGGCAAAGACATTGTTCGGGTCATAGCTCGGCATCGTGCTCTCCGCCTCGGTGCATGATCCCCGAAAAATGGATACCGGTGTTCCGAAAGATCATGTGCGATCAAAAGTCGCCGCGATGGTAATCAATCCACCTCGAGAGTGAAATCCTTGCGGTAGGGCCCGGCGGCGGCAAGCTCGGTGCCGACTGCGGCGATATAGGCGCGCTCGCGCACCAGGTAGTCGGCGACCCCGCGCCGCAACGCCGGGTTGGCGATGTAATGGGCCGAATAGGTGGTGGTGGGCATATAACCGCGGGCAAGCTTGTGTTCGCCCTGGGCACCGGCCTCGACGCTGGAGAGCTTGTGGGCGATCGCGTAGTCGATCGCCTGATAATAACACAGCTCGAAGTGCAGGAACGGATGATGCTCGACGGCGCCCCAATGGCGGCCGAACAAAGTGTGCGAGCCGATGAAATTGATGGCGCCCGCGATCCAACGCCCGGAACGCTTGGCCATGACCAGCAGGATGCGGTCGCGCATAGTTTCGCCGACGAGCGAGAAGAACGGCCGCGTCAGGTAGGGCCGGCCCCATTTGCGCGAGCCGGTGTCCATGTAGAACGCAAAGAAAGTATCCCACACGTCTTCGGTAAGGTCGCTGCCGGTGAGCCAGTGCACGCTGATGCCGTTGGCCAAGGCGTCATGGCGTTCGCGGCGGATGGTCTTGCGCTTGCGTGCCGCGAGCGCGGCGAGGAAATCGTCGAAGCTGCCGTAGCCAGAATTTTCCCAGTGGAATTGCTGGTCGGTGCGCTGCAGGAATCCAAGTTCGCCGAGCAAGCGGAATTCCGGCTCGATCGCGAAGGTGACATGAACGCCGGACGCGCCGTCGATGCCACAAAGTTTGATAAGCCCGGCGACCAGCGCGCGGCGCGCGTCGACGGCCTGCGGGCCGGGGCGTACCAACAGCCGGCGCCCGGTCGCGGGCGTAAAGGGCACCGCGACCTGGAGCTTCGGGTAATAGTTGCCGCCGACACGCATATAGGCTTCCGCCCACCCGGCGTCGAAGACGTATTCGCCGCGCGAGTGACTTTTGAGGTAGCACGGCGCAGCGGCGAGAACGGTGCCGTCGGCTGCTTTGACGAGCACATGCTGGACTTGCCAGCCGGAACGGCCGCCGACCGATTTCGAGCTCTCCAGGGCCGAAAGAAAATGATGCGATAAGAATGGGTTGAATACGGTTTCCTGATCCAACAATGGAGCTGTGCGATCGGCGGCAGGCGTGCAATCCGGCGGGGGAATGGCGCAAGCGTTCCACGCCGCGCCGTCGACCTCGTCGATCGCATTCACCGCGACGATGCGCAGCTCCCCCGCCGTCCCGCGCGTTCGGTGTTGCCGGGCCGGCTGCTCGTTCTCGGCGTGGTTCATGGCCGAAAGCCCTCGAAAATCACCTGGTCGGCCCAGCGGGTGGCGCGTTGCCGCTCGGCTTCCGTCCGTACCACCCATGTCACGAGTGGCAGGCACAAAATGTGCCGCGCCAAGAGCGGCCCGAACGCCGGCAGATCTCCGGCCGCATAAGCCACGAACTGCGGCCGCGCCGTCAAGGCGGGAAGCAAGCTTCCCATGCCATAACGCAGCCATGCCGGCATCTGATCGCAATAGGGATGCGGCCGGTATTTTGCCGCCACGATGCCGTGCGACAGGTGAGGGGCCTTTTGCCGCAGCAACCTCAGGTGAAACGGGTCGAAGGACATCGGCGCGACGGGTCCGCGATATCCGGAAAGGAGCGCCGCCACGCGGGCCGGGAGACGGCCGTCGCCGTCGAACCGGCTTTTCAATTCGAGCAGCATGGTCGCGCGCCCGCCGACGAGGTCGCAGAGGTCGCCCAACGTCATCATGCGCTCGGCACTGCCGCGGAAGGCAACACGCTTGAGTTCGGCGGCGCTCAGCCGGTCGAGCCGACCCGCGCCATCGGTGAGGCGCCCCAGCACATCGTCGTGATGGACCATGGCCTCGCCGTCGGCGCTGATTTGCAGATCGACTTCGATACTGTAGCCGCCTTCGATGGCCGCGTGCGCGGCGGCGGCGGTGTTCTCGATGATGCCGCGCGTGGCGTCGTGCAGTCCGCGATGGGCAATCGGTCGCGCCGTGAGCCAATCCAGCTTGGTCGGCAGCATTAAGACACTTCGAATAGGCCCTCGACCTCGATCGCCGCATCGAGCGGCAACGCCGAGACGCCGACGGTCGTGCGCGCGTGCTTGCCCTTTTCGCCGAACGCCGCGACCATCAGGTCGGACGCGCCGTTCATTACCTTCGGGCCGTCGACAAAACCCGGCGCCGAATTCACGAACCCGCCGAGCCGCACGACACGCAACACCTTGTCGAGGTCGCCGAGCGCGGCCTTGGCCTGGGCGAGAAGGTTGACCGCGCAGGCCCGTGCCGCCTTTTGGCCGTCCTCGGTCGAGACCCCGCCGCCCAGTTGGCCCTTGGCGACGAGCTTGCCGCCATCGAGGCAAATCTGGCCGGATACCATGAGCAAATTCGCGGTGCGCACGAACGCAACATAATTGGCGACCGGAGCGGCCGGTTCCGTAAGCACGATGCCAAGCTCGCCCAACTTCTTCTCCACCGTTCCGGCCATTCTTGTCCTCCAGATTGCGCGCGGCGCTCGAGGGTTCTTCGCCGATTGGACCATATCACGCAAGGGAGCGGTCTTGCGGATCGCAGTTGCGACCGGGGGGCAAGGTCCCTATCTTCACCGCCATCCGGGGACGAAACGAAACGGATTCATTAGGAACTGCTAGGGGGGAGCAGATTTCGGGATCAAGCAGAGCAAGAGGAGTTCATGGCTTTGGCTACCGGCTTCGCATCGCGCAGCGCTGTCCTTGCCTGCACATTGGTTTTCGTCGCGCCGGCATCCGGCGTCAAAGCGCAAGACACCGCGCAAGACAGCCCGATCGTGCTGATGCCGCACCGCGCCATCTACGACCTCACGCTCGGCCAGACGCGCGGCAACACGCAGATCGTCGGGGTGCGCGGGCGCATTCTCTACGACTTCGACGGCAACGCCTGCGATGGCTATACGCTGCAGTTCCGTCAAGTGTCCGAGCTTGATTCCGGCGAAGGCAAAGTATCCACCAGCGACCTGCGCTCCACGACCTGGGAAGGCGGCAACGCCAAGAGCTTCAAATTCACGTCAGAAAACTTCGTGGACGATAATCTGGTCGACGCCGTCGACGGTCGGGCTGAGCACGGCGCCAAAGCGACGGCCCTCAGCCTGATAAAGCCGGAGCACAAGGTGCTCGATATCGACCCAGCGGTGGTCTTCCCGACCGAGCACATGGTGCGGGTGGTCGCGGCGGCGCGCGCCGGCAAGACCATTCTCGACTTTCCGGTCTTTGATGGATCGGATACCGGCGACAAGGTGTACGACACCCTGACTGTCATCGGTCACAAATTGTCGTCGGAAGAGCGCAAGCATGGCGATGCCGCGGACGGCGAGGCAAAGCTTTCCGCAATCCCGCGCTGGCCGGTCACGATCAGCTATTTCGACAAAGGCCACGGGCAAAAAAGTACCGAACAAACACCGGCTTATGCGATCGGCTTCGAGCTTTACGCAAACGGAATTTCGCGCGCTTTGTCGCTCGACTACAACGACTTCGTCGTCGCCGGCAAACTCACGTCGCTGGACATCAAAGAGCCAAAGCCCTGCCAGTGACCTCACGATGGAGGGCGCGCCTGGCAATAGGCTCAGCGTTTGTCCGGCGGCTTGAAGGCCAATCCCCTGACCACCGCATCGTCGCCGAAGCGGGCGCGCACGCGGTCGAGCGCGTGTTCGGCCTCGGCCGCGCGGGCATCGACGAAATCGGCGGGATCGGCCTGATCCGCCGTGGCTAGCGCGCTCATGCCGACACCGAGCAGACGGAATTTCGTGCCGTCGGTTTCGCGCTCCAGAAGGCCGCGCGCCGCGGCGAAGATCTTTCCCGCCAGTTGCGTCGGCGCCGCGAACGAATGCGCCCGGGTGCGAATCCTAAAATCGGCAGTCTTCAGCTTCAGCGTCGCGGTCGCGCCGGCGAGCGCCTTTTCTTTGAGCCGTGCGGAAACCTCCTCCGTCTGGGCCCAGAGTATCCGCTCGAGCGCATGGAAATCGGATATGTCCCGGTCGAACGTGGTCTCCGCTGACACGCTCTTGGTCTCGCGGTCGGCGCTGACTTTGCGTTGATCGATGCCGCGGGCGAGGCGGGCGAGGCGCCTGCCTTCCTCGCCGTAGCGGCGCAGCAACGTGGTTTCGCTCACCCCTTGCAAATCGGCGATGCGGTGATAACCGTCGCGGGCAAGCCGCGCTGCGCTGACCTTGCCGACGCCGAAGATGAAACTCACCGGCTTCGGCGCCAGGAAAGCCGTCGCCTCGCTTAAGCCCAGCACCGCGAATCCCCGCGGCTTGTCGAGGTCGGAGGCGATCTTGGCGAGGAACTTGTTGCCGGAGAGACCGATCGACACGGTGATGGCGAGCGTCTTTTCGACATCGGCCGCAAACCGGGCCAGCACCTTGGCCGGCGACAGCCCGTGCAGCCGCTCGGTGCCGGAGAGATCGAGGAACGCCTCGTCGATCGACAGCGGCTCGACCAGCGGCGTCAATGCCAGCATCATCTGGCGGACCTCGCGGCCGACGCGGGCATACTTTTCCATGTTGGGGCGTATGACGCGAGCGTGCGGGCAAAGCCGCAGCGCCTCGAACATCGGCATCGCCGACTTCACGCCGAACGTGCGGGCGACATAGCAGGCCGCGGCGACGACGCCGCGCCGGCCGCCGCCGACGATGACCGGCTCTTCGACCAGGGAGGGATCGTCGCGCTTCTCGATCGTGGCGTAGAAAGCGTCGCAGTCGACATGGGCGATCGCGAGCTGCTCAAGTTCGCCATGACGCAGCAATCGCGGCGAGCCGCAGCTGCCGCAGCGCGCCGCATGCGGCGCGGCATCGGCGAGGCAGTCGCGGCAGAATGCGCTCACGGCATGTTGTGTTCCTGTTGACCGCCGAGCGCGCCACGGGCGCGCGCGACCTCGGCCGGATCGATCCCGGCGCTTAAGGCAAATGCGATCAGGAGACTCTCATCACCGAGCATATGCTCGAGCACGCCGGCGAGAAAGCCGGGCTGGCCTGCAGCGGCGCGAATCTCATCGGCCGGTATTCCGGTCGCAGCCAAAAAGCCGGCCAGCCGCTCGGGGTCTTCGGCGATGAAGCCAAGCGCCTGAATCGCCAGCATTTCAGCCGCTTCCGCCGCCGGTCGCAGGGGTGCTTTCATTGGTTCCATTTGCCTTTCCGTAACATATCGGCACTAGCTTGATGCCGCTCGGCGCGCGCATCGACGACGATCGGGACCCCTGCGGCACCGGGGGTGCTGGGCCTAACGGACAGGCGAGGGGTTGGATGGCCAAAACCGTCCTGATCGTTGAGGACAATGAGCTCAATATGAAGCTCTTCCACGATCTGTTGGAAGCCCATGGCTACAACACCATCGCAACGCGCAACGGCATCGAAGCGCTCGACCTGGCGCGCAAGCATCGGCCGGATTTGATCCTGATGGATATTCAGCTTCCCGAAGTCTCCGGCCTCGAAGTCACCAAATGGCTCAAGGATGATGAGGATCTTAAAGTCATTCCGGTAGTCGCCGTGACCGCTTTCGCCATGAAGGGCGATGAGGAACGCATCCGCGAGGGTGGCTGCGAAGCCTACCTCTCCAAGCCGATCTCGGTGGGCAAGTTCATCGAGACCATCCGTCATTTCCTGGGTAATCCGTAGGACAAGCGAATGACTGCTCGCGTTCTCGTCGTCGACGATGTTCCGGCCAACGTCAAGCTGCTCGAAGCGCGGCTGTCGGCCGAATATTTCGACGTGATCACGGCGATGAACGGCGAGCAGGCTTTGGCCATCTGCGAGCGCGCCGAATGCGACCTCGTCCTTCTCGACGCAATGATGCCCTACATGGACGGGTTCGAAGTATGCCGGCGGCTGAAGACCAACCCGGCGACGCACCACATTCCGGTGGTGATGGTGACCGCGCTCGACCAGCCGTCCGACCGCGTGCGCGGCCTCGAAGCCGGCGCCGACGATTTTTTGACCAAGCCGATTCCCGAAGTCGCCCTGATCGCGCGCGTGCGCTCGCTGGCGCGCCTCAAGACGATCACCGACGAACTGCGCATGCGCGCGGCGACCTCGCGCGACATCGGCATCGAATCGCCGGAACGCGAGGCGCTTGCCGACACCGGCCGCGGCGGGCGGGTGCTCATCGTCGACGATCGGCCGGCGCAGTATGAACGGATCGCGGCGATGCTTGCCAAGGAGCACAGCGTCGAGATCGAGACCGATCCGAACGAGGCGGTATTTCGCGCGGCCGACGGCAACTACGACCTGCTCATCGTCTCGCTGGGGCTGGAAAGTTTCGATGCGCTGCGGCTGTGCAGCCAGGTCCGCTCGCTCGACCGCACCCGCAACATGCCCATTCTCGCGATTACCGAGCCCGACAACGACGTCCGCATGCTGCGCGGCCTCGAGATCGGCGTGAACGATTATCTGATGCGCCCGATCGACAAAAATGAGCTGTTAGCGCGGGCGCGCAGCCAAGTGCGGAAGCGCCGCTACACCGAGCGGCTGCGCGACAATGTCCAGATCTCGATCGAGATGGCGATCACGGATGCGCTGACCGGCCTGTTCAACCGCCGTTACATGGAAAGTCACCTGGCGACGCTGGTCGAGCAGGCGGCCGGACGCGGCAAGCCGCTAGCGGTGCTAGTGCTGGACATCGATTATTTCAAATCGATCAACGATACCCATGGCCACGATGCCGGCGATGATGTGCTGCGGGACTTCGCCTTGCGCATCAAGCGATCGATCCGCGGCATCGATTTGGCATGCCGCTGCGGCGGCGAAGAGTTCGTCATCGTCATGCCGGAAACCGACATGGCGGTGGCCGCGATGGTGGCAGAGCGGCTACGCCGGCGCATCGCCGCCGAGCCGTTTGCGATCCAGCAGGGCGCGCGCAGCGTTCCGGTGACGCTCTCGATCGGCATCGCGGCGCTGCGTAGGCGCGACGACAGCGCTGCGAGCCTGCTCAAACGCGCCGACCAGGCGCTGTATCGGGCCAAGCGGGACGGGCGAAACCGGGTGGTCCCGGACGCCGCGTGAGGGCCCATCCCGGCTTCCTGGCCCAATTTAGGCAATTGATTTGCACACCGGTTGCGGTAGCTTTGTTCTGCGACGGTAATCAGCAATGATGGCTGACGCCTTCCCGGCAAGCCGAAAAACGGCCTGGGAAGGTGCGATGCATTGGATAGCCTTATTTGAACAGCCCTGCGGAGTGCTCAGGTCCGCCGCATCTCCTGGGTCCGTGGGGTTCGGCCGGCACGGGGGCGGTGCGAGTGGCCTCCTCATGACACCGCTCCCGGCCGGCCACCTTGTGCGGTCATGACGGCAATCGCCCGTCCTATCAAGATCGTTGCGATGACCTGTCTAAAGACGGCCATGCCCGGCGCAAGGCCGGACATGACGAGGCAAAGTTCAGCTCCGCAAGCCTTACTTGATCTTGGATTCCCGAAACTCGACGTGCTTTTTCGCCACTGGATCGTATTTCTTCTTCACCAGTTTGTCGGTCATCGTGCGCGAATTCTTCCGCGTCACGTAATAGAAGCCGGTATCGGCGCTCGAAACCAGCTTAACCTTGATTGTTACGGCTTTCGCCATGGCGGGACCTCGATATCGGTTCGCTTCGCTTTGCTCGCCGTCAACCTAGTGGCCAAGCCTTCAATGTCAAGAAGGTCCGGGCACCGGCAGGCTCTAATTTGAGCTTATCAATGTTGTGCCGGCGTTTTTTCTATTGGGGCAACCTAGTCATCGGAACGCGTGGAATATGCCGCGCCGATAAAGTCTCCAACGCGTGAACATAATCCGGCGAAACCCCAAAACCCGTAGCATGACCTCGACACAGGCCCGGTTCGGAGCCCACCAGTTTGTCGGATCGCCATCAAGCTCCGATCCCGGATAGAACCGCATCATCGGTTTACGCGTCAGCGTCTGCAGCAGCCGAGATTCCACAACGAGGCATTCGCGCGCTATTTTCGCAACACGTTCCAACGTCTCGAACGGATGCCGAAGGTGATAAAACATGCCCATGAAAAGGACCACGTCGAACCTGCCAAGGCGTTCTGCCGAAATGTCTGCAACGTCGATGTCCATCGCCTCGATCGGCGGCGCGAGATGGGCGCGTGCAGGTTCGAAGCACTTGCGCTCGTAGCCGTTGTGCCAGACCCAATGATCGGTCGCGAGCACGCGGGACGCCCCGCGGTGCATCGCCTCGATACTGTAGGCTCCGTCCCAGCAGCCAATATCGAGGATGCTTTTGCCGGTTACGTTCACGCGACCGAAGATGATCTTACTGCATTGCTCAATTTTGGAAAGTTTGATTGCGCGGGGGCTTATCAGGCCATTGCCGAAATCAATTTGGTGGAACCACTTCAGCGTTTCGACTTGGCGGCGAAGATCAGGCGCAATCGAGTCACTCAAAAGACGATTCCCGTGAGTCATCACGTTGCCGCTTTTGCTGAAATTGCCAACGCACTTCCAGTCCGCGACTAGTTGGCCCTTATTGTCCATGCCGACATGACAGGCGGCTCCGACAATACGAAAAAACTATGACACCGCCTAATCATCGTCAAAGCATTTCGCGCACGAAACGCTTGTGCAGCATGCGGTAGAACGGGACCGGATGGTCGTGGCTCATGCCGGTGGCGATGCGGTCCTGCAGTTCGTCCAACGCCACCGCGGTGATGGCGGGGATGTCGAGGCGGCGCGCTTCGGTGATCGGCAGCCAGACCAGTTCGACGAGCTCCGCTTCCGGACCAAAAAAACCTTCGGTGCGATGGGCGACGGTGGAGATATCGGCCGCGAAGAAGCGGCTGTCGAAACGCCGCGGCCGCCGCGGCGGGGTGATGGCGCGGGCGATGAAATGGATCGCGCTGAGGTCGGGCAAGACGCCGGCCTCGGCAAAGGCCTGCCAGACGCCAGCCGGCGCGGTCATCGCGTCGTGGCCTGGTCGACCCAGCATCAGCCCGGTCTCTTCATAGGTCTCGCGCACCGCGGCGAGCGCGAAGGCGGCTGCCTTGGCAAGGCTCGGCCGCTTGACCCGCTGCATCAGCCGCGCGGCGTCGCGCGCGTTTAACGGCGCCGAGGTCGGCATCAGCCGGTCGGTGATTTCCACACGCCCGCCGGGGAAGACGAATTTTCCGGGCAGGAACTTGTGACGTTGGTGCCGGCGTCCGAGGAGCACTTTCGGTACGCTCTCGGATTTGTCGACCAGAATCAGCGTGGCGGAATCCTTGGGCCTCAGATTGGCGAAGGATTGATCGCGCGCCGCTCGGGTCAGGCCTTCGGATCGGCTGACCGCCCGGCCTGCGGCCGCGCGCTTGGGGTCATCGTTCATGAGGTTCCACCGCGATGTCCGCGTCGCTCGGTTCGCGCGACGGTGCGCTGCCGCCGCGGTTTATGCCGGGTCCCGCGGGCGGCGGCCGCATGTTCTTCACGCAGCAGCTTGAAACGCAAGGCGCCGGCGACCGGCGCGGCTTCGACCAGTTCGACCGTGACCGGATCGCCGAGCCGATAAGTCGCCGAAGCGCCGATGAAAGCGCGGTTCGCCTCGTTGAAACGGAAATATTCGTCGCCGATGTAACGCGCCGGGATCAAACCGTCGGCCCCGGTTTCGTCGAGCTCGACAAACAGACCGGCGCGAGTCACCCCTGAAATATGGCCGTCGAACTTCGCGCCGACGCGATCGGCCAAGAAATGCGCGATCAGCCGGTCGACGGTTTCGCGCTCGGCCTTCATGGCGCGGCGCTCCATCGCCGAAATGTTGGCGGCGACTTCGGCAAGAGCGCGCACCTCCGTGCCATCCGCCAAGCCGTCGGGACCGAGCTTGAGCGCACGGATCAGGGCACGATGCACCACCAAGTCCGCATAGCGGCGGATCGGCGAGGTGAAGTGCGCGTAGCGGCGCAGGTTGAGGCCGAAATGGCCGAAATTCTCCGCCGCATATTCCGCCTGGGCCTGGCTGCGCAGCACCACCTCGTTGACCAGCCTTTCGACGTCGCGGCCCTTGACCTGCGCCAGGATGCGATTGAAAGTGTCCGGCCGCAGCGTGCCGATTTTGGGCAGCGAAATATCGAGCGTCGCCAGGAATTCCCGCAGCGCCGTGATCTTTTCCGGCGACGGCTCGTCGTGCACGCGATAGATCAGTGGAACGCGCGCTTGCTCGCATGATTCGGCGGCGGCGACGTTGGCGAGGATCATGAATTCCTCGATCAGCCGGTGCGATTCCAAATGTTGCGGCATGATCACCCGATCGACCGTGCCGTCGGACTTGAGCACGATCTTGCGTTCGGGAAGCTCGAGGTCGAGCGGGCCGCGCTCGTCGCGGGCGCGGCGCGCCGCCCGATACGCGGCATAAAGCGGCTCGAGGATTCTTTTTACGATCGGCTCGGTGACCTCGTCCGGCCGGCCCGAAATCGCGAGCTGGGCTTGTTCGTAATGCAAACGCGCCGCCGAGCGGATCAACACGCGGTGGAACGTGTGCGAGCGCTTGCGGCCGTCGGCGCCGATCACCATGCGCACGGCGAGCGCCGGGCGGTCTTCGTCCGGCCGCAGCGAGCAGAGATCGTTGGAAATGTGCTCGGGCAGCATGGGCACGACGCGGTCGGGAAAATAAACCGAATTGCCGCGCTCGGCCGCCGCGCGATCGAGCGCCGAGCTCGGCCGCACGTAATGCGCCACGTCGGCAATAGCGACGCTGACGAGATGGCCGCCGGGATTGCGCGGGTCCGGATCGGGCACGGCATGCACGGCGTCATCGTGGTCCTTGGCGTCGGGCGGATCGATGGTGACGAACGGCACCTCCCGCCAGTCTTCGCGCAAGTCCTTCGCCCCGAGTCTCGGCGGGCGCGCCGCCTCCGCTTCGGCAACGACCGCACCGGCGAAAACGTGCGGGATGCCGTGGGCATGGATCGCGATCAGGCTGACGGCGCGTTCGCCTTTGATCGAGCCGAGCCGCTCGACGACGGAGCCGGCGGCCAAACCGAGCCTGCCGGAGCGCGCAACCTCGACCGCGACAAGATCGCCATCCGCCGCGCCAGCGGTATGACCGTTCGCGATAACGAGTTCGCGGCCGAGCTGCTTTTTGTCGATCGGCACCAAGCGACCGCCGCCGCCCGGCAGGCCGCGAAAAATTCCGAGCACGCGGTGCTTGGCGCGATCGATCAGCTTGATGACGCGGCCGCTGGTTTCCTCGTCGCTGGTTCGCTCGATGCGAATGAGCGCGCGGTCGCCGACGCCGGCGACTTCACCCGGCCGGGCGCGGCGCGCGCTCGTAATGCGGATTACCGGTGCGGCGCCGTGAGTCTCTTCATCCCATTCCGTGGGCCGTGCCAGGAGCTCACCGTCGGTATCGCGGCCGGTGATGTCGGCGACGACGACGGAGGGCAGCGTGCCGGCATGATGCAGCCGCTTGCGGTGCCGCTCGATGTGGCCTTCGTCGGCGAGCTCGCGCAGCATGCGCTTGAGCGCCGCCCGGTCGGCATTTTTGGCGCCGAACGCCCGCGCAATCTCGCGCGTGCCGATCTTGCCGGCGTGCTCGCGAATGAAGGCGAGGAGCTCTTCGCGCGAGGGAAGGGCGGTTCGTTTCATAGGCCGCTCATTGGCCGCGTCCGTGACCAAAGATCGTAGCAAGGGCCTGTTGGATTATTCGGCGGCTTGGCTGGTCTTGCGTGGGGATTTGTTGGTTGCAGGCCGCTTGGCAGATCCTGTCGCGGCGCCTTTGGCCGGCCTTTTGGCCTGTCGCGCCGCGCCCGGCGCCGCGCGCTTGGCTTTGCGCCGCCGTGCGTGGGGCGCGGGCGCACCGCGCTCCGCCCGGGCATCAAGCAGCGCCACGGCCTCATCAAGCGTGATCGTCTCGGGCGTCTTGTCGCGCGGCAGCGTGGCGTTGATGCCGTCGTGACTGACATAGGGTCCATAGCGGCCGTTCTTCGCTACGACCGGCCCGCCGGTGGTCGGATGCGCGCCGAGCGCGCGGCCCGGATCGGAGCCGAAGCGGCGGAAGCGCGGGCCCTTGGCGAGCTTGTCGGCGATCAGGGTCACCGCCCGGTTTAGCCCAATGTGAAAGATATCGTCGCCGGCTTCCAGATTGGCGTAGGTCTTGCCGTGCTGCACGTAAGGTCCGAACCGGCCGATGCCGGCGCGGATCGGTTCGCCGTCCTCGGGATGGCGGCCGATTTCGCGCGGCAGCGACAGCAGCGCCAGCGCACGGTCGAGGTCGACGTCGTCCGGCGTCATTCCCTTCTGCAGGCTGGCGCGTTTCGGCTTTTCGCCGTCGACCGCCTCGCCAAGCTGCACGTAGGGACCGAAGCGGCCGCTGCGTAACGTCACTTCGAGGCCGGTCTTGGGGTCTTCGCCGAGCTTTTTGGTGCCGATCTCGCCGGTACCGTCACCGGACACCGACAACGGACGGGTATAGCGGCACTCGGGATAATTCGAACAGCCGATGAAGGCGCCGTATTTGGAGAGCTTAAGCGTGAGCCGGCCGCCGCTGCAATTCGGGCATTGCCGCGGGTCGCCGCCATCGGCGCGCGGCGGGAACAGGTGCGGCGCGAGCAGCGCGTCGAGCGCATCAATCACGTTGGAGATTTTCAGATCCTTGATCTCATCGACCGCGCCGATAAAGTCGCGCCAGAAATCGCGCAGCACCTCGCGCCACGCCACTTCGTTGTTGGAGATGAGATCGAGCTGCTCTTCCAGGCTCGCCGTAAAATCATACTCGACGTATTTGGCGAAAAAGCTCTCGAGGAAGGCGACAACGATGCGGCCGCGGTCCTCCGGATACAGCCGGCGCTTATCGAGCCGCACGTATTTGCGATCCTTGAGCACTTGCAGAATCGAAGCGTAGGTCGACGGCCGGCCGATGCCGAGTTCTTCCAGGCGCTTGACCAGCGACGCCTCGGAGTAGCGCGGCGGCGGCTCGGTAAAATGCTGCGTGGCGGCGATCGAGCGCTTGACGAGGCTTTCGCCAGCGCTCATCGGCGGCAGCCGGCGCGCCTCCTCGTCGTCGGCACCGTCGTCCTGGCCTTCCTGATAGACCGTAAGGAAGCCATCGAACTTCACCACCGTTCCGGTGGCGCGCAGTTCGAGCAGCCGGCTGGCGACCTTCGCGGTGATGTCGGCAGTCGTGCGTTCGAGCTCGGCCGATTCCATCTGGCTCGCGACGGTACGCAGCCAGATCAGCTCGTAGAGCTTGGCCTGATCCTGATCAAGATACCGCTTGGTCTCGGATGGTCGCCGGGCAGGATCGGTCGGGCGGATCGCCTCGTGCGCTTCCTGCGCGTTTTTCGCCTTGGTTTCATAACGCCGCGGCGCATGCGGCACATACTTCGCGCCGTAATCCGTTTCGATCACGCGGCGGGCGGCGCTGATCGCTTCACCGGCGATCTGCACGCCGTCGGTCCGCATATAGGTGATGAGGCCGACCGCCTCGCCGCCGATTTCGACGCCCTCGTAGAGGCGCTGCGCCACGCGCATGGTATGCGCGGGAGCGAAACCGAGCTTGCGGCTTGCTTCCTGCTGTAGCGTCGAGGTGGTGAAAGGCGGCTGCGGATGCCGTCTGACCGGCTTCGCTTCGACGCCGGTAACGGTGAAGGTGGCGGTTTCCAGCGCCTGCTTGAAAGCTTCCGCTTCGGCGCCCGAACCGATGTCGAGGCGCTGCAGCTTTTTCCCGTCGGCGCCGACGAGGCGCGCTTCGAATGTCTCGTTGCGCGGCGTCGCCAGTGTGGCCAGCAGCGACCAATATTCACGGCGGATGAATTTCTCGATTTCCAGCTCGCGGTCGCAGACGAGCCGCAGCGCCACCGACTGCACCCGCCCGGCCGAGCGTGCGCCCGGGAGCTTGCGCCACAGAACCGGGGAAAGCGTGAAGCCGACCAGGTAATCGAGCGCCCGGCGCGCCAGATAGGCGTCGACCAGGGCTTGATCGATGCGACGCGGGTGCGCCATCGCCTCGGTCACCGCCTGCTTGGTGATGGCATTGAACACGACCCGCTCGACAGTCTGCCCGTTCAGCGCCTTTTTTTGCTTGAGCACTTCGAGCACGTGCCAGGAGATTGCCTCGCCTTCGCGGTCGGGGTCGGTCGCCAGGATCAGTTTTTCGGCCCCCTTGGCGGCGCGTGCGATATCGTTGAGGCGCTTCTGCGCCTTGGCATCGACCTCCCAGATCATGCGGAAATCGGCGTCGGGATCGACCGAACCGCTCTTCGCCGGCAGGTCGCGCACATGCCCGAAAGAAGCCAAAACCTCATAGCCGCGGCCAAGGTACTTATTGATCGTCTTCGCCTTGGCGGGCGATTCCACCACTACCAGATTCATGATAACCCAATGATTTATTGGCCTTTTTGCGTCTCGGCGGCGTGTCTTAGCGCCTCCCGGCCGCCGGGAACATGGGTAATGCAACCCCGCCTGTCAAATCGTTACGTCCCGAAACCGGCGTGGCGGAGCCTCCGAAAAGGCGGCCAAGCGTGGCAAATTGGCGTGGGCACAAGATAATTCGAGAGGTTGAGGGGTCACGCGCTATGGTTGATTTTTTCGCGAGCATACGGCGGCAGTCCGGGTCCGCGCGGCTCCCAGCCAAGCGGCCGCCACGGCCTGCCGATCGTCAATCCGCTGGTGTTTTATCCGTGGCGGGCCGTCGATTTTCTCAAAGTGGCGTGGCAATGGCTTCGGCTGTTTTTGCGCTATCGCCGCGTCGAGGCGCGGGTCGTAGCGGATCTAGCCGCGCGGAACTACTTTGACGAGGCCTTGCGACATGTGCCGCCGAAGGCGAAACCGATCATTTCGTCGAAGTGTTTGCTGATAAAATTCCGCATACTCACGGCGCGCCGGCCGTGCGCGCGGCGGTTGGGGCCTGAGACCAGCCTATCGATCCGCAGAGCTGCGTCCGATTTTTCCCTCTTTGCCCCGCGCCAGCCGCGCGATGTTGGCGCGGTGCATGATCCACAACAGCACCGACAGCAGCAAAAACAATTGTGCGTCCTGCACGTCGCCGTGCCACCATAGGAACACCGGCGTCGCGGCGCTGGCGATCAGCGCCGCCAGCGACGAGTAGCGGGTCAGCGCGGCGATCGCCAGCCAGATCGCGCAAAACAATATCGCCGCCGGCCAGGCGAGCGCGAGCAGGATCCCAATATAGGTCGCCACGCCCTTGCCGCCGCGAAAGCGCAGCCAGACCGGAAACAGGTGACCGAGAAAAGCACCGACCGCCGCCGCGACCGCAAAGTCATGGTCCAGGACATAAGCCGTCAGCAGAACGGCCACGGTGCCTTTGAGCATGTCGCCGAGCACCGTGGCCGCGGCCAGCCCCTTGCGGCCGGTGCGCAAAACGTTGGTGGCGCCGATATTGCCTGAGCCGATGGCGCGAACGTCCGGGGCGCCGGCGAGCCGCGTCAGCAGCACGCCAAACGGGATCGAGCCGCAGAGATAACCGAAGGCGAACGCCGCGGCGAAAGAGGGCAGCGCCAGCGACCAATTGATCGGATGCAGCATGGCGGTGGCGTTCCCGGGGCGAGCGTTGAACTATCCGACGCGGGCCTTTGTCCCGCTGTCTCGCGGATGAAAGCCCGCCGCTTCCGCATCCGCCTCGCTCGCATAAATGACCAGGTGCTTGAGCTTCTCGGCGGGCGCCCGAAGGAGCGAGGTCAAACCCGGCGCAAACGTTTTCCGCGCGGTGTCGCCGACGACGAAATGCGCGGCGGCCTCCGACTCGATGTCGGTCTCGCAATAAAGGCAGCGCAGCATGCATCGCTGCGGAGAATTATCTTCCACGACATAAAACTTGTTGGCAGCATATTGGCGTTCGGCAGGATCGCACGTGATGCAGTTTGAATTGGCGCATTGGATGCCGGTTCCGATCGGCTGCGCATAAAGCGGATGATCGGGCTTGGCGAAACCGCCGGCGAATTTGTGCAGCGACTTGTTCTTGTGCAGGTGCAGCAGCAGCGAGATCAGCGCCATGCGGACGGGAACGCCGTAGGCGGCCTGGCGGAAATAGACGGCGCGGCGGTCGCTGTCGAACGAGGCGTCGAGCTCGTTGACGCGCGGCAGCGGGTGCATGACGCTGGCATCGGAGTATTTCGGCTCACCGAGGAATTTGGCGTCGATCTTCGGATAGGGCCGCTCTTTCTCGGTCCAGCGCTCCTTCTGGAAGCGGGTGACGTACACGGCGTCGGTCTTCTTCTGCAAGACGAGGCCGTAGTCGATTTCCGGCTCGGCATAGAGCGAGAGCTGATGCGGCTGATCGGCGGTGACGTAGAGGGCGTCGATCGAGCCGCCATCGGCCTGTCCCGGCGCCTTAGAGATCATCCGGCAGTGAAATTCTTCGCGCAGCCGCCGATCGACATGCGCCGGCAGCTCCATGCCGGGCGCGGGGAGGGGGTCGATGGTGGCGCCGAACCGCGCCAGCGCATAGACGAATGAATGAATGGTGCGGCTGCCTTTGAGGTCGCCCGAGATCGCGACCTTCATGTTATTGAGGCCCTTGTTCTTCGAACGCAGCGTGAAGAGATCGCACAGGGTTTGCGTCGGATGCTCATGGCTGCCGTCGCCGCCATTGATCACCGGGATCGGCGAATATTCGGCGGCAAGCCGGGCGGCGCCGTCGCGCGGGTGACGGATGACGACGATGTCGGCGTAGTTGCCGATGACGCGGATGGTGTCGGCGAGGCTTTCGCCCTTGGCGGCGGAGCTGACCGCAGGATCGGCGCTGGTGATATTGGTGCCGCCGAGCCGCAGCATGGCGCTCTCGAACGATAGCCGGGTCCGGGTCGATGGCTCGTAGAACAGGCTCGCCAGGATGAAGTCCGACGCGAGGCTGGTGCCGCGTCCGATCCGGTAGGAGATGTTGTGGTCCGCGAGGTTCTTCAAAAACCCCTGCGCGACCTCGAAGATGGTCTCGATCTCCTTATTGGTGAGATCATTGATCGAAACGATGTGGCGCGTGAGCGGCTGGGGTTTCGTCATCAAAGTGGTGCTATAGGCCTAATCCGAGCGGTCCGGCAAGTCCGCTTTCGGCCGTGGGCGGCCGGATCGGGCAGGGATGCACCGAAATTCGCCGCGCTGACCGTGCTACGATGCGGGAAGCCGAGAGAGGTATCGCCATGACCACCGCCTTGCGCTTGGATACGCACGAGGTTTTCAATCAGTCGCCGCCCTATGAAAACATCGATCTGTTTTCGAGCGATCGGCCGTTGATCGAAGCCGTCGAGGCCAACGGCGCCGGCAGCGAAGCGGCGTCGCTGTCCGCCTTCGGGCGGCAATGGGGAACGGCGGAAATGTTCACGCTGGCGCGGCGCGCCAACGAGAACCCGCCGAAGCTTTACAGCTTCGACCCGAAGGGTTTTCGCCGCGACACCGTCGAGTTCCATCCGGCCTATCACGAACTGATGCGGGCCAGCGTCGCGGCGGGGCTGCACGCCTCGACCTGGACCCCATCCGGCAAGCGCGCCGCGCCGCCGGCGGAGATGGCTCGGGCGGCACGCTACTACATGACGGCGCAGGTCGAGAGCGGGCATCTCTGCCCAATCACCATGACGCGCGCCGCGCTGGCGCCGCTCGGGGCCGAACCGGCGCTCATGGCGCAAGTAGCGCCGAAAGTGGTCACCGCGAGCTACGACCCAACGTTCCGGCCATGGTGGGAAAAATCGGGCATGACGCTCGGCATGGGCATGACCGAGAAGCAGGGCGGCACCGACGTGCGCGCCAACTCCAGCATCGCCACGCCCACTAGAGATTCTTATTCCATCACCGGCCACAAATGGTTTCTCTCCGCGCCGATGTGCGACGCCTTCCTGGTGTTGGCGCAGGCGCCGGGTGGGCTCACCTGTTTTCTCATGCCGCGCTTCCGGCCCGACGGCTCGGTCAACGCGCTGCGGCTGCAGCGGCTGAAGGACAAGCTCGGCAACCGTTCCAATGCCTCGAGCGAGATTGAATTCGCCGATGCTTTCGCCTGGCGGGTCGGCGACGAGGGAGCCGGCGTGCGCACCATCATCCAGATGGTGCAGTTGACGCGGCTCGATTGTGCGCTCGCTTCGGCCGGCTTCATGCGCATGGCGGTGGCGCAAGCGATGCATCATTGCCGCTATCGCTCGGTCTTCCAAAAGCATTTGTACGATCAGCCGATGATGCGCGCGGTGCTGGCCGACTTGGCACTGGAGGTGGAAGGCGCGGTGGCGCTGGTCATGCGCCTGGCGCGCGCCTTCGATCGCGCCGCCACGGAACCGCGCGAGGCGGCCTATGCGCGGCTGGTCACGCCGGCGGCAAAGTATTGGGTCTGCAAGATTGCGCCGAGCTTCATCTACGAGGCCATGGAATGCCTCGGCGGCAACGGCTACGTCGAGGAAAGCGTGCTGCCGCGGCTCTATCGCGAGGCGCCGGTCAACGCGATCTGGGAAGGCTCCGGCAACGTCATGTGCCTTGACGTGCTGCGCGCGCTTAAGCGCGACGAGGAAGCCGCCGATCTCTTTGCGCAATTGGCGCGCGAGGCGTCGGATATGACCGGCGACAGCGCGGCGCTGTTCGCGCCGATGAACGAGTTCGCGAGTGAAGCGACCGCGCGCGTCACGGTTGGAAAGCTCGCAGCCGTAGCGGCCACCGCGGCGCTCACGGCGAGCGCGCCGCCCGCTTTGACTGAGGCGTTCGTGCAGACGCGGCTTCTCGAGCCGCATGGCGCGCTTTACGGCGCCGACGCCATCGACGCGCCGACGGCCGAGCTCATCTTGCAGCGCGCGCTGCCCGAGGCGTGATATTTTAGTCTCGTGCGTGGGCGCCCCGCGCCAGCCGATCAAGCGCGCCCTGCAGGATGTAGGCGGCGGCGTGCTGGTCGATCACGGCTTTGCGCTTGGCGCGGCTGACATCGGCGGCGATCAGCGCCCGTTCGACCGCCGCCGTCGACAGCCGCTCGTCCCACAGCGCGATCGGCAGCTCGGTCAGGTTTGCGAGATTGCGCGCGAAGGCGCGCGTCGACTGTGCCCGCGGACCTTCGGTGCCGTCCATGTTAACCGGCAGTCCAAGCACGAAGCCCACGGCGCGCCGCTCGGCGGCCAGCGCGAACAGGCGCTCGGCATCGAGGTTGAAGCGTTGGCGGATGATCGTCTCGACCGGGGCGGCGAGGCGCCGATCCGGGTCGCTCACCGCGACCCCGATCGTCTTGCTGCCGAGATCAAGACCGATCAGCGCGCCGCGTGCCGGCAGCAGCAAAGCTGCGTCCGTAAGGGCAAGAACGGGCATGGCGTTTCGTTAGCATGCGCAGCGGAAGGCGCAAAAAAGCAGCGCCCGCACTCGGCGGGCGCTGCGTGGCAGACTTAAAATCCCTCGGTCAGGAGCAATGCGCGTGCTGCCAAGCGAGGCGCTGGATCTCCGAGCGGTTGATGCCGATATCGGCCAGTTCGCGGTCGCTAAGATGCGAAAGCTCCTGCATGGCATCGCCGTAACGCTTCCATGCCTGAAAGAGGCGTATGATGGATACAAACATTGGTCAGGCCCTTTACCCGGCAGCGCTCCGGGCAGCCGCCGGAATCCTTGAGGGAAAATAGGATGCAGGGTGCGCTGCACAATCGATTGCGCTGCAGTGCAGCTAAGACCTGAATGCATGCCACAACGCTGAATTCTTAAGGAGCTTCAGAAGCGCGCATACTGTATGCGCCTACAAGGACTGAGGGCTGCGGCAGTCGCATGGTTCGGTGCCCGTTTTCGGTCACTTGAGGATCGTTTCTCCGCCGCACTTGGCAACTCATATTCGCGTGGTGATGCGTCAGTCGGGGATAGTGTTATGGGGACCACTCAGGATCATCGAAAGTGCGCGGAACAATGTGTTGCCATGGCGCGGGCTGCGGGCGACCAAAAGGACAAAGCCCTTTGGCTGACATTGGCGCAGTCGTGGGTGCGGCTGGCCGAGCACGTGGCCCAGGCCAAGGGTTCGGAACTCGACGCCGCTGACGGCGACGACGTTCTCGCCGTTCACTCTTCCGAATGAATTTGCTGCCCGGTGCGTCGGCATCGAGCGCTAAGGCGCTCGCTCACTGCGGGTGATTGTCGAGCACTTCGCGGCATGCAGCGCTGATTTTCAACCGGTTGGTGAGCAGGCAACCCTGGATCTCAAAGACGTCCGGCGGAGCGTTATCCTTGATAAATTCTCCGCAGTACTTGACCACGTCGGGAGCGCATGCCTTGCGTTCTTTCTCGGTCCCGAGCCCGAGCGGATTGGCTACCGGCGGCGGCTGTGGCGGCAGTTGCGCCTGCACCGCCGTTTCCGTGGTGAGCAAAAGAGCGATCGTGCAGAACAACGTCCGAACCATTAAGTCCCCCTTTGGGCGTCCCGTCATGCGACGGGCGACTATCACATTGCTCTCCCCGCGGGTCACTGTGACCCGAATGGTCATCCACGACGCATGATGTGCGTAGCGCCGTCAAGGCGGGCCGCAGACCCTGGTCGCGCGGGCGAGAACCCTCGCGACCCGGGCTGCAGCCAGGGGCAACGTGGATAGGCCTGGATGCTTGGCCCTGCGCGCCCGCACGACCGAGAACAGCGGCGGTACGCAAACGTTTCAGCTTACCCTTGCGCGATGTCGCCTCGGAGAGATAAATCTCGCCGCAGGGCGGTTAGCTCAGCTGGTAGAGCGTCTGCTTTACACGCAGGATGTCGGCGGTTCGAATCCGTCACCGCCCACCAATGATTTCCACTGCTTCCCCTGGAAGCTCGCAAACAGTCCATAGCGGAATGCCCCGGCGGGCAATGCCGGGGCTGGACACCCCTGCCGAGAACGCCGGAAGCGATTGAGGGTACTGAAGCCTTTTTGGGCGACAGGACCATTTGATTAAAATCAAGTTGGAACGATAGGGCCATTTGATTAACATCAAGGCGATTTGAGCTAAGGGGCTTACTGTTGTGTTTGGTTCAAATGGAATCCCAGATTGGGGAGTTGCATCTGAGCCCGGCGGCTTTGACCGAGCCCTTGCGTGCTTTGCTGGCTCCGGTCCTGGCCGCCTTCGTTATGTCGGCCTCAAGTTCGAGGCTCCGCGGCGGTGGCCGAACAATCGTCGGGAGTTCCCGATCAGCAGGAGATAGTCGGATGAGCATCTCAGAAGATTTCTTGAAGAGGGAAGACCTTCGTTCGCATCTTTTTCGAGAAACCTGGCGGAACTTGATTCCTGAAGTTTTTCGGGATGTTCCGACCTATTACGACAAGGGCAATGCCGTTGCATCGCTCGGCAATTGCTCGCGATGGAGCAACAAGTTTGCTGCGGCCATCCACAGGCATCTGCTGCGCGGAGCGTCCGTGCTCGACGTTTGTTCGGGCACCCACGACATTCCGCTGAGGCTTCTCACGCTCGATCCGACGCTTGAGATCCATGCCGTGGACAGAAGCGCTCATATGATAGCCGAGGGTCAACGCCGCGCCCGCGAGCGCAATCTGACGATCGATGCTCGTGTCTGTGACGCCCATGTGTTGCCATTTCCCGACAACTCGTTCGATGCCATCACGCTGCAATTCGCTTCGCGCCATCTTGAGATTATCAAGGCGTTTAAAGAGATCTATCGGGTTCTTAAGCCCGGCGGCGTCTTCTGTCATAACGACATGCTTCGCCCGGCATCGAGGGTCGTCGAAATACCATACCTGGTCTACTTGCGTTTCTCAGTATGGTTCACGGCAATGATTTTCGGGAGCTCTGCGCAGAGCAAGAAGTGTGTTGGTTATTTCGCCAACGCCATACGACACTTCTACACACCGCGTGAGTTGGAAGTGCTTCTTCAGGAGGTTGGGTTCGCCGGCATCGAAAGTGGCGATTTTCTCACGGGCGTTCTGACCTACCACATCTCGCGTAAGCCGAAATCTTGACGCTCTAACGGGCTCTGATCGGCGTGAGCATTTTATGCAGCCGCGCATTGCTCACTCTGAACGGCGATGACAGTCGTCGGCTTTGCTGACTGCTGCGGGTCGGCGCGGCAAGCGGCCATGCGGGTGAGTCGCACCTACACTCACACAAGGAGGCTGGAGCGCCGAAGCCCATTGGGCGAATGCGGGCGTGGCCTGCCGGCTACCGCCTAACAAGCCACTCCGGAAACAAAGGACCGAAGACAGATGACGGAGGACGGACTATCTGTCTGTCCTCCGATCTCCGTCATCCGATTATTCGCCGCCGCGCCTCAAATGGCTTCCTTGAGCTCCTTTGAAGCGCGGAAGGCGACTTTCTTACTTGCCTTGATTTGGATGGCCTCGCCGGTGGCCGGATTGCGGCCCATGCGCGCGGCGCGCTTCCTGACTTGCAGAATGCCGAGGCCCCCGATCCGGATGCGCTCACCCTTTTTGAGGTGCTTGACGATATTGCCGACCAGGCCGGCGAGTATGGCTTCCGCCTGCTTTTTCGAAAGTTCGTTGTCTTCAGCAACACTTGCCGCGAGATGCTTCAATGTAACGGTTGTGGCTGGTTTGGTCGCCATGAGACCCTCCTCGATGAAGCGGTGGCGGGTGAAAAGTGCCCGTCACTGCGATGCGTTAGACGATTCGGCGGCGACTGACCACGCTTGTTTCGCCGATTCCACCGATGTTTTCGCGTTGCCTCAATATCCGGGCGCGGTCCATGGCGTATACAAGGCAAGCCAAAAGGGCCCATTTTGGGCCGGAATCCTTGACTTGCGAGCGGGCGGGCTTTAACTGCGCACCGCGCCCGCGGGGGCGTAGCTCAGTTGGTTAGAGCGTCGGCCTGTCACGCCGAAGGTCGCGGGTTCGAGTCCCGTCGCTCCCGCCATGATTTCAGCCATTTGGCGCATCCTCACGATACTCCGGCCACGCCAGCGCCGCGCGCATGGCTTAACCCACAAGCCCGTCTTGCGCCTTTTTGTGCGCTGCGCTAAGGGTCACCGGCGTTCGCATATTCCAGCGCGACTCCGCAAAGATTTGGGGCAAATCTGAGCGGTCCCGCCCTCCGTGTTGGATCGTGACGCGAGAAAGACGATGGCTGTCCGCTGAGGGCGGTCTAGAGGGTTTCCCGTGACCCAGTCACTCAATCAACTGCTGCTCGGCTACCTGCCACTTATCGTTTTCATCGCGGTAGCGGCGGTGATCGGGCTGGCACTGCTCCTCTCCGCTTTTCTTGTCGCCTACAAGCAACCCGATCCGGAGAAGCTTTCCGCCTACGAGTGCGGCTTCAACGCCTTCGACGATGCGCGCATGAAGATCGATGTACGCTTCTGCCTGGTCGCCATCCTCTTCATCATTTTCGATCTCGAAGTGAGCTTTCTGTTTCCCTGGGCGGTGGCCTTTGGCAAGCTCGGCCTGTTCGGGTTCTGCTCGATGATGTTGTTCCTGGCAGTGCTGACGATCGGGTTTATCTATGAATGGAAGAAGGGAGCGCTCGAATGGAACTGAGCGGACCCGGGATCGTTGCGCCGCGCCAGGGACCGGTGGCCGCGCGCACCGGACAGCCGGTGAACGCTGACGATCCGTTTTTTGCCGATCTCAACAGCGAGCTTGCCGACAGGGGGTTTCTCGTCGCTGCTGTAGACGACCTCATCGGCTGGGCGCGCACCGGCTCGCTGATGTGGATGACGTTCGGGCTTGCCTGCTGCGCGGTTGAGATGATTCAGATGTCGATGCCGCGCTACGACGCCGAGCGTTTTGGT
>Ga0181532_10001194_pt1 | contig 25437 bp, 18 predicted proteins | sample PEATcosm2014_Bin_33_FD_119768 | JGI IMG/M metagenome (GOLD analysis project Ga0181532, IMG submission 119768) | Peatland microbial communities from MTU Mesocosm Facility, Houghton, MI, USA - PEATcosm2014_Bin11_30_metaG | ecosystem: Environmental > Terrestrial > Soil > Wetlands > Peat | place... | reverse complement strand
GCTTCAGTGGCTCTCAAAGTCAGCGTCATCCCCGTGCTAACGCCATCTGCACACCCCTTTCGCCCGGCTCTCCATTTGGAGCCGCACCTTGTTGGAGTTCGTTCCGATACGCGAGCACGACCGACCGTTCGAACCGAAATCCGGCACGCTGCCTCCCAGAAGAAACATTCGCGGGAATCCGGCCGGCAGCGGAGAGTACTTCATTTAGCCAAGTACCACCGTCCGCGGCTCCAACGTATAGAACACGATGAGATATGCCGATGGGGTGGGGTAATGCCGGCGCACGCTCTTCATGGGTAAGGCGACCCACCACGGTTAGCGAGTATTCCACCCCCTCAGGAAGTTGATTTTCAAGGGCTGGGGGTCAGCCGATCCACGGGTTTGATGGTGCCTGCGGCGAGAAACACAACAAAGACAATAGCAGGCCAAAGCTGGGCTATTAGTCTGTTGACAGTGGTCGCCAACAACCAGCGGAGGTCGAGAGGATGCAGGACATAAACAAAGTAATATGCCACTCCGGTGAAGAGCAAGGCAAGTGCGGACGTCCGCAGCGCGATTTGGTCCCGCTCCTCCGGTTGCATGCCGGTGGCGAATAGGAAACCGGCCAAAATCACAAACGGGCTAATCAGCAATGGACCGAAACTCCATATCTGCTCCAAAATGCTACGGGAAATTAGCGCGTAGCGTCCAGCATCCATAAACCGCCCAATCATGCCGGCCCGGCCGCCTGCACCGAAGATGTCGCCAGGTGGGGCAACTATTACTTTGAAAAGGAAAATCACCGCTAGTACGGGCGCGGCTCCCGCAAGCAGTGGAAGAAAATGCCGCGTAGGCCGCACGATGACCCGGGCTGCCAGAAAGGCGCAGAACCAGACCAGGCCTTCGTTCTTCGTCCAGCCGCTCAGAGCGGCTGCTGCGCCCGCCAGCACGGCAAAGCCGGCTAAATCAAAATGGTCGCAAAGCGTCATGCACGCGAGCGTCGCCAGAACGAAGAACGCGAACGGCACATCGGCGTACTGGGAAGCCCCCAGTATGTAGAGCCCCGGCGTGGCAGCCAAGGCGAGTCCTGCTAGCAGTCCCTGGCGGGTGCCGCGCAGGACGGACAAACAAGCCGTCATAAGGCCGGCGGACCCGAAGCTGAAGAAAAACCCCAAAGCCATTGGAACCGAGTTGGTCTCCCGGCCTAACAGCTTCCAGGTACGGGCGATGAAGGCAGGCAACAACAGCGGGTAGTCCGGGTGTGACCAATTCAGTAATTGAGTGAATCCGTCTCGCCAAAACAAGGCATCGGAGCGGTAAAGGAAGCGTGCGTGGAGATTCCATATTGCCCACGCGTCCCACTGCCCTTGCGGCCATTGTCTGGTTGCCCACCGGAAAGCCAGCGCGTCCACTGTAAGCAGCAATCCGAGAGAGACTGCCAAAACGATATTCAGGACGCGGTATCGGTTGGCTGCGGGCGGATCCGCGCAAAACCGGCACTTGGTATACTTCCAACGCAGCGCCGCGGCGGTGCAGCAGGCCATAAGGAGCAGGCCTTCGAGGACCAGCCCGCTTACACCGAACAACAGTCCCAGAAAGCTGCACGCCGAACACAAACCGACGCCGATCGCCGTCCCCAGAATGAGGCGGAGGAAATCGTGCCGGCACAAGCCTCGCGAACCGGGGCCGAGCGCGCGGACTAGAAGGAAGCCGATGAGCAAGGCCATCGTCAATTCCTTCGTAACAGGGCAATGCCATTTTGGAAGTTCCGCACGACAGTCAGATTGTGGGCGGCCGCCAGTTTCGCGATTGCCGCCGGCGACCTGACATTGGCGACCACGAGGTCTTGTTGCGCATCGTGGGCGACCACAACGGGAGCCAGAAAGTACTGCGTGAGGAAGTAATCCGCCTTTTCATCGGCGTCGCTGAGGTAGCCGACGGTTCCGCGGTGGGGAAGAATTGAACGCAAGCCGTCAAAGCGCGGCGCGTTCAGAATCGCGACGTCTACTTGCCCTCCGTTTCGCTGCACAGCGGAACGGTACCCGGCCAGCGTGCCCAACGCAAGCAACGCCATGAGAGATATCAGCGCGATGCCCAGTTTGGCCCGCCAGGAGTACATGATTGTGAGCTTAGCACTCCGAACGGAAATGCAGTACTGCAAGACCCGATTCCTCTTCTGCGCCAGGCGGAAGTCAGGGCCGAATCCGCGAGTTCAAGTCATCCTTTGAGGGCGTAGTAGAAAAGTGAGGGCGCCGGCCAGAACCGAAACGGTGGGGCCTTCGGTGTCAAGCTATTTCGCGCTGTCGTCCCCACTTGGTTGTTGATGGGCCGCAAATCCGAAGGTGGGACGCACCCGCTTGGGGTGGCAAGATGGGGGTCTAATGATAGCTTGACCAAACCGTAAGTAGGCCGCCCGCGTTCACCGCAACCACGATTGCTATAATCGCCGACAACCCCCAACTGGGCATCTGAGCTCGACTGCGGCTCACTAGAACCAGCGCGGGTAGCGCCATGGGAAGGAAATAGCGGCCCTGTATGCCTCGGATCAGCTCCAGTTCGAATGGGGCTAGGTGGAGCATTGACGTCGGCGTCTCGAGAATCCAAAGCAGCACGTTCAATGAGAAAACCGTGAGTGACACCACCAGCATCAGAATCACCTTTTGGTAGCGGGATGGCGCGATTTCCGCGCATAGTTTCCGCGCCGCGAAAATCATTCCCCCGGTGTAGAGGATCACCAAAAGCGGGTGAATGGGAACGGAGACCCACCCCAAAACTCCCACGAACTCGCGTATCCACTCCCATGAACCCGCCACGTCGGTGAGCGCCGCAATTTCGGCGAATCGTAGAGGGTGACTCGAGAAAAATGCTGCATTGGCAGCCAACAGTTTCCCATCCGCCGCACGTGCGGCTTGAAAAGCCAGCAGGGCAGCGGCGTTGGCGTGACTCCAGATCAATTCAACCGCGCAAGCAGTCGCCGCGCAAAGCCCCGCAAATGCGATTCGCCCCCAGCGCGCGGGGAACTTCTCGGCCGGAATTAAGAGTGCCAGCAGCCCCAGCCACGGGTTGAACTTGCACAGCGACAATAGTATCAGGACACCGACGACAGGCAAACCGTCCCGAACATGAATGTGGAGAAGGCGATGTTCGAATGCTAACCTGAAAACCAAAGCCGTAAACAGCGCCGTAAGCCCGAGTGTTAGCGAATCCGCCGAAAGAGAGGCCGCCTGGCTGATGGCCATGGGTGTCAGTGCAACTATGAATAGCAGAACCCGAAATCCGGGCAGAATCCGCAGCGAGAGGAAGAAAAGCAGGACGTAGATAGCCCCATTCACCAATCTTGCGGCGTACATCTGTATCAGCGGTGAGGCGTTTAGTGCACGCCCTGTTCCTAGCACCAGTGCGGTGGCGGCATATGGCACAAAGCTGTAGACGTTGGCGTTTGGATTCTCTACTCCGGCTGTAGCGTCGGCCCGCAGCGGCCGCCGGAGCCATCTGACGAGTTCCCCGGCGCTCACCACCCGTCGCTCCGGAATCTGCTCGAATCTGGGTGAAAACCGCGTTAGCAGGTCCACAAAACTAGTGGGCACTTGGGTCCGCTGGGGGCCTACGAAGTGCAGCTCCGACACGCTCCAGGCTCTGCAAAGATGATGATTCTCATCAGGGACTTGAAAAGGCGGAATAACGAGAGCATAGCCGAAAACCAAAATCGGGGCGATCCGGAGGAACAGATTCGGGATGTTCGCACTCTGAGCGAAGGGTTGGACCCGTGCGCGGCGATTCCTATTCCTTTCAATGATCCCGCTTCGGCCGTTAGGAAAGTCATCTTTCACTTTCGCGTGCCTCGTTGGCATTATCGTTTCGCCGCTCATCCGATCATCGCTGCCCATGGCATTTATCAACAGGATCGAGCCCGTTCCGTTGTTCTTGATCGCCTTCTGTCCGTTGCCAGCGCCGTCGCCAAAAACCGCCGGCGTCTGCATCAGGCCGGCGTCCAGAGTATGCAGCCGTTAGAACCGGCGATCACCCCCACGCTCCGCCGCCCGTGGGCTCGCCTGCTCACCGCGCAAAAATCACCGCCACATCGTCGCCATACACTTTTCGCCAGCCGGTCAGATAAGGCAGTACATATGCCATTGGCGCACCCTTCGAGATCAGACAGAAGTGGATCTTGTATTTTTCCAGAAGAACAGCGGGGTCTTCCTGCAGCGTCGCCCATCGCCCGAACTCCTGAAGGACACCAGTCCATTCGAAAACGTCGCCTCTCCCATCGACAAAGTCCTTTTCCTCGGGGAGCGCCCAGGTCAGGTAGTCACCGAATACGTATTCATTCAACATCGGCCCGGAAAGTTTCGTTCGGCGAATGTAATCGACCGCGCCAGCCGGGTTCGCCTTTGTCACCTGGCTTGCGAGGTCGGTCCGGCTCGGAAAATGCCAGATGATCGCTGCCAGGAAAGCACAAACGAACAATCCATTGGCGAGGGGATGGTCGTGCGAGCGGTCTTCACTCCACGCCGGGGCCAGCACCAGGCACAACACCGGGCTCACTACGATTCCGAAGACGAACAGCATGCGAACGTGCTCGAGCGACAGCGCAAACGCTGCCACCAGCACCAACAGGTCCCGTAACGGCAATTGTAGACGACGAAGGGAGGCGACTACGACGACCCCGACGACGACCGCAATCATAGCTAAAGCGCGCACGCTCCGCAGGTCCGGCGGAAGCCATTCTTCCACTGCGCTCATCTGCACCGACTGTTGCAGGCCTACGTTCAGCGGGTACAGCAACAACCGCACCCCTACCGGATTGCAGCAAAGGGCCAAGACGCTAACCAGCAGTACCGTGCCGAGCGCCTTGCGCTCCTGACTACCCTTGGCTTCGGCAAACGCTACCCCCCAATTCCCTTGCGCGAAAGAGCAGAGCCAATATACGAACAGGACGCCAATTCCGAAGATATGCGACCCATGGCAATTCACCCAAATTGCGAACAACGGGGGAAGCAGCCAAAGCCAGCGCCGGTTCCGAGACGCCAGGTGGAGCAGGATTAGCTCGATCGTCAGAAAAAGATAGCCTACCAAATGCGGCCGGATCGCGAGGCCCCCTGTCGAGAAGAACCATGCGCAAACACCGCCCAGGAAGGCTAGCAATGCGCTCCCGCAGCGTCGGTAACACAGAAAATAGACCAACGCAAAGAGAATCGACGCCAGGCCTGCAAACCCAATCATCAGGCCCTGGTACCCGCCCATTCGGTACACGGTATAAATACCCAAACCCGCCAGCCATTCATGGGCGGTCCAGGCGTGCCCCTGCGCGGTGAAGGAAAATATATCCGTCGAAGGGATCGAGTGGGTGGTCCAGATTATCTGGCCAAGCCTCAAATGAAACCAGAGATCCGGATTGTTGAACCGATTGCTGACCGTCAGGGTGGTAATAACTGCCAGACCGAATGCCAGCATAACCGGGTACGACAGGATGGTTCGCCCAATCCTGACGATAGCTGGCATCGCAGGGGCTGGCACGGTAAGGGGTTCGATTGCGGTGGCGCTGTCAAGACTCATTGGCGACCTGGTTCAGGCAAGAAAACCTCGTTATTGGGCCAGCGCAATTTGTTGCCCAAAGCCAGAGTCCGGGGATGGAACGGGAAAAGAGAGGCCTTGCAGAACCAATCGGCGTCAGTGCTGTAAACGATTGTAGACAAGTCGGCTTGTGATTATCCGGTTGGTTCAGCAAGCCACCATATATTGCGGTGAGCCACCAAGGGCGTGCCGGCGCTTCGCCGCGCCCGCGAGTCTGTCGCGCTGAAGAGTGACAGGTATTTGTGGGGTGCGGGGCAGATTTCGGGCGTGGAGAGGTGCAGTTCGGCATAGGGCCTGCGGCGCGCTATTTTGAACTCTCACTCGCGGGCTTAAAGGCAAACACTACAGGTTGCGGTCTGCCGAAGCAACCGGATAATCCGGAGTCAGCCAGACACGGCTGTCAGGGTACGAATCGCCTCTGTCGGCGGGTTGGATTTTACGAGAATTTCGGCCGGAAGGGACCGGATTAGGAACCGTAAGCTTACAGGGCCAGGGCCTAGGGGGACGCTGGTAGATTTCAGGGACCGCAACGTGGAGTCGAGCCTCAGGCGGCGCCTTCGGCCGCTTCTTGAAGCGGCTCTGGAACCCGCCGCAGCAGGCGATGGAGATACGCTCTGGAGACCACCAGTCTGCGTGCCGCCAGGGTCTTGTTGCCATGACATTCCACTACAGCCTGGTTGACCAACCCGACCTTGTACTGATTGAGTAAGTCGCAAAAGGTATCGCCAAAGACTTCATGAGGACTGTCGTTAGCCTCGTTTTCCTCTATTTGGAACCGTGCGGGCAGGTCGCTACGGGCGATACTGTCGCCATCGGTCATGATAACGGCACCCTGGATAGCGTTTTCGAGCTCGCGGACATTTCCCGGCCACTCGTACGCCACCAGCAGTTCCATGGCGTTCGGGCGGATGTCGATCACCGGCTTTTCGTACTCCTTCGAATATTTGTTGAGAAAATGGCGGGCCAGTTTGGGAATGTCCTCGGTGCGGTCTCGCAGCGCGGGAACGTGAATCTGCATCACATTCACCCGGAAGAATAGATCGGACCGGAACGTACCGGCTTCCACCATCTGTTGCAGATCGCGGTGCGTTGCCAGCAGGATGCGCGCTTTCAGGGGTATGGGTTTGCTGCTCCCCAGCCGGCAGAACTCTTTCTGTTGCAGTACGCGGAGTAGTTTTACCTGGGTGTTCAGACTGAGTTCGCCAATTTCGTCCAGAAACAACGTTCCTTCCCCGGCCTTTTCCATATATCCGGCTCGCGAGCCGTTAGTGCCGGTAAACGCGCCTTTCTCGTGCCCGAACAACTCGGCTTCGATGAGGCTTTCGGGAATCGCCCCGCATGACACTGGCACGAAGGGCAGCGCGGCGCGATTGCCCAGATTATGGATGGCGTTGGCTACCAGTTCCTTACCGGTTCCGCTCTCGCCTGAAATCAATACCGTGGCGTTCAGGTTGGCCACGCGGCGTACCAGATCGTAGACTACTTGCGAACGGCCACTGGTGCCGATCAACTGATCGCAATGCCGCAAAGACTCGGCGTGCCGCATGCGCTCCAGTTCCTTTTTCAACGCCGTCTGCTCACAGGCGCGGCGTACCACGACCTTGAACTCCGGCAGCGAGGGCGGTTTGCCAATGCAATCGTACGCGCCGCGGAGCAGGAATTCGGTGGTCGTGGACCGCCTTAGGTCATCGGTCATCACCACGATGGGGATAGAAGAGTCGGCGATTTCGCCGAGGAACGCCAATTGCTCATCGAAAGAGGAGTGATTGCAGTCGAAATCCACGACGAGAATATCGGCCTCGGCACGGGCAGCGAACTCTTTGAACCGTTCCTTGTCGGATTCGAGCGACAGGTCAACTTGGGGCTTTAGAGCTGATGTCAGAAGCGGCAACAGCTTCAAATCCTGAGAGTACAGAGCCAATTTCGTCATCCCTGGGTCTCCCATGGTTAATCTTTATTAGGTATGCAATTGTACGGTCTGCACATCATCAGTTGCAAGGCCCAGCAACTTCAATAAGTCCTATAAGCTCTGCGGCATGAGAATCGACTGGGACCTATAGTACCCTCACTGGTCGAGGTATTTTGAGATGAGGTGTGAGCCAAAAAATTTACTAGTCTATTTTCAGCCCCGAGCAAGGTAGCATTAAAATTTACCCCAGTTCTAGTACCACTGAAGCTGATGCCTCACTTTCGATTTGGGAAAGGGACAGGCGGTAAAGGATCAAGAAACTTCTGAATAGTATTATGTTGGCTTCGTTCTTGGAACTTTTGGAAATTCCCAGTCACAATTGCGGTGTTCGACTCCACCGGCGTGAAGAAACCGTACCACATCGTCAATCGGGAAGACAACGGTGCGGTTGCCGCCGTCGAGAGAATGAGTCCTATCGCCCCGACGAGTCCGTTTGCCGTAGATGTGAGCCCGGGCAGGCCCGTTCAGGCGAAGCGGATCGTCCCGGAGCTTGGCCGCGGCGAAAAGCCCTTCTCCGGCCGCAAGACCCTCCTTCGAAGTTCGCGTTGCCTTGCGTATTTGCTGCTATCATACTGTGGAATCTCACAGTTATCGGCCGTCTGACGCCTGCTTGAGGAGTGTCGCAATTGGAACTCATCAAGGCTAATTCCAATCCAGATGGATGCCCGCAAGAGCACGTCAAACCTGATAACGCCAGCGAATAGCCTGAATCTTCCGTACGCGCACCTGTATTCTTTTGTTGACATCGGCGCCCTGACTTTGGAGATCGCCGTCGCACGCGCGAGCGAAAACTCCTTTCTTTCCGGGGCCATTCCGTTAGGCAGACAGATTGCACAGTGGAGGCGCCGTGAAGGTTGTGATTCTTTGCGGCGGACTGGGTACTCGGCTGCGCGAAGAGACGGAATTCAGGCCGAAACCCATGGTGGAGGTGGGTGGCCGCCCGATTCTTTGGCACATCATGAAGACCTACGCCCATCACGGCTTTCAGGATTTCGTCCTGTGTCTGGGGTATCGCGGGAACACGATCAAAGAGTACTTTCTCAACTACGAAGCCATGAACAGCGACTTCTCTATCTGCCTCGGTCAGAAGTCGAAGATTCACTATCATGGCTCTCACGACGAACAAGGCTATAGGGTTACGCTCGCCGAAACGGGCATCAACAGCATGACCGGCGGGCGCATCCGCCGGATTCAGCGCTACATCGAGGACGACATTTTCCTGCTGACTTACGGCGACGGGTTGAGCGATTTGAATATCGCAAGCGTGGTGGAGTTCCACAAGAGCCACGGCAAGATCGCTACGGTTACCTCGGTGTCGCCCGTGTCGCGATTTGGGAAGCTTGACTTAGGGCCCGGCGACCGCGTTCGGAAATTCAGCGAAAAGCCGATTTCCGAAGGATGGATCAACGCCGGCTACTTCGTGCTCGGCCGTAGGGTGTTCGACTATCTGGGCGGAGACGACTGCGTTTTCGAACACGAACCGCTGGAGCGCCTGGCCTCCGACGGACAACTCATGGCGTACCGTCATGACGGATTCTTTTACGCGATGGATACCTATCGCGAATATCAACACTTGAACGATCTATGGAACACGCAGGCCGCGCCGTGGAAAGTGTGGGATGACGCCCCGCCGGTCCTGCCTCGACCGCAATCGATGAACAATTAGAGGGACAATATGCAACCCAGCGCAAGAGCTATTGACGCTGTTCGCATCGGCAACAAGTGGGTAGGGGAGGGATATCCTTGCTTCATCGTCGCGGAAATCGGCATCAATCATAATGGCGATATCGATCTCGCGCGGAGGCTGATCAGCGTGGCCGCAGCCGCCGGCTGCGACGCCGTCAAGTTCCAGAAGCGAACCGTGGACGTAGTCTACACGCCTAAAGAGCTGACAAAACCGAGCGAGAACCCGTTCGGCCCCACCAGTGGCGATCTCAAGCGTGGACTGGAATTCGGGTACGACGACTACCGGCTCATCGCACGCTACTGCCGCGAAGTGAAGATGCCATGGTTTGCCTCCTGTTGGGATAAAGGCGCGGTAGATTTCATCGACCAGTTCGATCCGCCATGCTTCAAGATCGCCTCCGCATCGCTGACCGACGACAACCTGCTGCGCCATACCCGGTCGAAGGGCAGGCCCATTATTCTGTCCACCGGCATGAGCACCATTGAGGAGATCGACCACGCCGCGGAGGTGCTCGGCCGCGAGGAATTGGTCTTGCTCCACGCCTGTAGCGCCTACCCGGCGCACCACCCCGAGCTGAATCTCCGCGCCATCCCAGCGCTGCGCAGCCGGTATCAGGTGCCCGTGGGGTATTCGGGCCACGAAACGGGGCTGCCCTCCACCGTCGCCTCGGTCGCGCTGGGTGGCTGCTGCATCGAACGCCATATTACGCTTGACCGCGCGATGTGGGGCTCGGAGCAGGCCGCTGCGCTCGAACCCAGCGGCATCACCAAACTCGTTAGCGACGTCCGAATTGTGGAGAATTCGTTGGGCGACGGCGTAAAGCGAGTGGTGGCACGCGAGCAGGAAGTCATCAAGAAGCTCCGCCCGGAGCGCCTGGCCTCCGACGGTCAACTCATGGCGTACCGCCGTGACGGATTCCCTTATGCGATGGACACCAATAGCGACTATAGGCATCTGAACGATATAAGAAACACCCAGGCCGCGGCGTGGAAAGTGGCGGAAGACGCCAGGGCCAGATTGCCGCGCCTGGTGAGTCACCGTTGAGGCTCGGCGGATCCCGACATGGAAAATCGGCTATCTCAAGATCTCGAGCACGTCCTCTCGCACACCGAGCAGCTTTGGGCCGATCTACGCGGCGAGCGCGTTTTCATCACGGGCGGTACGGGCTTCGTTGGAAGTTGGCTTTTGGAGAGCCTGCTGTGGGCCAATCGACGCCTCGATCTCGGCGTACGCTGCACCGTACTGACGCGCGATCCGTCAGGGTTTCGGGCGCGCCGCCCGCATTTGGCGTGCAACGAGGCGGTGGCACTGCTCGCCGGCGACGCCACGTTCTTTAGTTCCCCAAGCGGTTGCTTCCCGTTCATTGTGCATGCTGCGAGCGGCACGTATCGCCCGCCAACGCCGGAATCGCTGGTTGACTGGTTCGACCGAGACTTGGAAGCTACGCGGACGGTGCTCGAATTTGCCCGCATTTGCGGCGCCGCCCGGCTTCTGTTCACCAGTTCGGGATCAGTATACGGCCGGCAGCCTGGCCAGATGGCGGGTATCCCGGAAGACTATGCAGGCGCAGTTTTCCCGAACGACGTCAACGCGGCCTATGGCCATGCCAAGCGCACTTCCGAATTCCTGTGTGCCAGCTACGCGCGAGCCTACGGATTCGACGCTGCGATTGCACGTCTTTTTGCGTTCTCAGGGCCGTACCTTCCGCTCGACGGACAGTACGCCATCGGAAACTTCATCGCCGACGCGCTCTGCGGCAGACCCCTGCACATCTCGGGCGACGGCACTCCTTACCGTTCATACCTGTATGCGGCCGACATGGCCATCTGGCTGTGGACGATCCTGCTCCGCGGGCAATCGGGTTCGCCCTACAACGTGGGTTCGCCGCACGCGGTGAGTATCGCCGAGCTGGCGGCTGCAGTTCGGAACACCGTAGCGGAAGGAGTGGAGATTCGAATTGCCCAGGCGCCACGGCAGCGCGCGGAGGCTTCCCGATATGTGCCCGCGGTGGAACGCGCGGAGTGCCAACTGGGATTGAAAGTGTGGATTCCTCTGGAAGAGGGCATCCGACGCATGTGGAGCTGGCATGCGGCATCAATGGAGACGGCACGTCATGAAGAACTACGACCTACACAACAAGAACATTCTGATTACCGGCGGCACCGGATCATTCGGACGGAAGTGCGCGGAAGTCCTGCTCCGCGAGTATAGTCCGAACCGCCTGATCATCTTCAGCCGCGACGAACTGAAGCAGCACGAAATGCGCGTGGCGGGCTTCGACGATCCGTGCCTCCGCTACTTCATAGGCGACGTGCGCGATGTGGACCGGTTGCGGCGCGCCATGGTGAGGGTAGATGTGGTGATTCACGCGGCGGCTTTGAAACAGGTGCCCGCCTGCGAGTCGAACCCTATGGAGGCCATTCAGACCAACGTCAACGGTGCGAAGAATGTGATCGAGGCGGCGCTCGATAACCGCGTGCACCGGGTGCTGGCGCTCAGCACCGACAAGGCCGTCAACCCCATCAACCTGTACGGCGCAACGAAACTGGTTTCCGAGAAGCTCTTCATACAGGCGAATGCTTACCGTGGCGGCGACCCCATCCGCTTGAGCTGCGTACGTTACGGAAACGTGGTGGGCAGCCGGGGCAGCGTGATCCCGCTGTTCCGCGAGCAGCGCAAGACTGGCCGGATTACCGTCACGCACCCTGCCATGAGCCGCTTCTGGATGACCATTGATCAGGGGGTGCGTTTTGTTCTGCAGTCGATCGAAGCCATGGCCGGCGGCGAGGTCTTCATCCCCAAGATCGCAAGCATGCGCATCACCGATCTGGCCAAAGCCATGGCCCCCGATTGCGAGATCGTGGATATCGGTATACGGCCCGGCGAAAAACTGCATGAGGTGCTGCTCTCCGAGGACGAATCGCGGCACTCGGTCGAGATGGACGACTGTTTTATCATCACTCCCATGCATCTCTGGTGGAAGAACCAACCCATTCCGTTGGGCGCGCCGCTGCCGGAAGGTTTCCGATACGCCAGCGACACCAACGACCAGTGGCTCACCGCCGAACAGTTGCTGGAATTCGCCGGAGAGAGCCGCGAAGAGGCAGTAGCCTGAGCATGCTGCTGTCCGATTATGTCATTCAGTTTCTGGCGGACAAGGGAGTTCGCGATGTCTTCCTGGTCTCGGGCGGCGGCATCATGTACTTGCTGGATTCCCTGGCGCGTAATCCCGCTGTGCGCTACTACTGCAACTACCACGAACAGGCCTCCACGGTAGCCGCGGAAGGATATGCGCGCGTCACCAATGGTGTGGGTGTCTGCCTGGTCACTACCGGACCGGGGGGCGCCAACGCGCTCTCCGCCATTCCGGCGGCTTGGGTGGATTCCATTCCCTTGCTGGTGGTTTGCGGACAGGTGAAACAGGAATTGATTGCCGACTACGGCAAGATCCGCCAGATGGGTCCGCAGGAAGGCAACATCGTAGGAATGGCCGCTCCGGTTACCAAGTACGCCAAGAGCGTGCGCGACCCAAAGACAATTCGCTATGAGCTGGAGTATGCCTGGTACCAGGCCGTTTCCGGCCGGCCCGGTCCGGTTCTGCTGGAATTGCCGCTGGACGTACAGGGCGCGCATATCGACCCTGAAACGCTGGCCGGCTTTACAGCGCCGGCGGCGAGTCGTGAGCCGGTGGATGGGCCGGTAGCGCAGGTGCTGAATGAAATCCGCCGGGCGCGCCGTCCCATTCTGGTTTGCGGTAACGGCATTCATCGCGCGCGAGCGCAAGAGTTGCTGCTCGCCGTCCTGGACAAGCTGAAGGTGCCGGTGGTGGTGCCGCTGACGGCCAAGGATGTGATCGCGGAAGATCACCCCATCTATATGGGCGTTTTCGGCGTAGCTGGACAACGGCGCGCGAATTTCGCGGTGCAGAATAGCGATTGTCTGGTGGCCATCGGCGCGGGGCTGAATTGCCAGAAGGTGGGCTTCAACATCCCCGGCTTCGCTCCCAGGGCGCGCAAGATCATTGTGGACGTCGATCCGGCGCAGTTGCATTATCAGGTAGTGCGGCCGGACGTCGCGGTGGACGCGGACGCCGGCGAGTTCCTTGCCGAAATGCTGCGGCAACTGGAACAGGGGCCCCATACGTCGGCGGACGACTGGCTGGCCGCCTGCGAAAACTGGCGCCGCCGCTATCCTCCCGTCACCCCCGATTACTACGCCCCTTCGAGTTACGTGAATACCTACGTCTTTTACGACAAGCTCTCCGAAATCCTCGGTTCCGATGCCCTGATGGTGACCGGAAATGCGCTCGATACCACCAGCTATTTTCAAGCGTTCCGCGTGAAGAAGGGTCAGCGAACCACCAACAGCGGCTGGGGCGCCATGGGATGGTGTCTGCCGCTGGCTGTCGGCACTTGCATTGGCAGCGGCAAGCGCAAGACTCTTTGCTGCACCGGCGACGGCAGCTTTCAATTCAACGTCCAGGAACTGCTGACCATCGCGCACTATCGCCTGCCCATCCGGATGTTCGTGCTGAACAACCAGGGCTACTCGAATATTCGAGCTACCCAAAACAGCTTCTTCGAAAGAAGGTACGTGGGAGCCGATGCCGCCTCCGGTGTCGGAAATCCGCGATTTGACTTACTGGCGGCGGCTTACGGAATGCGCTATTCGCGGATCGCGACGAATGATGATATTGACGATGGCGTCCGCGCTGCCTTGTCTGGCGATGGGCCGGGGATATGTGAAGTCAACGTCTCTCCCGAGCAAGGTATCTGGCCGAAAGCATCGGCATTCCGCCGCCCCGATGGGACCTTTGAATCCCGCCCGCTCGAAGACATGGCGCCGTTCCTTTCGCGGGAGGAGCTTTGGGAGAACATGCATCAGTTCGACGAGGTGCCCGCGTGAAACTCGTGGTCACCGGCGGCAGCGGTCTGCTGGGTTCCAACCTGGCGCTGGAGTTCTGTCGCGCGGGTCATCAGGTGACAGCGCTTTTCCGGCGGCATGGCCTGCGCATGCCCGGTATCGCGACGGTCGCCTGCGATTTGACCGACCCGGAAGGACTGTCGCGGGTACTTGCGGGAGCGCGGCCAGACTGGATTGTGCATTGCGCGGCCGCCACCAATCTGGAATGGTGCCAAGCCAACCCGCAGGAATGCCTGCGCATTAATGCCGACGTGCCCGGCGAGATCGCGGCCTTGGCGGTGGGGATGAAAGTTGGTATGGTCCACATCTCGACCGACGCGGTCTTCGATGGCGCAGCAGGAGGCTATTGCGAGACCGACCAGACGTCGCCGGTAAACCACTATGGCCACAGCAAGGCGCTCGGCGAGGCCGCGGTTCTGCGCGAAATGCCGGCAGCGCTGGTGCTGCGGACTAATATCTACGGCTGGAACCTGCAACCTAAGACCAGCTTGGCGGAATGGGCTCTGGGGCTGCTGCAGAGGGGTTCCCAGGTTCCTGGTTTTCGCGACGTCGTGTTCTCCCCGGTCCTGGTGAACAGTCTGGCTGGAGGGATTCTGGCGCTGGTGAATTCCGGCCGTTCGGGGATTTTCCACGCGGCCTCACGCGACCATATCAGCAAGTACGATTTCATCCGCGAACTGGCCGCAGTTTTCGGGTTGGACCCGACCCTGGTGCGCGAATCTTCCGTTGCCGATTCGGCGCTCACCGTCCGGCGTCCGCGGAACACCTGGTTGCGTAGCGATAAGCTCGCCGCCGTCCTGGATCGGCCTCTGCCCACGATTCGCGAGGGCCTGGAGGCTTTTCGCGACCTCGACCAGAGCGGTTTCGCCCATCGGTTGAAAGCCGCCGCGGCATAAGAGAGATTCACATGGCAGTTCTACATATCGGAAATCGCGAAATCGGAGAGCATTTCCCCACCTACTTCGTCGCCGATATTTCTGCCAACCACGATGGCGATCTGGAACGCGCCCGCGCTCTCATCCATCTGGCGGCGGAAAGCGGCGCCGATGCGGCCAAATTCCAGAACTTTCAAGCCGACAAGATCGTAAGCGAACGAGGCTTCCAAACGATGGGCGGCCAGCTGTCGCATCAGGCCAAGTGGAAAAAAACTGTCACGCAGGTCTATCGCGAAGCCAGTCTTCCGTGGGAGTGGACCGAACCGCTGAAGCGCGAATGCGACGCAGCCGGTATTGATTACTTCTCCACGCCTTACGATTTCGGAGCCGTTGACATGCTCGACCCGGTCGTCGCGGCATTCAAAATCGGCTCGGGGGATATTACCTGGCCTGAAATGCTGGCCGCCGTCGCGGCCAAGGGCAAGCCCGTAATCCTCGCCACCGGCGCGTCCAACATGTGCGAAGTGCAGGACGCCGTCGCCGCGATCCTCAGGTGCAATCCGCAGCTTGCGCTGATGCAGTGCAACACCAACTACACAGCCAGCCTGGAAAACTTCAAGCACATCCATCTCAACGTGCTGAAGACGTTCGCGGTGATGTTTCCGGATCTGGTGTTGGGCCTTTCGGACCACACACCGGGCCATGCCACCGTCCTCGGCGCAGTGGCGCTCGGTGCGCGCATCGTGGAGAAGCACTACACCGACAACAATGCGCGCGAAGGCCCCGACCATCCCTTCTCCATGACTCCGGCCAGTTGGCGTGAAATGGTGGACCGCACGCGCGAGTTGGAGTATTCGCTCGGCGGGGCGGTAAAGCAGGTGGCCGAGAACGAAAAACAGACCGTCGTGGTTCAGCGCCGCTGTCTGCGAGCCGCACGCGATCTGCCCGCCGGCACGATTCTCGATCGCGACATGATCGATGTACTGCGGCCCGCTCCGTGCCAAGCCATCAAGCCGTACGATTTGCCCAAAGTATTGGGAGCGCGTCTGGCGGTTTCCGTGCCGGCGGGCGAAGCGCTGACATGGGGTCTCCTGGAGCGATAGCCGGCATGCGGATTCTATATTTCAGCCGCGCCTATACCGCCCACGACCGCCGTTTTCTGGCGGCGCTGGCGGCATCGCCTCATGACACCTGGTATTTGCGGTTGCAAGACGACGCATTGACTTATGAGACGCTGCCTGTACCTTCGGGAGTCCGGATGATGGAGCCGCTGGCCGGCGGGGAAGCGATCTCCGCGCCGGAGCAGTATCTACGGCTGGTCCACCGATTTGAAGCGGCGCTCGACCAGGCCCGGCCCGACCTGGTACACGCCGGACCGGTGCAGAGTTGTGCTCTGATCGCGGCGCTGGCGGGCTTTCGTCCCTTGCTGGCGATGTCCTGGGGGTCCGACCTGCTGGTGGACGCCGAGCGCGACGCCGTCTGGAATTGGGCGACGCGTTTCGCTTTGGGCCACGCCGACATGTTGGCCACAGATTGCGACGAAGTCTCTCAGGCGGCACAACGCATCACCCGGTTTGCGGGAGAGAATATCGTGCAGTTCCCCTGGGGCGTGGACATCGCCACTTTCCGCCCCGGTATGGACACTCTTGGTCTGCGGCGCAAACTGGGCTGGGAAGAATGCGTGGTCGCCATCTCCACCCGCTCTTGGGAACCAATCTACGGGGTCCTGCCCCTGCTGGAAAGCTTTGGCATGGCTCACCACCGGGATCCACGTCTGCGGCTGGTGCTGGCGGGGGCCGGCTCGCTGCGGCCGGAAGTAGAACGCTTCATTTTCACGAGCGGCCTCGACGGGACGGTCTGGCTTCCCGGAGCGGTGCCCCACGACCAACTCCCCGACTACTTCCGCGCGGCGGATCTATACGCCAGCTTCGCCGCCAGCGATGGCAGCTCGGTTTCCCTGCTGGAGGCGATGGCCACGGGCTTGCCGGCGATCGTCACCGACCGCGCCAGCAATCGCGAATGGATTGCGAGCCCATCCAACGGGCTGTTGGCGCCTTTCGGAGATACCCGTGCGATGGCCGCTGCATTCGTCGAGATAGCGAATCTGACGGAAAACAGGCGGCGCGAGATTGCCGAGTCCAACCGCGCCATCGCCGAGAGCCGGGCAAACTGGGGGCGAAACGTGAGCAAGCTGCTGGCAGCTTACGATCTTCTCGCGCCTGAAGTAGGGCAGGTGACAACATGAGATTCGTCAGTGTAGTGGCTGGTTGTTACAACGAAGAAGGAAATGTCCGCGAGCTTTACGAGAGGGTGTGCCGCGTCTTTCGTGAAGAACTTCCGGAATACGCCTTCGAGCTGATCCTGATCGACAACGCTTCCGAAGATGGCACCGTCGCAGTGCTCAAGGAAATCGCCGCCCGGGACAAGCGGGTTAAGATCATCGTCAACAATCGCAATTTTGGCCACATTCGTTCGGGATATCATGCCCTCCTGCAGGCACGCGGCGAGGCTGTGGTGAACATGGCATCCGATCTGGAAGATCCTCCCGAACTGATCCCACAATTTATCCACAAATGGGAAGAGGGCTACAAGGTCGTCCTTGCTCAGAAGCGATCCAGCGACGAGTTCGGTCCATTTCAGTTAGTGCGCAAGCTCTACTACGCCATCGTCAGCAAGCTTTCCGACACGTCCCTGGTGAAAGATGCCACGGGATTCGGAGTATACGACCGGCAGGTGATCGATGATATTCGGCGGATCGGCGACCCCTACCCGTATTTTCGGGGTTTAATCTGCGACCTGGGGTATCGCCGCTGCCTGATTCCATTCGACCGAGTGGCGCGCAAGCGCGGTTTCAGCAAGAACACTTTCTATACCCTTTACGATCTGGCGATGCTGGGCATCACCAACCACTCCAAAGTCCCGCTGCGCCTCGCCACATTCGCCGGTTTCTGCATCGGCGGGGTCAGCTTTCTGGTGGCGCTCGGTTACCTGGTTTATAAGCTAATCTATTGGAATAATTTCTCGGTCGGCATGGCGCCCGTGGTTTTCGGCATCTTTTTCCTAGGGGCGGTCCAGTTGTTCTTTATCGGGATTCTGGGGGAGTATATCGGATCCATTCATACGCAAGTCCTGCGCCGTCCACCTGTCATCGAGAGGGAGCGGATCAATTTCGAGCAGCCCCTGCACGCCGACCCAGAGCGCATTCCTGGCGCGGTGGATGTCACCAACGCAGCGTGATTCGGCGGCTAGAGGAGATTATATGCATCGTGAACGTTTCGCTCCCAGGCCCTGCCCGGTTTGCCGCGGTGAAAAGAAGGAGCTGCTGTTTCGCCAGAATTTCGAACAACTCTCCGAGGCGCGCCTGGTGGACGGCTACGATGTGGTGGTCTGCCGCGACTGCGGCGCCGGTTTCGCGGACGACATCCCGCCGCAGGAAGTCTTCGACCGCTATTACCGGGACCTCTCGAAATATAACAACCGCAACCGTGACGGCCAGGCCGTTCCCTTGGAAGATGAGAAGTGCGACCAGACGGTCGACGTGATGGTGCAATTCGCGCAAAACAAAGATATCCGCATCCTGGATATTGGCAGCGGTTCCGGCAAGTTTCTGGCGAGTTTGTTGAAGCGCGGATTCCGCAACGTGCGCGGCATAGACCCATCGCCTGCGTGCGCCAGCGATGCCGCCAGGCTTTATGGTGTGGAAGTCACGGTGGGAACGATTGCGAACATACCGCAGCCTGCCGAGCCCTACGACTTCCTGGTGCTGATCGGCGTGATGGAACACATTCGCGACCTTGACAGTGCCGTCTCGCAACTTCATTCCTTGCTGCGCGAGGGTGGCCGTGTCTACCTCGACGTGCCGGATGCCGGCCGCTTCACCGCCCGCGCCGATGCGCCGTTTCAGGAATTCAGCACCGAGCACATCAACTTCTTCTCAACGCGATCGCTGAGCAACCTGATGTGTCTGCGCGGCTTCGCGGAAGTGGCCACCGGCCACGCCGTGCGGCCCGCCAACGAGGCTGTCGGCATGGCCGCGTACGGCGCCTTCGAGAAGAGTTCCGCGCCGGCCGCGATGGTGTACGATTCCGAAACGGAAGGTTCGATCCGCAACTACGTGGAGGATTGTGGCGCCGCGGATGCCGAGGTGCGCGAAAAAATCGCGCGGGCGCTGGCGCCCGGGGAACGGATGGTCGTCTGGGGCGTGGGCACGCACACACTGCGTCTGCTGGCCACTGGTGGCCTCGATCCCCATCGAGTGTCTTTATTCGTGGACTCGAACCCGAATTATCAGCGCCAGCAACTGCGTGGCGTGCCAGTGGTGTCGCCAGCCGAATTGCGATCGCACGAGCCGATCCTGATTTCCTCGCGGGGATTTCAGCGGGAGATTCAAAACCAGGTTCGTGAGCAGATGCGGCTTGAGAATCGCCTGATTTTGCTTTACGAGTAGCGCTCTCCTACCGGACGGAAACAGGTCCTGGCGGCCCGCCCGATGGCGATCTCAGGTCACTTGTGATGCCGCAGCAGCGGAAGCTTGTGGCGCGGTTGGCGCTGCCGAGGAAGATCGCGAACTGGTTGCTGACCCAGGTTGCAGCAACGGCTAGTGAAGAGCGGCGGCAGGCTGTTGAAACAGCCCCCTTACTACTGGCTGAGACCGGCCCGAAAGCAATCTTGCACGGAGGCTGTTGGGGAGCACGTTGCGGTGGATCGGTGCGCTGGCGGTGGCGCCTGGCTAGCAGGAGGGTGAGGACCCGAGCGAAATCCTGCGACCAGGACATGGATGCCCGAGAAGTGTTTGTGGCAATCACTGAAAAGGAGCAGTTTCACGGCTTTCGTGGTTTTCCGGTAGGTGGAGTTTGGCGCTTGGCAGAGGCAAAAGGAGGCTGGCGGAGAAAAGACTGCGCTTCGGAAGATCAAGAATTGCGGGTTGTGCTATGCTATCCCCAACCCAGGAGCGAAAAATGGAAATCCCGGCCATAGCCAACATAAGCACGAGTTCCTTGCCAAAATGCCTCATGGCACCGTGCACCTGGATTTCGTGCTCTGAACGCCGTGGATATTAAGCCGAATTTCTGGCGCGACCGTCCGGTGCTGGTCACCGGGGCAACCGGGCTGGTGGGCGGTTGGCTGACTCGCCGTTTGATCGAAGCCGGCGCCGACGTCGTTTGTCTCGTGCGCGACTGGGTACCCCGCCGGGAACTGAACCGGTCGAATCTTCTGGAACAGGTCACCGTGGTACGCGGCGACCTGCGCGATCGCGACCTCGTCGAACGGACTATCGGGGAATACGAGATCGACACCGTACTTCACCTGGCGGCCCAGGCAATCGTCTGCATAGCGAATCGCAATCCGATTTCAACCTTCGAGTCCAACATACAAGGGACGTGGAACGTGCTCGAAGCCTGCCGCCGTTCGCCGGGAGTCCGCAGCATCGTCGTGGCCTCTTCCGACAAGGCCTACGGTGACCAGGAGATTCTGCCCTACAAGGAAGACACGCCCCTGCGCGGCCAACATCCCTACGATGTCAGCAAGTCCTGCGCCGACCTCATTGCCCACGCTTACGCCCGGACCTACGGCCTACCCGTAGCGATCACCCGTTGCGGTAATTTCTTCGGCGGCGGCGACCTGAACTGGAACCGCATCGTGCCCGGAACCATCCGCTCGGTCCTGCGCGGCCAACGGCCGGTCATCCGCTCGGACGGCCATTTCGTGCGCGACTATTTTTACGTGGAGGACGGCGCGGCGGCCTACATGCTGCTCGCCGAACAGTTGTACCGGCGCCCGGAATTGCGCGGCCAGGCCTTCAACTTCTCCTACGAAAACCAGGTAACCGTGCTCTGCCTGGTAAAGGAGATCCTGAGCGCGATGGAGTCATCGCTCGAGCCCGAGGTTCTGAACGAGACCTCAAACGAAATCCGCCGGCAGTTCCTCAGCGCGGAGCGCGCGCGAATCGAACTCGGATGGACGCCGCTATTCACGCTCGCCGAGGGCCTGGCGCGAACCATCCCGTGGTACCGGGAACTGCTGACGTGATGTCGCGGAAAGACGAACTCCGCAGCCAGATACTCGACCTCGTGAGCGAGTACTGCGCCGAGGCCTTTGCGCCCCAACCCTTCTGCCCGGGACAATCTGCCGTGCCCGTGTCGGGCAAGGTCTTCGACTCCTCGGAAATGCGCACGCTCGTGGACTCGGCATTGGATTTCTGGTTGACTACGGGCCGCTATGCCGCCGAATTCGAATCGTCATTTGCGCGCTGGTTCGGCATCCGGGAATGCTCGCTGGTAAATTCCGGCTCGTCCGCCAACCTGCTGGCCCTCAGCGCCCTCACGTCGCCGAAGTTGGGTGAGCGCGCCTTAAAACCCGGCGACGAAATCATCACGGTGGCGGCCGGATTCCCGACCACCCTCAACCCGATCCTGCAAAACAACCTCGTGCCGGTGTTCGTGGACGTTACCTTGCCCACTTATAACGCCGATGTCACGCAGTTCGAGGAGGCGCTTTCGACGCGCACCCGCGCGATCATTCTGGCCCACACGCTTGGCAATCCTTTCGACCTCGATACCGTGGCCGCCTTCGCCCACAAACACGGCCTCTGGTTCATCGAGGACTGTTGCGATGCCGTGGGCAGCACTTATCGGGGGCAAAAAGCAGGAACGTTCGGCGACTTGGCGACTACCAGTTTCTATCCCGCCCACCACATTACGATGGGGGAAGGAGGCGCGGTACTGACCAACCAGCCTTTGCTGCGTTCGCTGGTGGAATCGTTCCGCGACTGGGGCCGCGATTGCTGGTGCGCCCCAGGGCGCGATAACACCTGCGGCAAGCGGTTCGCCTGGCAACTCGGCGATCTACCTTGCGGTTACGACCACAAGTACACTTACTCGCATATCGGGTACAACCTCAAGATGACGGACATGCAGGCGGCTGTCGGGGTGGCCCAATTGCAGAAACTTGACGACTTTGTGGCAGCCCGGCGCCGCAATTTCCAGATCCTGCGCGAGGCGCTTGGCCAGCTCGAAGAGTTCTTCCTGCTGCCGGAACCGACGGAGGGCAGCGATCCCAGCTGGTTCGGTTTCGCCATCGGCGTGCGCCGCGGCATGCCGTTCACTCGCAACCAGGTGGTCGCCTGGCTCGAACAGCGCAAGATCGCAACGCGGTTGCTCTTTGGCGGCAATTTGATGCGCCAACCGGCCTACCGCGACTGCCGCTTCCGTGTGGCCACCTCGATGGAGAATACCGATTTCGTGATGGACAACGTCTTCTGGATCGGACTGTACCCGGGTCTGACACCCGCGGCACTTGAATACATGGCGGAGAGCCTGCGGGCGTTCGCGCGCAGTGTCTGATCCGAGACCGTCGGTATGGTGGCAGCATCTTGCTGCAGTCGTATCGTAGTCGGTGATCGCAGCGTTTTCTCATTTGAAGAATGAACCTGAAGTCGGCCAGTGAGGGGATCGGGAGTAGGGCCTCCTCTTCAGATGATATGGTGCTTCGGCGGCTTGCTCAGGGCGTGCGAGAATGTGGAGTTCACAACCTGTTCGGCTCCGATCCCTCCCTGGCCGGCGTTCGCGCGGAGAGGAGTTGTTTGGCATCGCGGGCATAGCAGGCACGGTCTTCACCGTTCCCCGTCCGGAACCTCGTTACGACTTTCCGATTTTAACCAGCGTGCAAAATGGGGAGGTTAGCGACGATAGGCGGGGACGAAAATATTCGCCCCTCCTGTGTAGCAAGTGAATGGCCAAAAGACCGTCGATGCAGGCGCAGACGAGGAGGCAGATTCATTTCGCCGTGACCGTTCTGCGCACCCTTGTCATACAGGTGCTGCCTGCGTAGTTCAAAAGTCCCTCCAAGCTTCCAAATCGGTTGCCTCGCGTTGACGGCTATCGACTCGAATTCGCTTCTCCCGGACGCTAGAACGTCGCAATTTTCTACATTTACGGGCATTAAGATCTTAAAGTACCCTTGGAAGCCAAGGTGCACGCGTCGCCGGGCGGGCGGCTTACTGCGAGTGGGTCTACGGCACTCGATCTTCCGAATCGGGGACGGGGCGTTATGAAGGCCATAGGCATTAGCGGGTTGGAGAACTCCGTGGCGTTCAAGCAGGCCACATGGCCTGGGATGGCGCCCGAAGAATACCGCATCGCACAAGGGATGGATGCCGCGGCCGCCCTGGTGATTGACGGCCGCCTGGCCGCTGCCGCGGCCCAGGAACGCTTCAGCGGAAAGAAGCACACGGGCGAGTTTCCAATAGATGCCATCCAGTTCTGTTTGGCCGAATCCAGCCTGACGATCGACGATATCGATGAAATTGCCCACGGATTCGACTACGCTCCGTATCGGGATCTCTATCGGAGGGATGCCGTGTCAGCCGCTCTGTACCAGCAGGTCCTTTCGAGAGAGGCGCTACTGGAACAGGTGAGCCGGGATCTGCCGGGATACCCGCACGACCAAGTGTTTGCCGTCGGCCACCATCTGGCGCACGCAGCCAGTGCGGCCTATACTTCGGGCTGGGAGGAATGCCTGGTGGTAGTGAATGACGCCATGGGCGAAGTCCAGAGCCTCAGCGTCTACGTGTTTCGCGACGGCGAGCTCTCGAGGATTCGCGAAGTTGGCGCCAATGACTCGATGGGCATTCTGTATTCCCTCGTGACCCTGCACCTGGGCTTCGATTTCAATTCCGACGAATACAAGATCATGGGGCTGGCGCCTTACGGAGACGCCGCGCGCTTCCGGCCCTTTTTCGAGCAGGTGGTGGAACTGAGGCTGGACGGTTCCATCCGCATCCCTATCTTACGGTTGAACCAGTCCCGCGAGGAACGGGAAAACTACACCGCTACTCGCGCTTATCTGGACGAACAGTTAATTCCGCGGAGACTCCCGACCGACCCTATTACCTCGATGCACGAGGATGTGGCCGCCGCTCTGCAGGAGTGCCTGGAAAGAGCGTTGCTCCATGTCTGCGGACATTTCGCCAGACAGACCGGGCTGCGCCGGATTGCCCTGGCAGGCGGTGTGGCGCTGAACTGCACCGCCAACGGCAAGTTGATGCGATCGGGGTTGTTTGAGGATGTGTACGTGCAGCCGGTTGCCGGTGACGATGGCACTGCCTTGGGGGCCGCGTTGTATCGCACATCGCTCACCGAGGAGATTCCCAACTGTCGATTCCCGGCGCCGCTCTTTGGACCCCGCTATGCCACACCATGCATCGAGGCCGCTCTTCGCCGCTTCAACGGCCGCGTCGAATGGCAGCAGTTTCCGTCGCTCCAAGCGGCGTGTGCCTCCGCGGCCCGGCTGATTGCGGATGGACGGGTGGTGGCCTGGCATCGCGGGCGGATGGAGTACGGTCCCCGGGCGCTTGGAAACCGAAGCATTCTGGCCGATCCCGGACACCCCGAAATGCGCGATCGGATCAACGCCATGGTAAAGAAGCGCGAAGCGTTCCGCCCCTTCGCGCCGGCCTGTGCGGTAGAAGAGGCTCATCGCTGGTTCGACGTGGCTCCGGGAACGGAACTGCCCTACATGATCAGCGTAGTCGAGGTGCGCCCGGAACTGCGGAGTGCGCTGCCGGCAATCACCCACGTGAACGGCTCCGCTCGTCTACAGACCGTATCCGTGAACGACAACCCCGATTTTCACAGCCTGCTGCGGGCGGTTGGCGAGACCACTGGCCGCCAGATGGTTCTCAACACCAGCTTCAATGTCAAAGGACAGCCGATCGTAAACACGCCGGAGCAAGCCGTCGAGACGTTTCTCGGAACCGGCATTGAGTTTCTGTACCTGGAGAACTTTATTGTCACCCGCTCAGCTGTCTAAGTGGAATCAGACCGAGGTAGAATACGCACGCGTCAGCCGGATCAGCGAGCTGTTCGAGCAGCAAGCCGCCAAGACACCCGACGCACTTGCCGTGGTGACAGCGGAGCGGCACCTGACATATCGCGAGCTCGATGAGCGCTCGAATCGTCTTGCCAGGCACCTGCAGAGCTGCGGCGTGAAACCGGAAACACTGGTTGGCGTGGCGATGGAACGGTCGGAAGCCCTGGTAGTCACCCTGCTCGCGATTCTCAAGGCCGGCGGAGCTTACGTCCCGTTGGATCTCAGCCATCCCATGGAGCGCCTGGCCTTCGCGATCGAGGACTCGGGAGTACCCATTATCGTCACCAGCGGGCAAATGCGCGGGAAGCTTCCACCCTGCGCCAGCCGCCTGGTGGTGCTGGACCCCGAGGCTGCCACGATTGCGCACCACGGTTCTCAGCCCGTGGAATCCGCGGCGACCAGCCAGAACCTGGCATACGTGATCTACACCTCCGGTTCCACCGGAAAGCCGAAAGGCGTGATGGTTGAAAACCGCAACGTGGTCAACTTCTTCACCGGCATGGACCGGGCTATCGGTTGCGAGGGCGGAGTCTGGCTGGCCGTTACCAGCGTCTCTTTCG
>Ga0181532_10001192_pt1 | contig 25469 bp, 19 predicted proteins | sample PEATcosm2014_Bin_33_FD_119768 | JGI IMG/M metagenome (GOLD analysis project Ga0181532, IMG submission 119768) | Peatland microbial communities from MTU Mesocosm Facility, Houghton, MI, USA - PEATcosm2014_Bin11_30_metaG | ecosystem: Environmental > Terrestrial > Soil > Wetlands > Peat | place... | reverse complement strand
TTTTTCGCACGTGGAGCTGCTTTCCATGGAACTGCCGAGGCAGGGAAGCGTGCCTGGCGGCGATTTGCTTACGATTGAATTCTCTGCGGTTTACACGGGGATCTGACGATGCAGGATTTTCAGATCAGGAAGCAGTTGATCATCGGCGGCCTGGCGGTTCTTCTGCTGGCGGACGTGGCGCTCGTTTATTTCAATGCCAGGCTATCATCGGCGCCACAGAGCCGGCAGCAGGTTCTTTCTGCCCAAACCCGGCAGTTGGCCCTGGTCAAGGAAGACATTAAGCACGCCACCATCATCCGGGAAAAGATTCCACAAACGGTGAAGCAGTTCGACGATTTCGAGGCCACGCTGCTGCCATCCGCGAAGGGCTATTCGGTTATTTCGCAGGAGTTGGACGAATACGCGAAAGAGACTCACCTGATCGTCGAGGATGCCCGGTTCCATGAGAAAGAGGTGGTCGGTCGGAACCTGACGGAATTGACCCTGGAGGCCTCTGTTAACGGTGATTACGACGGGATTGTGAGGTTTCTGAATCATTTGCAACGCTCGAAGAATAACTACATTGTGGATTCCCTGGCCGTGGACTCGCAGGCCAGCGGGCAGGGACCTGTTGGCGCATTACGGGTCGTCTTGCATATAAAGACTTATTTCCGGAAGGCGTGATGGCGCAGACGAAACAGCAGAAAGAGCGGATCGCACTTGTGGTGCTTTTAGTCGTTGCCGCAATGGTCTGGTATTTCTCCTTCGGCAAGAAGCCGTCCGGAACCGGCGTGGTTACATCGACAAACTACGTGCCCATCAACGCCGTGGATTACGGCATCGTCTTTGAGAAATTGAAAAACGCGCAGTCCACTGAATATAAGTCTTCGGGACGCAATATCTTCGTTGCCGGCGCAGTACCCACTCCGGAGACTCACGGAAATGCCACCGTAGCAAAGCCCAGCAAGCCCGCCCCTGTGCCAACGGGGCCCATGCTACCGCCCGAGCCGCCTCTTCCGCAGCTTTCCATGACGTTCTTTGGTTATGGAACGCTGCCCTCCAACGGTCAGCGACGCGCTTTCCTTCTGGATGGCGACGAGGTTCGGATTGTGAGCGAGGGCGAGACCATCCAGAATCACATCCGGATAACGCACATCGGCAATGACCGCATCGAATTTGAAGACGTGAACACGGGCAAAAAGAACACGAAAAACATGGAGATGCCGCCGCCGGTATGATGCCGTTTTCTCGCAAACTGCGCTCGCGTGGGGGCGAATCAGGTTACGCCCTGATACTCGTCATGTTCTTCCTCGCGCTGCTGGTCTTGAGCGCCGTGGCGGTTGCGCCCACTGTGCTCAGCAATATTCAGCGTGAAAAGGAAGCCGAAATGGTCTGGCGGGGCAAACAATATGCCCGCGGCGTTCGCTTGTACTACCAGAAACTGCATCATTTCCCCACTTCGCTTGAGGATCTGGCCAAGCCAAAAACCGGCATCCGGTTCATGCGCAAGGAATATAAGGATCCGATGAACTCGGTGGACGGAAGCTGGCGATTGATCTATGTCGGGCCGAACGGCCAGCTCATCGGCAGTCTGATGAATCGAAGTATCTCTCTGACTGGGCAGCCTGGCACGCAAACCGGCTCGACCGGCATAGGCTCTGCGTTGTTCTCCGGAGCTGCCGGTGGCGCGGGGACGAATTCCAGTTTTGGGAACAGCATGCAATCGGGTGCTTTCTCATCCACTTTGAACCAGAACGCAGCCGGCACTCCGGGCAGCGCTCCTAGCCCCACGACGGGTACCAATTCACAGAATCCTGTCTCCCCTAGCGACCCCAACGCGGAGAATCCTGACGGATCGACGGACCCAGGCCAACCTCATTCAATTGCTACTTCGCTGGATTCCAGCAACATTATCGGCGGAAATATCATCGGGGTAGGAAGCAAGATCAACAAGAGATCTTTCCGGTGGTACGAGAAGGCAAAAAATTACAAGCAGTTTGAATTCCTGTGGGACCCGTCAAAGGATCTTCACGTGGGCGGCGCTTCCACAGGCATCGGCACACCGGTGCAAAATCAGAATGGCAGCAACTCGTTTGGGTCTCCGATTGGGAGCCCGAATGGCGGAAGTCCGTTTAGTTCACCAACATCCCCGACCTCGCCAAACTCACCTGGAATGAATAACGGGTCGCAGAATCCCGCCGGTACACCGAATCCGACCACGAATCCACCGTTGCAAGCCCCGCCTTCCAATCAATAGGTGTTTGTGCTTGCTGAAAATAGTTCAGCCGTTTTGTTTCGAGGCAGCGGTTTCGGCTTTGATTTTGGCGTAGCTCTTGGCGATGCGCTGGACGTATTTCATCGTCTCGAGGTAGGGAGGCACGTGCCGGCCATAGCGATCCACGCGCTCCGGCCCGGCGTTATAAGCCGCCAGGGCCAGAGTCAGATTGTTGTACTTGGCCATTAATTCCTTCAGGTAGCGCGTTCCGGCATTAATGTTCTCTTCGGGGTCAAACACATCCTTCACGCCATAATGCACTGCAGTCTGCGGCATCAACTGCATGAGACCGCGTGCATTCTTTGGCGAAACGGCTTTCGGGTTGAAGTTCGATTCCACCGCAACAACACAATGAATCAGGTCGGCGTCCATTCCGTAACGCTCTGCTGCGGCGCGAATGATTTTCTGAAATGGCGTTTTGTCGCTGAGCGGCTCTTCAGTGGGGTCGAATATCTCTTCGGGCTCAATTCCCACGATATCCTCGAGCGGGACCTCGGCCACGCCGCCCTTGAGATGCAAAATGTACCGGTCGGACAGAATTTCGTAACCGGTCACGTCCAGGCGCGCTCCGTTGCGCAGGACCACATAATCTGCCCGGGAAGCGCAGGCTCCGCCGAGGAGCAGGGCCATCCCCGCCAGTCCGCCGAACACGAAGTGTCTTGACCGCAAGCTCACTGCTTCCCCTCGCGCAGCGCAAACCGTTCAATTGCTGCTGCCACGCCGTCCTGGTCATTCGAGCGCGTCACGTGCCATCCGCGTTCTTTCAACTCGGGAACGCCGTTTTCCATTACCACTGGGATCCCAGCAAAGGATAGCATCTCCAAATCGTTGTGATTATCCCCAATGGCCATGATTTCACCGCGCGCCACACCGCGAGAGCCTGTCCACTCGGCCAGTGCCGCACCCTTAGAAACAGTGGGATGAATCACATCGATCATAGAGAAGTTTTTTTCTTCATAAACGGTCACAGCGAGAGCGAACTCCCCTGCAAATTGGACGCGTCGGAGGGTTGATTCGGCTTCCCGCATCGCGGCAACGCCGCCAGTGAACATGACCTGTATGGGGTCTTCCTCCAGGCAGCTCTCGAGCGGCACAGCTTCCGCCAGGAACTCCCGGTTGCGCGTGTAATAGCCGCCCCGCGTCGGGTCGTCCCAGTCGATCGATTGCAGCATTACCTGGTTGGCCTTCGGCCGGTCGAACACGACCGCCGTTGCCTCGCGCCATGGCACCGTCGCCATGAGGACACGCCGTGCCGTGTCTCGCGGCAGCAGGTGCCGCTGTAGAGTTTCGCCCGCCTTGGTTCGTAAAAGCGCGCCATTGTTCACAATCATGGTGAGAGGGGAATCGATCTGCTCCGCGACTGGCATGGCGAAGTCATAACGCCGCCCGGTCACCAGCGCCACTTCAATCCCTCGTTGTGTCGCCATGGCGATCGCCGCGCGGTTCGCCGCGGAGACCTCATAGCGACTATTCAGCAGGGTGCCATCAATATCCAGCGCGATGAAGCGAATGCCCATGTTCCTAGTCTACCGGAACGAGCATGAGGCTACCGAAAAACGCGCTTTTCTGTTGCGCGGTTGGCCGCCAATTTGGTTGTGCTAAAATGCCGGGCGCATGGCCACACACCGGCTGTACTACGACGATTCATATCTCCAGAATTTCCAGGCGCGCGTTGTGGTTTGTCTCCCCGTAGAACCCGTGGTCACTCCCGCCGGCACTCGGCCGGCCTGGGAAGTGCTGCTGGACCGCACGGCGTTCTATCCCTCCTCGGGAGGGCAGCCGCATGACGTGGGGCGACTAGGAGAAGCACGCATCCTGGACGTTCGAGATGCGGGTGAAGACGTCGCACATATTGTTGACCGAGAACTACCGCCCGGTCCTGTGGAGGGATGCATCGATTGGAGCCGGCGCTTTGACCACATGCAGCAACACACCGGCCAGCACCTGCTCTCTGCCATGTTCCAGGAGCGCTTTGGCCTGCCGACGGTGTCTTTTCATCTGGGAGGCGACCTATGCACGATCGACCTCCGCGGACCGGAACCCTCCGCAGACGCACTGCGCGGGGCACAACGGGCAGCGAACGAGATTGCCTTTGCAGACCGTCCGGTGAACGTTCGCTACGGCACCGCCGACCAGTTGGCGCAGCAAGGGGTGCGGAAGGAGGTAGAGCGCGAAGGCATTCTGCGGGCCATTGAAATTGAGGCTGCGGACTTGCAGCCCTGTGGCGGCACGCATGTGAAAAGCACCGGGCAGATCGGGCTCATCCTGATTCGCCGCTGCAGCAAAATCCGGCAGGACTGGCGGGTCGAATTCGCGTGCGGTGGCCGAGCGGAGCGGATCGCCAGCGATGATTTCCAGCTCCTGCGTGCTGCCGCTGAACGGCTGAGTTGTGCGCCGAACGAGCTCCCAGGGGTGCTCGAGAAATATGCCGACGAGCGCGACGCGAACTTCAAGAGCCTGCAATTTGCACTCGAGCTGCTTGCGGAATCCTGGGCAAAGACCCTGGTTTCCGTCGCTCCTGCTGCGCAAGACGGTTCGCGCGTCGTGGCGATGCTCCTGAGACCTGAGCATCCAGGTGGCCTTCTGCTACCGCTCGCCACGGAACTGGCGAAGAGCGCAAGGACGGTGGCGCTGCTGATCCACGAAGCGACGGGCCAGCTGGTCTTCGCCCAATCGCCGGGGGTCGGGAAGGATCTCCCCGCACTCCTCAAACAAGTGCTAGCCACGATGCCAGGCAAAGGCGGCGGGACGCGCGATTTCGTGCGGGCCAAACTTGCCGACCCGATGCAGAGTGCTTCTGCGCTGGAGTTAGCCAGACAGGTCGCTGCGCGGTAGCTTAGTCGGCTGCAACTTCGTAGGCGTGTTCGCCGAGTTGTGCCTCGTCGAGTCCGACCTCTTCGGTCTGCTCCGTGACCTTGACCGTTGTGAACTTATCGATGATGCGCAACATAGCGTATGTGAAAGTGAACGCCCAGACGGAGGAGAAGACCGCCGCTGCGACCTGTTTCAGAAGGAACGTGGGATCGCCAGCCAGCAAGCCGTTGGCGGCATCGGGATTGAAGGCCTTGGTGGAAAAGATGCCGAGCATGACAATGCCGAGGAATCCGCCGACTCCGTGAACTCCCCAGACATCCAGTGCGTCGTCCCAGTGGAGTTTGTTTTTCATTTCCACCGCGTAGTAACACACCACGCCGGAAACGATGCCGATGATGACTGCGGTCGTGGGCGAGACATAGCCGGCGGCGGGAGTGACGGTGGCCAATCCAGCGACGGCACCGGTGAGCAGGCCGAGGAACTTCGGCTTTTTCTCATTTAGCCAGGAGACGGCGAGCCAGGCGATAGCGGCAAAAGATGCGGCCACGTCGGTGTTTAGAAAGGCCACGGCGGTTACCGAATCAACGCGCATTTCACTGCCCGCATTAAAACCATACCACCCGAACCAGAGCAGGCCAGTACCCAGCGCGACCAGGGGGATGCTGTGCGGACCGCGATCGACGACGCGGCGTTTGCCGACATACAAAACGCTGGCCAATGCCGCCATTCCTGCGATGTTGTGGACCACGATGCCGCCCGCGAAATCCTTCACGCCCCACTGCTGCAAAAAGCCGCCGCCCCACACCATATGGACGAAGGGAAAGTACACCAAGGTCAACCAGCCGGTCAGGAAGAGCATATAAGCCTTGAAGGAGACGCGGTTGGTGAATGCGCCGGAGATGAGTGCCGGAGTGATGATGGCAAACATCATCTGGTAGGCGATAAAGACCAGAGCCGGAATGGTGTCGTTCGGCGACGGGGTATTCAGCGAGATACCTCGTAGGAACGCGTTATGAAAATTACCAATGACGCCATGCCAGTCCCCACTGAAGCACAGGGAATAACCATAGGCGTACCAGATGACCGTGGTCCAGCCCATGGATACGAAACTCTGAATCATGATGGCCAGGACGTTTTTCCTGCCGACCAGGCCGCCGTAAAAGAAGGCCAGTCCCGGCGTCATCAACATCACCAGGCTGGTGCACAAGATCATGAATCCGGTATTGCCGGTGTCCAAATGGAGCATGCAAACCTCCAGCGAATGGTCTTGAATTAGGCTCGCTGAATAGCGAGCTGGGGGGTCCAAACCCGGGACGTTGCACAGTGGGAGGGCCCGCAGACCCAGCTGCGCGAGGAGCGCACTTACATTGAGACGCTGGACCCATTTGGGTGCGGGCGCAGTGCGGTGCGTCACAGGGAGGTGTGAGTGACGTAGTAACTTGACAGGCACTCCCCTCCTCCCCTCTGTATCAATGGCAGGGAAAGGAGTTAAAGGGCGGAGAGTGACCTCTTGCGAACGGCGGGAGGGATGGAGAATGGTCGACGCAGCCAGACAAAGCACAGAGCCAACCAGGCAGAAATGTCAGGGGAGAAGGTCAGTGCAAATTCGCTTGTGATCGAGAGGTAGGAGTGGTCGGGCTCGCGCCGCATTTTGGTCTGACAAGGAGTGGCTATCAGGGAGGAGTTGTGGCAAGCTGTCCCCATGGGAAACCGAGATAAAGGCGGTCGTGAAAAAAAGAAGCCAAAGAAGACAGTACCGAAAGTGGCTCCTCCAAGACGGGACGCGCATGTGATCCCGACGCCGGTTGTTCCAAGGCCGACTGAAAATAACTAGGGGCTGTTGCTGAATCAGCTGACAGCTCTCCCCGGGGGGACGTGGTGTGTTCGTAGGCGAAGGATTCAGGCGTTTCCCCAGAGCCCGCCCCAATAACAAACCAAATCTGTTGGACGTGGACGCCAGAGTAGTTGCAGTGGAGAAGGCGCTCGGGAAACTCCTCTCCAAGGCAAAATGAGCGCATTTGAGACGAGACTGCAAGATGATCGAGGTCTCCCAGGAATAAAATGGTGACCAAACGGGCTCGCGCTTTTCTTTTTCTTGTTCTCGGTGCGGGAGGTGGCAGCACGCTAGACGTCGTGACGCCTGCTGCCGGTGGGTCGAACAAAGTTGCCACCGTGGAGCGGGGGAAATACCTGGTGGAATCGGTGACAATCTGTTTCGAGTGCCACTCGGAACGTGATTTTTCAAAGCCGGGCTGGCCGATCCCTGCCGGGAGGGTCGGTAGTGGACGCATTCTCTGGGGTGAAGGTCAACCGAGCCAAGTCGTTGCTCCCAACATAAGCCCGGACAAGGCCACGGGAATTGGCGATTGGAGTGACGAGGAGATTATCAGAGCTATCAAAGAGGGAATCGGAAAAAACGGGAGATTGCTGAATCCGGAAATGCCTTCCCGCTATTTCCACACCTTAGGTGATGACGAATTACGTTCCATCGTGTTGTACCTCCGGTCGATTCCGCCGGTCCAGAATCGATTGCCTGAAATGGCTGAGTACGTAGCAGGAAAACATCCGCCCGCAATCGCTATGGATTCGATTCGGCTGAGCAAATCGTCAAGCAGGATCAGCAGGGGAGAGTATCTGGTACGGTTAGCGGGCTGCGAGACTTGTCACACCCCCAACAATGAAGCGGGCTTCATTCGGGGATTGGAATTTGCTGGCGGGAAAGTATTCAGTCATGGAGACCAGTCCGCTGCCACAGCCAACCTGACTCCTGACTCTTCCGGGATCAGTTACTACGATGAGAGCCGATTCCTGGAGGTATTGAAAACGGGGAGAGTGGGAAGTCGGGCCCTGATGTCAGCGATGCCTTGGTATTTCTATCGTCATTTGACAGATTCCGACCTCAGGGCCATTTTCGCCTACCTTCAGGCCTTGCCGCCAGTGAAACACCAGGTGGACAACACCGAGCCACCCACACACTGTGCGAAGTGCGGCAACCCGCATGGCCTAGGAAATCGAAACTAATCAGGAAAAACGGAGCGAATGTGGACGGCCGGCGCGGGGGGATTGCCGTTACGGGGCCTCGGAGCTGAGGGCGTATACGTCCTGGAGTCCGGTGTCGCGCAGTGATAACGGAGCGTCGGAGGGATCCAGGCCCATCCAATCGTCCCAATACCCCGTGGGGTGAAAGTCTTTCAAGTCGGCGACCCGTTCCAGGGCGCCATCGCTCAGGCGCATTCTGACCACAGCCGGATCTTCGGGCCAGCTCAGAAAGTAGATGTACTGTCCATCCCTCGACCAGTTGGGGAAGCTGACATTTCTCCCTTTGATGACGTCGAGCCATTTCTTCTTTGTCCGATCAAACACCAACAGGCTCTGCGAATTCCATCGTATGGCGGCGATATATCTTCCGTCGGGGGACCAGCGGGGGGAGAACAGTTCCTGTGAATCGGGCAGGGTTGTGAGTTGGTGGGTTTTCAGGTCCAGGATGCGAATGCCCGCGGAAGCGGAAGCGTAAAGTCCGCCGAAGATGAGCGAGTTTCCATCCGGCGACCAATAGGGATCGGCCTGCGGATGGTCGTCGTCCGGCAGCAATTCCTGAGGATTCCCCATTTCCGGTGAAACGACATAGATTCTGGAGGGCTTGCCGGAAGTCACGGAGAAGAAGGCAATCTGTTTTCCGTCGGGAGACCAGCGAGGCAAGGACGCATACAAGGGAGGGTAACTGAGGCGAAGGCGCTCACTGCCATCGACTTTACTTCGCCAGAGAGCGCCTTCAGGAAACGTGACATAGGCCACCCAGTTCCCATCCCTTGAGAAGCTGACATGCTCAGCGGAAATGCCGGCAAGAAACGGAGTGAAATGGCCTGACTGTGATTCGTAGCGCACCAATTCGCCTCGGGGTCTTCTGCCGACCACGAAAAGCTTCTTGCCATCCTTGCTGGGAAGAGGAGAAAACAGAGCCAGCGGGCCGGAAGTTAACTGGACAGGCTCAGGAGTGGTCTTGTGAAGTAAGTTTATTCTTTCCGGAAGCTCCCAGATGCTGCCCTGCGAGGAAAAAAGGAAATGCTTTCCTCCAGCGGTCCAGACGCCGCAACATTCCGAGGGAGGATTGTGCCAACCCGGAAGTAATGGATGCGGATTCTTGCCGTCGGCGGAAACTTCCCAAAGTTCGGTGGCGTTGGTTTTCTGATCCTGGAGCGTGAGGCGGAGTGTGGTTCCGTCTGGCGACCACTGAGGGGAAGTTGGCCAAGCCGGCAGCGTGACAATGCTACGCGATTCGGTGCCATCACTTTTGGCCAGAAAGAGGTCGTTGCCTTTTGCGTACACCAGTTTCTGGCCATCGGGCGACCAAGTTCCGGCGTGGCCCATCGTTGCGCTGAGGCGGCGTGGCAAGCCTCCGAGCACCGGCAATGCCCAAAGCGGGCCATCGAAAGATGTGCCCGGCTCGTCGGAAACCAACAGGGAAGCGCCATCCGGTGAGACGCTGAGAATATGCATGCTAAGCGAAGGAGCAGCGATGGGTACCACGTCTCCCCCGGTGCTGGCAACCTGGCCGATCGAAGACGAACCGGGAAGTACAGAAGCGATGTATTGCAGGTAGAGCCGGGAGCCGTCCGTGCCCGCCAGAACTTTGCCCTCGCCATCATTGGTGATTTGCAGAGAACCCGAAACTTTGAGAGGGGTGCGAGGCGTGTAGAGCCAGAGGGCCAGGGCCGCAACGACGACAGTTGCCGCAATCGCGCCGCTTATTCGGGACCAGCGATTGTTCTTGCCTTGGGGCGTCACCACCGGCACTGCATGGGCACGCGGCGAGGTACTAGGTTGGCTACCCCGCGACCCGGATGTTAATCCCGTACTGCTGCTGCTCACCGAGAATTGTCCTGTGTCTGCGTCTCTCCGCAAGCGTTGCAGATCGGTCCTCATCTCCATCGCGCTTTGGTAACGCAGCTTGCGGTCCTTCTCGAGTGCCTTGTTGATAATCCGTTCGAGTTCGGGAGGCAGATTGGGATTTAGGTGGCCAGCAGGAACCGGGGCATCGTTCAAGATGGCAGATAGAATGACTCCTATACTTTCGCCGCGAAACGGCAACGTCCCTGTGGCCATCTCATACAACACGGTGCCAAACGAGAACAGGTCGGTACGCGGATCCAGTTCTCTTGCGCGTACCTGCTCTGGAGACATGTAAGCGACAGTCCCTAGGGTGGAGCCGGGACTGGTTAAGTTGTAGGGCGAGCCCATGCCGCTGTCCAACGTGTCCGCTGACTCAATCTCGCTTCGTGAACGGCCCGTCGGCACCACTTTGGCCAATCCGAAATCGAGAATTTTTGCGTGCCCACGCCGGGTGATGAAGATGTTCGCAGACTTGATGTCGCGGTGGACAATGCCCTCGGAATGGGCAGCGTCGAGTGCGTCAGCAATCTCGGTGGCCAGGCAAAGCAGGAGTTCGCTGTCGAGCGGTTGGCCGGAGATCCGGTGCTTGACCGTTACGCCGTCCATGAACTCCATGGCTATGTAAGGGCGATTGGCTTCCGCTCCAACCTCATAGATGGTGCAGATATTTGGATGATTGAGCGCAGAGGCCGCCTGAGCTTCGCGCTGAAATCGAGTAAGTGCGTCGGGGTCTTTGGCGACTGCATCGGGCAGGAACTTGAGTGCGACAAAGCGGCGGAGATCGGTGTCCTCGGCTTTGTAGACGACACCCATGCCGCCGCCGCCAAGTTTCTCAATAATTCGATAATGGGAGATGGTTTGACCGAGCAGTGACTGAGAGTCCGCCATTAACCCTACATCTTAGGTTGCGTTTCGGAGTGAAGTCAACGAAGGAGGCCAATTTGAAGGCCAGCCGGCGTCGTTACGTTACTGCGCCTCCGGCTTGGGTGGGTGTTCGGCGCGTTCCTTCTTCTTTTCCGCAATTTCTTTTTGCGTCGGAGGGTAATGATTGAAGCCCTTGGAGATCTCTCCGAGCACCTTGGGCCAAATGCTATCGTCGTCGACGATTTTCTGCTCCAGGTACACGCGCCAGGCCAGGTCTTTCCGCCTCGGATCAATCAGGTCGATGACCAGAGATGCGTCCATGCTGCTTTCCGCTTTCATCAGGTCGTAGGTATAGGCCCAATAACCGACTAGGAAGCCTCCGTATTGGTCCCAGCTTCCCGCGCCCGGCGAGACAATTTTAGATTGGCTATTGGCCCAATACCGCACAACAAGATCCGGCTGCTGATTGGGCTGGACTTCCTTCAGGCCACGCTGAATCAAGGCCTGAGCCACCCCGGCATGGACTCGGTCCGTGATGTAATTGGGATTCAGTTGCCGGAATTCCAGCATATTGGTGCCCCCGAAGTAGGCAAAGGTCTTGAACTTCGAGAAATCCAGGTTGGGATCGAAATCGACCGCTGTTTTCGCCGTCGCCCATGGTGCGAAAACGAGTGCCAATAGGAACGGGAGGATGTTCACAGCCATCCTGTTCCAGGGCGAATGGTCTCTGGGTTTCTGCGAGTTCAGCATGATTTTCTCCGTAAATTCGGCTTGTGAGGGCTTCTTCAGCGTGAAGTGATTCTACACTAGTCACGGATTCTTAGCTGCGGCACCGCGATCGAGGAGGCGCGACCGTGACTGGATGGTAGTAGGATTGGGTTGCAGATCTGAGTGAAACCACTGCTCTGCGGAGTGTCAGGCTGAGGAGGCGAGATGAGATTGTTACGAAGTGGATTTCTGCTGACGGCGGGGATTTGCCTAACGGCTTCAGACGCGACGGCGCAAATGCAGGTGCCGAAGCCTGCGACGCCGGTGGAGAAATGGACGGGAAAAACAGTCATGCTGGTCGGGGCGCATGCCGACGATGACGCGCTGTCGCACGGGACTTTGGCGATGCTTGAGGCGCACGGCAACCAGGTGTACGTAGTGACGTTGACGACCGGAAATGTGGGGACGCAGGACCCAAAGCTTTCGCGGACGCAACTCGCGGAGATTCGGCGGCAAGAGGAGTTGGCGGCGTTGAAAGAATTAGGTATACCCGGCGAGCACTACATTAATTTGGGGTATGACGACGGGATGCTAGAGTTCGAAGACCGCAAAGCGGTGGTCGAGAACCTGGTGCGGCTCATCCGGAAGCTGCGGCCGAATGTGCTCTTCGCGTGGGATCCAGGGAAGAACTATCAACGTTGGCACAAGTCCGATCACCGCGCGGCGGCGTATTTGGCTGCGGATGCGGCGCGTGCGGCGATGTGGAGGCTCTTGTTTGAAGGTCAGATAACGCAGGAAGGGTTAAAGGAATTCATGATCCCGGAGTACATGTTCTACAACGACTACGATTATCAGGACGAGAACATCTGGGTGGACATCAGCGATTACGTGCAGCAGAGAGTGAATGCCGGGGCGCACTACACCAGCCAGTTCGGGCCCGGTTGGAAGAACTACAATCCCAGCCCAAGTGAAGCGGAGGTGAGGGAAATGAAGGCGAATGTGCGTGAGCAGATCCGGACAAGGGATGGGAAACCGGTAGAGGGATTTCGCTATTATCGCGGCTTGCCAGACGGAATCGGGAAGTAGAGAAAGTCCAGCCGCAAGGCGCAAACCACGATTGGATCAGGCCTTGGCTGATTTCTTGGCTTCGGCCGAGTCGTAGCTTTCCCCGTAAATTGCAGGGACCTTGCCGCCCATGGCACGCAGATAAGTGGAGAGTTGGCCGCGATGATGGATGGAGTGGTTGAGCACGAAATTGAGGAAAGCAACTGACGGAAGCTGGAATATCCCCCTAAAATCGATGACTCTGGCTAGCTGTTCACCAGACAGCTTCGTTAGGGCATCGAAATTCTTCGCAAAGGAATCGTCGAACCACTGGCCGATCTGTGTCGGTGTCTGCACGTTTTCCGGACGATGGATGGGGGAGAAATCGAAAGCACCCGCGGCGATGCCGGCGTAGAAGCGCTGCTCGGTGGCGACGATGTGCCAGGCGAGTTCCATGGCGCTCTTGGAATGCGGGTCAGGCCGATACTCCATGTTGGCCTGGGGGATGGCATCGATAACGGCGCGCGTGGCGCGGTGCTCGTTCTTGACGGAGGGAAGCATGTATTGGAGCAGGAAAGCAGCCTGTTCGGGAGTGATGGGATTCATTTTGGACGACCTCGGGATGCAGTTTACACCGGTCTGTTGGATGCGGGAAGGCTGGATGAGGGTACCATCGTGTCCAGCCAGACTAGAAGAAACGGGCACGCACGCGTTCCGGGAGTTTCGCTAGATCGACAACGGTGAGGAAGTCGATGGTCTTGAATTCATGATCAATCGCTGGGGGACCACAGATGCGGCCGGAGATCTCAAGGTAGGCGCGGAACAAGCGAGGCGGTCGTGCGGCCTCGCGGGTGGCGCCACTGGCCTCACAGGTGTAACCGGGCTGGGGCAGGGTGCGCAGGGCCGGCACGACCAGATACCTGTCCTTGAGAGAGTTATACATCGCGATGCCGTAGTTCTCGTCCTGCGAAGTGACCGAACTGCAGCCGAAAAGGTACCGCGAGTCGGTCCGGGTGGCGTAAATGGCGATGCCTTTCCAGAGCGCGTGCAGGACCATGATGTTGCGAAAATCGATGTGAACGCAGGCACGGCCAAGCTCGAGCATCTCTCGTCGAATCGGTTCGTACACGGAGAAGTCAAAGAGTTGATTGCCGTAATAGCCGAGATTTCTCCGCGCGACTTCGCCGGTTTGCAAGCGATAGGTGCCCACCAGATTGCCCGTTTCGAGATCGCGCACCAGCAAGTGGTCGCAGAAGGAGTCGAAAGGATCGATGTCGAGGCCGAAGCGATCGGAAGTAGAGAGGCCCTCGCCAAGTTCGATGTTAAAAACGTTGTAACGGAGGCGCTGACATTCGACCAAGTCGTCGGAGGATTGAGCGAGACTAACGCGGAAGAGAGAAGTTTCGGTTAAGAGCGGGTCGGCGGTTACCGTTCTCACTGTTGACCTCTGCATGCAGGAAGTTTCACTTGGGCCACGTTACGAGAATGTTTCGACTAGATCATTTTCGTGTTTCGCATGCACAGATTGGAAACACGCTTGCACCTCCAATGATAATTTTACAGAGAAGTGTCAAGAAAGGGAAGTCCATCGCGATCGGAAACAGAGGGGGCCGGAAGTGCGGAATTTGCTGATGCCGTGGACGCGCGCACAATCAGTTCGGGTTTGACGACAATTTCCTGCGGATAGCTGGACTGGCGGGGTGAGTTTATCCGCGACAGCAGGGTTTCCGCGGCGATCACTCCCATCTGCCGAAGAGGCTGGCGCACGGTAGTCAGGCCGGGATTCAGAAAGGCGGCGTTTTGGATGTCGTCAAAGCCGATAACGGAGACGTCTTCTGGGACTCGGCGCCCGGATTCACGAAGTGCCTGAATAGCTCCGATGGCGGAAATATCATTGAAGGCCAGAAGAGCAGTAAAGGGCTCACCGCGGTCGAGCAGTTTTCGCGTGGCGCCGTAACCGACAGAAGGAGAAGGCGAATCACCTTCGAGTTGAATCGCCAATCTGTCGCTAACGGTGATGCCGAGTTTGCGGGCGACAGTGTTGAGGGCACGCCAGCGAGTTTCGGTGTCCGAGCTGAAGTCCTGGCCTTTGATAAATGCGATCTGACGATGACCGGATTTTTGCAGGTGTTCCAGGGCGAGGTGGGCGGCAAGAGTGTGGTCGAGGACAATTCTGGTCACCCCGGGAACAGGATGGTGGCCGGAAATGGCAACACCGGGGAGAGCAGAAGATTCTGTGAGTACAGTATCCACGGCGATGATGCCTTCGACAGCGCGCTGCTGAAGGAGCAGGGGATACTCTTCCATCAGGTCAGCCCGGTGGCGATGGCTGACCACGAAATAGAAATAACCTTCCTGGAGCAAATGATCTTCAATGCCGGAAAGAACCAGTGCGGCGTAGCCTTCGCTGACTTCGGGAACGATCACGCCAATGGTGAAGCTGCGCTTCTGTCGCAAGGAACGGGCCATCAGATTGGGTCGATAGTTCAGCTCTCGAGCGGCTTTACGGACGCGCTCCTGCGTAGATGCGGGGATGGAGCGGGCGCCTGGAGAACGGTTGATGACCAGAGAGACGGTTGCAGAAGACAGGCCGAGATGAGTCGCCAATTCCTTCAGGCTGATGGAAGGAGTGCCTGCAGAAAGGGTGTTCCTGGCCTGATGACTCTTTGCCCTAGGCATGGGATGTCTGAGGCGTAGTCTGTCACAAGGGAGAGCAGGGGGCAAGAATGAGGAGGGAGAGGAGGAAAGCATTGGGCACAAGCGTAAACTGTGGTAGTTTGTCGGTTGTAAATCGATTTACTATAGGGTTGAGCCGGCGTGGCCAAGAAAGACAGCCGCCATGGAGTCACCGGGGGGACCGAACCAGGAAGCCGAAAGTTCCGCGTAAGCCTGAGGCGGCAGAGCAACCTCCTGGACGGTTGTGCCGCACAGCGGCGTCCCAGAGGGCATATGGTCACATTGAACAGGAACCGCACTCACTTGTTGCCTCAAATCCGCCGCCCATTTGTTCTGCTGCTAACGATTGTCGTTTTCACACTGCCTAACGCAAAGGCGCAACAAGCCGCCAGTCCCGATCTGTTTCGCGGCTTACCCGTCCAATCGAATCTTGCCGATCCCTCCATTGAGACCAGAGTCGACGCACTTCTGAAACAAATGACGCTCGAAGAGAAGATTGGCCAGTTGGTGCAGTATTCCGCGGGGACGCCAACCGGACCGGGAACCGGCCGCAGTGATTACCAGGAGATGATTGCCATGGGCCAGGTGGGATCTCTCTTCAATCTCGAAGACGCTCATTCGGCGAACCTGTACCAACACATTGCCGTAGAAAAATCACGGCTACATATCCCCCTGCTGAACGGTTTGGACGTCATCCACGGTTACCGCACGGAATTCCCCGTGCCGCTCGGGTTAGCGTCGACGTGGGATCCGTCGATCGTCGAGAAAGCCGCGCGTCTTGCGGCCCAGGAAGCTTCCGCCTCCGGCGTGCGATGGACGTTTTCTCCGATGGTGGATATTGCGCGGGACGCGCGCTGGGGAAGGATCATCGAAGGGGCGGGGGAGGATCCCTATCTCGGCAGCGTGATGGCGCGCGCCTATGTGCGTGGATACCAGGGAAAGAACTTAAATTCAGCGGACAGTATTGGTGCCTGCCCCAAGCATTATGTGGGATACGGAGCCGCCGAAGGCGGGAGGGATTACAACACGACGGAAATCTCCGAACACACCCTGCGGGAAGTTTATCTCCCCCCTTTTTACGCGGCGCTCGATGCGGGCAGCGTATCCATCATGACGGCCTTCAACACCCTCAATGGTGTGCCCGCCACCGCGAACCCGTTTACAGTAACGCAAGTTCTTCGCAAAGAGTGGGGATTTCCCGGACTTGTGGTGAGCGATTGGACCTCGGTCGGTGAATTGATTGCACATAGCATTGCGGGCGACGGAGCTACGGCGGCATACAAGGCCCTGGCTGCTGGCGTTGACATGGATATGGAGAGCGATCTATATCACCAGCACGTCCTGGACCTTGTGAAGAGCGGGAAAATATCCGCGCCGCAGATTGATCAGGCGGTTCGCCGTGTTCTGCGGGTTAAGTTCGCGCTCGGCCTGTTCGACAACCCTTACACCGATGAGAGGCAGGAAAATCACGGGGTGTTGCCGAAGGAGAACCTGGAATTGGCTCGCGCGGCAGCGGAGCGTTCCTTCGTGCTGCTGAAAAATGAGCAGCTTGGCTCCCGCCATATGCTGCCTCTGAGCAAGGACGCACAAAGTGTTGCCTTGATCGGACCGCTTGCCGACGATGCCGGGGAGATGCTGGGTTCCTGGTCTGCCCACGGCCAGGCAAAAGATGTAACTACTCTAAAGAGCGCTTTGATCGCTCAGTTGGGTGCGGAACGCGTGAAATACGCCAAAGGCGGAGAGTTTATTCGGGCCACGGATGAACAGATCGGTGAAGCTGTTGCGGTGGCGCGAGCAGCAGACGTAGTCATAATGGCACTTGGAGAAGACGCCCGGGAGATGACGGCGGAAGCCGGTTCGCGCGCGCATCTGGATTTGCCTGGACGGCAGCAAGAGTTGCTCGAAAAAGTGGTGGCAACCGGAAAGCCCGTGGTGCTGGTGCTATTCAGCGGCAGGCCGCTGATTTTGCCCTGGGCTCTTGCCCATGTTTCTGCCGTGCTGGAGGCCTGGTTTCCGGGAGTGCAAGCAGGGCCAGCCCTAGTGCGCACCTTGTATGGAGATTCCGTGCCGAGCGGTAAGCTGGTCGTCAACTGGCCGCACTCGATCGGGCAGATTCCGGATTACTACGATGCCTTGCCCACCGGGCGTCCGGCCACAGATGCGGGGCGGAAGAAGCCTACGCGAGAGGGCGCCTCCAGGTTTGTTTCCGGTTACGTGGACGAACCGACCGCACCGGAGTTTCCCTTTGGATATGGCTTGTCCTACACAGAGTTCGAGTATTCGGGCCCGGAGCTCAGTGCCAAGAAACTCAGTGCAAGGGAGCTCAGCGAAGACCTGCGCAATCGTGCGACGGAGACAAAAACAGTACTTACGGTGAGCGCTAACGTGACGAATTCTGGAAAAGTGAGCGCCGAAGAAGTCGTGCAACTTTACGTCCGGCTCAGGGGCACCAGTGTGGAAGAACCGGTGCGGGCACTGAAGGCGTTTGAGCGCGTGGCGCTGGCACCGGGAGAGATGCGCAAAGTCACATTCTCGCTCGGCCCAGAAGCGTTCGCCTTGTGGGACATTCAGAATGAGTACAAGGTGGAGAAAAGCGCGGTAAGCATCTGGGTGAGCCCGGATTCCGAGCGTGGCCAGGCCATCGACCTGGAAATAACCGAATAGCTCGATCGTCGTGATGAGCAATCCGCGATTAAACCGGGGAGCTGCTTTGCGGTTGTCTTTTCGCGGATTGCATCGGTGTTCGGCGCTATGTCCGTGGCATCTGCGCCACGAAGGGTTGGGGACGCCTCAGCTATCTCGAAGGATTCAATCCGTTCTCGGGCTGGTACGATAGGGATGTACTGGGGATTGAGCGTGGCATCAGCAGGACGATGGCGGAGAATTATCCCACAAGGTTTGTGTGGAATGCCTTTATCAAGAGTCCGGAAACATCGGCTGCTATGACGAAGACAGGCTTCCTTAAGGTGTAGATCCATGGGCAGGCTGCTAATTTTAATCGGGATGGTGTTGCTGCCCTTGTTTGGGCAGGAGGTTCCCTCGAAAACGCCGCTACAAACGCCGCCGGAAGGACCGATCCGGTTTGAAGAGATCGCCACCAAGGCGGGCTTGAAGTACGTTACCGCGACCGACAGCACCGAGAACAAGAATCAGCCGCAGACGATGGTAGCCGGAGTGGCTCTGTTCGACTATGACGGGGATGGCTACCTGGACGTGTACGTAGTGGGCGGCGCCGCAATTCCTTCCTTGCAGAAGGAGTCACCGGTCTACTGGAACCGCCTGTTTCACAACAATCGTGACGGCACGTTCACTGATGTGACCGAAAAAGCGGGTCTTTCCGGAGCCGGCTACGGCAGTGGTGTGGCCGTGGGCGATTACGATAACGATGGTTGGCCGGACCTATTTCTTGCCAACGTGACCGGTAACCAGTTATTCCACAACAACGGAGATGGAACGTTCACGGACGTGACCGCCAAAGCGGGCGTCGGCGGTGCCATGCTGGACGGAAAGAAAATGTGGTCAGTCGGTGCGGGATGGTTCGATTACAACAATGACGGGCTGCTGGATCTTTTTGTCGTGAATTACTGCAAATGGGAAGTCAACAGGGACCCATACTGCAGAATTAAAGAAGGCGTACGAGGTTTCTGCCATCCCAGGTACTATGCTCCGCTGCACAACACGCTCTATCGGAACAATGGCGATGGCACGTTTACGGATGTCTCCGAAGAGACTGGAATCGCTCAGCAGTTCGGCAAGGGCATGAGCGTGAGCTTCGCTGATTACGATGGCGACGGTTACCTGGATGCATTTGTAGCCAACGACACGACCCAGAATTTCTTGTTTCACAATCTCAAAGGCAAAAAATTTGAAGAAGTGGCGCTGGTAGCGGGAGTCGGATACGCCCTCGACGGCATTGCCCGCTCCGGGATGGGCGCGGATTTTCGCGACGTAAATAACGACGGGCTGCCCGACATCTGGCACACCGCAGTCGAGCACGAAGGGTTTCCGTTGTTCATGAATGCGGGCAAGGGCGAATTCGACGACCAGACCCTGGCTAGCGGCTTGGGCAAGACGAACGATATGTCCGGTTGGGGGAATGGCGTGGCAGATTTCGACAATGACGGATGGAAGGACCTGTTCGTGGCGCGCTCCAATGTAATGGATAACATTAACGAACAGAACCCCGCGCGTCGCTATGAGGAGCCCAATTCCGTATTCCGGAACGTGGGAAAAGGCAAGTTCGTGGACGTGAGCGCAACGGCCGGGCCGGATTTTCAGTTAGAGGCGGCGCACCGCGGAGTAGCCTTCGGCGATCTGGACAACGATGGCCGGATGGATATGGTGGTCTCGGTGCTAAATGGGCCGCTGAAGTATTTTCATAATATCTCAGAGAACAAAAACCACTGGATCCTATTGAAACTGGTGGGGACCAAGAGCAACCGGATGGGACTGGGTGCGCAGATCCATATCGTTGCCGAAGATGGGATCTCTCAGTGGAATGAGGCGACGACGGCGGTGGGTTATGCATCGTCGAGCGACCCGCGCGTGCATTTTGGGCTGGGCTCGAACGCGAAGATCAAAGAAATGGAAATTCGCTGGCCGAGCGGGATCAAGCAGGTCTTGAAGGACGTGCAAGTCGACAGGGTTATGACCATCGAAGAACCTGCGAAATAATTCGCGGGGTTTCCGCCACAGTCGGAAAGCTCAGTAGCCGGATTGGGCCCCTTCCGTAGATCCTTGGCTCAGCCCGCGCGAGTACGCGGAGCCCATCGCAGAATACACCTCGGCATTTTTCGGAGGGGCGTTCTAAGCGACCCCCACTTCCGGATCGGAAATTTTCCATGCACGTAACGTATCTCCGGATAGCCGAGTACTCAGCGCTCTTTCGTTTCTGTGCAATGGCATCATCGAGTAGACTCCTGCTTTAGAGTGATCTGGACAAGAGGAGAGGCCATGCGAAGGAACAGGGTGTGCGGGCTACTGGTGTTATTGATGGTGGTGTGTAGCGTGTCGGGATTTGCGCAAGGACTGGATTCGCTCGCGCGTTTGGCCGAGCCGAGGGTTTACGTGCAGAAGCGCGTTTCAAGCTGCGACCGCTCCGGCGGCAATGCGGATTTTCGCTCGATTGCGCCGGGAGAAACGCTGACGGTGCTGGACGAACCCGGGCCGGGCGTGATTACCCATGTCTGGTTCACGCTGGCGTCAGACGAGAGTTATCACCTGAAGAAACTGGTGCTGCGGATGTATTGGGACGGAGAGGCAACACCCAGCGTGGAGGCGCCCCTCGGAGATTTCTTCGGGCTGGGATTGGGCGATTATTTCACATATGAAGCCCTACCGCTCTCGGCGGCCCCGAATCACGGGCTGAACTCCTTTTTTCCCATGCCCTTCGAGAAGCATGCGCGGATCACGGTGAGCAACATGGGGCAACAGAACGTCGACGCGTTTTATTTCAACATCGATTATCAGGCGTACAGCAAGTCCTTGGCTGCCGATACGCTGTACTTCCATGCGCAATACCGCCAGGCCTCTCCCAACAAAGGATTGACTGGCGAGTGGAAAGATAATGGCGATCCGCTGGTGAATGACAAGAAGAATCTGAACGGGGAGAGGAATTATGTCTGGCTAGAAGCAACCGGGCGCGGGCATTTTGTAGGAGTGACGATGTCGGTATTACAGAATCAGGACTACTGGTGGGGCGAGGGAGATGACATGTTTTTCATCGATGGCGCGAAAGAGCCGTCGATTACCGGAACTGGCTCGGAGGACTACTTTCTCGGTGCGTATGATTTCGGGGGAAAGCCATTTTCCTACGCGTTATACGGAGCGCCGGTGGTAGGAGAGGAAAAGGCCGGAAGCCGCAGCAGCGTTTACCGGTTCCATCTGGATTCGCCGATACCATTCACGAAATCGCTGAAGGCCACAATTGAGCATGGGCATGCGAACACCCGGTCGGATAACTACTTTTCAGTAGCGTATTGGTACCAGACCGAACCGCACGCGGCGTTTCCGGAGCTGCCTTCGGTCGAGGAGCGATTGCCGCGGTCGCATCCGGTAGGTGGGCCGGGGAATGCAGTGAAGTAGGCGAACATCGTCACCGCTCCAGGACAGGGTCAAAGTTTGGCTTCGAGTTCGGCCCAGCGGGCGTATAGGTTTTCAATCGCTTTCTGGGCCGCTTCCATTTCGACCGATAACATTCGAAGTTGCAGCGGATCGCTAACGACTGCGGGGTCAAGGAGGGCGTCGTGGCGGACCTGCAGCTCCCGTTCGGCGTCGGCAATACGCTGCTCGATGGTTTCGAGTTCGCGGGTTTCTTTGTAGGAAAGCTTCTTCTTTACCGGCGCGCTGACTCTGGGCTGGGAACCGGTGGCCACGAGTTGCGAGGCGGGTGTCGGCTTGTTCTTCGCGGTTGTCAATTGTGCGCCCTGCCAAGCTTCCCACTGAGGATAGTCGGCGAAGCGCTCGGCGTGGCCGAGACCGTCGAGTCCCAGCACAACGGTGGAAACGCGATCGAGCATGTAACGATCATGGGTCACCAGCACCAGCGCGCCGCGATATTCGAGCAGGCTTTCTTCGAGGATTTCTAGCGTGGGGATGTCAAGGTCGTTGGTCGGCTCGTCCAGCAGCAGTACGTCGGCCGGCTGCAGCATCAGTTGCGCGATCAAGACCCGCGCCCGTTCACCGCCAGAGAGTCGGCCGACGGGCTGGTTGAGCTGCTCGCCGGTGAAGAGGAACCGTGCAGCCCACGAAGCGACGTGCGTGACGCGATCCTGATAGATGACCGAGTCCGAGTCGGGAGCCAGCGCGCGGCGCAATGTAATGTCCGGTTCCAGGACTCGATTCTGATCGAAATAGACGATACGCAGGGAATCGGCCTGACGCATTTTGCCGCTGGTGGGTTTGAGATCACCCTTGAGCAGGCGAAGCAAAGTGGTTTTGCCGCTGCCGTTGGGCCCAACCAGCCCGACGCGCATGCCGGATGTAACAATAAAGTGAATATGGTCGAACAGGGTGCGCTGGCCGAACGCACAGCTGATGTCCTCGAGAGTGATGAGCTGCTTGGTTTTGCGGTCGGAAGACGAAAAATCGATCTGTGCATTGGTGGTGCGGGTACGGGCATTCATGTCAGCCAGTTCGCCGATCAACTGGTGGGCCTTATCAATGCGCGCCTTGGACTTAGTGGTGCGCGCCTTGGGACCGCGGCGGAGCCACTCGATTTCCGTGTGCACGCGGTTCTCGAGAGCCGACTGCCGGTTGCGTTGCGCGTGAAGATACTCCTCCTTGGCTTCGAGGAAAGTGCTGTAGTTACCGGAAACGCGTAGCGAGCCATTTTCATACAAGGGATTGATCTCTACCACTTCGTTGGCAATGTTCTCGAGGAAATAGCGGTCGTGGCTGACTACCACGCAAGCAAACGGGGCGTTTTGCAGTACAGTTTCGAGCCATTGGATACCTGCGAGGTCGAGGTGATTGGTCGGCTCATCGAGGAGCAGCACGTCCGGCTTGCGCACGAGCGCTTCGACGATTGCCAGACGTTTCCGCCAACCGCCGGAGAGTGTGGCGGCGATTGCGTCCTGGTCGTTAAAGCCGGCGCGCCCCAGGATACTGGCCATGCGTGCAATGCGATCTTCTTCCGGGACATCGGCTTCATCGAGTGCTTTGCTGAGGACCGAGCGAATCGTTTCGCTCGCTGGGTATTCCGACACCTGGCGGACCAGGCTGACATGGGTACCTGTGCGAAAAGCCAAGTCGCCGCTATCGGGCTGCATCCGGCCGCTCAGAATTTCCATTAAAGTGGATTTGCCGGAACCATTGGGGCCAATGACGCCGATGTGCTCGCCTTCGGAAATCATGAAGGAAAGATTTCTAAAGAGCGGAGAAACGCCGAAACGTTTGGCAAGACCCTGAGCGCTGATGATGGGTGGCAAGTGGGTTCAGTTCGCTGGGTGGAATTGGTGGACGTGACAGGGTTCGAACCTGCGACCTCGTCGTTGCGAACGACGCGCTCTCCCAGCTGAGCTACACGCCCGGTCCTTCCAACTGACAAATACATTGTACTTCAACCACTTACCCGATTTCCAGTTGGGTCCATTGGGGCCATGATCACACGCTTTTTGCCAGATCAGACACGACTTTCTGCCGATATTCAGTCGGAAAGCGTGTGTATCTGCTGGCCGTTTTCCGCGAGGTATGGCCTACCCATTTCTTGGTCAAGTCACCGGGTACGTTGTTCTGCTGAAGAACTGAGATCCTACCGTGACGAAATGCATGAGTCGTCCCAATGGGAATCCCGAGCTTCTTGCAGAGTGGTTTCAGTGCGCGTTGATCCATCCCCCTGCTTTATCGCTCAATTAGCGCATCAACGGAATAGAAGTTGTACTCGCGTCCTGCGATCAACGAGGCGCCCCCGAGAGCGCCCGTTTTGCAATGGCTAGATGAGAATGAGAATTACGGCTGATTCAAGCGTCCGGAGGAACCGCTCTTCTCGGCGACCACTTTGCGGGCATTTTCGTACAATGCGCGGGCCTGCGGAATGGCCTCGATGGCCTTTTGTACCTGTGGATCGGCTTCGAGCAGAACCTTGAAGCCCTCCTGGGTGCCATAGTTGGACATGAAAACTTCCTGCTTGATCTTGCGCTTCACCCAATCCTGATTTTCGGCGTACTCGGGTTCGGTGTAGTGGATGTTGTGTTTGGACAGGTAGTCCCGGAACTCCTTTAGGACATTATCATCCACTTCAAAGCTGCGGGTGATGGCAGGCTTGGTGCCGAGGAAGAATCGCGTGAATCCGCCCACGCCCTGTTCCTGGGGGAAGAACACATCATTGCGATACATGTCTTCCTGGAACTTGGTGAGCTTTGGCTCGTCGATGACGATATCCGGCGTGATACCACCACCACCGGTAACCTGGCGGCCGCTGTCGGTCTGGCGAATTTCGGTCGGGTGGTCGGGAACCTTGCGTTCGTAGTGATATTCGTACAGCGAAATCGATTTGTAGTCGCGCTGAATCAGGCGCCCACTGGGAGTGTAATAACGGGCCGTGGTTAGGGCCAAGCCGGTATTCTCGGCCAAGGGCTGAACCGTCTGGACAAGACCTTTGCCAAAGGTTGTTTCTCCGACCACCATGCCGCGGTCGTGGTCCTGCACGGCGCCGGTGACGATTTCTGCAGCGGAGGCCGAGTTATTGTTCACAAGGATGACCAGGGGAACGGTCATGCCCTGGTTGCCTCGAATCGCGTAGAAGCGGCGCTCCGGTGCGCTCCGGCCGTGATAGGAAACGATGAGCTGATTCTTTTCGAGGAACATGTCGCCAACGGCGACGGCTTCGTTCAATAAGCCGCCGGGGTTGTTGCGCATGTCGAGGACCAGGCCGTCGAGTGAGTTCGCGCCAAGTTGCTTCAAGGCGTCTGCGATTTCGCGGTCCGTGGTTTCGTTAAATTGTGTTAGTCGCATGTAGCCGATGCCTGGCTTCAGCATGGTAACAATATCTACAGAGTGACGAGGAATCTCGTCGCGCGTGACACTGAAAACTAGTGGGTCAGTTGTTCCTTCGCGCATGACTTGAATTTTGACGATAGTGCCTTTGGGTCCCTTGAGCATATCGGCCACTTCGCTGGTCGATAGGCCGTCGGTAGACTTGTCATCAACTTTGGCGATCACGTCACCGGGGCGCAGGCCGGCATTGAAGGCAGGCGCACCGACGTAGGGAGCAACCACGATGGTATGGTTATCTCGTGGAGCGATGACCATGCCGACGCCGTAGTATTTGCCGCGTTGATCTTCACGGAGAAGCGCAAACTGGCGGGCGTCAAAGAAATTGGAGTGAGGATCGAGCATGCGGAGCATGCCGGGTATGGCGCCCTGGTAGACGACCTTGTCGACGTCTACAGGTTCAGCGTAGTTGGACTGAACCACGTCCAGTACGTGCGTGAAGCTTTCTACCGAGGACTTGTAGTCGTCGGTAGTCGTGGTGGTAGCGCGGACCGAGGGGCCATAGATGCCACCCAGCACTGCTGCGATACCAAGGACTACGATGACTAGGACTAATCCACGCCGTTCTGGATTCATGGGTACCCTCGCCTCTAGCCTAAAAGGTCAGTATAACATGCACCGCGCCAACTGCTATTTGACTCTGGTGCGTACCCTTTCTATGATGCACACAGGGTACTATTTGGACTCCTAGGGACGTCTAAGTTCAATCATGCTAAGCATTCCGCAC
>Ga0181532_10001185_pt1 | contig 25587 bp, 23 predicted proteins | sample PEATcosm2014_Bin_33_FD_119768 | JGI IMG/M metagenome (GOLD analysis project Ga0181532, IMG submission 119768) | Peatland microbial communities from MTU Mesocosm Facility, Houghton, MI, USA - PEATcosm2014_Bin11_30_metaG | ecosystem: Environmental > Terrestrial > Soil > Wetlands > Peat | place... | reverse complement strand
TCGATCCCATGGGTGTACACACCGGCGATTCCATCACCGTGGCTCCAGCGCAAACGCTGACCGACAAGGAATACCAGCGCATGCGCGATGCCGCCGCCGCGATTATCCGCGAAGTTGGCGTGGAAACCGGCGGGTCCAACGTGCAGTTCGCCATCAATCCTGAAAACGGGCGCATGGTGGTGATTGAGATGAATCCGCGCGTTTCCCGCAGTTCCGCGTTGGCCAGCAAAGCCACGGGCTTTCCCATTGCAAAAATCGCCGCGCGCCTGGCGGTGGGAATGTCACTGGACGAAATCCCCAACGACATCACCAAGAAAACGCCTGCGTGCTTTGAGCCCACCATTGATTACGTTGTGGTGAAAATCCCCAAGTGGCAATTTGAAAAGTTTGCAGGCGCCGACACGACTCTGGGCACGCAGATGAAATCTGTGGGCGAAGTGATGGCCATCGGGCGCACGTTCAAGGAAGCGTTACAAAAGGGTATCCGTTCGCTGGAGCCAAGTACCCCCTGGCGCGCACCAGCCGAGGCGCCGGGTTCGCTGCTGCGCGAAAAACTGGCCACGCCAAGGCCGGACCGCATTCACTGGATCATGACGGCGGTGGAGCACGGCCTGCCCGCCGAGGAAATCTGCGAACTCACGAAAATCGATCCATGGTTCATCCATCAAATTGAAGAGATCAACGTCGCCAACCGCCGTGCTGCCGCGGTGACCGTGGAAACTGCCTCGAAGGATTTGCTGCGGGAAGTGAAACGTATCGGCACGAGCGACGAACTGCTGGCGCAAATCTGGAAAACCACTCCGGCGGCCGTCCGCCTGCAACGTGCTCGCTATGGCGTCGCTCCCGTCTTCAAGCGCGTGGACACCTGCGCCGCGGAATTTGAGTCCTTCACGCCGTACATGTACTCGACCTACGAGGACGAAGACGAAACTGACCCCAGTCAAAAACAGAAAATCATGATCTTGGGCAGCGGGCCCAACCGCATCGGACAGGGCATCGAATTCGACTATTGCTGTTGCCACGCGTCTTTCGCGTTGCGGGCCGATAACTTTGAAACACTGATGGTGAATTGTAATCCGGAGACGGTCTCGACCGACTACGACACCTCCGATCGTCTGTACTTTGAGCCGTTGACTCTGGAAGATGTGCTGGCCATCGTCGAGCGCGAAAAGCCGCAGGGCGTCATCGTGCAGTTCGGCGGGCAAACCCCATTAAACCTGGCCCTGGAATTGAAACGCAATGGTGTGCCCATCATTGGCACCGCGCCGGAATCCATCGACCTGGCGGAAGATCGTCGCCGCTTTGGTCGCTTACTCGATGAATTACGCATTCCGCAGCCTCGCAATGGTACGGCGCTTGTGCCGGAAGAAGCGGCCCGCGTTGCCGGCGAAATCGGATTGCCCGTGCTGGTGCGACCAAGCTATGTGCTTGGCGGCCGCGCCATGGTGATTGCCTACGACGTGAATACGGTGCAGGAATATGTGGCGCAAGCGGCGATGATGGGTCCGGCGCGCCCCGTCTTGATTGATCAGTTTCTGGAAGAGGCCACGGAAGTGGATGTGGACGCACTCGCCGACGGTACTGACGTGGTTATCGGCGGAATCATGGAGCACATCGAAGAGGCCGGCATTCACTCCGGCGACTCTTCGTGCGTGCTGCCACCAGTCAGTCTCTCGCCGAAGGTGCTCGAGACGATTCGCGATTACACCAAGCGGCTGGCCCTGGCGCTAAAGGTTGTCGGCCTGATGAACGTGCAGTACGCCATCCAGCGCGAAACGGTTTACGTCCTGGAAGTGAATCCGCGCGCTTCGCGGACGGTGCCTTTTGTTAGCAAAGCCACTGGTGTTCCGATAGCGAAAGTCGCCGCGCGGCTGATGGTTGGGCGCCGCCTGGCGGACATGCAATTGCCTCTTGTGCATCATAACGGCGTTGCGGAAATTTCCGTCCACGACTACTACTCCGTGAAATCACCCGTGTTTCCCTTTAGCAAATTCCGTGGCGTGGACACGATTCTCGGCCCGGAAATGCGCTCTACCGGCGAAGTCATGGGCATCTCAACCTCCTACGGGCAGGCATTCGCTAAGGCGCAACTCGCCGCGGGGCAAAAGTTGCCGCGAACTGGCACCGTCTTCATCAGCGTGAACGACCGCGACAAGCGGCAAGTTGGCACAATCGGCAAAGAGCTTGTGGCGCTTGGCTTCAAACTTGTGGCGACGCGCGGCACAGGTTCGGCGCTGCATGCCCAGGGCGTACCTTGCGACGAAGTCTACAAGGTGAACGAAGGCCGCCCGAATATCGTGGACCTTATCAAGACCGGAAAAATTCAGTTGGTCATTAACACGCCGCTAGGTCGCGAATCGTTTTACGACGAAAAATCCATTCGCCGCGCCGCAATCCGTTACAACATCACCTGCATTACGACGATGTCCGCGGCGCAAGCGGCCGTGCGTGGAATTCACGCTCTTGTGGAATTGCAACGCGAAGTGAATTGTTTGCAGGATCTCCATCAAAATAGCGTGGCGGCATCCGGCAAACCTGGCGGAGACGATTAAGCGATGGAATTCCTCGGTATCTTCCCGGCCCTAACCACGCCTTACGAGGCGAATGGCGAAGTCTCGCTCCCCGGCCTGAAGGAAAATATCCGCCGCTACAATAAGACGGGCTTGGCGGGCTATGTGGTGATTGGCTCGACCGGAGAATCGGTCTTGCTTGGCCGCGAGGAAGCCGACGCCATACTCGCTGCGGTGAAAGAAGTGGCTTCGCCCGAAAAACTGCTCATCGCCGGGACGGGCGCGGAATCCACCGTGGAAACCATCGCACGCAGCAAGCGCGCCGCGGCGCTCGGCTATCGAGCGGCTTTGGTGAAGACCCCGTACTACTATAAGCCTTCTTATCATGCGGAAAATTATATCCGGCATTTTCGCGCGGTCGCGGATGCTTCGCCCATTCCCGTGTTGCTCTATTCCGTCCCGGTTTTCACCGGTGTGACGCTGGAAACTCCCGAAATCCTCGCGCTCGCCGAACATCCGAACATTGTCGGCATTAAGGACAGCTCCGGCAGCATTCAGCGCATCGGCGAAGTTGTGGCTGGCGCGCCTGCAAAGTTTAATGTGCTGACAGGTGGCGCGGCGGTCTTGTATCCAGCGCTGGCCCTTGGCGCCAAGGGCGCGATTCTGGCATTGGCATCGGCCCTTCCGGAAAAACTCGTCGAGCTGTACGACCTATTCGTCCAGAGTAAGCACGCGCAGGCCAAGGAACTGCAACTCGCATTGGTTGGCGCGTCCAAACGCATTATGTCGGAAAACGGTATTGCCGGTCTGAAATACGCCATGGACCTGCGCGGTTACCACGGAGGCGTCCCGCGACTGCCCCTTTTGCCCTTGACCGAAGAGAAAAAACGCCAGATCGCCGCACTCGTGGCGCAATACGAAACATCCGCCGCGCGCGTCTAACCAATCCGGGTTGCTGTCACCTTTGGCTGCGATTATCATCTAAACGTCCATGGATTGCCGCGCCCTTCCACCGCAGAAGTTGCCGCACACATCGAAGCTCTTTCGCGATTTCAATGAGGATTTTTCAAGGGTTAAAGGCTTCTTTGCCCACCCGCCGAATCTGCAGGCTGTCACTTCGTATGCGAAGAAGCTCGATTTTCCGCGTGACCGCCGTCTCGCCGTGGCCGGAATCCTGCGCGATCAGAATTTGCGCTATAGCCACAGTGCCGAAACCGAAGCGAATCTGAAGCGTTTGGAAGAAGGCGCCGTTGCCGTCGTCAGCGGCCAGCAGGTGGGACTGTTTGGCGGCCCGGCGTACGCGTTCTACAAAGCATTAAGCGTCATCGAGACGGCGCGCCACCTGTCCCACGAAGGCATCCCCGCCGTGCCGATTTTCTGGATGGCCACGGAAGATCATGATGTGGATGAAGTGCGCCACACCACTTGGTTCGCCGATGGCAAGCTTTCGCGATTGGAGCTTCCGAAGCCCGCGGAAGACGCCGTCCCCGTGGGCACGATTCCTCTGGGCGACGCCATCGTTGAATTGGTGGAGCAGGCTATCGCGCAATTGACCGGCCCCGCCGCTGCGCAGATTGCAGAGATTCTTCACAGCAGTTACACGCGCAACGACACCTACGCCAGCGCCTTCGGCAAACTCTTCGCCCGCCTCTTTGGCAATCATGGACTCATCTTGCTCGATCCACTGGATGCGCGCCTTCACGGTGTTGCCGCGCCCGTCCTGCGGCAAGCACTCGAGGAGCGCGACACTCTGAACGAATTGCTGCTCCGCCGCGGCAAGGATTTGGAGAGCGCCGGGTACGAGGTCCAGGTGAAAGTAACCTCGCGCAGCACGCTGCTGTTTTCTCTGAAGGGCGGAAAACGCCAGGTGATCACCGCCGCGAACGGAAGCTTTAATTGTGGAGGAGAATTCTGTCCGCGCGAAAAGGCGCCGCACTGTGTGGATTCCGATCCCGAGAACTTCAGCCCCAACGCACTGTTCCGGCCGGTGATTCAGGATTATCTGTTGCCTACCGTAGCCTACTTCGGCGGCCCGGCTGAAATTTCTTATTTTGCACAATCTCAGGTGATCTACGAAAAAGTGCTCGAGCGCATGCCGGTCATATTGCCGCGGGCGGATTTCACGCTCGTTGATCCGAAGGCAGAACGCATTTTGAAGAAGTATGGCCTCGACGTGGAAGACACCTGGAAAGGGAAGCAGGAACTGCGCAAGAAAATGTACGGCGCCAATGTGCCAAAGAAATTAGCACGAGAGTTCGACGCGAATTTGCGACAAATGGAAAAGAACGTGAAGAAGCTGCACCACGCCATCGCCAAGGTGGATCCTACGGTGCAAGGCACGATCGCCCGCGTAGAAAAGCGCATGCGCTATCAGATCGAGCGCCTGCGCGAGAAAACCGGCGCCTCACTCGATCGCCACGAAAAAATCATCGTCCAGCACGAGGAGTTCCTGGAAAATCTGCTCTACCCGCAGAAGGGGCTGCAATCCCGCGATTTGTGCTTCCTGCCGTTCCTGGCGCGCTGGGGCAGCGACGGCCTGAAGGAATTGCAGAAACTCGCCACCACCAGGAAGCCCGGCCAACATTGCGTCCTGCCTATCCCATAAAGCCTGCATTCTCGTTATCTGGACAGCTGTCTTTTGGATTTCAGACAGTATCTGCGATTCCAAAGGCTTCTGGATATTTTACGGAGCCCTTTTGGCCGGAAATCGCTCCAACCACAAGTTCAAGAGCCATGAACTCGGCCTTGCCCTGAAATGGCGATGCGAACTTGCGAGTGAGCAGGTGCGAGAAACCGAAGCGAGGATAATATGTCGTGTGACCCAAGACGAATACGGCTTCGACTTTCTTCTTTTTGAGCAGTGCTAATCCCTCGATAATGAGTTTGGAGCCAATTCCCTGACGTTGGCGAGCAGGACTTACAGCCACCGGAGCAAGCGCAACCGCGTTAACGTTTCTTCCGTCAATTTCGACAGCAAGGGAACTAAACAGCAAATGCCCGATTATTTCGTTTCCATCCAGCGCGACCAATGACGCCACGATCAGGTGCGCGGCACGCAACTTGTCGATCAACTGCGCTTCGTAGTCGCCTCCGAACGCCTTTTGGTTGAGGGTCCCTATGGAGAGAAGGTCTCTTTCTGTTTCTTCGCGGATTATCATAGATCCTACTGCCATTCGGAAGGCCTTCAATGCAAGACACTACCAGATTCCGCTGTACTTTGTGATGTTGCTTACTTATACATTCGATTGTGGGTCGCATGTTCAGGGAGACGACGATGCAGAGCATTCGCGTAAAGACAGACCGGCGCACACAGATGGTAGACATTACCACTGAGGTCCAGAAAGTAGTGACAGCGTTGGGCGTGCGCGTGGGCACCTGCTTCCTCTACGTGCCGCACACGACCGCCGCGATTCTCATCAATGAGCACGCCGACCCGGACGTCGCCACCGATGCCGAAAGCGCTCTGGACCGCCTGGTGCCTCTGGCCGGACCGTATCGCCACAGCGAAGGCAATTCCGACTCGCACGTGAAGACCATGCTGGTCGGCGTGAGTCAGTTCGTCTTCGTGCAAGAAGGCAAGCTGGCGCTGGGTCGCTGGCAGGGGATTTTCCTGGCCGAGTTTGACGGCCCGCGCGAACGCCACGTTTACATCAAGGTGCTCCCCGATCGCCTCTAGCGCTTGCCTCCCAGGATTATCCGGCCGTGGAGGGATGTCTGCTTAACGGTGTGCTAAAGTTTGGAGCGATGGGAAATCTCGGCGTTTACATCCAGGTGCCGTTTTGTCAGACGAAATGCACCTACTGCAACTTCCACACGGGCGTAGTGTCGGCCGGCCGCTTTGCGCCCTATGCAGAAGCGGTCTTCCGGGAGATACGAGAACACCAGGCGCGATTGCGCGCTGCGGGAGTGGAGTGGAGCGAAGAAGCCCATCGCAACCCTGCAGAAAGTCCTGTGGTGGACACCGTCTACATCGGCGGCGGCACGCCCAGCCTTCTGGAGCCTGCGCTTCTGGCGGACATGTTGAACGCTCTCCGCGATTCCTTCAACTGCGCCTGGGAAGAAGTCACTCTCGAAGCCGACCCCGAAACCATCGAAGCTGAGAAGGCCGCGCAATGGCTCGCTGCAGGAATCAACCGCGTCAGCTTGGGCACGCAATCCTTCGCCGATGATGAACTCAAGGCCGCGGGACGCATGCACCGCCGCGACGACATCTACCGCGCCGTGTCGATTCTTCACGCCGCCGGAATTCGCAACATCAGTTTCGACCTGATTGCGGGCCTCCCGAAGCAGTCGCGCGAAAGCTGGCTCGGTTCGCTCTATGAACTCGTCGAACTTTCTCCCGCGCACGTTTCCGTCTACATGATGGAAATTGATGAGGGCAGCCGGCTGGGGTTGGAAGTTTTGCAAGGCGGCACGCGCTACAGCGCCCGCGATTTGCCCAGCGAAGAGCAGATGGCGGAATTCTACGAAAACGCGCAAGCCATCCTGAAAGCCGCGGGCTATCAGCAGTACGAAATCTCCAACTGGGCCAAGCCAGGCTTTGCTTCGCTGCACAATTTGAAATACTGGAAACGCGAGCCCTACCTGGGATTCGGCGCAGGTGCGCATTCGTTTTCCGGCACACAGCGTTGGGCAAATGCACACGACGCTGCGGCCTACGTCGCCGCGATCAGCGCTGGCCGCAGCGCCATTGAAAACGTAGAGCGCGTCAGCCGCGAGCAGGCGTTCGAGGAAGAACTGTTCCTCGGCTTGCGCCAGCTTGGAGGTATCGATTTGCACCGCATCCAGCGCGAATACAGCGTCAATCTGGAAGAAAAGATCGGGCGGCTGGCTTCCGCGGGCATGATTGAACTCGAAGGAGAACTGGTGCGTCTGGCAGCGGGAAAACTGAGCATCTCAAACGAAGTAATCGTGGAATTGCTGCGCTAGCAAGCGAAGCAACATTTTACGCGAAAATACACGGGACACGGAGAACTGCACATGACGTACACGGTGGCAAAAGGGAATCAGATGGTAGACCCGGATCGCGTTTCGCCCATCGATGGCATCGTTGATCTGCGCAGCGACACGGTGACGCGCCCCAGCGACGAAATGCGCCGCGCCATGGCCGCCGCCGAAGTCGGCGACGACGTCTACGGCGAGGATCCCACGGTCAACCGCCTGCAATCCCGCGCCGCCGAAATCTTCGGCAAGGAAGCGGCCCTCTTCGTGCCCACCGGCTGCATGGGCAACCTGATCTGCATCCGAAGCTGGACGCACCACGGCAGCGAAGTGATTTGCGAAGAGCGCGGCCACGTCAACCTCTATGAGTTGGCGTCGATGTCCGCCATAGCGGGCTGCATGCCGCGCACCACCCGCGGCGGCGACGATGGCATCCTCACCTGGAAGCAGATTGAGGCCGTCATCCGTCCAAAGATCTATTACGACTCGCAGACCGCGCTGGTCTGCCTGGAGAACACCAGCAACATGGCTGGCGGCACGGTATATCCCACGGAGCGCGTGAACGACATCTGCGATCATGCCCACACGCTAGGTCTGAAGGTACATCTCGATGGCGCGCGCATCTTCAACGCCGCCGTGGCGCTCGGCGAAAATGTTGCGCGCATGACCGCAAAAGTAGACTCCGTGATGTTCTGCCTCTCGAAAGGGCTGGGCGCGCCGGTGGGCTCGATGGTGCTGGGCTCAAGGGAATTCATCGAACGGGCACGCATCTATCGCAAAATGTTCGGCGGCGGCATGCGGCAAGTGGGTGTGCTGGCCGCGGCGGGCCTGGTCGCGCTGGAAAAATCACCCTCGCGCCTGCACGAGGATCACGACAACGCCAAGCATCTGGCGCAAGGCATCGCGGCCATTCCGGGCTTGCGAATCGATCCGGCAAGCGTAAAGACCAACATCGTGATCTTCGATTGCACGGCCACCGGCATGAACGCGGTGGAATTCTGCGACGCGCTGCACCCCAAAGGCGTCTGGGCCCAGGACACCGCGACCTATTCCGTGCGCATGGTGACGCACTGGAACGTGGATCGCGCCGGAATTGACAAAGCCATCGTGGAATTGCGCGCGCTTGCCGGAAAGAAAGTGGCCCGCAGCGCCTAATCAAGTTTCGCCACCAACGCTCGGGTGGCACACAATACAAGGAGACACCACATGAGATTTGCAGGGACACGCATGGCTCTGGGACTGTTGTGTTTTGTGTTGTTGAGTGCAACGAGCGCGAGAATAGCCAACGGGCAAGCGGCAAAGCCCGCGCCAACACCCGAGGAAGCAAAGAAGTTTATCGAGAGCGCCGAGCAGCAGTTGTTCGATCTAGGCCTCAAGGCCTCGCGCGCCGCCTGGGTCCAGGAAAATTTCATTACCGAGGACACAGAGCAAATTTCCGCGGATGCGAACGAGGCCCTGAACACCGCCAGCGCAAAGTACGCGAAAGAGGCACACCGTTTCGATAAGGTAGCGCTCGCTCCCGAATTAGCGCGCAAACGTCTGCTGCTCGAATTGGCCACCGACTTTCCCGCCCCCGATGATCCCAAAGCTCAGAAGGAACTCGCGCAGGTCATGGCTTCGCTTGACGGCGATTATGGAAAAGGGAAGTGGTGCCCCGATGGCGACAAAAAGTCCTGCCTGGACGTGACCGCCGTTGGCAAATTGATGGCCACCAGTCGCAATCCCGATGAACTGAAGCGCGCGTGGATTGGATGGCACGCTGTCGGCGCTCCCATGCGCGATCGCTACGCCCGCATGGTGGAATTGGGCAATCAAGGCTCGCGGGAGTTGGGTTACGCCGACGCGGGCGCGCTGTGGCGTTCCAATTACGATATGCCGCCGGACGCCTTCACCAAGGACCTGGACCGCTTGTGGGATCAGTTGCGGCCGCTCTATTTGTCGCTGCACGCCTACGTTCGCGGCCAATTGGCCAAGAAATACGGCAAGGACGTTGTCCCGCCAAACGGCCCGATCCCCGCACATCTTCTGGGCAACATCTGGGCACAGGAGTGGAACAATGTCTACGACCTGATGGATTCGCCGAAGCCCGCACAGACGTATGACCTGACCAAGATTCTCCAGGAACGCAAGACGGACCCCAAGGGCATGGCCAAGTACGCCGAAAACTTTTTCATCTCGATAGGCTTTCCGCCGCTGCCGCCAACGTTTTGGGAACGCTCACTCTTCACCAAGCCCGCCGACCGCGACGTGGTCTGCCACGCCAGCGCCTGGGACGTGGATTCCAAGGACGACTTGCGCATTAAAATGTGCATCCAGATCACCGAGGAAGATTTCCGCACGATTCATCACGAAGAAGGCCACAATTTCTACCAGCGCGCCTATAACACGCAGCCCCCGCTTTTCCAGGGCAGCGCCAACGACGGTTTCCACGAAGCTGTTGGCGACACTATCGCTCTTTCCGTCACGCCCGAATATCTGAAAAAGATTGGCCTGATCGATACCGTGCCCCCGGCGTCCGGCGATACCGACTATTTGCTGCAGCAGGCGCTGGAAAAAGTCGCGTTCCTCCCCTTCGGCCTGGTCATTGATAAATGGCGCTGGGAAGTTTTCTCCGGCCAGGTGAAGCCCGCGCAGTACAACAGGGCGTGGTGGGACCTGCGCGAAAAATATCAAGGCGTGGCCCCTCCGGTCGCGCGCACCGAAGCCGATTTCGATCCCGGCGCGAAATATCACGTTCCCGCGAATGTGCCCTACATGCGCTATTTCCTAGCGCGCATCTACCAGTTCCAGTTCCAGCGCGCGCTTTGCAAGGAAGCCGGCGTGGACGGGCCGCTCCATCGCTGCTCTATTTACGGCAACAAACAGGCTGGCGCAAAGTTGAACGCCATGCTCTCCCTGGGCGCCAGCAGGCCCTGGCCCGATGCCCTGGAAGTCCTAACCGGCCAGCGCGAAGCGGATGCCACGGCCCTGGCCGATTATTTTGCTCCGCTAAAAACGTGGCTCGACGAACAAAATAAAAAGAACGGCTACCCCGTAGGCTGGTAGTCCGTCCCTTCCTTGCCTTGTAGAGTACGCAAGCTACTTGGCGAAATCCGCGGGCTCGTACTCTGGCCGGATCTCAATATAGGAGTCAACCGGCATCGGATTCGGGCAGCGCTTGAGCCATTCGACGGCTTCGTCTATGGATTTGACTTCCCAAAGCCAGTAGCCGGAGATCTGCTCCTCCGTCGGGGCAAACGGCCCATTGACGACGCTGCGCTGGGCTCCTGAAAAGCGTACGCGCTTGCCCTGTGACGTTGGCTTCAAGCCGCCGCCACCGTTCATAATTCCAGCCTGTATCAATTCCTGGTTGTACTTGCCCATTGCGGCAAGCAACTCCGCGCTTGGCATGACGCCCTTTTCACTGTCTTTGCTCGCTCTAACGATCACCATGCATTTCATTTCCGTCCGTCCTTCCGATGAATGCTCCGTGGTTGATTGAACAGCACGTTTTGATCGAGGTCGCCGTTAACAGCCAAACGCCTCTTTCCCCGCATCTCACAGATGCTCGTGAGCCACGGAAGGGTGCGCCCTGCCCTCCTCTCCGGGTTGTGCCATTGGCAACGCCGTGATGCGCAAATCCCCCACATAAGCTAAACTTTGCTTCTGTATTAGAATAATCTTGAGGTGGCCCCAGCGTGGATTTCACGTTCACCGAAGAGCAGCAGCACCTGCGCAAGTCCGTCCGCGAATTTGCCGAAGGCGAAATTGCCCCCCACGTCCTCGAATGGGATGAAGCCTCGCACTTCCCCCAGGAAATCCTGCCGAAACTGGCGGAGATGGGCCTGCTGGGCGTGATCTTCCCCGAAGAATACGGCGGCGCGGGGCTTGGCTACATCGAATACGCCACCGTCATCGAAGAACTTTCCCGCGTGGATGGAGCAGTTGGCCTGACCGTTGCCGCGCACAATTCGCTCTGCACCAATCACATCTACAAATTCGGCAACGAAGAGCAGAAGCGCAAATACCTCGTTCCGCTTGCCCACGGCCAAAAACTTGGCGCGTGGTCGCTCACCGAGCCGGAAGCGGGCTCCGACGCAGGCGGCACGCGCACCACCGCCGTCCGCGATGGCAACTTCTGGGTGCTCAACGGCTCGAAAACCTTCACCACCAACGGCCGCTACGCCGATATCTGCGTCGCCATGGCCGTCACGGACAAGTCCAAAGAATCCCACGGCATCAGCGCCTTCATCCTCGAAAAGGGCATGCCCGGTTTCCGCCCCGGCAAAAAAGAAAACAAGCTGGGCATGCGCGCCAGCGACACTTCCGAAGTAATTTTCAGCGATTGCCGCGTGCCCTCCGAAAACCTGCTCGGCCCGGAAGGCGAAGGCTTCATCAGCAGCCTGAAAATTCTGGATGGCGGGCGCATCTCGATTGCCGCGCTTGCGCTGGGCATGGCGCAAGGAGCGCTGGAAGCCGCCACGCGCTACGCCCGTCAGCGCAAGCAGTTCGGCAAAACCATCAGCGAATTTCAGGCCATCCAGTTCAAGCTGGCCGATATGTCTACCGAAGTGGAAGCCGCGCGCCTGCTGGTCTATCAAGCCGCCTGGCTTGCCGATCAGAAAGGCTCGCGCTTCACCCGCGAATCCAGCATGGCCAAACTGTTTGCCAGCGAAGTGGCCGTCCGCGTCGCCAACGAGTGCGTGCAAATCCACGGCGGCTACGGCTTCATCAAGGATTATCCAGCCGAAAAGTATTATCGCGACGTCAAACTCTGCACCATCGGCGAAGGCACCAGCGAGATTCAGCGGCTAGTCATTGCAAGGCAACTGCTGGGCAGAGGTTAAGTGTCCCCCTTTCTTAGGTGCGGGTTCGGCGCGTGGGGCGGACGGATTCTGTCTAGCCGAACTCCCGTTTGAGGACCGCGAGGACGTCGCCGAAGGCTTCCTTGATTTTTCCTTTAGCGAATCTGATCTGTTGAATTCCAGCGAGATTTGAAAACTCTTCGGTGCCTTCCTCTAGAAGGACGATTGCGCGGCTGAAGCCGAGGCTGCCTTGAAAGAGACCCGTTTCGTGAATCACGTTCTCTCTTGCGTGCAGCTTTCCTTCCTTGTCCTCGTCTTCTCCTGTCATGACTAAGAGGGCGAATGATGATTCGTCTAGCATGTCCTCGAGGACATCTCGGATGGAGTGACCGGCGCGTGAGCCGGTCTCGTAGGCTTCGATTGAGTATCCGTGTTTCTCGTGGAGGTGGTCCTTCAGGTCTTTCCACTGGGGATCTTGTCCGTGGCCGATGAAGACTTTGACTTCTGGTTCTTGGTCGGGAGTTTCGGGGAGGCGACATCTTTGGGCATTGTCCTCGAAGACGGAGAAGAGGCGCTCGATCTCGGCGCGGTTGGTTCCATTCACTGTGACCTTCGTCTGGTCCCCATAGAACTGGGCCCAGAGCTTCATCTTGCCGTCTTTGATTGAGGCCGAGAGGAAATACCCGGAGCCTTGATCCACTGCGGCCAAAAACTCTGGTAGCGTCTCGAAAGACCATTCGTCGTCTTTCACGCGTACATCAAGTGTGGAGTGGGTTAGCTTGGCGTCGCCAACGGCTGCGAGGGCTGCGGTTGCAGTGGAAATTGTTTTGGCGTCAAATTTGACGTGCCGATACTCTCTTGATTTCTGCACGGATACTCCGCATGGTGTGGCGGTCACCTGATTCTAGCTCTGGCGTCCTGGCCGAGCAAGTTCTCGCCGGCTTCTGGTAGTGGCCTAATTCCACTCCGTGCGCGTTGAATTGCCCCCAGACGGGAATTCTAATGTGGCCTTAGAAACTGGTACACCTGAATGGCGGCCGGTATCAATAGAACTACCGTGAATCCAACGAGAGCCCACGTAAGCCTGACTAGTTTTCGATGTGTCTGGTCGAGTTTTTCGCCTGTAGCAACGATAATTGCACCTGGCTCTGGGATCATCTTGCCTATGATTTCGTCACCACTCATAGTCTCGAATCCGCGTAATAGACCTTGCAATGTTTCCAGATGCTTATCAGTCGCTTTTACCATCGGATGATGCCCTCCTACGTCAGCAGTCTAGGACACTACCCGGTTTATATGAAGCTGGGGGGTTTGCGTTCTTAAAAATGTCTGGAATGGACGGAGGCACAGTTGCCGATGGGGTTTCGCTTGGCGGAAGGGCTTGGGCAGGAAATAACAGGGGAATGCTGCAGCGCGCTACAGACGAATCAACGGGAAGACATGCATAGAAACGTTAAGGAGTGGGCCGCGAAGGTCCGCGCGGGCGACGTGCGCGCAATCTCTCGCGCCCTTACGCCAGCGCAAACCCCGGCAGTCTTGCCGCTTTCCGATCAAAGGTCAGCGTATACGAACAACCCGCCCGAGCCGCGAGCGCCCCGATCAGAACGTCCGCGAACGCGCCCTCACCTGCCTTGTAGGAAAGCATCGCCGTGAAGACGTCCTGCTCGTTTTCCACCATAAGCGCATCTGTCTGCAAGATGCTTTCGATCCCCGCCGCGATCTCCTCCGCCTCGAAGCCGTACGCGCGGTCGAGCACCCACACCGTCTCCACCATCACAATCACGCTAATATAGCCGGGATTGTCCTCGCTCAGCCGCTTTTCCAGGATTTCCGTGGCCTTCGCCGACTGAACCGGATCGTCTTGCGTCAGGTATCGCACCAGGATGTTGGTGTCGAGTCCGATCATTTACGGCCGCGTCGCGGCTTCTTTCATCTCTGCAATCGTGACCGGCCTCTTGCGCCGGCTCTTCAGTATCCCGCGCAGCGCGGACGCGGGGCGCTTTGGCAACAGCACCACGCTTCCATCCGGGTGCACGAAGAACTTCACCCGATCCCCAGGCTTCAACCTGAGGTGCTCCCGGATAGCCTTCGGGATCGTCGCCTGCCCCTTCACTGTGATCGCTGAATCCATGGTCCCCTCATTACTTCCTACAATATGTAATACCACGCCGCCAGCGATGCGTCAATAAGCCGTCCTCGGTTCCGAGCCGCATGCGCACGAACTCCGCCACCCCGCCGTGTCCGCCCCATAACTCGGCCTCAACCATTCACCCTTTGACTCCGGCTTCCCCCGCAAGAAATAATACGCAAATGCACCCGCTCATCGCGCCTCGCCTTTCAGGACCCTTCCCATCATGACCCTCTCCGTCTCCGAATGGGCCGCCAAGGTTCGCCAGGGCGAGGTGCGCGCCATCTCTCGCGCCATTACCGCCATCGAAAATCACGCCGCCGAAGCCGAAGAATTGTTGCGCGAACTTTTCCCCGCCACCGGCAACGCGTACTTGACGGGCATCACCGGCGCGCCCGGCACCGGCAAAAGCACCCTGGTGGATCGCCTGGCTGCGCACTATCGCCAGCGCAACGAGCGCGTGGGCATCGTCGCCGTGGACCCCAGCAGCCCCTACTCCGGCGGTGCGATTCTGGGCGATCGCATTCGCATGCAGGGCCACTCCAGCGATAGCGGCGTGTTCATCCGCTCGATGGCCACGCGCGGATTTCTGGGCGGCCTGGCGCGAGCCACCGCGGAAGTGGCGCTGCTCCTCGATGCGGCGGGCAAGCGCCAGGTGCTCATCGAAACGGTTGGCGTCGGCCAGGACGAAATTGATATCGTGCGCCTGGCCGATTGCGTCCTCGTGGTGCTGGTGCCCGGCCTGGGCGACGACATCCAGAACATGAAAGCCGGCCTGATGGAGATTGGCGATATTTTCGTGCTGAACAAAGCGGATCGCGAAGGCGCGGATCGTCTGGAAGAGCAGCTTCACGCCATGCTCTCGCTAGTGATGCCGCGCGACGGCTGGCACCCGCCGGTTTTGCGCACGGTAGCGACGGAAAATCGTGGCATCGGAGAACTCGCCGAAACGGTCGCCAAATTCCGCAAACACTTCGATGCCAGCGGCGAACGCCAGAAAAAACACGTCGAGCACTGGAAGAATCGCCTGGTGGAAATGCTGGAATCGCGCCTGCTAGAAAAAGTCCTGGGCGGCAAAGAAGGCGAAGCCAAGCTCCGCGCTTTAGCCACAGCGGTAGCCGAACGCAAGAAAGACCCCTTCACCGCAGTAAGCGAAATCCTGAAAGCCAGCGGCCTGGATCGTTAGGTGTGTTCTCATAATTGCTTCGCCGGGAGGGCACGGCTTCAGCCGTGCCGAAAAGGCCAAGTAAACTCAGGGGTTTTAACCCCTGAGGTAGACTTGCAAAAGGGAAGCTCATGCATTTCGGCGACATCGAGGTGAAATACCTGGACGGCGGCGCCTTCAAGCTCGACGGCGGCGCCATGTTCGGCGTCGTCCCAAAGCCACTCTGGGAGAGGAAATCTCCCCCCGACGAAAAGAATCGCATCCGCATGCGCGCCAATTCGCTGCTGGTCCGCGCCGCGGGAAAGACCATCGTCATCGAAACCGGCAATGGCACAAAATGGGACGCCAAGCAGCGCTCCATCCACGCCGTCGAAGACGGCAATCCACTGATCACCGCGTTAGGCAAAGCAGGCGTCCATCCCAGTGAAGTGGACCTGGTCATCAACACGCATCTCCATTTCGATCATGCCGGCGGCAACACGCACATCGCCGGAAATCGTCCCGAACCCACATTTCCTCGTGCCCTCTATGTAGTGCAGCGCACCGAACTCGAGCACGGCCAAAATCCCACGCCGCGCGACCGTGCCAGCTACCTCCCCGAAAATTTCCAGCCTCTCGCCGAAGCAGGTCAGTGGAACCTGATCGAAGGCGACGCCGAAATCCTTCCCGGCATTTCCGTCGAACGCATTCCCGGCCACAACGCCGACATGCAAGCCGTGAAAATCGAGGGCGGCGGCAAAAAGCTCGCCTTTGTTGCAGATTTGCTCCCACTCCGTCACCATATCCCTTTGCCTTGGATCATGGCGTACGATCTGTATCCGCTCCAGACGCTGGAAACCAAGCGCAAATGGGTGCCGCGCCTCGTCCATGAAGGTTGGATCACCGTCTTCGGACATGACCCGGACATTGCCGCGGCCACGTTGCATCAGCACGGCGACACAATCGAGATCGAACCGGTGGACCTGAACCGGTAAGCAACCCCAGGAGAACTCCCGATGGCAAGCGCGAAAAAAGCGAAAGGGAAGAGTGCGCAGAACAGTGCAAAGGGCCCCGTCGCGCAGATCGGTGTGATCGGCGGCAGCGGCCTCTACGCGATGAGCGGCCTCACGAACACACGCGAGATTCGCGTGAAAACTCCCTTCGGTGATCCCTCCGATGCCATAGTTGTCGGCACACTGGAAGGGAAGCGCGTCGCATTCCTGACGCGCCACGGCCAAGGCCATCGCCTGCTTCCCAGCGAGATCAATTTTCGCGCGAACATCTATGCGATGAAACTACTCGGCGTCGAGCGCGTCATCTCCGTCAGCGCGGTAGGCTCCCTGCAGGAAAATTTGCGCCCCGGCGAATTCCTCGTCCCCGACCAGTTTTTCGATAGCACGAAGCGCCGCATCTCCACCTTCTTCGGCAACGGCCTGGTGGCGCACGTCACCTTTGACATGCCTACCTGCGCGCAATTGTCCACGGTCCTCGCCGATGCTTGCGTTTCTTCGGGCGTCGCCGTGCATCGCAAGGGCACCTACATCTGCATGGAAGGCCCGCAGTTTTCCACGCTCGCCGAAGCCAATTTCCACCGTGCCATGGAGTTCGACGTAATCGGCATGACCAACGTCACCGAAGCCAAACTCGCCCGCGAAGCCGAGCTGTGTTACGCCACCATTGCCATGATTACCGATTACGATTGCTGGCACCCGAGTCACGATTCGGTAACGGTTGCACAAATCATCGCGACGCTGAACCAAAATGCGACGAACGCGCAGAATGTCCTGAAAGAAGCGATCAAGACATTGCCCGCGAATCGCACGTGCAAGTGTGGCTCGGCCCTGGCGCACGCGATCATCACGGATCCCAAGGTTGTCCCCGCAAAAACAAAGAAAGACCTTGCCGCCATCATCGGCAAATATATTTTGTAGGTGCCGGACTTTAGTCCGGCAGGAGAGTTCATGTCCTTACTAGTGGTAGGTTCCGTTGCATACGACGCTTTGGAAAGTCCTTACGGCAAGGTGGACCGCACGCTAGGCGGCGCCGCCACGTACTTCGCCGTCGCCGCGCGCTTTTTCACCCCTGTAAGCCTGGTAGCCATCGTTGGCGATGATTTTGCTGCGCAGGACGAAGCCATCTTTCGCAGCCGCAAGATTGACATCGAGGGTCTCGAACGCGCTCCCGGCAAATGTTTCTTCTGGGCGGGCCGTTATTCCGAAAACCTGAACGATCGCACCACGTTGACTACCGAGCTCAATGTCTTCGCCGAGTTCAAGCCGCGTCTCCCGGAAAAATATCGCGACTCAAAATACGTTTTTCTGGCCAACATCGCCCCAGACCTCCAGCGCGACGTCCTTCATCAGGTGAAGCACAAGCCCAAGCTCGCCGCGATGGACACCATGAACTATTGGATCGAGCGCACCAACGAGGAACTCCGCAAGACTCTGAAGCACGTGGACATCCTGATGATCAACGATTCGGAAACGCGCCAGCTTTCCAGCGAACACAATCTTCTCCGCGCCGCCCGCCACATCTTCAAAATGGGGCCCTCCACGCTTGTCGTGAAGCGCGGCGAACATGGCGCCATGCTAGTGGACAAGCACGGCGTCTTCTGTGTCCCTGCATTTCCGCTCGAGGAGCCACACGATCCCACCGGCGCGGGCGACAGTTTTGCCGGCGGCTTCATGGGCTACCTGGCGGGCAGCGGCGGCAGCAACGACGCGGCGCTGCGGCGCGCCATGGTGTACGGCTCCGTCCTGGGCAGCTTCGCTGTTGAAAAGTTCGGCCTCGATCGCCTGCTGCACCTGAAGACGAGCGAGATACACGCCAGAGCACGCCACTTCTCGAAATTGACGCAATTTAAATTGTAAATAGTAGAATCACCTGAAGACGGACAGGGCCGTCTTGGGGATGCTTTCCTTTCAGCAAATTTTTCTTCGTATGCTGCTAGCCACCGGGTTAGGTGCGGCCATTGGCGTGGAGCGCGACTTACGCCGCCGCCCCGCCGGAATTCGCACCAGCGCGTTTGTCTGCCTGGCCACGGCGCTTTTTACAATCGTTTCCAATCAATTGGCGCACATCTGGGGTGACTCGAGCCCCACGCGCATCGCCTCCAACATCGTTCAGGGCGTTGGCTTCCTTGGCGCCGGCGCAATCTTGAAGGACAATATGGGCCTCGTTGGAATGACCACCGCCGCTACAATTTTTGTGGAAGCTGCCATCGGCATGGCTGCGGGCGGCGGGATGTTCGGTGTCGCTGCTTCTGCCACGGGCATCGTATTGTTTGGACTGATTGTTTTGAGCTGGGCTGCCGAAAAATTCCACCTGAAAGCGCGCATGAGGGTGTTTCGTTTTACGACCACTCATGCGGAAAATGTGGCCACGGAGATTCAGCGACTGATGGCCAGTCTGAAAGTAGTTATGAATCAGTTTCGCGTTTCCATGGCGGGCACAAACTCCATTGTGGAATTTGAAGCCGACGTGAGCGTTCATCAGCAGGAACAGATTGTGCAGCAACTCAATCGGGAAGGCGTTGTCACAGAGGTGCTACCCGTCGAAGGCCGCCACGAATGATCCGTCGCTCCGTGCCATTGCAGAAGCCTAAAGCCCTTCGCAAGGGTTCCCGAATCGCCGTCGTTTCGCCCTCCTCTCCCGCGGACCCCGCCGCTATTTCCGCGGGCATCGCGGAGCTTCGCCGTCTTGGTTTTCTTGTCGAAGAACAGCCGCCGCTTGCCCCGCAAGGTTACTTTGCCGGCCCGCATGAAGAGTTGATCCGGCAGCTTCGAAAAAAATTCACCGACAAAAAGATTGATGGAGTGATCGCCACGCGCGGCGGCTACGGCGCGAATTATCTGATTGATCTTAAGTTAGCCACGTCTCTCGCGGGCCCAAAGGTCCTCATCGGCTACAGCGACCTGAACATCATTCAAATGCTGCTCTACCAGGTGTGCAGTTGGGCCGGCTTTTACGGTCCCATGGTCGCTGCAGGTTTCAATCACGGCTCCAACGAGCCCTCGGGATACGACAATGTCTCCTTCCTGCAAGCCGTCGGTGAAACGAAATTGAAATGGCAGATTCCCTTGTTCGGTGAAAGCCTGTTCAGGGGCAGCGCCACGGGCCGCATCGTTGGCGGCTGCCTCACGATGCTGCAAACCTGTCTGGGCACTGGCTGGGATCCGGACACGCGCGGGTCTATCCTCCTTCTGGAAGATCGTGGCATGAAGCCCTATCAGGTCGATCGGGCGCTGCGCCACTTGCATCAGGCGGGCAAGCTGCAAGACGTGAACGGCGTCCTGCTCGGCGATTTTCCCGATTGCGAACCTTCCGTGCCCGGCGGCCCTACGGTTCGCGAAATCTGCGAGCGCATACTGGGCCCGCTCGGTGTGCCCGTCGTTTACGGCGCGCCTATCGGCCATACCAAACGGCCCATGCTCACAATTCCACTCGGCGTCCGCGCTAAATTACACGCCAAGGGCGAAGGCATGCTAGAAATTCTGGAACCGGCAGTTCTCGATTGAACTGCCATTTGAATTGGGGACTCTGACGTGGACAAGGTAAAGCACATTCATCTGATCGGAATCGGCGGCTCGGCGATGTCGCCGCTCGCCGGGATGCTCCGCGAGCGCGGCTATCGCGTGACCGGCTCCGATGCAGGCGTCTACCCCCCGGCCTCTACTCTTCTCGAATCCCTCGGCATTCCATTCTCCGCGAAATTCGACCCCGCGAATCTCACCCCGGCTCCTGACCTGGTGGTAGTCGGCAACGCGCTCTCTCGCGGAAATGTGGAAATCGAGGAGATGCTCGACCGCAAGCTGAAATACCATTCGCTTCCCGAAGTCCTCGAAGAGGAATTCCTCCCTGGCAAGCATTCCATCGTCGTCAGCGGCACGCACGGCAAAACCACCACCACCGCCATGCTCGCCTGGATTTTCCAGGTGGCAGGGAGGAAGCCCAATTTCCTGGTGGGCGGCATCGCGGAGAATTTCGACAAAAGCTACGGCCTCGGCGGCGGCGAGGAATTTATTCTGGAAGGTGACGAATACGATTCCGCTTTCTGGGACAAGGCTGCGAAGTTCTTCCATTACCATCCCGACGACCTGATCATCACTTCGCTCGAATATGATCACGCCGATATTTACCCCGATTTCGACGCCTACCAGCTGGCTTTCCGCCGTCTGGTGAATCTGGTGCCCCGGCGTGGCCGCGTCATCGTCTGGGGCGACGCGGAAGCTGGCGAAGCGTTGCACAAAGCCACCCAAAAGGCCTTCTGCCCAGTGATTACCTATGGCTTGAACAGCGGAAACGAGTGGATCGCCAGCAACGTGCAATCCGATGGCGATGGCATGAAGTTCCGCGTGCAATACAAGAACGAGGAGTTCGGCGAATTTCGACTCGCCGCCACCGGCCACCACAATGTCTTGAACGCGCTGGCGGCGCTAGTCGTCGCCCAGGGCCGAGGCATCAAGCGAGAAGCCCTGCAACAGGCCCTGTCCACGTTTCGCAGCGTCCGCCGTCGCATGGATGTGAAGGGCGAAGTGAACGGCATCCTGGTGGTTGACGATTTTGCGCATCACCCCACCGCCGTGCGCGCCACCATCGAAGCCGCTCGGCTACGCTGGCCCGGCCGCCGCTTGTGGGCGATACTCGAACCACGCTCCAATTCCATGCGCCGTCGCGTATTTCAGGATGCTCTGCCTGCCGCCTTGGCGTTGGGTGACCGCGTCCTGTTGGGCAGCGTGCATCGCGCCGGACAATTAAGCGACGACCAGCGCCTGGACCCGGAAACGGTCGCTTCCGCCGTGCGCGCTCTGGGCAAGGACGCACGTGTCCTTCCCGGAGCCGACGCCATCGCCGATCTCCTCTCCGTCGAAGCCCGCCCCGGCGATTTGCTGCTTGTGATGTCTAATGGTAGCTTTGATGGCTTGTGCGGCAAACTTCTGAAGAAATTAGCGGCAAAACAAATTCCCACTCGGACCCAAGCAAACTGATGCCACGGGCGCAATGGTTAACCTGTGCAGCCGCAGCGGCGATTGCCTGCCTACTGCTGTTTTTTCCCGGTTCATCGCAAGCCACCATCCGCTACGAAATCTCCCTCGCTCATCCGGAGCAACACCTCTTTCACGTCTCCGTAGAAGTTCCCGATGTGAAGGACCAACTGGATCTGCAGTTACCTGCGTGGAATGCTCTCTACGAGATTCGCGATTTCAGCAGCCACGTGCAGCGGGTTCAAGCCTACGTGAATGGCCAACCTTCTCCGATCGAAAAGGTGGACAAGCTCACCTGGCATGTCCAGGCCAGCGGCACCGTCACCGTCCGCTACGACACTTTTTGGGATGATCCCGGCCCGTTCAACTCGCAACTCAACGCAGAGCACGCCTTTCTGAACGTGGCGATGCTGCTCATGTACGTCCCCGGCCGCCGCGCGGAAAAGAGCACCATCGAACTCCGGGAAGTTCCCGTGAATTGGAATGTGGCCTCAGCTGCACTTTCGCTTGTTACCTATTTGGGGAGTGTCCGCTTGTTCATGCTGGAGGCGGCCAGCTACGATGCATTGGCCGACGCCCCCATCGAAGCCTCAAACTTCGAAGAGTTCACGCTGCCTGAAGTGACACCGCCCGTGCGCGTCGTCGTTCACGGCGACAATTGGAAGAAGCCCGACGTCGAGAAGTCCCTTCGCAAAATCGTCGCCTACGAAGTCAAAATGATGGAAGGCGCTCCCTACGACCACTACACCTTTCTTTTTCACATCGGCAAAGCTGCCAACGGTGCCGGCGGTGGTATGGAGCACGCCAACTGCACCGCGATCTACATCTCCTCCGCTTCCTACTTGCAAAACGTTTCCGCGCACGAGTTCTTCCATCTATGGAACGTCAAGCGCATTCGCCCCGCGTCCCTCGAGCCAGTTAACTTCACCCACGAGATGTACACGCGCGCCTTGTGGTTCGCCGAAGGCGTCACCAACACCTATGCCTCCTACACCCTGGTGCGCACGGGCCTGTGGAACAAGCAGGAGTTTTACCAGGACCTTAGCGGCCAGATCAGCGAGATTGAAGATCGTCCCGCCGAGCAATGGCAGAGCGCCGAGCAATCCAGCCTCGATGCCTGGCTGGAGAAATACGCGCTCTACAACCAGCCGCAGCGCAGCGTTTCCTACTACACAAAAGGCCAAATCCTCGGCGTGCTTCTGGACATCCTGATTCGCGATCGCACCGATAATCAGAAAAGCCTCGACGATGTTTTGCGCACCATGAATCAGGACTTCGCCAGGGCAGGGAAGTTCTATCGCGACAGCGCGGACATTCAACTCACCGCCGAAAAAGTGGCGGGTAGCTCCTTCGCGGAATTCTTCACCAAATATGTCAGCGGTGCAGAACCCTTGCCCTACACCGATCTGCTCTCGCGCGCGGGTCTGGAACTGCACGAAAAAGAAATTGTCCACGCCCTGCTAGGCTTTACCGCAGAACGTGACCCCAACGGCCCCTGGACCGTCCGCATCGTGGATACCGACGGCCCCGCTGCGAAGAGTGGTCTGCTTGTCGGCGATGAAATTGTGCGTTGGAATAACGGCGAACCGCCTCGCCATCAAGGTCGCTGGCTCAACCAGCAAAAGCCTGGTGACGTGTTGCGTCTGCGCATCCGCCGCGACGATAAGGAAATGAACGTTGAAATCCATCTCGGCGAACAGCGCGAAAGGTTTTTTCGGGTTGCGGAAAGCTCCAACGGCGGCGATCGGGGCAAGCGTATCCGCGAAGGCCTCCTTCGCGGCACCACCGACTCCGTCACCGCCAGGAATCGTTAAAGGAGCGCTTGCACTCGCGCCCATGTTTCGGGAAAGATTCTTCTAACTCATGCTCCGTGGCGCTTTCATCTGCGTTTTCGTGACCCTCTATATCCTCGTCCTTGGGCCGCCGCTCCTCATCTACACTTTCATTACTCGCCATGTTGATCCGCTCTATTGGGCGGGAGTGAATGGCGTGATGTTTTTCGTGCGTTGCGTTGGCGTCCGCGTCCATGTCAAAGGAATCGAGCGCATCCCGTCCGGCACCTGCATCTTCGCCGCGAATCACACTAGTTCCGCTGATGCTCCAGCAGTGGTGTGGTCCATCCCGCGCCGCATCGCGATTTTGCTGAAGCGCTCTCTCTTCGCGTATCCAATCGCCGGCCAGGCGTTTCGTCTGGCGCACTTCATTCCCGTGGACCGTTTCGATCGCGATTCCGCCATCGTCAGCATTGATAAGGCCACGGAAGCCATTCGCGCAGGCCAGTCCTTTTTAATCTATCCCGAAGGCACGCGCAGCAACGATGGACGTTTGCAAGAAATCAAAAAGGGAACTGCGGTGATGGCCATCAAGGCCGGCGTCCCCATTGTGCCCATCGCCTGTTCAGGCGCGCATCGCGTGATGGAGAAGCGCAAGCTCAACGTCAAGCCCGGCGATATCGTGGTGGAATTTCTCCCGCCAATTGACGCGTCGCAATACACCTTCGAGCAGCGCGACGCCCTAACCCAGCGCCTGCACGACGAACTAGCCGCCGGCCTTCCTCCCGATCAGCGCCCCCTAGGTTTCCCCGGCGCGATGTAGGGGCGCAGGACTCCTGCACCCCATGTCCGCAAGATCCACCGGCAAAAACTCCCAAACCCGTCATTCCGACCGGAGGGGCGGCGCAGTTTGCCGGCCCGGAGCGGAGGAATCGAGGCGCGATAACCAGACCTCAGGTTGACTCCTTCCCCTTCACCCCCAACTCCGTCTCCAACAACTGCACCCTCCTCTGCAATTCCGGCAAACGATTCAGCGCCGCCATCATCTTCAACCATCGGCGATTCTCCACCGCGGGATACCCGGAATATAGCGAACGCGCCGGTACATCGTTCGGCACACCGCTTTGCGCCGTAATCACCGCCCCATCGCCCACGGTGAGATGTCCCGCCGTTCCCACCTGCCCCGCCAGTATGCAGGCGTCACCGATGTGCGTGGAGCCGGCGAGCCCAACCTGCCCGCACAACATCGTATTCGCGCCAACCTGCGAAGCGTGCCCCACCAGCACCAGGTCGTCAATCTTCGTGCCGCGCCCGATACGTGTTTCGCCCACGGTAGCGCGGTCAATGCACGCGTTGGCCTGCACCTCCACGTCATCCTCCAGAATCGCAGGGCCAGACTGCGCCATCTTGTACCAGGTGCCGTCCTCGCGTTTGGCGAAGCCCAACCCGTCGCCACCGATCACCACGCCGTTCTGCAGGATCACGCGATCCCCGATGCGGCAGTATTCCCGCACCACCGCGTGCGCATGTGCAAAAAAGTTCGCACCGATTTTCGCGCCACGGTAGATAGTCACAAAACTGTGGAGCACCGCCCCAGCAGCGATTTCCACCTCTTCGCCAACGAAGCAATAAGGCCCAATGTGTGCCCGCGCGCCAATTCGCGCCGACGCGGCAATCACCGCGGTTGGATGCACGCCCGGTGGATACGCGGGCGCCCGGTAAAACAATTCAATCGCCTGCGCGAACGCGAGATACGGATTCGCCGTGCGCAATGCGGCCAGCGGCGCTAGCCCCTCCGCGCGTTCCAGCGCCACAGTGTCTTCCACAAACACTGCCGAGGCGAGCGTAGTCTCCAACTGCGGCGAGTAGCGCCTGTTGGCCAGAAAAGTGACGTGCCCGGCGCGCGCGTGATCAATTCCCGCCACGCCTATGATTTCAACGAAAGGGTCGCCTTCCAGCCGGCAACCCAGTTTTTCAGCAAGTTCCCGCAGTTTCATGAACGTCTCGCCTCCGCAACCTGTGAGTCTCGCACAGCGCCAAGACGGAAGTACAGATGCAGCCTATAACGCTCGTAGTCAGGCCTCGGAATGGCTGATCAGGACGAAATCGGCCTCAACCGGCAAGAACTGCCAAACCTTTGATTCTGCAAGGAGTCAAAGGTAGAATGGCGTGCGAACGGGACGAACCAACTCGAATCCTTAGCCCGTTTCCCGCAACGTAACTCGACGCCGCGCAGAATTCTAATCGTTTCGTTTGGAGGAACATCTTGAGAAAAGCACCATTGCTCTGCCTCACAAGTCTTTTCGCCGCCCTGATGCTGACGG
>Ga0181532_10001184_pt1 | contig 25594 bp, 25 predicted proteins | sample PEATcosm2014_Bin_33_FD_119768 | JGI IMG/M metagenome (GOLD analysis project Ga0181532, IMG submission 119768) | Peatland microbial communities from MTU Mesocosm Facility, Houghton, MI, USA - PEATcosm2014_Bin11_30_metaG | ecosystem: Environmental > Terrestrial > Soil > Wetlands > Peat | place... | reverse complement strand
CAGGATCGTTCCCGACACCCAAATCGGTTGGGTGGTGAGAAAGAACAGCATGCCCTTACCCCTTGCTGCGGTCCCGTACCCGCGATCATATGGCCCGGCGGCCCGCTCGCCAAACCCTCGCCCGCATCTGCTTTCGAAATAATTGGAGCTTTCGTGATACCTCGTCGGCCGGCCATCTTGACGGCGGCACGCATGGCAGGTTAGCCGCCTAGTGCGGTGGATTTGAAGTTCCTACAATCGAGCGGCAAACCTCGCATAGGAACTTCAAATCCAAAAACCGCACTAGAATCGCATATTGCTAGTGTCCCTTTGATTCCGAAGTTCGCATGACGGTCAAGGGCACGCACTTGCGAACTTCGGAATCGGGACACTAGGAGATATCATGGCGGTCTATACCGATGTCGCGGCGGAAGATGTCGCGCCCTTCCTCGCCGGCTACGACATCGGCGAGCTATTAGCCTATAAAGGCATCGCCGAGGGCGTCGAGAACTCGAATTTTTTGGTTCATACCAGCCGCGGCTATTTCATCCTGACGCTGTACGAGCGCCGCGTCGCCGAGCGCGACCTCCCGTTCTTCCTCGCCTTGATGGAGCATCTGGCGAGCCGCGGCATCACCTGCCCGCAGCCGGTGAAGAACCGGGCGGGCAAGACGCTGGGCCGGCTCGCCGGCCGGCCGGCGGCGATGGTGACGTTTCTCGACGGCATGTGGATTCGCCGGCCGAGCGCCGCCCACTGCGCGGCTTTGGGCGAGGCGCTGGCGCGGCTGCATCTCGCCGGCGCCGACTTTTCGATGCGGCGCGACAATGCACTCTCGGTCGCCGGCTGGCGGCAGCTCTACGCGGCGTGCGGCGGACGCGTTAACGCGGTACAGCCCGATCTTCCCACCGTGCTTGCCGCCGAGCTCGATTTGCTCGAGCGCGACTGGCCGCGCGGGCTGCCGCAGGGCGTCATCCACGCCGACCTGTTTCCCGACAATGTCTTTTTCCTCGGCAACAAGCTCTCCGGGCTGATCGATTTCTACTTCGCCTGCACCGACACGCTGGTCTATGACGTCGCCATCTGTCTCAACGCCTGGTGCTTCGAGCAGGATCATGCCTACAACGTCACCAAGGGTCGCGCGCTGCTGGCGAGCTATGCGAAGACGCGGCTGCTGTCGGCGCAGGAATGGGAGCAACTGCCGCTGTTGGCGCGCGGCGCCGCGCTGCGCTTCCTGCTGACGCGGCTGGTCGATTGGCTCGATGTGCCGCCCGGCGCGCTGGTGCGACCCAAGGACCCGCTCGAATACCTGCGCAAGCTCAGATTCCATCAGAAGGTGGCGAGCGCGCGCGATTACGGAGTGATGGCGCCGTGACCTCCTCGCTGCCGCGCGTCGTCATTCATACCGACGGCGCCTGCTCGGGAAATCCCGGCCCCGGCGGCTGGGCGGCGATCCTGACCTTCGGCGACCACGAGAAGGAGCTCAAAGGCGGCGAGGCGTTGACCACCAACAACCGCATGGAGCTGATGGCCGCCATCGCCGCCCTGGAAGCGCTCAAGCGGCCCTGCCGTGTCGATCTGCACACCGACAGCCAATACCTGCGCAACGGCATCATGTCCTGGATCGGCACCTGGAAGCGCAACGGCTGGCGGACCGCCGACAAGAAGCCGGTGAAGAACGTCGATCTGTGGAAGCGCCTCGATGCCGCGCTCGGCCCGCACCAGGTGCGCTGGCATTGGGTGAAGGGCCATTCCGGCCACAGCGTCAACGAACGCGCCGACCTCTTGGCGCGCGAGGCGATTGCCGAAATCCGCAATGCGGGGCGGGCGGCCAGCTGAAAAATTACCGCGTTCACCGTTAACGGCGGTGTTCATTTATTTACCATCATGAGGCTGGTATGCATGGCGGCTCGGCCGTATGGATAATTCGATTTGCCTTTGATCATGCCGCATCCGCGCAGCTTTATTAAGGTCGTGTTCCAGGCAGGCGCCCGATGATCGAATCGATCATGTTGTGCAGTATCGGCGTGTTGGCGGGATGCCTGCTGATGCTGATGTTTATTCCGCTCGTTCACGAGCGCGCGGTACGCATCACCAAGCAGCAGATCGTCGACGCCACGCTGATGACGGTCAACGAGATTCAGGCGGACAAGGATCACTTGCGCGCCGAGTTCGCCATGTCGGTGCGGCGGCTCGAGATCGGCCTGGAAGAAATGCGGTCCAAGGCCACGAGCCGCTACAGCGACATGCATAAACAGAACGCCGAGATCAGCCGTCTGCAGGTCGAGCTTGACAAGAAAACGGCTCTGATTTTTGCGCTCCGCACCCGGGAAGAGGTGCGCAAGGGTGCCGTCAGAAGGGTCTTAAAAATCCTGCTGTATTTTTACATGCGCGCGCGCCGTCTGCGCCGGCCGCCGCCATTCGATCCGGCGCAGGACGCCATCCATCAACAGAACGCCGAGCTCAGCCGTCTCCAGGTTGAGCTCGACAAGAGAATGGCTGCGATCTTTGCGCTTCGTGCGCGGGAACAGGTTCGCAAAGGCGTCGTCAGAAGGGTCGTGAAAATCATCCTGTATTTTTACATTCGAGCGCGCCGCCGGCACCCGCAGCCGCTATTCGAGCCGGTGCAAGGTCTGAGGCTGCGCTACGGTCAGCAGGCCGAGCGGAGCGAGCTTGCAGCCGCGGCGGCGGCCGTCGCCGCGCTTAACCTGAAACGGCGCCGGGCGGCGGCAAGCAAGCTCTGAGGCGGGATCGCGGACGGCCCGTCACCGCCGCGATCTTGGGGAAGGATTCATCACATCTGCTTCAGCAGATTGTCCGCGCCGGAGTGTTCCGCCTTGCCAGGCGCGTCCTCGATGTTGAGGGTTTTCACCACGCCGTCTTCGACCAGCATGGCGTAGCGCTTGGAGCGGGTGCCGAGACCGGCACCCGAGCCGTCCAGCGCCAGATCGAGCGCCTTGGCGAAGTCGCCGTTGCCGTCGGCCAGAAACTCGATCTTGCCGCCGGCGCCGGTCGACTTCTTCCAGGCGTCAAACACGAACACGTCGTTGACGCCGGTGACCGCGATGGTATCGACGCCCTTGCCCTTGAAAGCGTCGGCGTTCTTTAAAAATCCGGGCAGGTGGTTGTTGCTGCAAGTCGGCGTGAACGCCCCTGGAACGGCGAACAGCACGACCTTCTTGCCTTTGAACACGTCGTCGGTGGTCTTCCAAGTTGGGCCGTCGGGTCCCATGACTCGGAACTTGATGTCAGGCGGTAGGCGGTCGCCAACCTTTATCGGCATGATCGTGTCCTCTTGTATCTGCGTTGGGGTTTCTCGGTCCGGCGTAAATTAGCTTGCCGGGCGAATTAGTCGAGATGGGCTTTGACCTCGACAGCGTCGGCGGGTGAAATGGCGGTGAAAGTGAAAATCGCGTCGTCTGCTTTTGCGCCGGGCGGCAGACCCTCGAGGTCGAACGTGAATTGCCGTATTCCCGGGGCGCTGCCGTGCGCCGGGCCGCTCGGCTCGGGCAGCGGAAGCGCCCAGTCGGGCGTCGGGCCTTCGACCAAAAGATCGACCGGCGCACTTTCCGGCGCGGCGACCTCGACCACGACTCGCTGATGTGCGCCGGCCGGCTCACAATGCACCGAACGAACGGCAAGACCGCCGCCAGGCCCGATGCCCGCGCCGAGCGGGACACGCCGCGGCACGCGCGCCTCCGCCGCAACGAGAGCCGGTTCCTCGGCGCCAGCCTTGCCGGACAACACGAGATCGAGATCGGCTTCGGCCGGTACGCAGAGAGTGCCGCAAATTGCGTAACCGAGCTTCACGTGCAGCGCCGAGGGTTTTGTCGCGTCATTGGCGACGATCCGCAACGGCAACACGACATCGCCAAGATAACCGATCGAGTGACCGCCGGCGCCGTCGGCAAATCGCTTCGGCGCCGGCCACAGGGCGGTTACCGATTTGACGTTCTCGGAGCCGGCGAAATCGAGCGTCGGCGGCACCCCGGAATCGCCGGGATAGCGCCAATAGGTCTTCCAGCCCGGGTCGAGGCGAATCTCGATCCCGGCCCGCAGCACCCTCGCGTCGGCGGATTGGACCGCGGCGCCGGCGATCAGCCGCGCGGCGGCATGGAGTTCCCCATCCCACGCGGAAGCATCCTGCGCCCGGGCCATAGGTAGGTCGCCGGCGCAGACGAGGGCGATGGTCGCAATCGTTACTTTAAGGGCCGCCGCATAACGCATCATCGCCGCTGTGTAAGGCGAAGCCACCCACACGCGCCACTGACATGATCGTGACTGCGCACGGTCACACCGTGCGGCCATGGAACGTGGCCGGGGAATTGTCACAATCCGGGCCTGGAATACGACGCGCGAAATGGTGAACTTTTTGCACCGGCCGTTCGTTTGCAAAAGCGGATCGATCGGTTAACCTTTCGGCTATGAAAACGCCGCGCGGCACATCGGGAAAGAGCAAGGCTCGGGGGCGAGGCTATCTGGATGGCCAGATGCTGATCGCCATGCCGGCGATGCTAGACGATCGCTTCACACGCTCGCTGATTTATGTCTGCGCGCACTCCGCCGAGGGCGCCATGGGCATCGTCGTCAACCATCCGGCGCCGAACATCAATTTTTCCGACCTGCTGGTAAAACTCGACGTCATCCCGGCGGCCGATGTGATCCAACTGCCGTCTCGCGCCGGCGTCGTGAAAGTCATGCGCGGCGGCCCGGTCGAGACCGAGCGCGGCTTCGTGTTGCACTCAGCCGATTTCTTCATCGAGAACTCGACGCTGCCGATCGACGATGGCATCTGTCTCACCGCCACGATCGATATTCTCAAGGCGATCGCCCGCGGCGACGGGCCGGCGAGTGCGATCCTGGCGCTCGGCTATGCCGGCTGGGCCCCCGGCCAGCTCGAGAGCGAAATCCAAAGCAACGGCTGGCTGCACTGCGCCCCCGATTCGGAGCTCATCTTCGGCCCTGACATCAGCGGCAAATACGACAAGGCGCTGAAGAAGATCGGTATCGATCTCGGCATGCTGTCGAGCGAAGCCGGGCACGCCTAGCAGGGATCCGTGATCAGTGATCAGTAGTCAGATGAATTTGTTTTTCTGATTACCGACCACTGATGACCGTCCCCCACCTACTTCGCCATCGCCACCTTACCGCGCGGCCTTAGCAACTCGCGGGCGCGCTCCGGCGCCATGGGTTCACCGAACACGAAACCCTGCGCGTATTCGCAGCCGAGCTGATAAAGCTCGACAGCGTCGGAATCCGTTTCGGCGCCTTCGGCCACCACGTCCATCCCGAGGTCATGCGCAAGCGTGATGATCGAGCGCAGGATCACCGGCCGCGTACCCTTTGACGTCATGCGTACGAAGGACTGGTCGATCTTGATTGTGTCGAATGGAAAGCGCTGCAGATAGGCCAGCGAGGAATAGCCGGTGCCGAAATCGTCGAGCGCCAGGCCGGCGCCGAGCTCGCGAATCCGATGCAGCATCTGCGCGGCGTGTTCCGGATTCTCCATTACGACCGATTCGGTGAGCTCGAGTTTCAGCGACCCGCGTGTCAGCGGGGCGCGCGCCAGCACCGAGCGCAGGTCCTGGATCAGGTCATGGCGCAGCAATTGGCGCGAGGAGATGTTGACGCTGGCAAACAGCGAATCGCGCGGCCGCAGCGTGCGCTGCCAGGTGCTGAGTTGCCGCGCGGTGCGCTCAAGGACGAATAGGCCAAGCTCGACGATTAGCCCGGTCTCCTCGGCGATGGTGATGAATTCATTGGGCGACATCCGCCCCAGGCGCGGATGGTCCCAGCGCGCCAGCGCCTCGAAGCCGGCGACGGCGCGGTCCTCGAGCCGCACGATCGGTTGATAAAGAATCGATATCTCTTCGCGCTCGAGCGCCCGCCGCAGATCGGATTCGATCGACAGCCGATCGGACTTGCGTGCCCGCATCGACGGCTTGAACACTTCGATACGATCGCCGCCGATGCGCTTGGCATGATACATGGCGAGCTTGGCGTCCTTTAGTATTTCCTCGGCGCGTTGCGGCTCGGAATCGCCGAGTGTCAAGCCAATCGAGCCGGTCAGGAAGATCTCGCGATCGTTGAAGGTGATCGCGGCGCGCAGCGTGCGCCGGATGGTTTCGGCAAGCGTGGTGATTCGTGCGGCGTCGCGCTCGGACAACACGATGAGACCGAACTGGTCGCCCGACAGGCGGGCGAGCGTGTCATGCGGCTTGATCAGCCGCCCGAGCCGTCGCGCCAGTGTGAGCAGGATCGAGTCGGCAAGCGCCATGCCGACCGAGTCGTTGACCTGCTTGAAGCGATCGATGTCGATCACCATCACCGTCGGACGGATCGTGCTGTCGGCCTTGGCGAAGCCGAACACCGCTTCGAGCCGATCGAGGAACAACTCGCGGTTCGGCAGGCCGGTGAGGTTGTCGTGCACGGCATCGTGCAGCAGGCGTTCCTCGACCGTCTTGAAATCGGTCACGTCGGTGAGGGTGCCGACGAGACGAATGACCTCGCCGTCGGAACCGACGACCGGCCGCGCTCGCAGCGCGAACCAAAGATAGTGGCCGTCCGACGTGCGCATGCGGAAATCCTGCGCGACACGCCCGCGGCGCTGCTCGACCACACTGTCAAGCGTGGCGCGGAAGCGGTCGCGATCGAGCGGATGCAGGACTTCGAGCCAGGTCGCCGCCGCTCCGCCGAGCGATCCGCTCTTGAGCCCAAGCATGGTTTCGGTTTCCGGGCTGGTGAAGACCCGGTCGGCGGCAACGTCCCAGTCCCAGATCATGTCGCCGGCGCCGGTCAGCGCCAGCGCGCGGCGCTCGACGTCGGACACGATGCCGTGCGCCATGCCGCCGGCAAAGGCGTGTTGCATCACCGTGAAGCCGATCAGCATGACGATGAGAACGAGGCCGCCAAGCAGCGCGGGGCCGACGATGTCATTGGTGAGGTAGCCCAACACCGTCAGCGCGGCACCGAACACCCAGACCACCAGGAGAAGCCAAGTCGGGATCAGCATCACCGCCCGGTCGAAGCCGTGGCTCGAGAGATAGACGACCAGGCCGAAGCCGAGCACGGCGATGAAAAACAGCGACATTCGGGCGATGCCGGAGGCGACCGCTGGCGCGAACAGCGCGACCGCCACCAGCGCGCCTAGAAAGGCGAGCCAGCCGACGGTGATATGCGCATAGCGCACGTGCCAGCGGTTGAGGTTGAGATAAGCGAACAGGAACACCAGGAGCGTCGCGGCGAGGATCGCTTCGCCGGAGGCGCGCCAGATGCGCTCCGCGCCTGACGACATGTCGAACACCTTGCCCCAGAATCCGAAGTCGACGCCGATATAGACCAAGACCGCCCAGCCTAGCGCCGCGGCGGCTGGGAACATCACGCTGCCCTTGACCACAAACAGGATGGTCAGAAACAGCGCCAGCAATCCGGCGATGCCGATGACGATGCCCTGATAGAGCGTCAGCGAGTTGACTTTGTCCTTGAAGGCGTCCGGCTCCCACAGATAGAGCTGCGGCAGATTCGGCGTGCGCAATTCAGCGACGAATGTGATGACCGTGCCGGGATCGAGCGTGACGCGGAAGACATCGGCATTGGGATTGTCGAGCCGCTCCGGCGGGTCTCCGGACGACGGCGTAATGTAGACGATGCGCGAAAGCCCGAGATCCGGCCAGATGAGTCCGGAGCCGACATCCGGTAGTGCGGCGCGACAATCAGGCGGTCGATTTGTTCGTCGCCGTTGTTGGCGAGCGCGAATACCGCCCAATTGCTTCCAGCTTCGCGCGCGCGCACCTCGATGCGGCGAATGATGCCGTCGGCGCCGGGCGCGGTCGAGATCTGCAGGCGATCGCCGTCGGTGTGCTGGAAGTCGACGGCGTCGGTGAGGTCGATGGCGGCGGCATCAAGGCGGATATTGATGGCCTCGACTGCGGCCGCGGAGGAGACCCCGAGCAGGGCTAAGAACGCAAAAGCCGCGAGCGCCGTGGCGGCGCGAAAAAATGCCAAGAAACGACCTCCGAGCTCGGCAGCCGGCGCAGCTCGTGCCCCGACGATCACAAATTCCCCGCAAGGTAACCTAACCAGCTTTGCGCCGAATTCGCGGCCCGCTGTGCTGCCGGCGCCCATCGCGCTAGAACTGCGGACGATGAGTGGCCGTTGGGCAGCGTGAGCGCAAGGATTTTCCCGTGTCTTTTCAAGGGGTCAGGACAATCTTGCCGATATGCTGGCTGCTTTCCATGCGGGCGTGGGCAGCGCCGGCCTCGCGTAGCGGAAAAGTCGAATCCATCACCGGTTTGACCCGGCCGGCCGCAATCAGTGGCAGCACTTTGGCTTCTACGGCGCGGGCAATGGCGCCTTTGTCCGCCACCGAGCGGGCGCGCAGCGTCGAACCGGTATGGGTCAGCCGCTTGAGCATAAGCCGGCGGAAGTCGACGTTGGCGCGCGACGAGCTCTGGAAAGCGATCTGCACGACGCGGCCTTCGACCGCCGCCGCTTCATAATTGCGATCGATGTAGTCGCCGCCGACGATGTCGAGCACGAGATCCGCGCCGCGGTCGCCGGTCGCCTGTTTGGTCACGGCGACGAAATCTTCGGTGTTGTAGTTGATGGCGACGTCGGCGCCGAGCTTGCGGCAGGCCTCGCACTTTTCCGGCGTCCCGGCGGTGGTGAAGACGCGGGCGCCAAAAACCGCGGCGAGCTGAATAGCGGTGGTGCCGATGCCGGACGAGCCGCCATGAATGAGCACGGTCTCTCGCGCCGCGAGCCGGCCGCGCTCGAATGCATTGTACCAGACCGTGAAGAAAGTCTCTGGGATGGCGGCGGCTTCGGTCAGCGAAAGGCCGGCCGGCACCGGCAGCGCATGGCTCTCGTGCGCGATGCAAAATTCGGCATAACCGCCGCCCACGACCAGCGCCATGACCTTGTTGGTTTCCTTCCAGCGCGTCACCCCGTTTCCGCAGGCGAAAACTTCGCCGGCAATTTCCAGGCCGGGAATATCGGTCGCGCCCTGTGGCGGCGGATAAAGGCCCATGCGCTGCATGACGTCGGGCCGGTTCACACCGGCGGCGGCGACCTTGATCAGGATTTCGCCGTCGCCCGGCTTGGGCACCGGACGCGGCTCGGGAGTCAAGACATCCGGTCCGCCGGGCGCGCGGATCGCAATGACGGTCATGCGGGCGGGTAGCGCGGTCATCGGATACCTCTGTCCAGCGGGTGTGGCACCTCTCTTAGAGGCATGCTTGGGATGTGACAACGGCCGCCGCCGTCGATAAAATTTTAAGGTTGAAGTTGAAGGAGGCCAAAATGCCTGCGATCGAGCCCGACGATCTGCCGAAGAAGAAGGTCACGCACGAGATGGGGCAGGATTTGTCACTGCTCTCGGTCGGAGAGCTCGCCGACCGGGTCGGCTTGCTCAAGGACGAGATCGCGCGGCTTGAAGCCGAGATTGCCAGAAAACGCGCTTCGCAAACGGCAGCAGATAGGTTTTTCAAGAAGTAAGGAGCTTGGCCATCATTCCGGGGTCCGCGCGGTGTTTTTCATCGGCCGGCCACTCGACCGACCCCTTTGGTTCGACCCGGAAATGACAACCTACAGTAAAATTCTAAAAAGATTTGGTAATTTTCGGCGATTTATTAACCTTTCGTTAAGCTTTCTCCTTCATTAGGGTTATCGTCCATCTTCTGGACATCGAGTGGCTCCTGTCCACTCTGTTTGACGCCTCCCTGTTATCACTTTGAGCCGCCGGCAACGGCGGCTCTTTTTTATTGTTCAGCCGTTTTACCCTTTATCCGCCATCCAAGGTCTGCGCCGGCAACTATGTCGGACGCTTGGCTACTTCCGCCGCTGGACTCAGGCGCCGCGGCGAGCGATGCTGTAGTCTGTGTGAGGCGTACCCATGTCAGAGAAGCGTGCGACTGAAGCCGGCGCGGTATCTTTCAGCGAGCGGCTTGCGAATTCCCAGGTTTTTGCGACTCTGTTCCGCGACGGAATGGCCTTGGTCGAGGAAACGGCGAGTTATCTCGACGGCTCGGGCCGGCTGGAATCCAAGAAACTCGAACGCGCCGCCGCTCTGGTCTATGCGACCGAGAGCATGCGGCTGACCACGCGCTTGATGCAACTTGCCTCATGGCTGCTGCTGCACCGGGCCGTCAAGGAAGGCGAAATGACGCTGGCGCAGGCTAACAAGGAAAAGAGCAAGGTCAGGCTCGCGGCCTGCGACCCTGGTGACCCAAAATCCATCGCGTTATTGCCGGCCAAGCTTCAGGAACTCATCGCACGCTCCACCAAGCTGCAGGCCGAGGTGCGACGGCTCGACGCGACGATGCACGCTCCGCCGCCGCTCAAAGTGGCGGTGGGCAACCCGGTCGAGCGCCAGCTCGGGCTGTTGAAGGCGGCGTTCGAGCAGGACGGGATCTAAGCGCCGTCCGAGCGCCTCCGCTTCGAACTTCGGCGCCATCTCCGGCGCTGGGTCGCGCGTTAGGTCAATAACCGGAGGCCACAATGTCGGGCAGGGCCGTCATTGAGCGGGAACGCCGTGTATTCGACGATTTCTTCAAGATCGACGAGTTTCTGGTTTCCCACGACCAAATCGACGGCACGATGAGCACCGGTCAAAAACGGCTGGTGTTCGAACGAGGAGATTCGGTCGCGGTCCTGCTGCTGAACGTGGAAATGAAATCGGTCGTGCTGGTCGAGCAGTTCAGGGTGGCTGCCTTGGTCGGCCGCCGGCGCGACGATCGATCGACGACCGACGGCTGGATCCTCGAAACAATTGCCGGGATGATCGACGTGAATGAGACGCCGGAAGCGGCCGCAATTCGCGAGGCCTTCGAAGAAACCGGATATCAAATTCGACAGCCGCAATTGATCAGCAGGTTCTTCTCCTCACCCGGAAGCACGTCAGAGAGTATGTTCCTGTATTTTGCCGAGGTGACCGATGCGGACAGGATCAGAAACGGCGGCGGCATCGACGACGAAGATATCAAGATCGTGCAGCTGACGATCGATGAGCTCTTCGATCGGCTTTCGGAGGGGTCAATCGAAGACGCGAAGCTTATTATCGGAGCTTATTGGCTTGAGAACCGCCTGAAGCCGCAACCGCCAGACCGCGCAGGCTCAAGCGCTCTGCAACCGGCACGGCGGAGTCCGGCTACTTCTTGAGGAAGCCCTCGAACTTTTTCTGGAACCGCGACACGCGGCCGCCGCGGTCGACCAGGTGCTGCTGGCCGCCGGTCCAGGCCGGATGCGACTTCGGGTCGACATCGAGATGAAGCGTATCGCCGGGCTTGCCCCAGGTCGTGCGGGTGGTGAATTCGGTGCCGTCGGTCATGACCACCTTGACGAGGTGGTAATCGGGGTGGGTGTCGGGTTTCATGGCGTTACTTGAGCCTTTGCCGCGCCGTCTGGCGCCTGTCGGTGCCGGTAAATTTGGCGGCTCTATACCGCGGCAGACCCGGCGAGACAAGCCGACGCTGCTATCGTGTCGGACGTTGCCAGCTCGGCGCTGTCGGCGCATTGTCCCGCCGCCGCTCCGACCGGGGCCGCGGAAAGGTATTGTGGAGCATGAACTTTCGTGCCGAAAAGGATACGGCGCCGCTGACTGCCGTTCCGCCATCGCTGTCCGAAAGTGCGGCAGCGTCGGCGGCTGCGGCCGAACCGAAAACCGCGTCGACGGAGCGCCGGGTGAAATTGCGGCCGCTCGCCTCGCTTCTGCCTTATGTCAAACGCTACCGCTGGCGCGCCTTTGCGGCGCTCGGGGCATTGATCCTGGCGGCGCTGACAACGTTGGTCGTGCCGCTCGCGGTGCGGCGCATGATCGACTTCGGCTTCACCGCGCGCGGCGTCGCCCTGATCGACAGCTATTTCCTTGTCATGATCGGCGTTGCTGCGGTGTTGGCGCTGGCGAGCGCGCTTCGCTATTACCTCGTCACCACGCTCGGCGAGCGCATCGTCGCCGACCTGCGCGGCGACGTGTTCGCGCATGTGACGTCGTTGTCGGCCGCTTTCTTCGACGAGGCCAAGACCGGCGAGGTGATCTCGCGGCTCACCGCCGATACGACGCAGATCAAGGCTGCGGTCGGCGCTTCCGTCTCGGTCGCGCTGCGCAATCTCGTGTTGTTCGTCGGCGCCAGCGCCATGATGGTGGTGACGTCGCCGCGGCTTTCGGCCTTCGTGCTGGCGGCGATCCCGATCATCGTGCTGCCGCTCTATGCTTTCGGCCGCGCCGTGCGCCGCCGCTCGCGGTCTGCGCAGGATACGCTTGCCGATGCGTCGGCCTATGCGGCCGAGCTGATCGGGGCGGTGCGCGTGCTGCAGGCCTTCACCAATGAGCGGCTCGGCATCGCGCGCTTTCGCGATGCGGTCGAGCGTGCCTTCGCGGCGGCGCAGAATTCGATACGGGCGCGCGCCGTCCTAACGGCGATCGCCATTTTCCTCGTCTCCGCGAGCGTGGTCGTGGTGCTGTGGGTCGGTGCGCAGGACGTGCTCACCGCGAAGATCACGTCCGGCCGGCTCGGACAATTCGTTCTCTATGCCGTGTTCGCGGCCGCCGCGCTCGGCTCGCTGTCGGAGATCGGCGGTGAGATCGCGCAGGCTTCGGGCGCGGCCGAGCGGCTGTTCGAAATTCTCGCGATCAAGCCGGCGATCGTGCGCCCGGCGCATCCGCTGGCGTTGCCCGTGCCGCCGCGCGGCGAGGTCGCGTTTGCGGACGTACGTTTCTCCTATCCGACACGTTCCAGCGTGTCGGCGCTCAATGGCGTATCGTTTCACGTGCGGCAGGGGGAGAAAGTCGCCATCGTCGGGCCGTCGGGCGCCGGCAAAAGCACGATCTTCCATCTGCTGCTGCGCTTTTACGATCCGGTGGCCGGACGCATCACGCTCGACGGCGTCCGGCTCGCCGATCTCGATCCGACGGGCTTGCGTGCACGAATTGCACTCGTGCCGCAGGACAGCGTGATGTTCGCCACGTCCGTGCGCGACAATATCCGCTTCGGCCGCCCGGACGCGTCCGACGCCGAGGTCGCGCGCGCCGCCGAGCACGCGCATGCGGCCGCCTTCATCGCCGCCATGCCGGCGGGCATGGACACGCCGGTCGGGGAGCGCGGCGTCACGCTCTCGGGCGGCCAGCGTCAGCGGATCGCGATTGCCCGCGCCATCCTGCGCGACGCACCGCTTCTTCTTCTCGACGAAGCGACTTCGTCGCTCGATGCCGAAAGCGAGACGCAGGTCGCCGCGGCGCTTGCCGAACTGATGCAGCAGCGCACCACGATCGTGATCGCGCACCGTCTCGCCACCGTGCTGTCGTGCGACCGCATCCTGGTAATGGAGGAAGGCCGCATCGTCGAGGAAGGCACCCACCAGGCGCTCGCCGCCGGCGGCGGCCTCTATGCGCGACTGGCGAAATTGCAATTCGAGGGAGCGTAGTCGCTCACGGCCGCCAGCTCATGCGATGCACCGGCTTGCCGGAGATCGTATTGACGCCGGCACCGCTGACGACAAAGCCTTCCCTGTCATAGAAGCGTATGGCGCGGGCATTGTCGGTGTTGACGTCGAGATCAAGGCCCGTCGGCGAGAGGCGTTTGGCTTCCGCGATCAGCCCCGCGCCGACGCCCGATCCCCAGCGCGGCGGCGCCACCACGAGCTGGTCGAGATAAAGCGTGCGCGGATCGACGGTGACGAAGCCGATCAGTTCGCCATCGGTCTCGGCAATGACGATCTCCGCCGACGGCACCAGTTCGTTGCGCCAGCGCTCGCGCCACCAGTCGAGCCGCGCGACAAAATCGAGCTGCGGATAGGCCGCCTGCCAGCTCCGCAGCCAGAGCGCGATCGCGGCGGCCTCATCGCCGGTGTCGTAGCGGCGCAGCCGCACGCCTCAGCGCTCCGTCAATTTCAGTTCGATGCGGCGATTGCGGCTGAACGCCTCCTCGGTGGTGCCGGGATCGATCGGCTGGAACTCGCCGAAGCCGGCGGCGACCAGGCGCTGCGGCGACACACCCTTGCCGATCAAATATTGCACCACGGAGATGGCGCGGGCGGCGGACAGCTCCCAGTTGGTCTTGAACGGGGAGGTGGCGGAGAGCTGCCTGGTGTCGGTGTGGCCGTCGACCCGCAGCACCCAGTTGATCTCCGACGGAATCTGTTTCTCCAGATCGAGCAACGCGCTGGCGAGCTTGTCGAGCTCGGCGCGGCCTTCCGGCCGCAGCACTGCCGCGCCCGAGTCGAAGAACACTTCCGACTGGAACACGAAGCGGTCGCCGACGACGCGGATGTCGGGGCGGTTGCCGAGGATCTCGCGCAGCTTGCCGAAGAAATCGGAACGGAAGCGCGACAATTCCTGCACCCGCTGCGCCAGCGCGACGTTCAAGCGCTGGCCGAGGTCGGCGATGTGCAGCTGGGCGTCTTTTTCCTTTTTCTCGGTCGCGCCGAGCGCGTCTTCGAGCGCGGCGATCTGCCGGCGCAGCGCGCTGATCTGCTGGTTGAGGTTTTCGATCTGCGCTATTGCGCGCGCGGTCGCCGTCTTCTGCAGATCGATCTGCGCGTTGAGCGCATTGACCTGGCCGGGCTCCGGGCCGGCGTTCTGACTTTCGGCGGCCCCGCGCAGGCGGTCGCGTTCGCCCGCGGCAGCCGACAGCGAGGCGCGCAACTGCGCGACCTCCTCCTCGAGACTGACCTTGCCGGTCCGCTCCAGCGAGAGCAGGTCGGAGAGCCGCGAGATTTGCGCGTTGAGCCGGGCGAGCGCCGTGTCCTTGCCGGCGACTTCCTGCGACAGAAAGAACTGCGCCACCATGAACACGGTGAGCAAAAAGATGATCGACAGAATCAGCGTCGACAGGGCATCGACGAAGCCCGGCCAGTAATTCATGCCGCTGTCGCGGCGGCTGCTGCGGGGGAGCGCCATGATTTGCGCCTAACTCCTTGCGCCTATCTCATTGTCTTTAGTCGACCGATGCGCGCGACAGGATCTCCATGAAGCGCCGAATGTCGCTGTTGAGCTTGGTCTGCGCGTCGGCCCAGTCGCGGATCATCTGCTGTTCGGCGCGCATGTGTTGCACCAGTCCCTGGATCGCTTCGGCGAGATTGGCCATCGCCGCCGTGGTCGCCTTGCCCGAGCCGGCGTCGCCGATCGACAGCCGCAGCCGGTCGAGCGTGTCCATGATGCTGGCCGGCAGCGCCGCGGCGCCGGTTCCCTCGGTGCCGAGGTCCTGCACCGTGGTCGCCAGCCAATCCTCGAAATTGGTATAGAAGCGGTTCTGCGCTTGGCTCGTCTGCAAATCGAGGAAACCGAGCACCAGCGAGCCGGCCAACCCGAACAGCGACGACGAGAACGAGATTCCCATGCCGCCGAGCGGCGCCGCCAAGCCTTCCTTGAGCGAATTGAAAACCGTATCGGCGTCGCCGCCGACATTGAGGTTGTTGATGATGCCGCCGACCGAGCCGACCGTCTCGATCAGGCCCCAGAAGGTGCCGAGCAGGCCGAGGAACACCAACAGGCCGGTCAGGTAGCGGGAAATATCGCGCGCTTCATCGAGCCGCGTTCCCAGCGAGTCGAGAAAGGCGCGCATGGTTTGCGCCGAGATGGCGACGCGGCCGACCCGCTGGCCGCCGAGGATGGCGGCCATGGGCGCCAGCAGCGTCGGCTCGCGCGCCGGTGCCAGCCCGGGATCGCTGCGGCGGAAGGTGTTGACCCAGGCGACTTCCGGAAACAGCCGGATGACGCGATGGAACGACAGGATGATGCCAATGAACAGCACGCCGACGATCAAGCCGTTGAGCCAGGGATTGGCCATGAAGGCGTTGAGGATTTGACGCTGCAGCACGAAGCCGATCAGCGCGCATAGAATCAGGAACACCAGCATCCGGACCAGAAAGATGCGGGGCGAGCCGAGCTTGACTTGTTCGAGGCTGTTGCTTGCCATCGGCTTTAGCTTAGCGCCTGAGATTCGCGGCAATATGGCATAGCGGGCGCATAAGAAAAATGCATGATTGCCCGTCGCCGCGCGCGCAACCGGCGCCTGACTTCCCGCAGCCGGCGACCTGCGGCAGGATTTGCGGCAAGGTGATGGCGGGGCCTGCGGCCAAACGCTTGCGGTTCACGGCGTTTTCGCCAGCTTGCCGGCTTCCTTTTCCGCCTCCTTGCCGGCCTCTTTGAGCAGCCGCAGCAGTTCGCGGTGCATCGTATCGTTGCCGGCGGCGACTTGGCCCTTGGTCAGGACACACTCGCCGCCGTCGAGATCGGTGACGAAGCCGCCGGCTTCGCGCACCAGGAGCATCCCGGCGGCCAAGTCCCATGGCGACAGGTCGCGCTCCCAATAGGCGTCGAGCCGGCCGGCGGCGACCCAGGCCAGATCGAGCGTGGCGGCGCCATAGCGCCGCAGTCCGGCGAAATGCGGCTGGGCGGCGGCGATCTCATGGCGGGCGAGGGCGAGGTCGCCGCGGCCGAAATGCGGCAGGCCGCAGGCCACGACCGCCTCGGCGAGGCGCTGCCGCGCGGCGACGCGCATGCGCCGGTCGTTGAGGAACGCGCCCTTGCCGCGTTCGGCGACGAACAGCTCGTCGTTCGCCGGGTTGAAGGTCAGCGCCGCGACGATTGCGCCGTTGCGTTCCAGCGCGATCGAGACGGCGAAGTGCGGGATGCCGTGCAAAAAATTGGTGGTGCCGTCGAGCGGATCGACAATCCAGCGATGGCTCGTATCGGCGCCGGGCCGGGCGCCGCCTTCCTCGCCGAGGAAGCCGTAATCCGGCCGCGCCTTCAACAGCTCCTCGCGCACGATCTCTTCGGCGCGGCGGTCGGCGGCGGTGACGAAATTGCGCGGCCCCTTCAGCGACACCTGCAAATTCTCGACCTCGCCGAGATCGCGCTTGAGGCTGCGGCCGGCGCGGTAGGCGGCCTTGATCATGACGTTGAGCACGGCGGAATGGGGCATGGGGGTCTGCGGTACGGTGCAATCTGCGGCCGCGTCAAGTGCGCGGCCTTTCATCCTCCCCCACGCAAGTGGGGGAGGGGGACCATGCGGAGCATGGTGGATGGGGCGTCGGCCTCAACGCAACGCATGCGCGTTCCGAATTGATGCTGAGCAAGCGATGGCGCTTTTCATTTGCTTCGCTTCAGATGCCCCCTCCACCACACGGAGCCTGTCGTCGGGCCGGCCACTTTGGGCCGGACCCGTTGGTGTGGTCCCCCTCCCCCGCGTTGCGGGGGCGGAAAGAAGTCACGACTTCGGTTTCTTCAGCGCGTCGAGCCACGGCTGGGCGGCTTTCTCGCCGGCGGCGCGAGTCTCGGCGTCAAGATGATTGACAAAGTCGTCGAGCAGCAGATCGGTCTCGCCGCGCGCCTTGGAGATCAGGTGCCATTTGGTCGCCTCGACCGGATTTTTCGCCGCGCCGCGGCCCTCGGCGAGGATGCGGGCGAGCCGGTCCTGGGCAATCGCGCTGCCTTTGAGCGCGGCCTTGCGGAACAAGGCCGCGGCGGCCGGCTCGTCCTTGGCGACGCCGTCGCCGTTGAACAGCGCGATCGCATATTCGACTTCCGCGTCGCTGTCGTCGGCGAGCGCGGCCAAGGCCCACAGCCGCGCCGCTTCGTGCATGTCCTTGGCGACGCCGCGGCCCTCCTTGTAAAAAGTGCCGAGCGCATATTGCGCTTCCGGGTTGCCGGCCTGCGCGGCGATGCGTAGAAGCTCGGCGGCGCGCTTGAAATCCTGCGGAAACAATTGGCCCTCGATGTAAAGCAGCGCCAGGTCGTAGGCGGCGAGCGGCTGGCCGAGCTTGGTGGCGGCGGCGAGCCATTTGCCGGCGGCGTCGCGGTCGCGCGGGCCGGCGCGGCCGCGCAGCCGGAACATCGCCAGCGCGAACATCGCCTCGCGGTCGCCGCGGCCGGCGGCGAGCCGGTACCATTCGTCCGCCCTGGCGTCGTTCTGCGGCACGCCCAAGCCGTTGGCATAGAGCTCGCCGAGCAGCGTCATCGCCTTCATATCGCCGGCCTCGGCGCGATGCGTCGCTAACCCGAACGCGGTGAGGTAATAGCCGCGCTGATACGCGCCATAAGCGAGGTCGAGTTCGGCGCCGTTGCTGCCGGCTGTTGCCGCCGCAGTGCCCGGCCCCGTGGCTTTCTGCGCCGCCGCCGTGTCGTGGCATAGTGGCGCGGCCAGTGCCGTCAGCGCCAGCGCTGCCGCGAGCCGGATGCTGCGGTGTTTCCCCATCATCGTCATCGCTCTAACCCCCTGCGCGAGTCGGTCGATGGCGGCCACGATCGAAGCGGCAGGCGCATCTGTCCATATCCAATCACCCAGCGCGATGAAATCGGCGCCGGCTTGCGCCAGCGGGCCGATTTCGTCGAGGTTTTCGGCGTAGCCGACGCAAGGCGACTGGAACAGTTCCGCCCACCAGGTCAGCCGCTCCAGCACGGTGTCGAAGGCCGGGCGGCCGCCTCTACCCCCTTGGCGATCGGGTTCGCCGAACATCACGTAATCGGCGCCAGCCTCGGCCGCGAGCATGGCATCATGACGGCTGCGCACGCCGCCTGCGCCGGCGATGCGGTCGGGCTTGAGCGTGCCGAGCGCGGCGGTGAGCGCCTCGATCCCAGTCAGATGGGCGCCGTCGGCGCCGGCGCGGATGGCGATGTCTGCATCGCCGTCGATGAGGAGCGCGATATCGCGGCGCTGGACAACGGCGGCGATGGCCTTGGCGCGGTTGATCAGCGTGCGTTCGTCGCTTTCTTCGAGGCGAAGCAGCACGGCGGCGACATCGCCGGCGTCGAGCGCCGCGGCAAGCTCGCGCGCGAACGATTGCGTGTCGCCGAGCGGCGGCGTGACCAGATAAATCCGCTGGCGCGGCGGCTGCGGGTTCATTGCGCCCCGTCAGGTGCAGATTTCTCAACCCTCCCCTGGAGGGGGAGGGTCAGCCGCGCAGCGGCCGGGTGGGGTGCCAGCGGTGCGGCTGCATCACCCCCACCCGCCATGCTTCGCATGGCGACCTCCCCCCTCCAGGGGGAGGTAACGAGCGGAGAATCGCCTCACGCCGCTTTCCGTTCGAGATCGGCCTTCCACTGGCCGAGCGCGGCGAGGCCGTTCATCATGGCGCGATGGCCGAAGGCGCGTTGCGCCGCGGCGACGTTCTCGGATTTGCCCGACCACGCCTTCTGCGGCGCGGCCTGCAAGGCGCGGCCGTAGGAGAAAGTCACGCGCCACGGCAGCGGGCCCAATTTGTTGATGGCGTCGAGATGCGCGGTCGCTTCCTCGTCGGACTGGCCGCCGGAGAGGAACGCGATGCCGGGAACGGCCGCCGGCACGGTAGCCTTGAGCACGCGCACTGTCTCTTCCGCGACTTCCGCGACCGTGGCGCGTTTTTGCGACTTCTTGCCGGGCACCGCCATGTTCGGCTTGAGCACCATGCCTTCGAGCGCGACGCGGCTAAAGAACAACGCCTGAAAGGTTTCCTTGAGCACCCACTCGGTGACCTCGGCGCAGCGGTCGATATCGTGTTCGCCGTCCATCAGCACTTCGGGCTCGACGATCGGCACGATGTCTTCGTCCTGGCAGATCGCGGCATAGCGCGCGAGCGCATGCGCGTTGGCGGCAATGCAGGTGAAACTCGGCAAGCCGTGCTCTTGGCCGACATCGATCACCGCCCGCCACTTGGCGAATCGGGCGCCGAGCCCGCGATATTCCTTAAGCCGTTCGCGCAGGCCGTCGAGGCCTTCGGTGACGACTTCGTTCGGACAAAACGGCAGAGGTTTTGTGCCCTTGTCGACTTTGATGCCGGGAATCGCGCCGGCCTTCTCGATCAGCTTGACCAAGGGCGTGCCGTCGTTGGCGGTCTGCCGGATCGTCTCGTCGTAGAGAATGACGCCGGAAATGTATTTCGACATCTCGGCGCTGCGGAACAGCATTTCGCGATAGTCGCGCCGCGTCACCGGCGTCGACTCGACGCCGATCGCGTCGAAGCGCTTCTTGATTGTGCCGGACGATTCATCGGCGGCCAGGATGCCGCGGCCGGGGGCGACCATGGCCTCGGCGATCTTGTTCAGTTCGGTGAGGTTCATCGGGGTTCTCCACGATGTCGGGCTTGTTTCGGGACATTATGACTCATTCGCGCGTCGCGGCGCGAGTGGGGGAGGCCTTGAGTGCCTCGACGCCGGGCAGCGTCTTGCCTTCCAGCCATTCCAGGAAAGCGCCGCCCGCCGTCGAGACGTAGCTCAATCGGCCGGTCACGCCGGCGGTATTGAGCGCCGCGATGGTGTCGCCGCCGCCGGCGATGCTGACAAGCTTGCCGGCGTCCGTGAGTTCCGCCGCGGCTTCGGCTACTTCGACCGTGCCGTTGTCGAAGGGCTCGACTTCGAAGGCGCCAAACGGGCCGTTCCAGACCAGCGTTTTGGTGCGGGCCAGCACCGAGACGACGTGCTCGACGGTCCGCGGCCCGATATCGAGGATCATGTCGGCCGTGCCGACCGCGTCCACCGCGACCACGCGCGAGGGCGTGTGCGCGGCGAGCTTTTCGGCGACGACAGCATCGACCGGCAAGACGATCTCGCGGCCGGCCGCTTTGGCCTTGGCGAGAATCTCGCGCGCGGTCGGCACGAGGTCGTGCTCGCACAGCGACTTGCCGACCGGCTTGTCCTGCGCCGCCAGGAACGTATTGGCCATGCCACCGCCGATGATCAGCGTCTCGACCTTGGTCAAGAGGTTGCCAAGGAGCTCGAGCTTGGTCGAAATCTTGGCGCCGCCGACGATCGCCGCCAGCGGCCGCTGCGGCGCGTGCAGCGCCTTTGTGAGCGCCTCGAGCTCGGCTTGCATGGCGCGCCCGGCATAGGCCGGCAGTTTGTGCGCTAGACCTTCGGTGGACGCGTTCGCCCGGTGCGCGACCGAGAAGCCGTCGTTGACATATAGGTCGCCGAGGCGCGCCAGCGCGGCGACGAAAGTGGGATCGTTCGTCGCTTCGCCGTCATGGAAGCGGGTATTTTCCAGACACAGAATGTCGCCGGGCTTCATGGCGGCCACGGCCTGCTCCGCGATCTCGCCGATGCAGTCCTCGGCAAAGGCGATCGGCCGGCCGATGATGCGCGCGGCGGCGGCTGCGACCGGCCGCAGCGAGTCTTTGACATTGCGCTTTTTCGGGCGGCCGAAATGCGCGAGCAGAATGACCTTGCCGCCCTTGTCGGCGATCTCGGTCACGGTCGGCGCCACCGCTTTTATGCGGGTTGCGTCCGTCACCTCGCCGTTCTGCATCGGCACGTTGAGGTCGACGCGCACCAGCACGCGGTTGCCTTTGACGTCGGCGTCGTCGAGGGTGCGGAACGAGGTCATGAACGCATTGACGAAACGGACTTGAGAGCTAAATCAGGCGAGCTTGCCCATCGCCACCGCGGTGTCGATCATGCGATTGGAGAAGCCCCATTCGTTATCGTACCACGCCATCACCCGCACCAAGGTGCCGTCGATCACCTTGGTCTGGTCCATGTGAAAGACGCTGGAATGCGGATCGTGGTTGAAGTCGGTGGAAACGTTAGGTGCGTCGGTGTAGCCGAGGATGCCCTTGAGCTGCTGGTCGGCGGCGCGCTTGACCTCGGCGTTGATCTCGTCCTTTGAGGTCGCGCGCTTGGCGACGAACTTGAAGTCGACGACCGAGACATTCGGCGTCGGCACGCGCAGCGCCACGCCGTCGAGCCTGCCGGCGAGCTCCGGCAGCACCAAGCCGACCGCTTTCGCCGCGCCGGTGGAGGTCGGGATGATGTTGAGCGCCGCGGCGCGCGCCCGGTACAGATCCTTGTGCACCTGATCGAGCGTCGGCTGGTCGTTGGTGTAGGAGTGCACCGTGGTCATAAATCCCTTGTCGATGCCGACGGCGTCGTTGAGCACCTTGACCACCGGCGCCAGACAATTGGTCGTGCACGAGGCGTTGGAGACGACCGCGTGCGCCTTGGTCAGCTTGTCGTGGTTGACGCCGTAGACCACCGTGAGGTCGACGCCCTCGGCCGGCGCCGAGATCAAGACGCGCTTGGCGCCGGCTTTGAGATGCGCCGACGCCTTGTCCTTGGAGGCGAAGATGCCTGTGCATTCGAGCGCGACGTCGATGCCCAGTTCCTTCCACGGCAATTGCGCCGGGTCCTTGAGCGCCGTGACCTTGATCGGGCCGTTGCCGCAATTGATGGTGTCGCCCTTGACCGTGACTTCGCCGGGGAAGCGGCCGTGCACCGAATCGTAGCGCAGGAGATAGGCGTTGGTCTCGACCGGAGCCAGATCGTTGATGGCGAGGACTTCCATATCATGCTCGCGTCCCGCCTCCACGACGGCGCGCAAGATGTTGCGGCCGATGCGGCCGAACCCGTTGATGGCTACGCGAACCGACATTCCCGGCCTCCTACGACGCTCCTAGACGCACCAAGGCCGCCTCCGCGACCTTTTCGGGCGTCAAGCCAAAATACTGATAAAGCTCCTTGTACGGCGCGCTGGCGCCGAAGCCAGTCATGCCGACAAAGGCGCCGTCGGCGCCGATGATCGCGTCCCAGCCTTGGCGAATGCCGGCTTCGACCGCGACGTTGACTTGGGCCTTGCCGACGATCGCCGCGCGCTCGGCCTCCGGCGCGGCGAGGAAAAGTTCGAAGCAGGGCACCGAGACAACGCGCGCCGGGATTTTACGCTCGGCGAGGAGTTTTCTGGCCGCGGCCGCGATGGCGACTTCCGATCCGGAGGCAAACAGCGACACGGCGGCGGCGCCGTCTGCGGCCCCGATCAGCTCATAGGCGCCGCCCGCGCAACGATTGCGCTCATCGAACCCTTGCCGCAGTTGCGGCACGTTCTGCCGCGTCAAAGCCAACACGCTCGGCCCGCTGGTCTGCAGCGCCAGCTGCCAGCACTCGACCGTCTCGACCGCATCGCACGGACGGAACACCTTGAGGTTGGGGATGGCGCGCAGGGCGGCGAGATGCTCGACCGGCTGGTGCGTCGGGCCGTCCTCGCCGAGCCCGATCGAGTCGTGCGTCATCACATGGATGACCCGCTGGCTCATCAGCGCGGCGAGCCGGATGGCCGGCCGGCAATAATCGGAGAACACCAGAAACGTGCCGGAATAGGGAATGATGCCGCCGTGCTGCGCCATGCCGTTCATGGCCGCCGCCGTGCCATGCTCGCGCACGCCGTAGTGGATGAAGCGGCCGGAATAATCCGCCGCGCTCATCGCCTTCATGCTTTTGGTGCGCGTATTGTTGGAGCCGGTCAGGTCGGCCGAGCCGCCGACCATGTCCGGCAGCGCCGCGGTCAAGGTTTCCAGCGCGAATTCGGACGCGGCGCGGGTCGCGATCTCCTTCGGCGCGGCCGCGAGCTTTTCCTTCACCGCGCGCACCGCCGCCGCCAACTTTTCCGATAGTTCGCCGCGCGTGCGCCGTTCGAACTCGGCGCGCTTTTGCGGTTCGAGCGCGGCGAGGCGGCTTTGCCAGGCGAGCCGCGCCGGCCGGCCGCGCTCGCCGGCGGCGCGCCATGGCGCCAGGATCGACGGCGGAATCTCGAACGCCGGCGCGCTCCAGCCGAGTTCTTTGCGCGCCGCCGCGATCTCGTCGGCGCCGAGCGACGAGCCGTGGCTCTTCTCGGTGCCGCCCTTGGTCGGCGCGCCGAAGCCGATGGTGGTGCGGCAGGCGATCAACGACGGCCGGTCGGATTTTTTGGCTGCTTCGATCGCGGCGGCGATGGCCGCCGGGTCGTGGCCGTCGATCCGCGTCGCCGCCCAGCCGGCGGATTGAAAGCGCTGCACCTGATCGACGGAGTCGGCGAGCGCCAGCGGGCCGTCGATCGAGATGCCGTTGTCGTCGAACAACACGATGAGCTTTTTCAGCTTCAGATGCCCGGCGAGCGCAATCGCCTCCTGGCTGATGCCCTCCATCAAGTCGCCGTCGGACGCCAGCACGTAGGTCGTATGATCGACGAGATCGCCGCCGAACAGCGCCGCGAGGTGCCGCTCGGCGATCGCCATGCCGACGGCGTTGGCCAACCCCTGGCCGAGCGGTCCGGTCGTGGTCTCGACGCCGGGGGTGTGGCCGTATTCGGGATGGCCGGGCGTCAGCGAGCCGAGCTGGCGGAAGCGCTTGATCTCGCCGATCGTCATCTTCTCGTAGCCGGTGAGATGAAGGAGCGCGTAGATCAGCATCGAGCCATGGCCGGCCGACAGCACGAAGCGGTCGCGGTCGGGCCAGGCCGGATCGGCGGGGTCGAATTTGAGGTAGCGCGAGAACAGCACGGTAACGATGTCGGCCGCGCCCATCGGCAGGCCGGGATGACCGCATTTCGCCTGCTCGACGGCATCCATGGCCAGCGCGCGGATGGCGTTGGCCATGCGGTCGTGCTCGGCGCGCGCGGCCGGATTCGTGGCTGCTGTGGGAAAACGTGGAGCCTGGGCGAGGGCTGCGCTCGCCGTGGGAAGACGGTCCGGCATCGTCATGAAACGGCCAAGCGCGGCACCAGTGCGAGCGGCCGCGGTCACGGGAACAGGCGGCGCACAGATAGCATGCAAGAGCTTGAAGTCAAATGCGCGGCAGGCCGCCCCGAGGGCGTCATGCACAGGCTATCGCGCGTATCGCTTTAGGCGTTGACGCTCTAGCTCGATGCGACGTAAGCTTCCAAGTATAAATAATTGCCGGCGCACAATTTTCACCTGTGGTGCGACGGTATGGCTGGCCGCAGCGGATGGCCAAATGAGCGAGACCGATTCGATCGAGATCGCGAGCCGGCGGCTGGCGCTGGCGCTCGACGCGCTAGAGGCCGCCACCGAGTGGCGCGGCGAGACCGATCGCAGCGAGGAAGCGCTGGCGACGCAGATCCAGGCGCTCGGCACTGATCGTGCGCGGCTCGCCAGCGAGCTCGATCACGCGGCGGCGCGCTCGCGCGGACTGGAAGCCGCCAATCGGGAGGTGGCGCGGCGGATCGCGCAATCGATCGAAACGATCCGCGGCATGCTGGCGCCGAGTGAGAATAAGTGAGAAAAAGCCGTCGCGGGGTGAACCGCGGCTGGGCGAGGGTGGGCCAAGGCGGGCAGGGTAGGGAATGTCCCAGGTCAGCGTCACCATCAACGGGCGGCAATTCCGCATGGCTTGCGAGGATGGCCAGGAAGGCCACCTCATGGAACTCGCCGGTGAGCTCGACGTGCGGATCGAAGGCCTGCGCGCCAAATTCGGCGAGATCGGCGACAACCGGCTCACCGTGATGGCGGCGCTCACCGTTGCCGACGAGCTCGGCGAGATGGGCAAACGCCTCAAGCGCCTGGAGGAGGAATTCGCAGCCGCCCAGGAGGCGCGCGTCGCCGCCGCCGATCGCACCCAGAGCGCGCAAGCCGCGGTCGCCGCTGCGCTGACCGCCGCCGCCGAGCGCATCGAAAGCGTCACCAAGAAACTCAACCAGACAATCGGCGGCAGCGGCGTTGCGCTGGGGTAGGTGCGCGGCTGATAAAGCGGCCTTCGCCAGGGTGCGCTTTACGCCGCTAAGCAGATATCGCCAAGCACAGTCGCAACTTCCGCTTGGGGCCGATTCTGTTGAAAAAGTCGGAGTATTGACTCGGCCCAATTTTTTTAGCGCCGTGGGTGCGGTTTTCAGATTCGGACGCGGGGGGCCTCATCATCCACCTCAGACTCAACGGAGCGAGTTCT